>JNSK01000088.1_pt1 | contig 16807 bp, 18 predicted proteins | sample 210681 | NCBI WGS metagenome assembly JNSK01 (sample SAMN02808684, study PRJNA238866) | freshwater metagenome | biome: fresh water; feature: freshwater reservoir; material: water; isolation source: water column of the freshwater reservoir Embalse de Amadorio in Spain | place: Spain: Valencia ...
CATCGCAATATACGTCTTGCGATAAGATCGCAATCGTTCGATTGTTGTGGTTTCAGACATGACCAGAGTTTACCCTTTTTTCGATAAATGAAACTTTTAAATGGTGGGCGGTGAGGGTTTCGTCATTAATTCTGAGACGAACTTCTGGCCACCTGCAGGCGATGCCCTCTTGTAGTTAAATCACCTCACATTCTAGAGGGTATGGCAGAAAAATCCAATAGTGGATATTACGATTTCCTCATGCGAAAGTTGATCAGTCTGGCAGTTACGATTTTCTTTTTTGGATCGATGCTCACGCCTCAAGCGTTCGCCTCAGTTAAGCAAGGTAGTAAGTGCACTATTCAAGGCCAGACAAAAAATTGGCAAGGCAAGAAGTTCACCTGCATTAAATCAGGAAAGAAATTGATTTGGGGAAAAGGGATTCCCGTAGCCAAGCCTGTGACTTCCCCAACGCCTACCCCAACGCCTACCCCAACGCCTGCTCTAACGCCTGCCAGCAGTGTCCTTTCATCAGCAAGTAGTTATCTGAGTGTTAATGAATGTAAGTTAAAAAACGGAAGTGGTCAATTAGAAGTCAATCAAAGTTTTCAGCAGAATCCATATCGTGTGAAAACAACTCAGATTATTCGTGCCTTGATCTTGCCAATCGACTTTGCTGATTTAACTGGTAGTTCTAATCCGCAACGTGATTTTGCAAGTATTGCAGAGGGAGTCTCTGCCTATTTCGGTGCTATGTCTGAAGGTAGAACTGAGTTTAGATGGACAATCCATCCTCAATTTGTTAGGTATGGGACAAAGGTTGCCGACGCTAATCTTGGAGGAAGGACCACTAACGGCTACGGTCAATTTTCTCAAGAGGCATTTAAGTTGGCCAAGCAAGTTTTGGATGTTTCTGCCTTTGATTTAATTGTATATGCCCCACCACTCACTACTTCCCGAAATCAGATAGCCATCGGTCCAGCATTCGTCGCTAATGGTCCTGATCAAATCAACGCAACTATGCTTGACGGACAGGCGTACTCCTCTAGTTTCCCTTACTACATGACTGCCCATGAAATCGGGCATCTGATGGGCCTTGCCGATTTATATAACTATGAAGGGGCAAATGAATCCGCTGCAAAGCCCGGCAATCCAAATGCGAATAACTTTCAATTCAAGTACATGGGAATCTATGACTTGATGAACTGGGTTGGTGGCGATGGAATGGAGTTGACTGCTTGGAACCGCTGGTTAATTGATTTGGTTTCAGATGATCAGATTCGCTGTCTACCTACTGCAAGCACTACGACACTTCTCACTCCAGTCGGAATGAAGGGAGGAGTTAAGGGAGCGGTGATTCCAGTATCTTCAACAGAGGCAATTGTGATTGAGTCCAGACGAGCGGTTGGGTACGACCTTAAACTCGACATAAAGTCTCAAGGAGCACTTGTCTACAAAGTTAACACCAGTATTAGAAGTGGTTATGGTCCTATGCGAGTCGTGGGCAGGGCAGGTTCTGATGACATATTATTCAGAGATGCTCCATTAAAACTCAACGAACGTCTGCTTTTGGATGGATATGTGATTGAGGTTATCGAGAGTGGCAATTTTGGTGATGTCATCAGAGTGATCAAGCAATAGTTCTCATTAACAACTTAACTGGTGGGCGGTGAGGGTTTCGAACCCCCGACATCCTCGGTGTAAACGAGGCGCTCTACCACTGAGCTAACCACCCGGGCCGTGCTTTCGTACCTGCGCATACTACTTTAAAGATGCAAAAGTACGAAAACGAGGCTTATTTACAGGCTTGCGAGCGCGTTCTTGTACTCAACGAGATTACGGGCATCACCAAGACCATTGATGATCTGCCAGGCGAGGTTTCCATTCTTATCAACGATAAATGTTCCGCGCACTGCGCAACCACGTGCATCGTCAAAAACACCGTATGCCTTTGCAGCTTGACCATGTGGCCAGAAATCTGCAAGAACTGGAAACTTATAACCCTCTTGTTCTGCAAATGCACGTTGGGCATACATCGGATCGCAAGAGATTGATAGCAATTGCACATCATCATTTTGGAATGAACCAAGATCATCGCGAAGTGAACAGAGTTCACCAGTGCAGATACCTGAGAATGCGAATGGGTAGAAAAGAATGACAACATTCTTTGAACCCTTAAATGATGAAAGTGTTACCGCTGTTCCATGTTGATCCATGAGAGTAAAATCTGGTGCTGGAGTTCCAATAGTTAATGTCATACGAGAAACTTAGCGTTTGCCAGCCTTGCGTGCCACTAGACGCGTTCCCGCCCAATCTTTTGCTAATGCAAGTGTTGAAGTTTGGCTAAGGCCAGCAATCGGAGCTGCATCTTGAATCTCGCTGGAATCAACATGTCCATCGCGACCAAGTTTTGGCGTGAGGACCCAGATTGGCCCCGTCTCGGTGAGATAGGTGAGTGCATCCATTAACTCATCGACAAGATCGCCATCACCCTCACGCCACCATAAGATGACAGCATCAACGACCTCAGTGGTTTCACCTTCGATAAGTTCAGTGCCAGTAATCTTTGAAATCTCACTACGCAAGACGTCATCACAATCAGGCCCGTAGCCCACTTCAAGAATGAGCTCTCCGGCTGCAAATCCCATTCGCATTGGCACAGGAGAAGTCCACCCCACTTATGACCACTTTGACAAGGGTTTGGGGAGGAATTACTTGCGAGGAGAACGCCCATAGATTTCCCCTAGAGCGGATTTAGCGCGAGAATATGTCCTATGAGTGGAATTTTTGATGCGCCAGATCAGAACGTCGATCAGCTAGTAGACACCGATCCCACCGAAACCGCCGAATGGCAGGCATCCTTTGATGCAGCCCTAGAACATGCCGGCCCTGTACGCGCGCGTTATCTCATGCTCAAGCTTCTGCAGCGCGCTCACGAAAAGCAGATCGGTCTCTCCTCCCTTCGCAACACTGATTACATCAATACGATTTCACCAGAACATGAACCGGACTTTCCGGGCGACGAAGCGATCGAACGTCGTATCCGCCAATACATCCGTTGGAATGCAGCGATGCTGGTTCATCGTGCACAACGTCCGGGAATCGGCGTCGGCGGACATATCTCAACGTATGCTTCCTCCGCCTCTTTATATGAAGTTGGTTTCAACCACTTCTTCCGCGGAATGGATCATCCAGGCGGCGGAGATCAAATCTTCTTCCAAGGACATGCCAGCCCAGGAATGTATGCGCGCGCATTCTTAGAAGGACGACTTTCTGAAAATCAGCTCGATGGATTCCGCCAAGAAGTTTCACATGCTGGTGGTGGGCTCTCCTCTTATCCGCATCCACGATTGATGCCGGATTTTTGGCAATTCCCAACTGTTTCTATGGGTATCGGTCCCATCAATGCAATTTATCAAGCACGCTTTAATCGATATCTTCAGAATCGTGGAATTAAAGATACTAGCCAACAGCACGTGTGGGCATTCCTCGGAGATGGCGAAGTTGATGAAGTGGATACTCTCGGCGCAATCGGTTTAGCTTCGCGCGAGAATTTGGATAATCTCACCTTTGTAGTCAACTGTAATTTACAGCGCCTTGATGGCCCAGTTCGTGGCAATGGAAAGATTATTCAAGAGCTGGAATCAACATTTGTTGGTGCGGGTTGGAATGTCATCAAAGTTGTATGGGGTCGCGAATGGGATCCACTGCTAGCGCAAGATCGCGAAGGTGCACTTGTAAATCTGATGAATACAACTCTCGATGGTGATTACCAAACCTTTAAAGCTGAATCTGGCTCTTATGTTCGTGAGCAGTTCTTTGGTCGCGATCCACGGACTGCAGCAATGGTTGCCAATTGGTCGAATGAACAGATCTGGGGACTCAAGCGCGGTGGCCATGATTATCGCAAACTCTTTGCTGCCTATACCGCTGCTATGGAACCTAATGGAAAGCCAACAGTTATTTTGGCAAAGACAGTCAAGGGTTGGACGCTGGGATCTACATTTGAAGGTCGTAACTCAACTCACCAAATGAAGAAGATGTCACTAGAAGATATTGTGACTTTCCGCGATCGCCTTGGCATTCCTATTGCAGATGACAAGCTTGATAAATACACACCTGCTTATTACAAGCCTTCACCAGATTCAGAAGAAGCAAAGTATCTGGCAGAGCGTCGCGCAGCACTCGGTGGATCAATTCCTCGTCGTCGCGCAGCATCAAAGCCGCTTGCGATGCCAGCAGATTCAGTCTACGAAAGCGTGAATCGTGGATCAGGCCAGCAAGAGATTGCAACAACAATGGCATTTGTTCGCATGCTTAAAGATCTCGTGAAAGATCCGGGGTTGGGTGCACGAATCGTTCCGATTATTCCTGACGAAGCTCGCACCTTTGGAATGGATTCACTCTTTCCAACGATGAAGATTTACTCACCACACGGCCAGAAGTACACAGCCGTTGATCGTGAATTAATGCTCTCGTATAAGGAATCAACATCAGGCGTGATTTTGCATGAGGGCATCAATGAGGCGGGATCGACAGCATCATTTACAGCTGTCGGAACATCGTATTCAACGCACGATGAACCAATGATTCCAATTTATATCTTCTACTCAATGTTTGGCTTCCAGCGCACAGGAGATGCTTTCTGGGCTGCAGCCGATCAATTGGCACGAGGATTTGTGATGGGTGCAACCGCTGGTCGCACCACACTCAACGGTGAAGGTTTACAGCATGAAGATGGACATTCACATCTTCTGGCATCGACGAACCCTGCTGTTGTCTCATATGACCCAGCATTTGCCTACGAAGTAGGACATATCTTTAAAGATGGTCTTCGTCGCATGTATGGAGAAAATAGTGAAAATATCTACTATTACATCACCGTCTACAACGAGCCTTATCTCCATCCTGAAGCGCCAGCAAATCTCGATGTTGCAGGTCTTCTCAAGGGTATCTATCTCTTCCGCTCAGGTGAGCGCCAGCGAAAGAAGAATGCACAAATCTTGGCATCTGGTGTTGCAGTCAACTGGGCGCTGAAAGCGCAAGAACTTCTCCAGAAGGATTGGGGAGTCAGCGCCGATGTCTGGTCAGTAACCTCGTGGAATGAATTGCGCCGCGATGGCCTGGCAGTTGATCGACATAATCTTCTCCATCCTGCAAGTAAGAAGAGTGCCTACATCACCGATCGCCTTAAAGGTGCACAAGGACCAGTAATTGCAGTCAGTGATTACATGCGCACTGTGCAAGATCAGATTGCTCCATGGGTTGAACAAGATTTCGTCTCACTTGGTACCGATGGTTTCGGACTTTCAGATACTCGCGGTGCGCTACGTCGCCACTTTAAAGTCGACGCGGAATCAATAGTTGTCCGAACTCTCGCTCAGCTGGCTCAGTCAGGGGAAGTCAAGGCTTCAGTTGTACAAGAAGCGTTGAGTAAATACCGCCTTGATGACATCTCTGCAGCCGATCCTGGCAACACCGAGGGATCTGGCTGATCATTAATGCGCCTGTTGTAAGACTTAAATTCCTCTTACAACGCGAGACATAAAGGCAACAGAGATCAACATGAGCCCCGGAATAATAAGGGCGGTTGAGATCGAGCCCGTAAATTGCGCAGTCCACGCGACCACTGTCTTAACAATAAGAATGAGTACGGCATTAACTGCGCCTAATTGACCAATAACAATGGCGCTGTGCTGTGGTGAACGGGCATTGGCAGCAGTATGAAGTGCTGCTGACAAGAACGATGATCCAAGGCCGCCGATTGCAAAACCCGCAATTGCACAGGCGAATGCAGCGCTTTTCGAAACATCAACGAGCATATTTGAGGCAGTAATAAATGTAATAAAGCCAACGCCTCCGACGATACTGCCAATCCTCACCATTGTTTCGAGCGGTATTCGGCGGAGGATAATGTGGATCCACAACCGCCCAGCAATGAGCGCCAGCAAGCTAGCGATATATGGAATTGTCGCAAACGAACCACGTACTCCAATAGTCTCTTTGCTGTAGATAGCCGACCAGTCTCCCGTTACAAACTCAACTATCAGCGCACAGACGAAGGCTGAAGAAACAAGTACATCAATTCGAAAAGATCTAAATAAATCGAATACGTTGAAATTATCTTTTTCACTAGTGCTTGGCTTGATTAATTCGGGATTGAGTTTTGCAATAAAATAAAGAATTGCAAAAAAGAGAATGACACTCAGGGTTGTAATGTGAATAGCAATACTGACAAAGTCAACCAAAACTCCTGAGAGCATGGCGGTGACAACTGCGCCGATAGTCCAAAATCCTTGCTGCCTACTTAAGATCATCTCACCGGCACGGTCTTGCGCCTGAAATGCTTGAGCAGTAATAGCAGTGTGGAAGGTAGAAATAACTGCGCCGTTAATCATATTAAAGAGAATAAAGAGTGGCGCTGACTGAAGATGAACAAGAGTGATAATGGCGACACAAATACTAAAGGTTGAAAAAAGAAGTATTCGTCGTGATCCATATTTTTGAACCAAATGTCCCGATGAGATCATCGCAATCAGCGAGCCGATAGAACCAAGGCTTATGTACGTACCAAATTCACCATTCGAGAGACCAAGATTTGCTTTTACTTCAGGAAATCGTGGCACCCAGCTCATGATTTCAAATGCAAAGAGAAAGAAGATTATTCCTATATATCGCTTCTCTTGCGCGATTGTCAGCTTCGGATTAGAAGAGGGCATTGGCCAGCTCCGCTCTTGCTTTAATGACTCGGGGATCGGCTGGGTCTACCAATGAGAAGAGATCAAGAAGGCGATTTTTTACCATTGTCCGCTCATCGCCCGTTGTTGCTTTCACTAGCGATAACAAGCGTAGAAATGCAGGTTCAACGGTTCCAGTCGCCACTTCAATATCGGCGCACGACATCACAGCATTGATATCTAATGGGTTTGCATTTGCTGCGGCAAGAACTAAAGCGGGGTCGAGCCCGACGATTCGCAATTGCAATTGTGTATGTGCCAAGCCTAATTTTGCATACGGATCATTTGGTTTGCGCGCAATAAATCGCTTGTATGCATCTTCAGCAGCTGCCAGATCTCCCGCCTCTAGCGCAGCAAGTGCTTCAACTTCCTCCGGCTCTAACTTCTCTTCTGGAGCGCTGCCAATTCCTTGTTCTGCTGCAATCGTGAGCAGTTTTACGATGATGCCCTTTGTTGCATCCTCACTTACCGCTTCTTCAAAGAGAGGGATAGGTTGGCCGCCGACCAATGCAACGGCGTAAGGGACAGTTCTCACTTGGAGCGCGTTAGCAACTTCTGGAGCTCGATCAATATCAACGCTTCCTAATTCCCACGCGTCATTGTCTTCACTATGTAACTTATCCAGTATCGCAAGTTGATCGAGGGATTGCGGTGATCGGCTTGTCCAGCAGAGCAGGATGACCGGCTTACTCTTTGAGAGTTCGACAAATTCAGAAGCTAAATTCTCTTTCGTTACTTCTTTTCCACAATTAAGCGTGGATGGCGCTACGGCAGGTTTTCCGAGCGAACTTAAATCAAAGGCTTGCCCGAAATTAGGAGGCAGTGCCATGTAACTCAACCCCCGAATCTCGCCTCATTGGAAGTACATCTTGAATATATGACAGCGCTGCATACTCTAGTCCAACATCATGGCCAGCCTTCTCACTTAAATACCACCGATGTTCCAGAGTCTCATGGAAAAATTGTGCAGATTCGATTCGTCCCCGCAATTCAGGTGGAATGAGTGCAACAGTCGGATAGAAAACTGTCTCTAGCCAGCGCTTTGCGGATTCGTGCATCTGCGGATGCGGCAACTTTTCACGACCTCTGAAGCGATCAAAGGAGGCGAGCAATCTCTTTGCCTGTAGCTCTTCGGTCTCCAGACCCACAAGTTCGCGTAGTCGATTTTGATGATAGCCCGCCTCGACAAGTTTGGGCTGAAAAAATAGTTTCTGACTATCACCATCGAGAGTGACAGAGACTTCTTCGACGGCAAAACCGAGATCATGGAGTGAGCGCATCGCTCGCTCGACCGCATGTCTATCGTTGGGATCGAGAACTTGTCGCTCATTGAGGGTCTTCCAAATTCGTCGATATCTTTTCATGACCGCATCACTTGCTCTGATCGGATCCATCCCTGGATAGAGAACTCCTGAAAGCGCAAGATCCTCGAGTTCTGCGGCAACATTGAAGTGAGCGATCTCTAAGTCATGTTCCCGTTGACCATCACTTAAATTCTTTTGGAATTCCCCAGTTTCAGCATCGACAAGATAAGCGGCAAATCCTTCAGCATCACGACGGAAAAGAGTGTTAGAAAGAGAGCAATCTCCCCACCAAAATCCAAGTAAGTGAAGGCGAACTAGTAAGAGTGCGAGCGCATTTGCCATGAGTGTGATCTCTTGGGCTGTCACATCTTTGCCGCTAAGGAGCACGCGATACGGAAGTGAGAATGGGAGAAAACGAGTTGCTAGCGCACAGGGCAACTCTTCGCCGTGCGTATCTGTGCGGCCCTCAATTACTGCAATGGGTTCAACGCTAGGGGCACCTAGGTGAGCAAGTTCCCGAAGGGCTTTATATTCACGATTAGCAAATTCAGAGACCGTCTCTTTGATGGCGTACACCTCTGATGCGGGGTCAGCACTTGAGCGAACCAGGCGAACCACGTGGCGCGAGATACCGCGTTTTTCCGCCAAGTTCGGATCCTCTGGCCACTCCTCCAGACTTATCTGCCACGGCAACCCTGAGACCGATGCAATCTCTTCACCAAGTCCAGTAATTCGCAGCGCCACATGGTAATTCTCTCACTAACTTGATCTACAAAAGGCGACCTAGCTCGCTCGGCGCCTTAGAATGGAGATATGTCACAGCAAAAGAGAGATGATTTAGGGGTTGCAGGCGCTCCAATGAGTAGAGCAAATCCATTTTACTTCGGCTTCGTTGCCGCGTTAGGTGCACTGTGCGCAATCGTCCTTCTTCGCGCGCTGGCAAGTGCAACTCAAATCTTCGTCATTATTGTGATCGCGCTCTATCTGGCGATGGGAATCAATCCTGCTGTTGAAGCGCTACGAAAGCGGGGCCTCTCACGAGTCACTGCTGTTATCTCGATCTTTGTAGGAATTCTCGCTTTTGTCATCTTCTTCATTGCACTTGTGATTCCGCCAGTAATCTCACAAGGATCGGCTCTTATTACCTCAGCCCCAGACCTTCTGAGAGATCTTGAAACTCATCCCGTGATTGCCGATCTCAACACACAATTTGGAGTCATCGATAGTCTGCAAAAGAAACTCTCTGAAGTCACATCCGATGGCACTCTGATCATTTCAGCCTTCGGAGGCGTTGTCGGGGTTGGTAAGACCGTGCTCTCGGGTGCATTTACTGCCGCAACTGTCCTGATTCTCACCCTTTACTTCATTATCGGACTTCCGCAGGCAACTCACTTCACTATGCGATTCGTTCCAGCAACTCGCAGAGACAGAGTCTCTAAACTCACCTTTGCAATTATCGCGCGCGTTGGATCATTTGTGGGAAGCCAAATTGTGCTTGCCTTTATGGCCGCGGCTTTTGTCCTGATACTGGCTATATCGCTCGGACTCCCTTCTCCATTTGCCATTGCGATGATTGTTCTTGTCTGTGCGCTTATTCCATTAATCGGTCATTACATCGGCGGCTCGATCGTGACGATCATTGCTCTTACTCAGTCGCTACTCTTTGGAATAATCACCCTTGTCGTTTATACACTCTATGTTCAAATTGAAAACTATGTATTTACTCCGAAGATTATGAAGCGTTCTCTTAATGTTCCGGGTGCGGTCACGATTATCTCCGCACTCGTGGGAACTTCACTCTTGGGTCTAGTGGGTGCTCTTCTTGCAGTCCCAATCGCTGCATCAATAATCTTGATTCTTGAAGAAGTAGTCTTTCCGCAAACCGAAAAGAATTAGTCTGCGATCTCTTGCGTCAACGGCAGACGTCCTGGCGCGACAAGCTGAGTGATTTCAGTCAGAATTCGATGCACTGAAGGTTCACCCACCCAAAGATGTTTTCCACCATCGACAGCGATGAGATTGATATGTTCAATTTTTGCAAAGCGCTTACGAGCTTCTGCCGGAACAAGATAGTCATCAAATTCAGGAATGATTGCGGTAATCACACGTGGGTCACTGACCCAGAAATCTAAATCAGATTCTTGTGAATACTTAAGCGGCGGGCTGAGCAGGATGAGTCCTTTGATTCCGGGATCTCGCGCATATCTCAGCGCTAGATCTGTCCCAAAAGACCAACCACAAACCCATAGTTCGTTAGCTTTCAACTCATTGAAGCAATAAGCCACCATCGCTTCTACATCAAATTTTTCACTATCACCGTTGTCGTATGTACCCGAACTTGTTCCTGCCTCACTTGAGGTTCCTCGAGTATTAAAGCGAACGACTGTGATGCCAGCCATGTCCGGCAATCGATTCGCCGCCTTCTTGAAAATATGTGAGTCCATCATTCCGCCACCCGTGGGGTTTGGATGCAGCGTTAAGAGCATGGGAGATGGACCCGTTTGTGTTGGTGCAGAAACTTCGCCCACTAGATTAATTCCATCTGCAGTAGCTACGGTGAACGCAGTTCGGATTGCTGGCAAGACCGTGCTGGGGCGAATGGGTTGAGCCATGGGATGCATTCTAGCCATCACCGACGACTCACACGTTAAAAGTTTTTTGGTCTGCGATGATGGCGCTTGTTCCAACAAATTGTGTGCCAATGCCGACGTAAATCTTCTTCACCATCTCGCCATGCAACAGTGTGTGGAGTTGCCATCGGAATAAGTTGATCGCACCCCGGGCAGCGATACGGTTTTGATGCCGCTGATCCTGTGAGTTTTCTAACTACCCATAAGCCATCGTCATCTTCTTCGAACGTTTGGTTTGAGGGATTTATCTCACGGTATTCGTCGTCACCGCCTGATTTGCGATTTTTGGGGTAGTTGCGGCGCGGACTCATATTCTATTTTCTCGCACTTTCTCTCTCAATGTGGCACAGTGACACGTGTGAACCAGGTGATTGATATCAAAGGGCTCAGAAAAAATTACGGCCCTCTCGCTGCAGTGAGTGGGATTGACCTTCATGTCTCTAGCGGGGAAATTTTCGCCCTTCTAGGCCCTAATGGTGCTGGCAAATCAACAACGGTCGAGATTCTTGAGGGCTTTCGCACACGCGATAGCGGTGATGTAAAAGTCTTAGGAGTTGATCCGGCAATCGGTGGCTTGGCAGCTAGGCAATGGAGAAATCGCATCGGAATTGTTCTGCAGACAAGTAATGATGCTGGAGATCTCACCGTTGCTGAGAGTGTGAAGCATTTTTCTCATTACTACTCAGAACCGCGAGATCCGGATGAAGTCATCGCTGCAGTGGGGCTGACTGATAAGGCGGACGCTCTGGTGCGCACCCTTTCAGGCGGACAGCGCCGTCGACTTGATGTGGCGCTGGGCATTATTGGAAATCCAGAGCTGCTCTTTCTCGATGAACCGACCACTGGCTTTGATCCAAAAGCGCGACGTGATTTCTGGTCGCTGATAAGAAAACTAAAATCTGAAGGTCGCACGATTCTTCTTACTACCCACTATCTCGATGAGGCAGAGGCGCTTGCCGATCGCGTTGCAGTAATTAACAAGGGGCAGATTATTGAAGTCTCGACCCCTGCTGAGCTGGGCGGTCGAGCAACATCGTTAGCCCAGGTATCGTGGAGAGAAAATGGTGTGACAAAGATTGAGAAGGCGCCACACCCGACCGCATTTGTAGCAGAACTCGCAGCACGATTTGGTGGCGAAGTGCCCGAACTTATTGTTAAGCGCGCAACTCTGGAAGATATTTATCTTGAAATGATTGGAGAGACCGATGAATAGATCTACGACAAAAGATCGAACTCCATCCACTCTGAAATTGGGCCTGCTGCGCGGAAATATTGAGATCAGACAATTTATGCGACAGCGAGAATCCGTCGTATTTACTATCGCCTTCCCTCTCATTCTTCTCGCAATTTTTGGCTCCGTCTTTTCTCAAGATATCGCACCCGGTGTCACCTTTAGTCAGTATTTTGTAGCGGGCATGATTGCCTCTGGCCTTGTAAATTCTGGCTTTCAGAATCTTGCGATTATGATTCCAATTGAGCGCGAATTTGGTTCGCTCAAGCGTCTACGCGGAACACCGATGGCTGCCACCAGTTATTTTATTGGTAAATCCATTCTCGTCTTTGTCACAATGTTGATTCAAGTTCTACTGCTTCTCATTGCTGGCGTCGCCTTCTTCGGTGTTGATATTCCTACCGATCCATATAAATGGTTCACATTTACATGGCTGATTATTCTTGGAAGCGCTGCTGCAACCACATTAGGTATCGCTTTCTCTGCAGTACCAAAGAGTGGTCGTGGCGCATCTGCTGTTGTTTCACCAATAGTGATCGTTCTTCAATTTATTAGTGGGGTCTTCTTCATCTTTACTCAATTACCTGGATGGATGCAGCAGGTCGGTGCAATCTTCCCTCTCAAATGGATGACTCAAGCCATGCGATCAGTCTTTCTTCCAGATTCATTTGCCTCACAGGAGGTTGCGGGTCAGTGGGAGATTGGAAAGTCATTTACTATAATTCTGATCTGGCTTGTAATTGGCCTTCTTTTCTCACTACGGACCTTTAGATGGAGTGATCGATGAAACTTTTATCTGTCGCCCTTTCGCTATCCCTGACTCTGATTCCTGTACAAAGTTTTGCAGTAACCGAATCTCCTGCCCCAACACCTACGGTCACTGATTCACCAAGCCCAACAGCAAGCCCAACAGCAAGCTCAACTCCGAAGGCGAGTCCAACGCCAACGAAAAAGGTAACCAAGAAGCCGAGTTCTAAAAAGAAGCCAGCAGCGCCATCACCTGCTGCTAAGTGGCCGCCTAAGGGTTTTAAGGTGATAGATAACATTTATTGGCGCACGCCATCTGTTGAGACCATGATGAATGTGGCAGCAGGTGACGCCGCGTTAGCTAGAGCACTCAAGGTGTGCAAGGAATTTTCCTGTGGCCGGATTCAAGTAGCGTCAAAAATCGGTTGCGTATATTGGGAGATCGAGTCAGAGGTAAAGTCACCAAACCCAGATATTCCCAATTCTTTTCTTACAATGGGAATGTTGCGCACACTTGTGAAGACTTCTGCTGCCAAAGAGGTAGCAACAGTTGTCCTGCGATCGGGTGTTGCATACGCTCCAACAGTTGCAGTTGTCCCTACTGCTGTCGTCTGCCACCAAAATCAGACAACCGAGAGAGTCCCAAGTAACTCATATATCGGTCGTTAGCGATTTGCTCCAGGGACCCAGAGTTGATCTCCGATTTCTTTATTAGCTACACGAGCCAAAACAAAGAGCAAGTCTGAACAGCGATTGAGATATTTTGCTGTCAGAGGATTAACGCCTCCACCAAATGCGTGAATTGCAGCCCACGTGCATCGCTCTGCTCGGCGCACTACGGTACGAGCTACATGTAGATGGGCAGCTGCAGGAGTTCCAGATGGAAGAACAAAGGAACGCAATGACTCGAGCTCAGAATTGTATTTATCAATAGCAGCTTCCAGATAAACAATCTGTGATTCCAGAACGCGTAATGGTTCAAATGCTGGAGCATCTGTGACGGGAGTACACAGATCTGCACCAACATCAAAGAGGTCGTTTTGAATCCGAACGAGAAGCGCGCGGATATCTTCTGTTAACTCATCCGTTGAAAGCACGACACCAATGCTGGAATTAGCTTCATCAACTGTTGCATACGCCTCTAAGCGTGGGTCATTCTTTGATGTGCGGCTCATATCCCCAAGAGAAGTTGTGCCGTCATCGCCTGTCTTTGTGTAAATGCGCGTGAGATTAACCATGGCCCTAGCCTATAAGTAGAATGCTTCTATGGCACCTCAGCAGGATCTCCGCTCACACCCCCTCATGGATGATCGCTTTCGTATTGAGGGCGGAGCCAAGCTCGTCGGTGAGGTCCATGTAGGAGGAGCAAAAAACTCCGTCCTCAAATTAATGGCCGCCTCTCTTCTTGCTGCCGGCAAAACCACAATCAGAAATGTTCCTGAAATTGCCGATGTCGAGATCATGTCAGATCTCCTCAAGCGACTTGGATGCGTCATCACACGTGATGGATCCGTCTTGACTATCGACGTTCCTGTTAGGCCAGCACACCGCGCCGATTATGACCTAGTCCGAAAAATGCGAGCATCAATTAACGTTCTGGGTCCCTTGGTTGCTCGCGTTGGTCGCGCAGAAGTTGCTCTGCCCGGTGGAGATGCAATTGGTTCTCGCGGATTAGATTTTCATATCAAGGGACTTGAGTCACTTGGTGCGATCGCACATGTTGAGCATGGCTATGTGATTGCTGAAGCACCACAGGGATTAATCGGCGCTGAGATTTCACTTGATTTCCCTAGCGTGGGTGCAACTGAAAATCTCATGACTGCAGCAGTTCTTGCTAAGGGAATTACCACAATTGAAAATGCCGCACGTGAACCGGATCTCGTTGATCTAGGTGAATTCCTTATCGCGATGGGTGCAAAGATCGAAGGGCTAGGATCGCCGATCATCACGATCACAGGTGTCAAAGAACTTCACCCAACCGAGCACACAACAATTACAGATCGGATTATCGCCGGTACATGGGCATTTGCAGCTGTTATGACGCAAGGTGATATCACCATTCATGGTGCTCGCATTGATCATATGGAAGTAATGCTAGAAAAACTCACATCAGCTGGAGCAATTGTGACCTCCACCGCCGATGGTGTTCGAGTAAAGATGGATCACCGGCCTACTGCAATTGATGTAGCAACACTTCCCTATCCTGGTTTTGCAACGGATTTACTGCCATTTATCATCACATTAAATGCGATCGCTAATGGTGATTCGATGGTGACTGAAAATGTCTTTGAATCACGCTTCATGTTTGTCAATGAACTCAGTCGATTAGGTGCACAGATCCACGTCGATGGCCATCATGTCTCAATCCACGGAATCAAGCAGTTATCGGGCGCTCCCGTTGAAGCTACCGATATTCGTGCCGGGGCTGGGCTAGTTCTTGCAGCCCTTGTTGCAGAGGGTGTCACTACAGTTGATGGTGCTTTCCATATTGACCGCGGATATCCACGTTTTGCAGAAGAGCTAGTGCGCTTAGGTGCGCACGTGAGTCGGGAGTAATCATGGCAATTCCAGATCGTAACCTCGCACTTGAACTCGTTCGAGTAACAGAGACGGCCGCATTGGCTGCCGCGCCATGGGTTGGTCGTGGCGATAAAGATCTAGCCGACGGTGCAGCAGTTGCAGCAATGCGCGCCATGATCAATACCGTTGATATGAACGGTGTTGTTGTCATTGGCGAGGGCGAAAAAGATAATGCGCCGATGCTCCACAATGGTGAGAACGTCGGTAATGGCGAAGGTCCTCATTGCGATGTGGCTGTCGACCCTATCGATGGAACTTCTCTGACAGCTCAAGGAGTAAATGGAGCAATCAGCGTTATCGCAGTAGCCCCTCGCGGAACTATGTTTGATCCGCAGGATAGTTTTTATATGAATAAATTGGTTACAGGCCCAGCAGCAGCACACGCAATCGACATCAAGGCAAGCGTTGCCGAAAACATCAGCGCAGTTGCACGTGCAAAAAACTTAGCAATTAGTGATGTGACTGTTGTGCTACTCAACCGTCCGCGACATGCAGAATTAATCGCCGAGATCAGGCAAGCAGGAGCAAGAATTCGTTTAATTCAAGATGGTGACGTTGCTGCAGCAATTGAGACAGCATTGCCTGACTCGGGCGTTGATCTGCTTATGGGAATCGGCGGTACTCCTGAGGGAGTAATCACCGCTGCGGCCATGATCTGCCTCGGCGGCTCAATCCAAGGCCAGCTCCACCTAAATGGAGTCAATGATTCCCGCATTCTTACAACAAAGGATTTGTGTAATTCAGAGGATGTCTTTATCGCAGCAACTGGAATCACAGATGGTGAACTTGTGAAGGGAATTCGCTACACACCATTTGGAGCGATAAGCCACTCACTTGTTATGCGCGGAAAATCAAAGACTGTGCGTAAGATTGAAACGCAGCACCACTTAAAGTAAAAAGTGGCGGTTAGTTGACGCTCTCTGTAAGAATTGAGACGCGATCGTTAGAGACAGATAAGAATCCGCCGCTAACAATGAACTCGGTGTTACTTCCATCAACACCCTTAATGTTTACGGCTCCGTCGACTAGTACGCCAAACAACGGAGCATGCCCCGGAAGAACTCCGAGATCTCCTTCAGTGGTACGGGCAGAGATAAATACTGCTTCTCCGCTCCATACCTTCTGTGTTGGCGATACTAGTGCGACGGTAAGAGCCATTGTTATCCCTTTGCCAATTCTGCGGCCTTGCGCTCAACGTCATCGAGGCCACCGCACATAAAGAATGCCTGCTCTGGAATGTGATCGTACTTTCCATCTGCAAGTGCTTCGAATGCTTCGATCGTCTCTGATAGAGGAACGAATGATCCATCGAGGCCGGTAAAGACCTTTGCAACGAATGTGTTCTGTGACAAGAAGCGCTGGATGCGACGTGCGCGTCCTACAAGAATGCGATCTTCTTCTGAAAGTTCATCGATACCCAAGATAGCGATGATGTCTTGAAGATCCTTGTAGCGCTGCAAGATCTGCTTAATACGGTTAGCAACACGGAAGTGCTGTTCTCCGATATAGCGTGGATCCAAGATGCGTGATGTTGAGTCAAGTGGATCCACAGCTGGGTAGATACCAAGCTCTGAAATCGGACGAGACAACACTGTTGTT
>JNSK01000091.1_pt1 | contig 16392 bp, 17 predicted proteins | sample 210681 | NCBI WGS metagenome assembly JNSK01 (sample SAMN02808684, study PRJNA238866) | freshwater metagenome | biome: fresh water; feature: freshwater reservoir; material: water; isolation source: water column of the freshwater reservoir Embalse de Amadorio in Spain | place: Spain: Valencia ...
GATGCCGGCGCCACGATAGAAATGACCAAGGCGTGCACCTAGGGGAGCGCCACCTGAGATTGCTGCCTCAACACGACCACCAACAGCTAAGCGAATCTTCGAGAAAACCAACTTGTCGAAGAGGGCATGCTTTAGACGTAGTGAAAGTGAGACCTTCTTTGTGTCAAGAGCTTCGCTGTAAGCAATTGCAACAGCAGCAGCTTTGCGGAAGATATCTCCCTTGCCCGCGGCATCTGCCTTGGCTTCGGCTCCGTTGTAAATCTTTTCAAAGATTCGCGGAACAGCTAATACGAAAGTTGGCTTAAAGGAAGCTAAGTCAGTAGTCAATCGACCTACCGGGTCGCTGCAATGAGCTAAGTGGAGTCCGGCAGTAATGGCACCGATTTGAACCATTCGACCGAATACATGTGCCACTGGCAAGAAGAGCAGAGTTGATCCGCCAGGCTTTAGGAATAGATCACTTGCCCCTTGTACGACATTGCCACACTCGGCTAAAAAGTTTCCGTGAGTAAGTGCAACACCTTTAGGTTTTCCAGTTGTACCTGAGGTGTAGATGAGTGTTGCCAAAGTATCTGGGTCTAGTGCGTTGCGACGACGATCAATTTCATCATCTGGAATATGCGCACCGGCTGCCGCCAAAATATCTAGAACACCATCGGTCATCGTCCAAACGTGGCGAGTGTGCGAAGGCAAAATGGTCTGAACTAATTCACGGTGCGTAGGAGTTTCTACAATGATTCCAACTGAACCTGAGTCATTTAGAATCCAGTCGATCTGCTCTGCAGATGAAGTTTCATAAACTGGAACTACGGAACCGCCGGCAAACCAAATCGCAAAATCAAGGATCGTCCATTCGTAACGGGTGCGAGCCATGATGGCGACTCGATCGCCGATTTGGATACCTGCTGCAATTAAACCCTTAGCAGTAGCCCGAACTTCGGCCTCAAATTCGCGAGCAGTTACAGGTTGCCATCCTTCACCTAGTGGGCGAGAGAGCATGATGCGCTCTGGCTCAAACCAAGCACGTTCGGCAACTAAGTTACTTAAGTTTCCGGAGGTGGCTGCAGGGACTAGGGCGGGTACGGTCATCTCATTCATGGGAGAACGCTAGCGTGGCGAGCAATACTTTTGGAAGAGGGTAGCCTTTACGACATGAGCGATTTAAGCAGCGGAAATATCACCATTGATGCCCCTATTGAGGCAGTCCAGGCCACTCTTTTTGATCTGGCGAAGTACCCAGAATGGTCTTCGGCAATTAAGTCCGTTGAGGCCCTGGAATCAGATGATCAAGGTCGCTTAACAACAGGCAAGTTCGTAATCGATGCCGGCATGATGAAAGATAAAGTCACCTTGGATTATGACTGGTCTGAAGTACCGACCAAGTTATCTTTCTCGTTTAACGATGCCGACCTATTAACTGGCATGGAGGGCTCTTACTCAATTAAAAAGATTGATGAAGATACAACTCAAGTCACCTACGAACTCGGAGTTGAAATTTCAATGCCGATTCCAGCGATGATGCGTAAGAAAGCTGAACAAGCAACTATTGATCAAGCGCTACAACAGTTAAAGACTCATCTAGAGGCTTAAGTAATGTCGTTAACAGTTGGCGTAGACGTTGGCGGAACCAAAGTTCTCGGTGGTGTTGTTGATGCCAATGGAAAAGTTCTGGCAACTTCGCGTCGAGATACTCCTCGCGAGGGCGGTAAAGCTTTAACTCAAATTATTGCTGATGTAGCACTTGAGTTAATGAAAGAACATGAAGTTTCTGCTGTGGGAGTTTCGGCAGCTGGTTTCGTATCTTCAGATCGCAAAACTATGTTGGCAACCCCAAACATTGCCGATTGGAATGGTGTACAGCTAGATCTGGAGTTAACTAAATTAATCGAACTACCTGTCGTCATTGAAAATGATGCGAATGCTGCCGCTTGGGGAGAAGCCAAGTTCGGCGCAGGACAAAATCAGGCGCACATGATGATGCTTACCATCGGCACTGGTGTTGGTGGCGGAATCGTTGTTAACAACGAGTTATATCGAGGTGCTTTCGGCATCGCTGCCGAATTTGGTCATTTGCGAGTAGTTCCCGAGGGGCACCTTTGTGGTTGCGGTGCACGTGGTTGCTTTGAACAATATGCATCCGGCAGCGCACTTCGACGTCATGCCCGTGAAGCAATTAGCGCATCACCTGATTTAGCTCGCAATTTACTTGCTCGTGGCGATGGCACTATTGATGGGCTTACCGGTCAAGCGATTACTGACGCAGCTCGCGAAGGTGATGCGGTCGCTCTTGCTGCCTTCCAAACTACAGCGCAGTATTTAGGGGCTGGAATAGCTTCGCTTGCAGTTTTACTGGATCCATCCTGCGTTGTTATCGGTGGTGGTGTTATTGATGCGGGCGAAATTTTATTGGCTCCAACACGTGAGGCCATGAAGCGTTACATGCCATTTGCAGGTAAACATCCGTATCCAGAAATTGTTGCAGCTCAATTAGGCAACGAAGCTGGCTTAGTCGGAGTAGCAGATCTAGCTAGGAATTAAACTTCAAACGGGTACTTAAGCCCGATCTGTTTGCGAATTTCATCTAGCGTTTGCATGATTTCAATACTCATCTTATGAGTTAGTCGCGGCGACTCAATCTCACTATTACTAATCATTCGCTCGAGTTCAGCGGCTTGCTCGCGCAATCCATGGCCACGATAATTATTTGGATACTCAGTAACAGAACCATTGCGCAAAACAACGCGCATTGCAGCTGGATTGTAGAAAGTAGTGTCGATTTCGATCCGGCCCAGAGTGCCAGCGATCGTCGCACGACATGGCGTGCCCGCAACTAAAGTTGTAGTTATTACTGCTTGGGCTCCGCTTTTATAGTCAAAGATTGCAGATGTTTGAGCATCAACACCTTTCTCAGTCAGAACTCCAGTTGCTGTAATTTTGTCGGGCTTACCCAGAACTAAATGGGCAAAGGACACCGGATAAATTCCTAAATCAAGAAGTGCGCCACCAGCTAGTGCTGGCTCGGTTAAGCGAGGATTCTCGTGGTCGATTAAGAACTGCCCATGATCGGCTTCAACGTTAATAACCTCTCCGATTACCCCGCTACTTAGTAGCTCTCTGACCGTAGCAATATGTGGCAGAAAGCGAGTCCACATCGCCTCAAGCAGGGCAACCCCATTGTCTATAGCTGCCGCAACCATCGCTTTAGCTTCATTCGCATTTACTGCAAATGGTTTTTCGCAAAGCACGGGCTTGCCGGCATTTAACGCAAGAATCGTATTGGCGACATGTTGTGGGTGAGGGGTAGCGACATAAACCGCATCAATCATTGGGTCGGCAACTAATTCGGCATAACTTCCATATGCGGTGCAGCCCGGAAATTCCAACGCAAACTCTGTAGCGCTTTCCAAAGTTCTCGAACCGACAGCTTGAACTATGTGGCTATTAAAGTAAGAAAGATCGCGAGCAAAAGCTCTTGCAATTCCGCCTGTTCCAATAATTCCCCATCGAAATTCTGGTTGGCTAAAGTCATTAGAACTAGAGGCGAACACCGTCATCTCCTTCCTCTCTTGTTTGATTCCAGCGATATAAGAGTGTTGCCAGACCTCCTGTTGTTGCAAGTAGCCCCGGCCATGGTTCTATGCCAAAAGGATCAAAAGAGAATATGGCCGCAAAAATTACCCAGAGTGGACCTAGAAGTAGCGCCAAAACGGCAATTCGATTTGGCTTCTCTTTGATACGTGGCATTTCTGGGTTTGGCGCAATGAAATTATCAAGTTCATCAATCTCTTCTAATTGATCTAAGTAACTACTTCCAGTTGATTCATCTAGTGAAAGTGTTGACACGATTGATTCAAATTCCGCATTTACTAAATCCGAATCATCACCATTTCGAAGATCATGAATATTCTTTCCGACAATTCCATACTCGCTAATTAGAAGTGGCAACTTGTAACCTTCGTCGTCAGAATGGGTCACAACAACTGTGTTACCTTTCTCTTGAAACTTTGCGCATAGATCAATGGCATCTTCTATAGGTTGGCGAGAGCCCAGGATGATTAAGACAGCAACCTGCGCATTTGCTCCAGATCCTTTAAGAATCAGATCTGGGGGAGTTAAATCATCGCTCACAAGTGGCATACTGGCATACGAAAACGCTGCAGCGGAACCGATTTAGCGTTAAATTAGGTAGCGCATAGAATTACGGCCTAGCCAAACAGGAGGGAGCTACCAATATGGGCAAAGCAGATGATCTGCCATATGGCATTTTGCGCTCTTTTCTAACTCCCTTTTTGATGCTCGCCTTTCGCCCCAAGGTCAAGGGTCTGCGCAATGTGCCGATCAAGGGCCCAGTCATCATGGCTTCAAATCACCTCTCCTTTAGTGATTCAATTTTTATGCCACTAGTAGTTCCGCGCAAAGTTACCTTTCTTGCAAAGAGCGAATATTTCACCTCTCCTGGCCCAAAAGGTCTGTTAAAGAAGTTAACCTTCATCGCACTTGGTCAAGTATCAGTTGACCGATCAGGTGGTCGCCGTAGTGAAGCTGCCTTATTGACCGGGCTAAGTGTCTTGGCGCAAGGCAAGTGTCTAGGAATTTATCCCGAAGGTACTCGTTCACCAGATGGACGACTATATAAAGGTCGCACAGGTATCGCACGCTTAGCAATAGATTCAGGCGCTCCTGTAATTCCGATTGCGATGTTTAATACTGAAAAGATTCAACCAACCGGAACCGTGATTCCCAAAGTTATGCGCGTTGAGATGATCTTTGGCGAACCGATGTATTTCGAGGGTGATTCGAGCGACTTGAACTACTTGCGAGATGTGACAGATCAGATCATGAAACGAATTCAAGAACTATCTGGTCAAGAGTATGTAGATATTTATGCAACTAAGCGCAAAGCAGAGATTGCAGACGAAGAGTAGTTTTACTCGAGCGATAAACGCTGATCTAAGTAGTTACAGGTTCCGCAGGCAACGCCAGCATCTGGCATCTCGCCATCTATAACTGTAAGCAACTCTTCAATAACTTTGAAGAAAGTATCTGGTTCGCGCTGAACTGCAACATAACTTTGTTCTATGCCAAAGCCATAATTACTAGAATTGTCTCCGAGAACGGAATTTGGTTTCCAGATTAGCAATCCCATTGAGGCAACTTCGCGCGCCTTTCCAGCCGCTGGATTTTCTAGCGCAAATGCATACGACTCGAGTTGAGGCGCATAGAACTGACCGCTATCTCGATCAGATTCAGAAACTTTGCAATCGATTAAGCCAAGAGTGCCATCTTCGTTTTCAGCTAAAACATCGTAAATACCAAGAATTCGCCAAGGGGTTTTACTGCCATTAATCGTGATGTAATCGCTTTTAACCCATTCGCCCCACTTGGTGATTTTGCCGGGACGAAGCGATGGATCGATATCGCTCATGCTGGCCCCACGAAATTGCGCTTCTTGGAGTTTAGATAAGGTGCCCACAATTGGAAATTGGCCAGGCAGCGTCACTTTAAACCAGTACTTAATCCAGATGCAGCGCTTGCAGGTGCTGAGCCCAAAAGTTAAATCACTTGGGGCGATGGTGTCACGAGCAGGTTTACTTGGACGCTTCATTAAATAATTCCATTCATAGTTGAGTAGATAACTGCCAAGCCTAAGAAAATCATCACGCAGCCACCGGTAGCACGAAGTTTTTCAAGTCTATTTGCATCACCAGATAACCAAGCGCGCGCAGTGCCAGCCAATAGGCCCCAGCTTCCATCACTAATAAATGCCAAGATTGAAAAGAGGGCGCCAAGAAAGAGAAGTTGCGCTGTGATATTTCCACGATCGCGGTCAACGAATTGCGGAAGTACAGCTGCATAAAAAACTAAACCTTTTGGATTTAGAACACCGACCATAAAACCATCACGGATAGATTGAAAGTTCTTAGGTTCAACTGAACCTTGATTGGTCATATCTGCAGCATGGATTTTGCGTTTACGAATTGCATCGATACCCAGGTAAACCAAGTAAAGTCCGCCGCCCCATTGCACGGCAGCAAAAGCTAAATCAGATCGCTGCAGAACCGGACCCAGACCAAAAGCAACTAGTGAAGATAGAACAAAGGCGCCGGTTACATTTCCAGCAACTGTAATAACAGCAACTTTTCGGCCCCATGCAATCGCGCGCGCAATAACAAAGAGAACGCTAGGGCCAGGTGCCAAAATAATGATCATGGCGGCGATGATGTATTCGATTAGCCGCGAAGGAACTATCACGGGGAAATACTATGGGGGATCTGCTCTTTATTGCGGGAAATAAGAAGCGGGGCCAGTTTCCTGACCCCGCTTCGATAGCTTATTAATTTACTTACGCATATTTCCAATTGCAGTTAAGACGCGGTAACCAACCACAGCTACCAGAGTCGCATTAACGATTCCGGTAAATGTGTAATCGCCCTTTGTCCATGAGTAATCGGCAATACCGATAATCAGTGCAGAGCCAGCTATAAGTAGATTTGTTGGGTTAGCGAAATCAACCTTGCTATCAATCCAGATACGAGCGCCAAGTACGCCGATCATTCCGAATAGAGCAGTTGATACGCCGCCTAGTGCACCTGCAGGAGTCGCGCTAAGAACTGCGCCAAACTTTGGTGAAAGCGATAGCAAAATTGCGCCAAGACCTGCAATCCAATAAGCCGCAGTTGAGTAGACGCGAGTAGCAGCCATTACACCAATGTTTTCAGCATAAGTGGTTGTTCCAGAACCGCCACCGAAACCAGCAACAGTTGTTGCGATTCCATCTGCCATAAGAGCGTTGCCCATTTGATCATCAAGATCTTGGCCAGTCATTGCAGCAACAGATTTAACGTGGCCAACATTCTCGGCAATTAAAACTAGAACTACCGGCAAGAAGAGAATCATGATGCTGGTATCGAAAGTTGGTGAAGTAAATGATGGAAGAGCGAACCATTCAGCTGCCTTAATTCCGTCAGTCTTAACATCACCCATTGCGTAAGAAACTAGGTAGCCAACAATTAGGCCGAGGAAAATGCTGATGCGGCCCATAAAGCCCTTTGAGATCACGGTGATCAAACCGATGCTGGCAATAGTAATGATTGCAATTAGTGGGTCTGCAGTGAAGTTACCTTTTGCAGCACCTGCCAGGTTGAAACCAATAACCATCACGATAGTTCCGGTTACAACTGGTGGAAGTAACCAGTTAATCCACCCGATACCGGCTGCGCGAACAACAAAGCCCACGATAGCTAGTACAACACCGGTAAATACGATGCCGCCGAGAGCTGCAGCCATTCCACCATTTGTGCCAGCTGCTGTCATTGCCGCAGCAATAGGTCCAAGAAATGCAAAAGAGGAACCTAAGTAGCTAGGTAATTTATTGCCCGTAATAATTAAGAATAGGAGAGTGCCGACTCCGGAGAATAAGAGTGTCGTTGTTGGGGGAAAGCCTGTAATGATCGGGACCAAGAAGGTCGCACCGAACATCGCGGCGATGTGTTGAAGACCAACACCGATTGTGCGGGGCCAGGTCAGGCGTTCATCTGTTGAAACTACAGCTCCGGCGGTAACGCTCTTGCCATCGCCGTGCATTTTCCAGGTAAGTAGAGACATATTGGAATAAGTCCTTCCTATTGGCCACCAATAGGTTTGGCGGCTCTGGAAAAATAGTAAATCCGACTCGCCAGTAGGTGTCCCAGGACACACTGACTTCTCCCAGAAATTACGACACGCCGTATTTGAGCGTGGCTAGGTTGCCAATTGGCCGGATATCGGTTTAACTATCGCATCGATATATCGAATCGATACATCAGTCGATATAACGCCTCGCAATAGTTCAGGAAAGGAGCAGCCATGCGCTCACGTAGCGAATCACTTGAGTTTGCCCTCCTTGGCCTGCTCTCGCAGAACAGCCTGCATGGATACGAACTTCGAAAGCGCCTCTCTGCCATTTATGGACCTTTCCGTGCGCTCTCATTCTCAGTTTTATATCCGCAGTTAAAGCGCATGATGCTAAATGGCCTGATTGAAGAGTCAACTGAAGCGGCAACGCCACGACGTTCACGAATTGTTTACGGGTTGACTGAAAAAGGTCGCACTCGCTTCGAGAAATTAACGGACACCGTGGGGCCAGATACTTGGGAAGACGAGGGCTTTGAAGTCCGATTCGCCTTCTTTGGCCCAACTTCCACAAATAACCGCGTAAGAATTTTAGAGGGACGTCACCGACGCCTCAAAGAGAAAGCAGAGATTCTGCGAGGCGAGCTAGAAAAGTCGCCAATCGGAATCGACAAGTACCTAGAGGAGTGGCGACGTCACTCTCTTGAATCAGCAGAACGAGAAATTGTTTGGCTGGAAGACATGATCAAAACCGAGAGGAAATAAAGTGAATATCACAACCGGTAAAGGCGATATCCGAGTAGCAATCGTAGGCGTTGGAAACTGCGCAAACTCATTGGTGCAAGGCGTGACCTACTACAAAGATGCAGCCCTTGATCAGGAAATTCCTGGCCTAATGCATGCAACCATTGGCAACTATCACATCAGCAATGTTAAATTCGTTGCTGCCTTTGATGTTGACGCCAAGAAGGTCGGCCTCGATTTAGCAGATGCAATCTGGGCGAGCGAGAACAACACAATTAAGTTCAGCGATGTCGCAAAGACTGGCGTTCCAGTTCTTCGTGGTGTTACAAATGACGGTCTTGGCAAGTACTACCGCGAAACAATTCAGGAATCAGATGCTCCTGCAGTTGATGTTGTTGCAGTTCTTAAGGAAGAGCAAGTAGATGTTTTGATCTGCTACCTACCTGTAGGTTCTGAAACAGCGGCTAAGTACTACGCACAATGTGCAATTGATGCTGGCTGTGCATTCGTTAATGCGCTACCTGTCTTCATCGCATCAGATCCAGTTTGGGCTAAGAAGTTTGAAGATGCCGGTCTACCAATCGTGGGCGATGACATCAAGAGCCAAGTTGGTGCAACTATCACTCACCGCATCATGGCAAAGCTATTCCAAGATCGTGGCGTTCACCTAGATCGCACCTACCAATTAAATGTTGGCGGAAACATGGACTTCAAGAACATGTTGGAACGCGATCGCTTGGAATCAAAGAAGATTTCAAAGACAAACTCTGTTACATCTCAACTCGATCACGACATGGGCGATAAGAATGTTCATATCGGACCTTCTGATTACATTCCATGGCTAGATGATCGCAAGTGGGCTTATGTTCGTCTTGAAGGTCGTGCCTTCGGTGACGTTCCACTAAATCTTGAGTACAAGCTTGAAGTTTGGGATTCACCAAACTCGGCTGGTGTAATCATTGATGCGCTTCGTTGTGCAAAGATCGGTCTAGATCGCAAGATTGGTGGAGCTTTGCTCTCACCTTCTAGCTATTTCATGAAGACCCCACCAGTTCAGTACACCGATGAGCAAGCTCATGTTAAGACTGAAGATTTCATCTCGGGAAAGCTTGAGCGCTAATCACGCCTAATTTAATAACTGCTTAGATTAAAAAGAGAATCGCCCCTTGGACCTTACGATCCAAGGGGCGATTTGTTTCCCTCACGGAGAGTTGAGGGTTAAATCGTCGCATCCTCAGGAGTGCGACGAATATGAATCAACCCTGCGATTGAAAGAAGCAACATCAAGACAGCGCCAGCGAGTGAAGCTAGCGCTGAGATTGCAGCTATTTGTCCTAGTTGCCAGAAGGCATAAGCATTTAGCAGCATTCCTCGAAGAGATTGACCTTTGAATACTGTTTCAACGATTGCTGCTTTCTTAGTTGCATCGGATTGCAGTTCTTCATTTGTTGGATCAGCAGCAGCGCGAGCGGCCGCAACACGGTTTGCGGTTGATGCTTCGGCATATGTTGGCATTGCATTTAAGTGAACTTGAATGTAATGATCGGCATACATCTGTGCCTGCTTACCAGAGGTCATGATCTTGTCAGCATTGTCGGCAAAGAATTTTTTTACATCAGCTGATGCTTCAGGATCTCCATTATCACCTGGCATAACAATTCGCTGCGCAGCAAGTTGTTCGCTAACTGCGCCATCGGCAAATGTTGCGCCCCAGTTGAGTAAACCAGCGGCTACTAGTAGAAGTGCTGATAATCCAAAGCCTACGAAAGTTAGGATCTTGTCAAAAGTTTTGCGTCTCATTTATTTCTCTCCCTCTTAGGCACTCGATTTCGAGTACGAGGTAATTAGATCTCTTGAAGATGTGAGAGTTTAAGATTTTTGATTGAGGTAGCACTCACGATGAATTACTGAGTGCTATCTCTCTGACGCAAAAAATTAATCAGTATGTCGGTTACAAATCTGACGACCATCAGGCCCGACTTCAAGATGCGAACAAGCGATACCTAATTTTTCAAAAGCTTGATCGCCATAATGTGTTCGGTATGCCAAAGCGAGCAGCACACGTAAATTTGTATCAACGTCAGCTTTGATTCCGAAAACATGCGCACTTCGACTAACGGTATTCTCGATCACCTTTTCAGTGTGGCCGGTTTCGATGGCAATTGCGCCATTTGTCTTACCTTCACAAAGTAGTTCCAGCACTAGACGTTCAAAGGGTGATAATTCTCGAGTCGCGATTGTGATATCTCTTGCCATGATTTTGACCTCTCCGTCAAAAGTCAGGGTACTCCGATTTACTCGTAAGTAACCCTATGCTTAGGCTCATGAACGATGTGATTTCGATCAAAAGTGGCGATGGATTGCTAACACTCAGCTTTAACCGGGCCGCCAAGATGAATGCAATTACCCGCGATATGTACGGCGCTTTAGCGAATGGTTTAAATGATGCAGCGGGCGATTTTAGCGTCAGGGCCGTGATCATCACGAGCGAAGGCGATCACTTCACAGCTGGCAATGACATAAAAGATTTTATGGAGAACCCACCAACTAGCGATGACACCGAAGTCGCCAAGTTTCTTGGCTCACTACTTAATTTCCCGAAACCGCTGCTTGCTGCAGTAAAAGGAAATGCAGTTGGAGTCGGCACCACGATGTTGCTTCACTGTGACGTTGTCCTTGCATCACCTAGCGCAAATTTCTCAATGCCTTTTACCTCGTTGGGTTTAGTCCCAGAAGCGGGCTCTAGTTATCTCTTCCCATTGCTAGTTGGTTACCAACGTGCAGCTCGAATATTTATGACAGGGGAATCTTTTGGAGCAGCCGAAGCTAAAGAGATGGGTCTAGTTTCAACTATTTCAGATGATGTAGTGGCCGAAACTATAAACATTGCCAATCAGATTGCCCAGCAACCACCGCAAGCAATAATCAATACCAAAGCGCTGCTAAAAGCTAGCAAGCATGATGCAGTCGAAGCGGTTATGAAAGCTGAATTCCAACTATTTTCAATGGCCCTTCAATCCGAAGAAGCCATGATGGCCTTTATGAACTTCATGAGTAAGAAGGGTAAATAATGTCACTAGCCGGAAAGCGAATTTTTATTACTGGCGGATCTCGCGGAATTGGATTAGCTATCGCACTTAAAGCAGCAGCCGATGGCGCCTCGATTGCAATCGCGGCAAAAACTGCCGAAGTAAATCCTAAGTTGCCTGGCACTATCTATTCTGCAGCTGCGGAAATCGAAGCTGCTGGGGGAGTCGCACTACCTATCCAATGCGATCTACGTGATGAAGATCAGATCTCTACCTCAATTGCTAAAGCGGCTGCCGAATTTGGCGGCATTGATATTTTGATCAATAACGCTAGTGCCATCAATTTAACTAAGACTGAGGCAACTCCCGCTAAGCGGTTCGACCTAATGTTTGATGTAAATGTGCGGGGTACTTTCCTGACTTCACAGGCTGCTATTCCGCATCTTAGGGAGTCCGCTAAAGCTGGCCGCAACCCACATATTTTGACCCTTTCACCTCCACTTTCTATGAAGGCTAAGTGGTTTCAGCATCATGTTGCGTACACGATGGCTAAATACGGAATGAGCATGTGTGTTCTGGGAATGTCTGAGGAATTTCGCAAAGAGGGCATCGCAGTAAATGCACTTTGGCCGCGCACCGCGATCGATACAGCTGCGTTGCAAATGATTCCCGGTGTTGATACTGCCGCATGCCGCACGCCAGAGATTTTAGCCGATGCAGCGTACATAATTCTTAATCGCGAATCCAAGAGCTGCACATGCAACTTCTTTGTCGATGATGAGTTATTAGCATCTGAAGGAATTACCGATCTTGAGAAGTACTCGGTCGTTCCGGGTACTAAGGATTTCCTGCTTGATTTCTTTCTTGATTGAAAATTTCTAGTAATTGACTGAATTTGGGGAATCGCGATCGGAATTGCACTGCACTTCATCTTCTTGATCAGGATTAAACGAGGCCGCTAAGTTATAATTCCTCAAATGAAGCCAGAGTTAAATTCGATAAATTTCATCTCCGAGCCCGAACGAAAAGGTAAAGCCAGCGATCTCTTCTGGCCATGGGCAGGAGCCAATGTCTCGCTTTTAGCTCTTTCCTATGGCGCCTTCTTTCTTGGCTTCGGCATCTCGTTCTGGCAAGCGACAATGGCGGCAATTATCGGCACCTTGGGTTCATTTGCCTTAGTTGGCGTGAGCTCACTTGCTGGAAAGAAATCGAGTGCACCCACAATGACTTTGTCTCGGGCGGCATTTGGCGTCAGAGGAAATTTACTTCCTGGCTTACTTTCCTATCTAGTTTTTGTGGGCTGGGAAACTGTTTTAGTTTCTCTTGCCACATTAGCTACTGGCACGGTGCTAGAACGAGCCACATCTCTAGATCGTAATCTTGCGCTAATTATTGGTTTTGCAATCTCGGTATCACTCACCGTCTATGGGGGAGTCCTCGGGCACGCCACGATTATGAAGTTACAAAAGTGGATTACCTCGATCACTGTAATCGCAACTGTTGCCTATATTTTGTTGACAATTAATGAAGTCAATTGGTCTGTGCTCACCGAAATGAAATCAGGCAGCTTCGCCAGCGTACTTGGTGCCATAATTTTTGCAATCACTGGAATCGGCTTAGGTTGGGTAAATAGCGCAGCAGATTATTCAAGATATTTGCCGCGCACAGTTTCCAGCAAAGCCGTATTTAGCTGGACGGTTTTGGGCGCATCAATTGTGCCAATTACATTAGTAATTTACGGAAGTGCGTTATCAGGAAGCAGTAGCAAGTTAAGTGAAGCCATTGCGATGGATCCAATTGGGGCGCTAACTGAATTACTTCCCACTTGGTTCCTAATCCCATTTGCACTTGTTGCGATCCTTGGCCTAGTCGGAGGCGCCATTCTGGATCTTTACTCATCAGGTTTAACTCTGATTTCGCTAGGGATAAAGATTAAGCGACCAATGGCAGCAGGTATAGATGGCGCCATCATGTTAGCTGGCACTATTTATATTGTTTGGTTTGCTGACAATTTCTTTATGCCATTTCAAGGTTTCTTGATCACCTTAGGCGTTCCAGTTGCAGTTTGGTCGGCGATTTTCGTAGCCGATGTTGCTATGCGTAAGCGCGATTATGCAGAGAATGAACTATTCACCGAGACAGGTAGATATGGCCGAATGAATCTCATGGCGATAGCGCTAGTAGTTATCGGATCCATTGTGGGTTGGGGATTTGTTACTAATACTTTTGCGGGCTGGTTAAGTTGGCAGGGTTATTTCATGAGTTACATCGGCGGCAAAGAGGGCCAGTGGGCCTATGCCAACGTTGGCGTGATCTTCGCACTCGCAATTGGTTTTTTTGGCCACTTAATTACCGGGCGTTCTCGAATTAGAGTTCAAGAAGAGCGATAGTAACCAACTTAGAAGTAGAAGAAGAGAATATACGGATAGACCATTGCGATGCTGACTGCAGTAACAATGATTCCGTACTTAGCAAATTTCCAGAATGAGATGTGGTGACCCGCTTTAGCCGCTAGACCAATAGCAACCACATTCGCACTTGCGCCAATGATTGTTGCGTTTCCGCCAAAGTCTGCACCAAAAGCCAAACTCCACCAGAGAACATGTTCCTGGCGACCTACTAACCCAATGCTCAAGTCGCTAATAACTGGCGACATGGAAGCGACGTAAGGGATGTTATCGATCAATCCAGATAAGACTGCAGATAGACCAAGAATTACAGAGGCAGCCATTTTGGTATCAGAGCCAAAGAGCTCTTTTAGATACTGCGAGAATTCTGCGAGTGCGCCGACATTAACTAACGCGCCAACCATAATGAATAGTCCGGCAAAGAAAATCAGTGTTGCCCACTCGACATCCTGAACGTAGTCACGTGGTTTTAGGCCACTTATAGCAACGAGAATGCCGGCGCCGAAAAGAGCAATTACCGAAGGTTCGATATGTACTACCGAGTGCAAAATGAAGGCAACCATGACTAGAGCTAAAACGGAAACGCTCTTCTTGAGAAGTAGCGAATCCTTTAGGAAGGAATGTGCGCTTAGCTGCATGATCGAGGCACGATCGGCGGCTGTGTTGATCAATTCGCGACGGAATAGAAAAATAATTAGCGGAATTACCACTGCAAGCACCAAAAGAACCATAGGTGCCATATGCACTAAGAAAGAGTTGAAGGACAATCCAGCCTTGCTAGCGATGATGATATTTGGTGGGTCGCCAACGAGTGTAGCTGCACCACCAATGTTGGAGACAAATACTTGAGCCAAAATAAAGGGAATCGGGGAAACATTTAAATATTTGGTTACAACTAGAGTCATCGGAACTGCCAGCAAAATTGTGGTGACATTATCGAGAATCGCTGAAGCCAGCGAAGTTAAAATCATCAAATAAACGAGTGCGACCTTCGGATTGCCGTTAGATTTCTTGATTGCGGTAATCGCAAGAAACTCAAAAAGGCCAGTTTTGTGAATAATACCGACAATAATCATCATGCCGAGCAGTAAAAAAATGACGTTCCAGTCGATACCCGTCTCATGACTGTAGAAAGCTTTTTCGGCATCGGTGGCACTTATTACAACCATCGCGGCAGCGCCTGTAAGGACGATCGCTATTCGACTGATTTTTTCAGTCGCAATAAATACATAAGCCAAGGCGAAAATCGCTATCGTTAAAGTCATTTGCATGTCTGGAGTCTAGATTATTTGCCACATTTGCCGACTCGGATTGGTTAATATGAGGCAGTGTCCCAAGCGATAAAAATTCAGAGCTCTGAAATAAAGAGATTTCTGCCAGTAGACCCAATTCTCAGAATCTTCTCATTGGCAACCTTTGTTAATACTGTCGGCAATGGCCTTTTTATGACTATCGAGGTCATCTACTTCACCACAGTTGTCGGGCTATCGGCTCCGAAAGTGGCTTTAGCGCTATCGATTGCCGGGGGAGTTTCACTCTTGTTTAGCATCCCGGCGGGCCACATAGCTGATCGATATGGCCCCAGAAATATTGCTGTCTTGGCATACACCGCAGAAGGCTTTGTCATGGCCGGTTTCTTCTTTGTTCATTCATACCTGCCATTCCTGTTGCTCTCGATTTTGCTCGGCATCATTGGCACAGTCGGACAGACGATGCGAATGGCGATGATTTCTAAACTTGGTTCGGGGGATGATCGAGTAGTTGTGCGTGCATACCAACGTTCAGTTACTAACTTTGGAATCGCGATCGGAACTGTATTTGCCGGAATTGCCTTAGCGGTAAATACCAAAGCCGGTTACCAAACAATGATGCTGCTCGATGCTGCCACATTTGTATTAGCCTCGATTGTTCTACGTAGGTTGCCTTACGTAAGTCCGACAGTGGAAAAGAGCGAGCCCTTTTCCTTTATTGCTCTTAGAGATCGCAAGTATCTAGGCGTGACCGCGCTAAACGGAATTATGTCTTTGCACTTTGTCCTGCAAAATGTGGCTATTCCGCTTTGGGTAGTAAATGAAACCAAAGCACCTAGATGGTGGGTTTCAGTAATAATGTTGGTAAACACGATTGGCGTCATTCTTTTCCAAGTTCGTGTTAGCCGCGGATCCGGCGATATTAACGTCGGCGCAAAGCAGGTTCAACGTGCAGGGTTTGCCGTCTCTGCTGCTTGCTTGCTCTATTCACTCTCGGCCGGTGTAAATGTGATTATGGCGTGTGCCCTTTTAGTTCTGGCCATGATGGTTCATGTATACGGCGAATTAGTCGGATCTTCTGGATCCTGGAGTATTGGTTTTGGTTTAGCTGATGAGAAACATCAAGGCCAGTACCAAGGGGTTTACTCGTTAAGTTGGGGTGTAGGCGGAACTATCGGACCATCTTTTGTCACAGCTATGGCAATTACATTGGGCCAACGCGGCTGGGTTTATATGGCAATTATGTTTGCAATTACGGGAACTTTGACTCATCGGCTAGTAACTAAGAAATGGTTCGCTAACCGTTGAGAAAATAAAAACCCCGCCATTTCTGACGGGGTTTTTATTTTT
>JNSK01000093.1_pt1 | contig 16091 bp, 16 predicted proteins | sample 210681 | NCBI WGS metagenome assembly JNSK01 (sample SAMN02808684, study PRJNA238866) | freshwater metagenome | biome: fresh water; feature: freshwater reservoir; material: water; isolation source: water column of the freshwater reservoir Embalse de Amadorio in Spain | place: Spain: Valencia ...
TATTCCTTTGCCACCAATTGCATGGAATGCATTAAGCAGAGCTAGTGCAACAACATGGTCTGGCACTCGAATGCCTACAGAGTTTTGGCCACCAGTAATAAAATCCTGAGCAAGTGATGATCGATTTAAAATAAGTGTCATTGGCCCTGGCCAGAAATCTCTTGCTAAATCAATGGCATACGTTGGAATCTCTTCGGCCCAATCTCCCATTGCCTGCATTGAACGCACGTGAACAATCAGCGGATGATCCGCAGGGCGACCTTTTGCTGCATAAATCTGTGCAACAGCTGTCTTATTTGTTGCATCGGCGCCAAGTCCATAAACAGTCTCTGTTGGAAAAGCAACAAGGTGGCCATCCATTAGTTTTTGCGCAGCCAACGAAAGTGCATCTGCGGTGCAACGTGAGACAAACTGTGACTGGCCCATGGCATTAATTCTCCCACTAATCTCAGAATTAATTAACACCTTGCACAGTCAATAGTGGATACTTGCACTATGAAAACTACAACATTTCGAAAAACAGCATCCATAGCAACTGCAATCGCTTTAATTACTGGCGCGGGTTTATTTAACCCTGCAGCAGCTGCCGCACCTACTCGCTACATCACCACAACAGGTAATGGAACAGTCAGTGTGATCCCTGATGCAGTTAAAGTCACCGCATCTGTCTCGGTGCTGGGCACAACAAGCAAGGCAGCTTTAGCAACAGCAAACACAACATCTGTTGCTGTTCGCAAAGCGCTAACTGAAAACAAGATCGCAGCACGTGATATTGCAACACAGTCAATCTCTGTTTATCCAGAGTATTCATATCCAGATAATTTAACTCCAGTTATTTCTGGCTACAGAGCCAGCCAATCATTTTCAATCACCGTACGCGCTGCAGCAACTGCTGGCGCTGTTGTTGATGCAATCGTTGATGCAGGTGGTGCCAATGTCATGATCAATGGTGCATCACCATTTGTTTTGGATAATGAAAAGGCGACAGACTTGGCACGAACTGCAGCAGTTAAAAGTGCGAAAGCAAAGGCAACTTCATATGCAAAACTGCTTGGTGTGAAACTTGGACGAGTTGTTTTTCTCAATGAGCAGTCATCTCCAAATCCATTCCCTGTTTTTGGAGTCACTGCAAAGGCCGAAGATTCAGCAACACAAATTGACTTGGGCCAACAAGAAGTAACAGTTCTAGTCACTGTTCGCTGGGCTATATAAGCGGGTTTGGTCGCCTGCTTAATCGCAGGTAAGATTGGCGAGCCTCGTACGTCCCCATCGTCTAGGGGCCTAGGACATCGCCCTTTCACGGCGGTAACACGGGTTCGAATCCCGTTGGGGGCACGCAGTACCAGCAGTAAAAGATTTACAGTTAAAGTTAGTAAAGGCTTTGAGGGTGACATAAGAGCCACTTATGTTTGTTTATCAATTCTTAAGGCCCGGTAGCGCAGTTGGTTAGCGCGCCGCCCTGTCACGGCGGAGGTCGCGGGTTCAAGTCCCGTCCGGGTCGCAAACTGTTTCAATGGCGAAAGCCATCTGAAACAAGTTGTGAGGCGAGAGTGTCCACACACTCTCTTCTTTTTAAATGATTACTTAATTAATTAAAGTTAATGAGTATAAAACTAAATATTGGCTCGGTAGCTCAGTTGGTACGAGCGCGCGACTGAAAATCGTGAGGTCGACAGTTCGATCCTGTCCCGAGCCACTGCAATTAATTTAAATGAAACTGGTTTAACCGGCAGAACCTGATCCTGAAGGTCCCGCTTTACGTTGCACTTGAGGTGCGCCACCACTGCGTTGACCACCACGAATCTTTGATCCACCTTCAGCATGTGTCTGAGTTCCAGGTGCGCCCTTTTTACCTTTTTTCGCTTCAAGAGCTGCGAGCATTCTCGCTTTTACTTCATCGTTGTTAGCCATAAGAACAGTCTACCCCTCAGATGGAATTCGTAAGAAGTAAACCAATTTAAATAACCAAGCGGCTGCACCTATCGCCATCAATTGATATCCAGCGGTATCTGGCCATAAATAGATTGCCAGCGCAAGTGCTCCGTAGAAGGCGGCTAGGCCCCATAAAGTAAATGCAGTCAAACGTCTAGTTAATCCGGCGCGCACCAAGCGGTGCGAAAGATGATCGGTGCCGCCCTGAAATGGTGAAATCCCGCGATAAATACGAGATGAGACAGCAACGGTTGTATCAAGAATTGGTACTGCCATTAGCGCCAAGGGGATTGCAAAAGACTTTACTTGCGGAACAACGCCTGGACTTAAGCGAATAGTTAACACCGAAATAATGATGCCGAGAAAGAGCGCACCAGCATCGCCCATATAGATCTTGGCTGGAGCGCGATTCCACATTAAAAAGCCAGCGGTTGCACCAGCTGTAACAATGGCAAGTGCGCTGACTAATACTTGTTGGCGATCGTAGGCGATAAAGAATAAGAAAATGGAGATAACGGCAACGGTTCCGGCAGCGCCACCATCTAAATTATCGAAGAAATTAATTGAGTTGCAGACGCCGACGATCCATAAGACCGAAATTGCATAGTTTAAAAATGTGTTGTCGAAGGCGACGCCCATTGTGTCAGTAGCAGTCAGAATTACCGCCACAATTATTCCAGTCACCGTTTGTGCAATTAAGCGCGGCCATGGTTTAAGGCCACGTAAATCATCAAGTAAACCCATTGCCGATATTGCGATTGCCGGCACCAGAACAAAGCTGGCTAAACGAAAGGTCTCCATTGTGAAATCAACTGCCAAGAGCGAACCGTATGAAGCACCGACCACGCCAATTGCGATTGCGACTCCGCCTAAGTAAGGAACTGGTTCCTTCTGAACCTTGCGCGCAAGATTTGGTGCATCAACTGCGCCGATCCGTAAAGCGAGTTTGCGCATTAGCGGTGTAATTGCTCCGACAAAAATAAATGTAAGCGCGCCAAGTGCAATGAATTGCAGAACTGAATATTCCATAACTTACTTACTTGGTCTCGCTCTTAAAGTAATTGTTTCGCAGGTCATCTACTTCTGATTTACGGAATCTACGGTGTCCACCAAGTGTTCGAATTGAAGTTAGCTTTCCCGCCTTTGCCCAACGAGTAACTGTCTTGGGATCGACGCCAAATAAATCAGCGACTTCGCGAGGAGTGAGCAAGATTTCTGCATCAGGTATGCGATTCATAACGCTCCTCAATAAATTCTTATGATGTCCGATTTGTTACGACTGTCGGAAGTATCCGCCAAAGTAAGCGTAAATAGCAAGAGCGGGTTCTACTTAAGCGAGCTTTAGATCGCAGATTCAAAGCTCTGCACGATGCGCCAGCGTGAAACTAAGCGTTCATAACCTTGGCCAGCCATCTGCCCATCGCCGGCGGCTAGGCCAGAGAGAGATAGCAGAACATCTTCTATTGAAGTATCTGCTTCTAGCCCTTCTTCACCAGCTAAACGCAGACCGTGATCCAAGTAATTAGCTAACCCGCCGTAATCGAGTTCAACGAGTGATTTATTGTGAAACATATCTAGCCATTCCAGTAAATGTTCGATCTCTGCTTCTACCGAACCTTCACCGAATGCGTTTCTAACAGTTTGATGCGCAACTTCAGTGCGCGCTTTGGCATCTGCAATTGTGGCTCGCATAATGCAGAAGAGTCCATCTTCATCTTCGCCACGGATGCGCTCTTCGGCCATAAAGAGTGAGAACCAACGCGGAGGGATCATCCAATTCTCGGTGAGAATATGTGGCACGCGATCTTCCATTAAATCAACGCCGGCAGTAATGACATCTTCTAAAGATTGTGGAATGAAGAATGGAGTAACCGATGAAGGCAGGCTCTCTTTGAAATCATCGAGCGCCGCCCAACAGCGAGTCGCCGTTGACCAAGGGGAAACATAACGAAGTCCATCGATATCTAAAATGTGTGCGCCATCGGGACGCCCTGCCGGTGGTTCAGGAAAAACTAAACGACGCAGCGCTAACTCTTGTTCAGAACGCTTAGAATTTTCATCAGCCTTTAACTCCTGCCAACGCAGACGATCCGCGGGTTCAAAAGCAGAGAGTGGTTCGTAAATACGAAGTGACGCTACGTAAGGAGTTGGTCTCACTTTAATCGCAAGTGAAAATTAAGCGCTGTGATTAAGCACGGGGTATGTAATTACCCTCAGCAAATGGATCGTCATCATCGCGAGACTTATTTGATGAATCCTCGCCATGTAGTTCTTTGGCAAGACGATCAAGATCCATCTCTTGTGAGTTGTACTTGAGATCTCTTGCTACTTTTGTCTGTTTAGCTTTTGCACGGCCGCGACCCATTGGGCGACCTCCTTACCAAAGTTATTTTCATCAACGCCCGAAGGTTATCGCGTCAGGTAGGTACCTTCCAAAGCAGCCGCTCCTGGGCCGCTTTGAGCGTGAATTGAGCCTGCGATCCAGGCTTTCATCCCCCGCGCCGCCAGTGATCTGATGGTCAGGTCGGCGATCGCAGGGTCCACGATGGCAACCATTCCGATACCGCAATTCCAGGTGCGCTCCATATCCGCCTGTGGCACTTTGGCGATCTCGGCCATAAATTTCATTTCAGCGGGAAGTGCCCAAGTTGTTCGATCGTACTTTGCAATTAGACCTTCTGGAATCACGCGTGCAGTGTTATCTGCTAATCCACCACCGGTGATGTGCGAAAAAGTGCGCACATTCTCTGATTGCGCCTTAATTAAAGCAAGGCAATCTAAAGTGTAAATCTCAGTTGGTGTTAAAAGAATTTCTCCCAATGTTTTTGCTAGCCCGTCATACTGTTTATGCAGATCTAACTTTTGTGTTGCCAGAATGTGGCGCACCAATGAAAAACCATTTGCGTGGAAGCCACTCGCTGGCATTGCAATAATTACATCATCGCACTTTACTCGATGAGAGCCGAGTTGCTTATCGGCATCAACTACACCAGTTGCGGCCCCTGCAATATCAAATTCATCTTCTTTAAGTAGTCCAGGATGTTCAGCGGTTTCTCCACCAATTAGCGCGGTATTGGCTTTTTCACATCCGCGAGCAATGCCTTTGACGATATCGGCAATTCGCTCTGGAACGACTTTTCCAACAGCGATGTAGTCAGTCATAAATAGCGGCTCAGCGCCACAAACAACTAAATCATCAACGACCATTGCAACTAAATCTTCACCGATGGTGTCGTAGATTTCCATCTGCCGAGCAATCTCAGTCTTAGTCCCCACGCCATCAGTTGAGGTTGCTAGAAGTGGTTTATTAAATTTCTTTAAAGCGCTGGCATCAAATAAACCTGCAAAACCGCCAATGCCTCCCATCACTTCTGGACGAGATGCTTTGGCAATTGATGCCTTCATTAATTCAACGGCGCGATCACCTGCGTCGATATCAACGCCGGCATCTTTATATGTGCTCATGGCTTTTCACCGTTTCAGTAATCTCCAAGCGCATCTTGCCTTCTGACATATCTGTAGGCACTGAAATGGGGTACTTGCCGGTAAAACAAGCGGCGCAGAGCTTATCTTCCGCGATTGTGGTCGCTTCGATTAAACCTTCCAGCGAAACATAACTAAGTGAATCGGAACCAATCGAACGGCGAATTTCTTCAACTTCTAACCCGCTGGCAATTAATTCTGCGCGAGATGCAAAATCGATTCCGTAGTAACACGGCCATTCAACTGGTGGGCTAGAAATGCGCACGTGGATCTCTTTTGCGCCAGCTTCACGCAACATCCGCACAATTGCGCGCTGGGTATTTCCCCGCACAATTGAATCATCGACAACAACTATTCGCTTTCCTTCAATAATTTCGCGCAACGGGTTTAGCTTTAAACGAATTCCCAGTTGGCGGATAGTTTGGGATGGCTGGATAAAAGTTCGACCAACATAAGAGTTTTTAACTAGCCCAAGACCGTAAGGAATTCCAGATTGCTGTGCATAACCAATTGCCGCAGGGGTTCCGGATTCAGGGACTGGAATTACTAAATCGGCTTCTGCTGGTGCCTCAATCGCCAAGCGCTTTCCGATACGAACTCGCGTTGCGTGAACTCCTTGTCCGGCGATTGTTGTATCTGGACGAGCGAGATATACATATTCAAAGAGACATCCCTTTGGATCTGCCTTCGCCCACATTTGCGAACGAATACCATCTTCATTGATCGCTAAGAATTCTCCTGGTTCTACTTCGCGCACAAATGCTGCGCCAACAATGTCGAGAGCGGCGGTCTCCGATGCAACTACCCAGCCGCGTTCAAGTTTTCCGATTACTAGTGGACGAACTCCATGCCGATCGCGCGCAGCATATAAAGTTTTTTCATCCATAAAGACTAAGGAGAATGCGCCTTCCAGCTTTGGCAGTACTGCAATTGCGCTAGCCTCAACATTCTTCTCATCTTGCAACCCAATAAGTGCAGTCATGATTTCGGTATCTGTTGTCGCACCTCGACCGTTCTTTGCTGATTCACCTTCGAGCTTCTGCACCATCTCGGCAAGATCTCCGGTGTTAGTTAAATTTCCATTGTGAGCAAGCGCCAAAGTCCCATATTTAGTGGGTCTTAACGTTGGTTGAGCATTTACCCAAGTACTCGATCCCGTTGTGCTGTAACGACAATGGCCGATTGCTAAATCACCAGTCAAACTCGCTAAATCTGTTTCGGTAAATACTTGAGAAACCAGACCCATATCTTTATAAATCAAGATTCTCTCGCCATCACTTGCTGCAATTCCTGCCGACTCTTGACCTCGATGTTGAAGTGCGTACAAGCCATAGAAAGTTAATTTGGCGACTTCTTCTTTCGGAGCCCACACACCAAATACTCCACAAGCATCTTGTGGCGCTTTATCGTCATCTAAGACGTTATGGTTTAAGAGACCATCGGGGCGGCGCGTCATGGCTTAATCCTAATCGGCAATAGCTCGGTTAAATCAGCGCGCGCACCAGAAGCGTTAATTAACCCTGCTGACATGGCATCTGCCCAAGTGCGTTCACCGCTGGCGAGAGCCAACCAAGTTTCAGCATTCATCTCAATAACATTTGCGGGAGTGCCCCGGGTGTGGGTCGGCCCTTCACCACATTGCACAGCAGCGTACGGCGGAATACGTACTTCAATGGCTCGACCAGGTGAACGCTCAACGAGAACAGCAAGGGTTTGCTTAACCGCTTCGAGTATTTGAGGATCGCGCATCTTTATCCAAATAACTTTGGAAAAGTTTCGGTATGAGCCTTGCGAAGTTCTGTCAAAGAAATATCCGCACCGTTAATTATCAAACTCGATCCACCGGTGGTTCCAATTCTTGTAATTGTGATCTGCTGCTTATTTGCCAGCGCCGTTAGCGCTTCTGCTTTTTCAGGAGCTACAGCAACAACTACACGTCCGGGTGATTCCGAAATAAGAGTGGTTCCAATGTTTTCAATCTTTATCACTGCGCCAATGTTGTGTCGCAGAACCATTTCGGTCAATGTCGCGCTCAGCCCTCCTTGACTTAAATCATGTGCTGCGGTGAAAATCTTTGAAGTGCGCCCCGCAACAAGCAGATCAATAAGGCGCATTTCACGCTGTAAATCAGCGATTGGTGCCTTACCTCCACGCTGGTCATGCATATAAGCCCACTCGCTACCTGCGATGTCATCGTGGGTATCGCCAAGTAAAAAGAGCTGTAAGCCTGCGCGATCAAAACTCATTGGGGTTCGCGTGCGCACATCATCGATAACACCAAGTACACCGATCACGGGAGTTGGCAAGATCGCAACCGCGCCAGTTTGATTATAGAAAGAGACATTGCCACCAGTAACTGGCAGCCCCATCTCTAAACATCCATCAGCAAGTCCGCGCACTGATTCAGCAAATTGCCACATCACACCGGGATCTTCAGGAGATCCAAAGTTAAGGCAATTGGTGACAGCAAGTGGCTTAGCACCAGCGGTTGCAATATTACGAGCAGCTTCGGCAAGTGCCAGCTTTGCACCTTCATATGGATTTAAATATGACCAATTAGCGTTGGCATCAGTTGCAATTGCAACACCCAGATTTGTTTTCTCATCAATGCGGACCATTCCAGAATCATCTGGCTGCGATTGAATAGTATTTCCCTGTACGTACCGATCGTATTGCGCGGTTACCCAAGATTTATCTGCCAAGTTTGGGGTAGCGGCTAACTTAAGAACAGTTTCCTTAATTTGCGCGGCGGTCTCAGGACGCGGAACGTTTATAACTTTGGCGTTAACGCGATCTACATATTCTGGCTTGGCAAGTGGGCGGTTATAGACCGGTCCTTCGTGGGCCACAGTGCGAGGTGGAACATCAACAATTAATTCGCCGTGCCAAGTTATTTCCAAACGTTCGCCATTTGTTACCTCGCCAATAACGGTAACTGTCACATCCCACTTTTTGCAGATCTCTAAGAATCGATCAATATGCTTCGGTTCAACGATTGCGCACATACGCTCTTGTGATTCTGACATCAAGATCTCTTCGGGAGATAAGGTCGCATCGCGCAGAGGAACGCGATCAAGTTCAACCTTCATTCCACCGCTACCGCCAGATGCCAATTCACTGGTAGCGCAAGATAAGCCTGCTCCGCCAAGGTCTTGGATACCCACAACTAAATCTTCAGCAAAAATTTCCAGCGAACATTCAATTAATACCTTTTCAACGAATGGATCGCCAACTTGAACTGCAGGTCTCTTGGCCGGACCGGTGGCATCAAATGTTTCAGAGGCTAGAACTGAAACTCCACCGATTCCATCGCCACCAGTTTTCGCGCCATAAAGCACAACTAGATTTCCAGCACCGGCGGCTTTAGCGAGTTTGATATCGCTATGTTTCATCACGCCAACACATAAAGCATTTACAAGTGGGTTGCCTATATAAGTTTCATCGAACACAACTTCACCGCCAATGTTGGGCAGGCCTAAACAATTTCCATAGCCACCAACACCCGCGATAATTCCGGGCAGAACGCGACGAGTATCTGCCGCATCGGCTGGACCAAATCGAAGTGGATCCATAACTGCAATTGGCCGCGCACCCATAGTTAAAATATCGCGAACAATTCCACCAATTCCGGTTGCTGCGCCTTGATATGGCTCGATAAAAGATGGATGGTTATGTGATTCAATTTTGAAAGTAACTGCATAACCTTGTCCAACATCGACTACTCCAGCATTTTCACCGATTCCGACTAAGAGCGCATCGGTTTTCACAGCCTTTTCGCCAAATTGTTTTAGGTGAACTTTGGAAGATTTATAGGAACAATGCTCTGACCACATAACTGAATACATCGCCAGCTCTGAAGATGTTGGACGACGGCCAAGAATCTCCTTAATACGCGCATACTCATCGTCTTTTAACCCCAGCTCTGCAAATGGCTGAGTTGTATCGGGGTTAGCTTGGGCAATTGCGACAGTATCCAGCGCCATTACTTCACCATCGCATTTAAAACAGAGGTAAAGAAGGCTAAACCGTCGGCAGTCGGCCCAGTTAATGGATCAATGGCGTGCTCTGGGTGTGGCATCAATCCAACTACATTGCCGCGCTCATTAGTAATTCCGGCGATTTTATTGCGAGATCCGTTGGGATTTTCGCCAACGTATCTTGCGACGATGCGATCTTCGCCTTCCAAAGCCGCCAGTGTTACATCATCACATTGAAAAGAACCTTCGCCATTTTTTAGCGGAATAACAATCTCTTGGCCAACCTTGTAAGAAGATGTCCAAGCTGTCTGATTATTTGTTATCTCTAATTTTTGATCTCGGCAGAGAAAGTGAAGTTCGTGATTACGGGTAAGGGCACCTGGAAGCAAATGTGCTTCGCAAAGTACTTGGAAACCATTGCAAATACCAAGTAGTGGCATACCACCATTTGCTGCATCAATAATTTTCTCCATCACTGGGGCAAAGCGTGAAATCGCACCACAGCGCAGATAATCCCCATAAGAAAATCCACCAGGCAAGATGACGGCATCCACACCCTTTAAGTCGGCATCGTTATGCCAGAGCGATACCGCATTTGTTCCGGCGTGGGTTGCTGCACGTGCAGCATCACGATCATCTAACGTGCCCGGAAAGGTAACTACGCCAACTTTCATTTACTTCTCAACTCGCACTGTGAAAGTTTCGATAACTGGATTGGCTAGGAGTTTTTCAGCAGCTTTTTCTACTTCAGCCAGTTGTGCAGGAGTTGGTTCGCCATTGACTTCAATTTCAAAACGTTTTCCTTGGCGCACACTCTTAGCAAAGGTGAAGCCAAGTCGAGGAAGCGCAGCAGAAACAGCAACACCTTGTGGGTCGAGAATTTCTGGTTTTAACATCACATCGACCACGATCTTTGCCATTTGCTGCTCCTTTAGTTTCTTAAAACTTCATCCCTGTAATACGGAAAAACGCTTCTTCATATCGCGCTGCAGTCTTTTCGATTATCTCTGCAGGCAATTCTGGTGGTGGGCTCTTCTTATCCCAACCGCTGGTGGTAAGAAAATCTCTTACAAATTGTTTATCAAATGAGGCTGGTGCGCTACCTGGGGCCCAAGATGCCGCCTCCCAGAAACGTGAAGAATCAGGCGTGAGCGCTTCATCGCCGAGGGTAATAACCCCTTTAACATCGCGGCCGAATTCAAATTTGGTATCGGCCAAGATAATTCCGCGGCTATTGGCAAACTCTGCTGCAGTGTCATAAAGCTTGATTGTTATATCGCGCAATTGCTCTGCATCTGCGTTTCCAACAACTTTGGCTGCGGTAGCGAAGTCAACATTTATATCGTGATCGCCAATTTCAGCTTTTGACGCTGGAGTAAAAATCGTTTCAGGTAATTGTGATCCATCAACCAAGCCTGCCGGAAGTGAATTGCCGCAAACCGTTTGATTGTTTTTATACTCAGTGAGTCCACTTCCAGTTAGATATCCACGCGCAACGCACTCAATCGCAAACATATCCAGAGGTTTAACAATTACTGCACGATCGCTTACTTCGGTAGGTACATCATCACTAACGATGTGGTTAGGGACGATATCTTCTAATAACTCAAACCAGAAAAGTGAGAGTTGAGTAAGTATTGCGCCTTTATTTGGAATCTCTGATGGGAGTACCCAGTCAAATGCGGATATCCGATCAGATGCAACCAATAAAATTTCATCTTCAGAATTTCGGTAAAGGTCACGGACTTTTCCGGTGCGCAGATGCTGCCAACCAACTATGGATGGTGCTGGCGGTGCGCCAGCCAACCCGAAGCCGCTCACCTGATGGAGTGTGGTTTGTACTGCGCTGCGGCAGGGTGCGCGGATGTAATCGCGTCAATGCGATCCACAACTCGTGCAATTTGTTGGCGAGCATCGCCAGTAAATTCAATTGGCTTACTAATTAGCGCATCAAGTGCGGCACGATCTAGCGGCAAACGCGCATCATTAGCAAGTGCATCAAGAAGGGTATTTGCTTTACCTTCACGCATCGCAAGCGCTGCTTTAACGGCATGCTCTTTGATAACTTCGTGAGCGACTTCGCGACCTACGCCAGCTTTGACCAATGCCATCAAAATCTTTGTTGTGGCAAGGAAGGGAAGATAGCGATCTAACTCAGCCTGAATTACCGCGGGGAATGCTCCGAATTCATTTAATACCGTCAAAGTAGTTTCTAGTAAGCCATCGATTGCATAGAAAGCATCAGGCAGAGCAACCCGGCGAACAACACTGCAGGAAACATCGCCTTCATTCCATTGATCGCCGGCAAGTTCAGAAACCATTGACGCATATCCGCGCAGAACAACGCTTAACCCATTAATTCGCTCGCATGAGCGGGTATTCATCTTGTGTGGCATTGCAGATGAACCAACTTGTCCATCTTTAAATCCTTCGGTGACAAGTTCTGCGCCAGCCATTAAGCGAATTGATGTAGCAAGTGATGATGGGCTTGCCGCTAATTGCACCAGAGTAGTTACGACGTCGTAATCAAATGAGCGTGGGTAAATCTGACCAGTTGAATCTAGGACTCGATTAAATCCAAGATCGTGTGCAATTTCTAGTTCTAAGCTTTGATGTGACTTTGATGCACCGAGCAGATCTATCGAATCTTGCGCGGTTCCAACCGGACCTTTTATGCCACGCATTGGGTAACGATCTTGCAAAGAAGTAAGGCGTTCGTATGCAAAGAGCAGCTCTTCGGCCGCGGATGCAAATCTCTTACCTAAGGTTGTGATCTGCGCCGGCACATTATGTGATCGGCCAGCAATAGGTTGATCAGAATATTGCGCTGCTTTCTCACCAAGTTGTGCCAAGAGCGCAACAACTTTTCCATGGACAATTTCTAAACCATTTTTAATCTGCAGAGCTTCAATATTTTCAGTCACATCGCGGCTGGTCATTCCGGCGTGAATCGCCTCATGTCCGGCCAGAGCATTGAACTCTTCGATTCGTGCCTTTACATCGTGGCGAGTAATTTTTTCGCGCGCATCAATCGATGTCAGGTCTACCTTGTTTAAAACTTTTTCGTAATCTGCAATAACTGAATCAGCAATTGTGTGGCCTAACTTGTTTTGTGCACGCGCAACCGCCAGCCATAACCTGCGTTCTGCAATGATTTTCTCTTCTGGTGCGAAGATGGCGCGCATTGCCTTTGATGCATAACGATCTGCAAGGACGCTCACTGGCTTATTCTCCCCCATTTAATTGCCCTTCTCAGCGACCGACGCATTTAACGCGATATCGCTGCGATAGAAAGATCCGGAAAGTTCAATTTGTGAGATCGCACGATATGCGCGATCGCGGGCTTGTGTTAAATCTTCACCGAGACCAGTAATCGTCATGACACGTCCCCCGGCTGAGACCAAGGCTTCGCCGCTTTGTGTTGTGCCGGCGTGAAAGATTTGTGTATCTGCGATCACCGGAATCTTGGTTATCTCTCCATTTAATTGTGGAGAATCTGGATATCCAGGTGCGGCTAAGACAACTGTTACTGCACTTTCATCGCGCCATTCGAGTGCCACATCATCTAACGAATCTGTTGCCGCTTTATATAAAAGAGTTGCTAGTGGTGTTTTTAGGCGAGGAATCAAAACCTGTGTTTCGGGGTCTCCGAAGCGCGCATTAAATTCAATCACTCGCAATCCGTGATCAGTAAGTGCAAGTCCGGCATAGAGAAGTCCGACAAATGGAGTTCCGCGCGCGGACATCTCTGCGATCATCGGAGCCAGTACTTTCTCGTAAGTCTCTTCTACGATTTCATCAGGTGCCCACGGAAGTGGTGAGTAAGCACCCATACCACCAGTATTAGGACCCTTATCTAAATCGTAGGCACGTTTAAAGTCTTGCGCAGGTTGCATCGGCAAAATATTGCGTCCATCTGAAATTCCAAAGAGTGAAATCTCTGGGCCATCTAAATACTCTTCAATAACTACTCGTTTGCAATTGATTGCATGTTCTAACGCGATTGCGCGATCATCCGTAACAACAACACCTTTACCTGCAGCCAAACCATCATCTTTGACGACATAAGGAGCGCCAAATGCATCAAGTGCTTTCTCAATCTCTGCCTGGCTTTCACAGGTGAAACTGCGCGAAGTTGGTACGCCGGCATCGCGCATTACCCCTTTAGCAAAGTCTTTTGATCCTTCTAATTGCGCAGCCGCCTTCGATGGTCCAAAAGTTGTAATGCCAGCAGCTCGAAGTAGGTCAGCAACGCCATTTACCAAAGGAACTTCCGGGCCTATAACTACTAAATCAACTTTCAATTCTTTAGCTAGCGCAACGATTGCTGTGTTATCGGTAACTGCAAGAAAATGGTTTGTGGCGATCTGTGAAGTACCGGGATTTCCTGGCGCGCAATGTAGCTCTGTGCAAGCTGGATCTGCTTGTAGTCCTAGTGCAAGTGCGTGTTCTCGACCGCCGCTTCCAACTAGGAGGATTTTCATGGTTTAGATGAAATCCTTTACGACAATTGTTTGGTCGCGCCCGGGCCCGACTCCGATTGCACTCATCGGTGCACCCGAAATTTTCTCTAAGAAGGTGATGTAATCCTGAGCATTCTTAGGAAGATCGCTAATTTTGCGAGCTTTTGAAATATCTTCGCTCCAGCCCGGCAGATATTCGTAAATTGGTTTAGCGTGATGGAAATCAGATTGTGAAGCTGGAAGTTCTTCTACCCGCTGACCGTCAATGTCATAAGCAACGCAAACTGGAATCTCTTTCCAACCAGTTAAAACATCGAGCTTTGTTAAGAAGAAATCGGTAAGTCCGTTTACGCGAACCGCATAACGTGCAATTGGTGCGTCATACCAGCCGCAACGACGAGCGCGTCCAGTCGTTACTCCAATTTCGCCGCCGATAGTGCGCAACTTTTCACCATCTTCATCAAAGAGTTCGGTTGGGAAAGGACCAGATCCAACGCGAGTTGTATAGGCCTTAACGATTCCAATTACTCGATCAATTTTGGTTGGGCCGATTCCAGAACCTGTGCAAGCACCACCTGCCGTTGGATTTGATGATGTAACAAATGGATAAGTTCCGTGATCTACGTCGAGCAGCGTGCCTTGCGAACCTTCTAACAGAATCCGCTTGCCAGCTTTTAACGCTTGATCAAGTAATAGGACTGTGTCAGCTACATATGGGCGCAATATTTCGGCATATGCGAGGTACTCATTTAGCACTTCATCTACTTCGATATTTTTACGGTTAAATACCTTGATAAGTACTTGGTTCTTATCGCGGAGCGCGCCTTCAATTTTCTGACGCAGAATTGAAGGATCAAATAAATCTTGCACGCGGATTCCGATGCGGTTGATCTTGTCAGCGTAAGCAGGTCCGATACCGCGACCGGTTGTGCCAATCTTAGATTTACCAAGGAAGCGCTCAGAAACTTTATCGATCGTGCGGTGGTAAGGGGTGATCAAGTGCGCATTGGTGGAGATAACGAGTTTTGAACAATCAATGCCGCGTTCGGTTAAGCCGCGAATTTCTTCAAGCAATACACCTGGATCAATCACAACGCCATTTCCGATAACCGGAATAACGTTGGGGCTTAAAATTCCAGATGGAAGTAAGTGAAGTGCATACTTTTGATCACCGATAACCACGGTGTGACCCGCGTTGTTGCCGCCTTGATAGCGGACAACGTAATCAACGCGGTCACCGAGAATATCTGTGGCTTTACCCTTGCCTTCGTCGCCCCATTGAGCTCCAAGCAAAACTAACGCTGGCATAGCAAAACCTCTCCAGAGATTGGTATGAGTGAGTTATTACTTCTTAAGTGATGTTCCGGTAGAACGCAGATCTGCGCAAGCGTGAACAACGCGTGCCGCCATTCCTGCTTCAGCTGCTTTGCCCCACGCACGTGGATCGTACATTTTCTTATTTCCAACTTCACTGTCGATCTTTAATACGCCGTCATAGTTCTTGAGCATGTGATCAACTACTGGACGAGTAAATGCGTATTGAGTATCAGTATCGATATTCATCTTAATTACGCCATAATCAAGTGAGTCGCGAATTTCTGAGAGAAGTGAGCCTGAACCACCGTGGAAAACCAAGTCCATAGGCTTGCTTCCTGCGGCAAGGCCCTTCTTTGCAACAACTGCATCCTGAAGTGTCTGCAAAATCTTTGGCTGTAAAACAACATTGCCTGGCTTGTAAACGCCATGGACGTTACCGAATGTTGCGGCGACCATATAGCGACCGCGCTCTCCGAGTCCAAGAGTTTCGATTGTCATCAATGCATCTTCGGGAGTTGAGTACAACTTCGCATCGTGCTTTGCTTCAACGCCATCTTCTTCGCCACCGACAACGCCGATTTCGATTTCTAGAATTGTGCGAGCAGCGACAGATTTGGTGAGAAGTTCATCTGCAATCTTCATATTTTCATTCATATCAACCGCTGAGCCATCCCACATATGTGAGTTAAATAGCGGTGCTTGGCCGTTCTTGATGCGCTGTGAGCCAATTTCAAGAAGTGGGCGCATGTAGCCATCGAGCTTTTCCGCTGGGCAGTGATCGGTATGGATTGCGATATTTACATTGTAATTTTTGGCGACAACGTGAGCGAACTCGGCGAGCGCAACTGCGCCATCGACCATGTTCTTAACTGTTGAACCAGATGCATATTCTGCCCCGCCCCAAGAAAATTGAATGATT
>JNSK01000095.1_pt1 | contig 15898 bp, 12 predicted proteins | sample 210681 | NCBI WGS metagenome assembly JNSK01 (sample SAMN02808684, study PRJNA238866) | freshwater metagenome | biome: fresh water; feature: freshwater reservoir; material: water; isolation source: water column of the freshwater reservoir Embalse de Amadorio in Spain | place: Spain: Valencia ...
CCGACATAGCCGAACATCTCTGACAACGGAACTAGCGCCCTAACAACGCGGGCACCTGACCGCTCGTCCATGGCCTGGATTTGACCACGACGACTGTTGATGTCGCCGATGACATCACCCATGAAGTCTTCAGGGGTAATAACTTCGACTTTCATAACTGGTTCGAGAATCGCAGGATCAGCAAGTTTTGCTGCTTCCTTAAATGCTGCGATACCAGCAATCTTGAAGGCCAATTCCGATGAGTCAACATCGTGATAAGCGCCATCAAGAAGACTTACGCGTACATCAGTGAGTGGGTAACCAGCAAGTGGGCCTGAGCTCATTGCTTCTTGGCAACCCTGATCAACAGATGGGATGTACTCGCGTGGAACGCGACCACCAGTGATCTTGTTAACGAATTCGTAACCGCCTTCAACTTCACCAGTTGGAAGTGGCTCGATTGCAATCTGAATCTTTGCAAACTGTCCAGAACCACCAGTCTGTTTTTTGTGTGTGTAATCGTGACGCGCAACTGCTTTGCGAAGTGTTTCGCGGTAAGCAACTTGTGGCTTACCAACGTTTGCTTCAACTTTGAATTCGCGACGCATACGGTCTACAAGAATTTCAAGGTGAAGTTCGCCCATACCAGCGATAATTGTTTGACCGGTTTCTTCATCGGTCTTCACGTGAAATGTTGGGTCTTCTTCAGATAGACGTTGAATCGCAACGCCGAGTTTTTCTTGGTCACCCTTTGTCTTTGGTTCGATAGCAACAGAGATAACTGGTGCTGGGAAGTCCATTGATTCAAGGATTACTGGCTTTGCAGGATCACAGAGAGTTTCACCAGTTGTTGTGTCCTTAAGACCCATAACTGCAACGATCATTCCAGCGCCAACAGAGTCGCGCTCTTCGCGCTTGTTTGCGTGCATCTGGTAAATCTTTCCGATGCGTTCTTTGCGATCCTTTGTTGAGTTGAGAATTGATGAACCTGTTTCGAGTACACCTGAGTACACGCGAATAAATGTAAGTTTTCCAAGGTGTGGATCTGACATGATCTTGAATGCTAGTGCTGAGAATGGTTCGTCATTCTTTGGATAACGCTTAATTTCCACAGTCTTGTCATCCATGTTTGTTCCAACGATTGCTTCAACATCGAGTGGACTTGGAAGGTAACGAGTAACAGCATCAAGCATTGGCTGTACACCCTTGTTCTTAAACGCTGAACCAGTTAGAACTGGTGTTAATTTTGCTGCGAGTGTTGCGCGACGGATACCGGCAATAATTTCTTCTTCTGCGAGCTCTGTACCTTCTAGGTACTTCTCCATGATTGCATCATCATTTTCAGCAAGAGTTTCAATCATTTCGTGACGAGCTTGCTTTGCTTTATCTGCAAGATTCGCTGGAATTTCTTCTACGAGGTAATCCTCGCCCTTCTTTGTTTCTCCTGGCCAAACAAGTGCTTTCATTGCAATGAGGTCAACGACTCCGAGGAAGTCTGCTTCGTTTCCGATTGGAATCTGTAGAACGAGTGCAACTGCATTAAGACGAGACTTAATCATTCCAACGCACATATCGAAGTTTGCACCTGTGCGGTCTAACTTATTAATAAAACAAATACGAGGAACTGAATAACGATCTGCTTGGCGCCATACTGTTTCTGATTGTGGCTCTACACCTGCAACGCCATCGAATACTGCTACTGCACCATCTAGAACACGGAGTGAACGTTCTACTTCTACTGTGAAGTCAACGTGACCTGGTGTATCAATAATGTTGATCAGATGGTCTTTCCACATACAAGTAGTAGCCGCGGAAGTAATAGTGATACCGCGCTCTTGCTCTTGTTCCATCCAGTCCATCGTTGCTGCACCTTCGTGCACTTCACCGATCTTGTAATTGATACCGGTGTAAAAAAGAATGCGCTCAGTGGTTGTAGTTTTGCCCGCGTCGATGTGAGCCATGATTCCAATGTTGCGAACCTTGGCTAGATCGATGTTTTCTGCGGCCACTTAGTGTTCCTCTTCTCGTCGGTTAATTCGTTGGGTTCTTGTGATTACCAGCGGTAGTGAGCAAACGCCTTGTTTGCTTCCGCCATTTTGTGGGTATCTTCGCGACGCTTAACAGCAGCACCAAGGCCGTTGCTCGCATCGATTAATTCATTCTGCAAACGCTCTGCCATTGACTTCTCGCGACGTAGGCGAGAGAAATCAACTAACCAGCGAAGTGCCAAAGTTGTTGAACGACCAGCTTTAACTTCTACTGGTACTTGATACGTTGCTCCACCAACACGACGTGAGCGAACTTCAACCGCTGGCTTGATGTTTTCAAGAGCGCGCTTCAAAGTAATGATTGGATCTACTTGAGTTTTTTCGCGGCAACCTTCGAGAGCACCATAAACAATTGCTTCAGCTGTTGAGCGCTTACCGTGTAAAAGAATCTTGTTAATGAGTGATGTAACAACTGGTGAGTTGTAAACAGGATCAGCGATTACAGGAGACTTTACTGCAGGACCTTTACGTGGCATTAGGAAGCCTTCTTCTCTCTCTTAGCACCGTAACGTGAACGTGATTGCTTACGATTTTTTACACCTTGTGTATCGAGTGAACCGCGAATAATTTTGTAACGAACTCCAGGAAGATCCTTAACACGACCGCCACGTACAAGAACAATGGAGTGCTCTTGCAAGTTGTGACCTTCGCCAGGAATGTATGCAGTGATTTCCATTCCGCTAGTAAGACGTACACGTGCAACTTTACGAAGCGCAGAGTTTGGCTTCTTAGGTGTTGTTGTATACACACGTGTGCACACACCACGACGTTGAGGTGAACCCTTTAACGCAGGTGTGCTTGTCTTCGTAGTCTTTTCTGCACGACCACGACGAACTAGCTGTTGAATTGTTGGCACTACTTCTTCTCCATTCGTTACTACTTCAATTTCTTACGCTTAATCAACGACCCACGCGCTCGGGTGTGTTGCACCCAAACCGCAGTTGTGTTCTGAATATTTCTAAACAGGGCACGTCATCAAGCGCTCGAAAATGAGCAGAGGAGAAAGGTATCCGAGCGGGGGCAACTAGGTCAAAACGGGCTCTTGTACTCCAAAGGTCCCCGGGGATCCCCGATTGCCCAGGTTTTAGCCCTTCGGCGTGTCGCGAAGTAGCTCATCAACCTCACTGCGTGATTGCTTCAACGTGAAGATCCATCGGGCAAAAGAGGCTGAATTTAGAGTCAAAATCACGCCTTTTTCTCTCCCTTTTATGGCCACAAAATCTCGATATCCCCTGCCCCTCATTGTGCCGAGTAGGAGGACAAATGGAATACCGGTGCCGGGGGCTCGAATTCCTCGAAGCACTTGGGATCTCCAGAGTTTTTCAGGAAACTCAATTTTCGCTACAGACCTAATAGTTGTTCGAGGCGATGAGTGTAAAGTCCCCAATTTTTCCCAAAAAGAGAGGCTTAATACAAGGTCATTACCTTCACGAATTAACTTAGCCATGTAGATATTGTAATGTAAAAGAAAAATACCCGCCGCATAATTTGCGACGGGTATTTTTCTTACTTAAGTAACTGAATTAACGAGGAACCTCAACTTCGTCCAGGCGAACTGCTTCACCTGAGCCTGCTGACTCAAATGGAGTGAAGTCATACTCGTCATAGGCTGCGTAAACCGCTGCCTTTGCTTCTTCTGTTGGCTCAACTCGGATATTGCGATAACGAGCAAGACCGGTACCAGCTGGGATCAACTTACCGATAATGACGTTCTCCTTGAGGCCAAGAAGTGGATCGCTCTTCTCAGAAAGCGCCGCATCAGTTAGAACTCGTGTTGTCTCTTGGAAGGAAGCAGCTGACAACCATGATTCAGTTGCAAGTGACGCCTTCGTGATACCCATAAGTTCTGGACGACCAGATGCTGCCTTGCCACCAGTTGTGACAACGCGACGGTTTTCTGTCTCAAAGCGACCGCGTTCAACGAGTTCACCTGGAAGTAGATCCGCATCTCCTGCTTCAAGCACTGTAATGCGCTTAAGCATTTGGCGAACGATTACTTCGATGTGCTTATCGTGAATACCTACACCTTGTGAGCGGTATACAGATTGAATTTCATTTACCAAGTGAACTTGAGTTGCACGTGGTCCAAGAATACGAAGTACTTGCTTTGGATCAATTGCGCCGACAACCATCTTCTGGCCGACATCAACGCGTGAACCTTCTTCTACAAGTAACTTCTGACGACGTGTAATTGGGTAAGCAACTTCTTCGCCACCATCTTCTGGTGTAACGATGATCTTCTTGCCCTTTGCATCTTCACGGAATGAAACAACACCCGCAGTTTCTGCAATTGGTGCAACACCCTTAGGTGTGCGCGCTTCGAAGAGTTCAACGATACGTGGAAGACCGTGAGTGATGTCATCACCTGCAACACCACCAGTGTGGAAGGTACGCATTGTTAGCTGTGTACCTGGTTCACCGATTGACTGTGCCGCGATGATTCCGACTGCTTCACCAACTGCAACGAGTTGACCTGATGCAAGAGAGCGACCGTAGCAAGCTGCGCACTGTCCGACCTTGCTATCGCAAGTAAGAACTGAGCGAATCTTTACTTCGTCAACGCCTGCTTCAACAAGTGCTGCGATAACGCGATCACCAAGATCAACGCCTGCCTTTGCAATTACCTTGCCATCAACTTCGATGTCATCTGCAAGTGTGCGTCCGTAGACTGAAGTTTCAACGTGATCGTGCTTTACAAGACCACCTGATTGTTGGCGTGATGCAATCGGAAGAACGAGACCGCGATCAGTACCGCAATCTTCTTCACGAATAATTACATCTTGCGCAACGTCGCAGAGACGACGTGTGAGGTAACCAGAGTCAGCGGTACGAAGCGCTGTATCTGCAAGACCCTTACGTGCACCGTGAGTAGAAATGAAGTACTCAAGTACAGAAAGACCTTCGCGGAAGTTTGACTTAATTGGGCGAGGAATAATTTCACCCTTTGGGTTTGCTACGAGTCCGCGCATACCTGCGATCTGACGAATCTGCATCATGTTTCCACGAGCACCTGAAGTAACCATCATCCACACTGGATTGACGCGAGGGAAGTTTTCTTCCATCTCTTTACCAACTTCAGCTGTTGCCTTTGTCCAGATCTCAATGAGTTCTTGACGACGCTCGTCATCAGTGATGAGTCCCTTTTCGTACTGTGATTGAACCTTGTCAGCCTGTGTTTCATAGGTTTCAAGGATTTCAAGTTTACGAGGAGGTGTAACAACATCTTCGATACCGATGGTTGCACCGGCGCGTGATGCCCAGTGGAAACCAAGTGACTTAAGTGCATCGAGAGTTTCAGCAACGACAACCTTTGGATAGAACTCAGCGAGTTCGTCAACGATTTGTCCTAGTTGCTTCTTTGTTACGTCAACATCAACGAAACGGAAGTCTGCAGGAAGTGCTTCATTAAATAGTGCGCGACCAACAGTTGTTGAAAGAGTTTCACCAGTTGTAGATAGGCGAATCTTCACCTTTGCTTGCAATGAAACTGTGTGTTGATCATGAGCCATGATCGCTTCAGCTACTGAAGAGAATGCGCGGCCTTCGCCGAGTTCTGCTTCGCGCTCCATCGTGAGCCAGTAAAGACCAAGCACCATGTCCTGTGTTGGTGTAGTAATTGGTCGGCCGTTAGCAGGGGATAAAATGTTGTTAGAAGACAACATCAAGATACGTGCTTCAGCTTGCGCTTCAGCAGATAGCGGCAAGTGAACTGCCATCTGGTCACCGTCGAAGTCAGCGTTAAATGCTGTACATACGAGTGGGTGAATCTGAATTGCTTTACCTTCTACCAATTGTGGTTCGAAAGCTTGAATACCTAGACGGTGCAGGGTTGGTGCACGGTTTAGAAGTACAGGGTGTTCTGCAATAACTTCTTCTAGAACATCCCACACGACTGGACGTGCGCGCTCGACCATACGCTTTGCAGACTTAATGTTCTGCGCATGGTTTAGATCAACAAGACGCTTCATTACGAATGGCTTGAAGAGTTCGAGTGCCATCTGCTTTGGAAGACCACACTGGTGCAACTTCAACTGTGGGCCAACAACAATTACAGAACGACCTGAATAATCAACGCGCTTTCCGAGCAAGTTCTGACGGAAACGTCCTTGCTTACCCTTGAGCATGTCTGAAAGTGATTTAAGTGCACGGTTTCCTGGACCAGTAACTGGGCGACCACGACGACCGTTATCAAATAGTGCGTCAACTGCTTCTTGAAGCATGCGCTTTTCATTGTTAACGATAATTTCTGGTGCACCGAGATCAGCAAGGCGCTTCAAACGGTTGTTACGGTTGATCACGCGACGGTATAGATCGTTTAGATCTGAAGTCGCAAAGCGACCACCATCTAGTTGAACCATTGGACGTAGATCAGGTGGAATAACTGGAACGCAATCAAGAACCATTGATGCTGGGTGGTTACTTGTTGTCATGAATGCATTGACGACCTTGAGACGCTTGATAGCGCGAGTCTTCTTTGCACCCTTACCGTTCTCAGAAAGATCGTTAAGAATCTTGTACTCAGCTTCTAGATCAAAAGTTTCTAGACGCTTCTTGATTGCAGCAGCGCCCATGTCTCCCTTGAAGTACATGCCATAACGGTCACGCATTTCGCGGTAAAGGTTTTCATCACCTTCGAGATCTTGAACCTTAAGGTTTTTGAAGCGAGCCCATACATCTTCAAGACGATTGAGTTCGCGCTCTGAACGATCACGAATTCCCTTGAGTTCGCGCTCTGCACTCTCGCGTACTTTTCGCTTTACATCTGACTTCGCATCTTCTGATTCGAGTTCAGCAATATCTGACTCGAGCTTCTTGGTGCGAACATCTAGATCATTGTCGCGACGGGTTTCAATCTTCTTGCGATCATTTGCCAACTTCTTTTCAAGTTGTGGCATATCTTCTTCGCGCGCTTCTGCATCAACTTCTGTGATCATGTAAGCAGCGAAGTAAATTACTTTTTCTAGATCCTTAGGTGCAAGGTCTAGTAAATATCCAAGACGTGATGGAACGCCCTTGAAGTACCAGATGTGTGTTACTGGAGCAGCAAGTTCGATGTGTCCCATACGTTCGCGACGTACCTTTGCGCGAGTAACTTCAACACCGCAACGTTCGCAGATGATTCCCTTGAAGCGTACGCGCTTGTATTTACCGCAATAACATTCCCAGTCACGAGTAGGTCCGAAGATCTTCTCGTCAAAGAGTCCATCCTTTTCAGGCTTTAGTGTGCGGTAGTTAATTGTCTCTGGCTTCTTTACTTCGCCAAATGACCACTCACGAATGTTCTCAGCCGAAGCTAAACCAATTCGCAGTTCATCAAAGAAGTTAACGTCTAACATAGTTATTTTCCCTCTCAGACTTCTTCAACACTGCTTGGCTCAACTCGTGACAAGTTGATACCTAGCTCTTCGGCGGCACGGAATACTTCTTCGTCGGTGTCGCGCATTTCAATTGCTACACCTTCTGAAGAGAGAACTTCCACATTGAGACATAGTGATTGCATTTCCTTGATAAGAACCTTGAATGATTCTGGAATTCCAGGTTCTGGAATGTTTTCACCCTTAACAATTGCTTCATAAACCTTCACGCGACCAAGCACGTCATCAGATTTAATTGTGAGTAACTCTTGGAGTGTGTAAGCAGCTCCGTAAGCCTCCAGCGCCCACACTTCCATTTCTCCGAAGCGCTGACCACCGAATTGAGCCTTACCGCCCAATGGTTGTTGCGTAATCATTGAGTATGGACCAGTAGAACGTGCGTGAATCTTGTCATCTACTAAGTGGTGCAGCTTCAAGATGTACATGTATCCAACTGAGATTGGAGTTGGGTATGGCTCACCAGAACGGCCATCAAATAACTTAGCCTTTCCGCTTTGACCAATTAACTGAACTCCATCACGGTTTGGAAGTGTGCTTGAAAGAAGACCAGTGATTTCAGATTCAAGTGCACCATCGAAAACAGGTGTTGCAAGATTTGTTCCTGGTGCACCCTTTTCTGCGCCAATATCTTTCAAGTGCTTTTGCCATGCTTGATCGATACCGCTTAAATCCCAGCCAGTCTTTGCAACCCAACCGAGGTGCATTTCAAGAACCTGACCAACGTTCATACGACCAGGTACACCGAGCGGATTAAGAATTACGTCAACAGGAGTTCCATCTTCAAGGAATGGCATATCTTCTTGAGGAAGAATCTTTGAAATAACACCCTTATTGCCGTGGCGACCAGCAAGCTTGTCACCATCTTGAATCTTGCGCTTTTGTGCAACATATACGCGAACAAGTTGGTTAATGCCTGCACCGAGTTCGAAGTCTTCTGAAGACTCAACAACCTTTACATCAATAACTTTTCCTGATTCACCGTGTGGCACCTTAAGAGAGGTATCGCGAACTTCGCGAGCTTTTTCACCAAAGATTGCGCGGAGCAAACGCTCTTCCGGAGTAAGTTCTGTTTCACCCTTAGGTGTAACTTTTCCAACCAAGATATCGCCAGGTACTACATCGGCGCCGACACGGATAATTCCGCGCTCATCTAGGTCTGCAAGAACTTCCTCTGAAACGTTTGGAATATCGCGAGTGATCTCTTCGGCACCAAGCTTGGTATCGCGAGCATCAACTTCGTACTCTTCAATGTGAATAGAGGTAAGAACATCGTCTTGTACTAGACGCTGCGACAAGATAATCGCATCTTCGTAGTTGTGACCTTCCCATGACATAAATGCCACGAGTAAGTTCTTACCAAGAGCCATTTCACCGCTATCGGTACATGGACCATCAGCGATTACTGAGCCAAATTCAACTTTTTGACCTTCAGAAACTATGACGCGTTGGTTGTATGAAGTTCCTTGGTTTGAACGACGGAACTTAGCGAGTGAATAAGTTTGGTATGTCGAATCATCTGCCATGACTTTTACTTCATCTGCAGATACTTCAGTAACAACACCAGCCTTAGTTGCTGTGACTACGTCACCAGCATCAACTGCTGCGCGGAATTCCATACCTGTACCAATGAGTGGAGCTTCTGATCGCATCAATGGAACTGATTGGCGCATCATGTTAGAGCCCATCAACGCACGGTTAGCATCATCGTGCTCAAGGAATGGAATCATTGCTGTTGCAACAGAAACCATTTGGCGTGGAGATACGTCCATGTAATCAACTTCATCACCGTGGATGTATTCAACTTCTCCACCACGACGACGAACAAGTACGCGAGTTTCTGCGAAGTGATTGTCTTCTGTTAGTGGAGCATTTGCCTGAGCAATGATGTGCTCGTCTTCTTCATCAGCTGTTAGGTAATCAACTTGATCTGTTACGCGACCCTTAACAACTTTGCGATAAGGAGTTTCGATAAATCCAAATGCTGTAACGCGACCATATGTTGCAAGAGAACCGATAAGACCAATGTTTGGTCCTTCTGGAGTTTCAATTGGACACATACGACCGTAGTGAGATGGGTGAACGTCACGAACTTCAAAGCCCGCACGGTCACGAGATAAACCACCAGGTCCAAGTGCTGAAAGACGGCGCTTGTGTGTAAGACCTGACAATGGGTTTGTTTGGTCCATGAACTGTGACAACTGAGAAGTTCCGAAGAACTCCTTGATTGAGGCAACAACTGGACGGATATTAATAAGTGTCTGCGGTGTAATCGCTTCAACATCTTGTGTTGTCATACGTTCGCGCACAACACGTTCCATACGTGAAAGTCCGATACGTACTTGGTTTTGAATTAACTCACCAACAGTACGAAGGCGACGGTTACCGAAGTGATCGATATCGTCCTTTTCAACGCGAACTTCGCGGCCGTATTCCATTGTGAGATCGCCACGGTGCAGCGCTACTAAGTAGCGAAGTGTTGCAACGATGTCTGAAATGCTTAGGAGTGATGCATCGAGAGCTAGATCAAGACCGAGCTTCTTATTAACCTTAAAGCGACCGACCTTAGCCAAGTCATAACGCTTTGGATTGAAGTAAAGGTTTTCAATAAGGTTTTGTGCAGCTTCCTTTGTAGGTGGCTCACCTGGACGAAGCTTGCGATAAATATCTAGCAACGCTTCATCCTGTGTATTAACAGTATCTTTTTCAAGAGTTGCCATCATTGATTCGAACTCGCCAAACTCTTCACGAATTTGTTCTGCAGTCCAACCAAGAGCCTTGAGGAAAACTGTTACTGATTGCTTGCGCTTACGATCGATACGTACGCCAACAAGATCTTTCTTATCAACTTCAAATTCAAGCCAAGCGCCGCGGCTTGGGATGATTTTTGAAGAGAAGATATCTTTATCTGAAGTTTTTTCAATTGTGCGTTCGAAATAAACACCAGGTGAACGAACTAGCTGAGAAACAACTACGCGCTCTGTTCCGTTAATTACGAATGTTCCGCGTGGAGTCATTACTGGGAAGTCACCCATGAATACTGTTTGTGACTTAATTTCGCCAGTTACGTTATTTGTAAACTCTGCAGTGAGAAAGAGTGGTTGCGAATAAGTTGTATCACGCTCTTTGCACTCTTCTACTGAAAACTTTGGTGGCTCAAAACGGTGATCACGGAAGGAAAGACTCATTGATCCTTGGAAGTCTTCAATTGGAGAAATCTCTTCAAATATTTCTTCGAGACCAGATGTCGTAGGAATTTCACCACGATTAGTTGCTTCTGCAGTTGATAGACGTGCACGCCACTTCTCGTTACCGAGAAGCCAGTCAACGCTTTCAATTTGAAGTGCTAGAAGATTTGGTACTTCGAGTGGTTCGCGAATCTTTGCAAAAGAGATTCGGCGGGGAGCTACTGAACTTTTCTTCGCGGCCAAGAGATGTCCTTCCAGACAGTTTTTGCGTTAAACGCACAACTATTAGGTCTCAGCCGCTATATGCCCTGACCATAGAAGTTTTTGTGCGAACGCGTAGGGTATCGCCTCACCCCCTTGACTGTCCAACCGGGTGCTTATACAGCAAAAAGACCCCCCGGCAAGAGCCGAAGGGTCTTTCTGTGAAGAAATTACTTGATTGTGACCTTTGCGCCAGCTGCTTCGAGAGCTGCCTTTGCCTTATCCGCTGTCTCCTTGTTTGCCTTCTCAAGAAGTGTTGCTGGAGTTGCATCAACTAGATCCTTAGCTTCTTTCAAGCCAAGTGCTGAGTTAAGTGCACGAACTTCCTTGATCACTGCAATCTTCTGTGAACCAGCATCTTCAAGAATGATTGTGAACTCATCTTGACCAGCATCTGCTGCACCGCCGGCGGCTGCGCCACCTGCTGCTGCAACTGCTACTGGAGCTGCTGCTGTTACATCGAATTCAGTTTCGAATGACTTAACGAACTCTGAGAGCTCGACCAATGTCATTTCTTTGAACTGTGCCAATAGGTCTTGTGTGTTGAGCTTTGCCATGTTCGTTATTCCTTCTCTTCTGTTTCTGGTGTTGCTTCTGGGGTTGTTACTTCTTCGGTTACTGCTTCAGGTGCAGTTTCTGTTACAGCCTCGACAGCTGGAGCTTCAGCTACAGGAGCCGGAGCGCTTGCTTCCATCTTGATGCGAAGTGCATCAATAATGCGAGCAGCCTTAGCGAATGAGCCCTTCATAGCGCCAGCAAGTTTCGCCAATAGAACTTCGCGTGATTCAAGATTTGCGAGTTCCATGAGCTCTGCAGGCGTAATTGATTTGCCTTCGTAAATTCCACCCTTGATAACAAGTAGTGGGTTTTCCTTAGCAAAATCACGCATGCTCTTTGCTGCAGCGATTGGGTCACCCTTGATGAATGCAATTGCTGATGGACCAGTTAATAGATCTGCTGAGAGATCTACGCCGGCATCTTTTGCTGCAATCTTTGTGAGAGTGTTCTTGACAACTGAATACTTTGTTTCTGCGCCAAGTGCACGACGTAACTTCTTCATCGAAGTCACGGTTAGACCGCGATATTCGGTGAGAACAGTTGCGGTAGCTGTACGGAAGTCTTCCGTCAGTTCAGCAACTGCTGCTGTTTTATCTGGGCGAGCCATTCGGTTCACCTTTCCTGGTACGTAGGTTGTGCAATAACAGCCGCTAAATGTAGAAAAACCCGAACGCATAGGAGCGCACGGGTTAACGTTCACACCTACGCGGGCTGAGTTTTCACTCACTTAGCGAAACTTCTTGTGGAAGTTTCAAGACCTGCGGTCTTTGGTTATGGCAGAAGATTAAAGCCAAGGGGCTCGTAGGGTCAAATCGCCTTGGTAAATCTCTTTCTCACAAGAATCGTGGAGCACATAATGGAGAGCACAACGGCAAGTAAAAGCCCAGTAAATTGCGGACGGGTGATGGCTCCTTGTGAATAAGCCAAGCTTCCCAGCACGAATGAGAACTCTCCGATTTGGCTGACTCCGACTCCTAGGTGATACGGCTTAACTTTCAATCGCCCAATTCGAGCGATTAACACAGTTGGAAGTGTTTTGAGAATAACTAACATCGCGAGTACAAGAGCGGCAAATGGCCAAGCTTTACCTAATTGTGAGGGTTCGATCAGAGTTCCAATAACAACAAAGAATAAAACTGCAAACAGATCTCGAAACGGCAAAATAGCTTTTCTAACTTCTTCTGTATCTCTGCTCTGATTAATTGCCAGTCCTGCTACAAACCCAGCCAGTGCCATAGGAATTCCAAAGACAACTGTTCCGAGTGCTGCGAGAACTAAACCAAAGGCAACTGAATAGATTAGAAAGAAATCCGTATCCCATCTCACAGCTCTCAGAACAATCGGAAGAATTCTGGATGCAGCAATTGCGAGCAATACAAATCCAACAAGGCCACCAATTGCTTGCGCAATAGTTTTATCTCCCGTGCCAAATAGAGTCAGAATTATTGCAGCGGCTGCAACACCGAATACATCTTGCAGAAGCGACCAGCCAAGCAATGACTCTTCAGTACGAGTATCGGTAGCCCGACGTGGGCTACGGGTGATGTTGACAATCACAACGCTGGAAGACATTGCTATAGATAACGACAGTAAAAGTGCACCAAAAATTGGAATACCAAGCCATAGGAAAACTGGAGTACCAATTGAGATACCAATAATCATTTGTGCAGGAACTCCCCACAACAAACCTTTTTGCTCTCGGGTTATCTTCCTTAGATCTAATTCAATTCCAACTTCAAATAAAAGTAAGACGACGCCAATATCGGCTAACAGCGCCAACTGATTATTGTCTGCAACAAAACCTGGTGTAAATGGTGAGACCAAAAGGCCCGTTAATAGATATCCAATAACTGAAGGCAAACCGAGTCTTCTAGCGGCAAATCCCATTGTGGCCGCAGCAGTTAGAACCACTCCAACATTAAGTACGAGTGGTGCCGTTTCTACTATGGAAGCCATGTCTTATCTTAGAAGATTTGAAACTTCCGAGGAGATGAAAATAGCCCCGGTCGAAACCGGGGCTATTTTGTAATCAGTATTTGAATTATTGAGCCACTGCTTCGCGAACGAGGTTTGGATCGATATTGATTCCAGGTCCCATCGTTGTTGAAATAACAGCGCGCTTGATAAAGCGACCCTTTGAAGAGTTTGGCTTTGAGCGGTGTACTTCATCGAGGGCAGCTGCATAGTTTTCTGCAAGTTGTTCTGCAGTAAATGAAACCTTGCCAATGATGAAGTGAAGGTTTGAATTCTTATCGATACGGAATTCGACTTTTCCACCCTTGATGTCAGTAACTGCCTTTGTTACATCTGTTGTAACTGTTCCGGTCTTTGGGTTTGGCATCAAGTTACGTGGTCCTAAAACTTTACCGAGACGACCGACCTTACCCATGAGATCTGGTGTTGCTACAACTGCATCGAAATCTAAACGACCCTTTGCAACTTCGTCGATGAGTTCGTCTCCACCAACAATGTCGGCACCAGCTGCGCGTGCCTCGTCAGCACGTTCTCCGTTTGCAAAGACAAGAACACGAGAAGTCTTGCCAGTTCCATGTGGAAGGTTTACTGTCGAACGGATTGCTTGATCTGCTTTCTTTGGGTCAACACCAAGGCAGAGTGCAACATCAACAGTTGCGTCGTACTTTGTTGTTGATGTTTCGCGGACAAGTGTTACTGCCTCTAGCGGTGTGTAAAGACGATCTGTATCAATCTTCGCAGCCGCTGCGATGTACTTCTTTGAGCGCTTCATTTCTTCCTTCTTTTTCTTATTTCTAAGAGTTAGTGGTTGTGGTTAGCGAACCAGCGAGGTTCTCCCACATCTCTTTCTCGGGGTGAGAAAGAGAAACTTTTTTGTGACTAGCCGACAGTGATTCCCATTGAACGAGCTGTTCCAGCAATGATCTTGCTTGCTGCATCAATGTCGTTCGCATTGAGATCTGCCATCTTTGTCTTTGCAATTTCTTGGACTTGAGCCATTGAAATGTTTGCAACTTTATTCTTGTGAGGAATAGCAGAACCCTTTTCGATTCCTGCTGCCTTCAAGATAAGACGTGAAGCTGGAGGAGTCTTGGTGATGAAGTCGAAAGAGCGATCTTCGTAAACAGTAATTTCTACTGGGATGATCTGACCCTTTTGTGATTCCGTTGCAGCGTTGTATGCCTTAACGAACTCCATGATGTTGACACCGTGCTGACCAAGGGCAGGACCTACTGGTGGAGCAGGTGTTGCCGCTCCAGCCTGGATCTGCAACTTGATGAATCCAGTTACCTTTTTCTTTGGTGCCATTTCTTTTCCTCTTTTTTCGTTTTCTCGTTATTTATAACTTGTGGGAATTAAATCTTTTGTACTTGGTTAAATGAAAGCTCAACCGGAGTTTCGCGTCCAAAGATTGAAACCAAAACCTTGAGCTTTGCCTGCTCTGGCATGATCTCTGAGATTGATGCAGGAAGAGTTGCGAATGGGCCATCCATAACAGTGACCGACTCGCCTACTTCGAAATCAACAACTCGAATATCTAGTTTGTCTGAAGCCTTCTTCGGACGTGGTGCCAAAATCTTTTCTACTTCATCCAAGCTCAGTGGACTTGGGTGGTGTGCGTTTCCAACGAATCCTGTTACGCCAGGAGTGTTGCGTACTGCAGACCATGACTCGTCAGTGAGATCGAGGCGAACTAAAACGTAGCCTGGATAAATATTGCGCTTAACTTGCTTGCGCTGGCCGTTCTTAATCTCCATTACTTCTTCTTCAGGAACTTCAATCTGGAAAATGTAATCTTCCATGTTGAGGGACTGAATTCGGTTCTGAAGATTGCCCTTGACCTTCTTTTCGTATCCTGCATAAGAGTGGACTACGTACCAATCTCCAGGAGCGACGCGAAGTGCGCGACGAAACTCTGCATTTGGATCATTCTCATCTGATTCGATGTCGCCATCTTCATCTGATGAAAGAGCAACGTCTGAATCAGAAGATGCTGAAGAAGTGATTACTTCCTCAATAACTTCTTCAACCTGTGGAGTCGCAAGATCGGTCGCAGATGCTGCGAGCGCTGCTTCAAAGGCATCAGGTTGGGTTGTGTTTAAGTTCTGGTCATCGCTCATATTTTTTCCTTAACCGAAAACCCAGAAAACAATTTTGGTTAGTACAAGATCGAAAACAGAGACAACGGCAATTACGAAAGATACGAAGACCAAGACAACGGCTGTATACGTTGTGAGTTGGTTACGTGTTGGCCAAACAACTTTACGAAGTTCTGAAATTATTTGACGATAGAAAAGTCCAAAGCGCGCAAATGGACCGAGCTTTTCGGCTTCTTGTACTTCTTCAGTCATGTGCGTTCCTTTCTCTTCGTTTTCTTAGTCTTTCTTAGTTACTAGTTACTCATTACAACTAAAAACTGTGCAGGGCAGGAGGGACTCGAACCCCCAACCGGCCGCTTTGGAGACGGCAACTCTAGCCAATTGAGCTACTGCCCTTCGCGAGAGCATGGCGAAACCAT
>JNSK01000096.1_pt1 | contig 15828 bp, 15 predicted proteins | sample 210681 | NCBI WGS metagenome assembly JNSK01 (sample SAMN02808684, study PRJNA238866) | freshwater metagenome | biome: fresh water; feature: freshwater reservoir; material: water; isolation source: water column of the freshwater reservoir Embalse de Amadorio in Spain | place: Spain: Valencia ...
GGCCACCGCCGACCAAAAGCCGGCAGTGACACCCCTTCCCCGGTGTCACTTTCGTTAGATCCGTCGGCCGGCGGTGACCAGAGATGAGAGATGAATCAAGTTAAAAAGTTAACAATTTATAGAAAAAGGGGGAGTAGATGAATGATGCAAGTACGCAGCACATATCTGTAATGCTAGATCGCTGCATTGAATTACTCTCCCCAACAATTTTGCTAAATGAAAAGCCAGTGTTCGTTGACTGCACTCTTGGATTAGGCGGACACACTGAAGCCCTTCTTGAGAAATTCCCAACCCTTACCGTAATTGGAATAGATCGTGATCAGATTGCTCTGGAACGCGCTGGTGCACGACTTGCTCGCTTCGGTGATCGTTTTAAAAGCGCACATGCGATCTTCGACCAGATTGGTGAAGTAGTTGCTGCACAGGGAATTAGCCAAGTAAACGGCGTCCTATTTGATCTTGGCGTATCTTCAATTCAACTCGATGAAGTCGAACGTGGCTTTTCTTATTCCCAAGATGCACCTCTTGATATGCGCATGGATCGCAGCCGTGGAATCACTGCATCAGAGATCGTAAACAGTTATGCACCGGGTGCACTAGTAAAGATTTTACGAACATTTGGCGAAGAAAAATTCGCTACACGCATTGTAGAAAACATCGTTAAAGCCCGCGCCATAGCCCCACTTAACTCAACTCAAGAGTTAGCCACATTGGTGAAGGAGAGCATTCCTGCAGCTACGCGCCGCACTGGTGGAAATCCGGCGAAGCGTACTTTCCAGGCCTTACGTATTGAAGCCAACGATGAATTAGGAGCCATTTCGCGCGCGCTGCCAATTGCCTTGGATTTATTAACCATTGGTGGACGAGTAGTGGTTCTCTCTTTCCAGTCGCTAGAAGATCGAATTGTTAAAGAAATCTTTGTTGAAAGATCAACTTCCAAGACTCCACGCAATTTGCCAGTGGAACTTCCAGAATTCGCTGCAAAATTTGCCCTTGTTTCAAAATCGGGAGAAACCCCAACAGAAGAAGAACTGGCACGCAATCCACGCTCGGCTTCAGTGCGCCTTCGTGCAATTGAAAAGGTGGCGGCATAAATGGCGCTCCTCAACGCGACTGCGATTAAAGCACCTCGTCAAAAGCTCACCGAAAAATCGGTGGGGGTATTTCTCAAATTAGTTCCAAGTGTTTCTGAAGGCACACAAGCAACTCATCGTTTCTTTGCAACTTTCTTATCGGCCGTAGCAGGAATTGGGCTATTAATTCTTCTCGCAGTGAATATTCTCTTGGCTCAGGATGCCTTTACGCTTTCTGAGCTAAAGGCTGAAGCAAAAGTTGTAGCGGATCAACGTGAAGCGATTAATCGCCAGATTGCATCTGCTTCTTCTCCCGAGGCGCTTGCAGCAAAGGCGCAAGCGCTAGGAATGCGCCCTTCAAATTCACCAGTATTTCTCAATTTGGATGAAATAGCGCAGGCAGTTGCAAAGGGAGATGTTAAAAATGGGTAATCTAAATCTCTCTGCCTCGCGGATCCGCATACTTATTGTCTTTATCTTTATCTTCTTTCTTCTCTTTGCTGCACGACTAATTCAGATACAGGCGATACAAGCCAGCGACTATCGCAGCAAGGCTGCAAACGAGATGGAAACGACTCGTGGAATCCCGGCAGCACGCGGCGAAATAACTGATATCAATGGGGTCGCCTTTGCGCGAAGCGTCTCTGCCATCAATATTGTCGTCGATCAAACGTTGATTACCGATGCAGCACAGACTGCCAATTTTTCTGCACCATATCTTGGAATGACAGTCGCTGAAGTTCAGAGCGCAATCACTGGAACCAAACGTTATGCGGTGGTTACGCGGAACGCTAAGCCGGCGATTTGGCGCGAGTTAAGCGCCGCAATTGATACTTACAACGCCGGGTTAGAAAAAGAGAAATTCGATAAACGAATTGTTGGCTTCTTTTCAGAAAGAAATTACATCCGCGAATATCCTTCTGGCTCTCTAGTCTCTTCACTTGTTGGTTTTGTTCGTCAAGATGGAATCGGCGCAACTGGAATTGAATCAAGTATGAACTCCATCATTACCGGCACTGATGGTCGATATTCATACGCGCGAGGATTAGGCGCTGAAATCCCAGGATCTCAAAACGAGATAATTGCAGCGAAAAAGGGCACAACAGTTCGACTGACTATCGATCGCGATGTGCAATGGGTTGCAGCAAATGCGATTCAAGCAGCGGTAAGTAAGGCTCGTGCCCAAAGTGGCACTGTTATCGTGATGGATCCCAAAACGGGACATATTTTGGCGCACGCAACTGCACCTACTTTTGACCCAAACAACACTAAGAAAGTTTCAGCAGCGTTGATGCGTAATCCATCGGTGCAAGATGTTTATGAACCCGGCTCTACCGGAAAAGTAATGACGCTGGCTGCAGCGCTTGAAGAGAAGAAGATTACGCCAGAAACAGTTTTAAAAGTTCCATACTCACTAAAGCGCGCTGGAGAAACTTTTTCTGATCATGAGCGCCATCCAGTGCAGTATTTAACGACCTCTGGAATCTTGGCAGTTTCGTCAAATACAGGAACTATAAAAATTGGCGAGATGCTTTCTAATGACACTTTGTATGGCTACTTATCTAAATTTGGAATGGGAAAGTCAACGGGTTCAGGTTTGCCTGGTGAGTCAGGAGGAATTCTCCACCCAGTCAGTGATTGGTCTGGAACCACTGCGCCAACAGTGGCTTTTGGTCAGGGGTATTCAGTAACGGCGATGCAAGCCACGAGCATGTTTGCCACGATTGCTAACGACGGTGTTCGCGTTTCCCCAACAGTTATCGCTGGCACAACAGATGAATTAGGCAGGTATACAGCATCTGTTCCTCGCACAAATGAGCGAGTGATCAGCATAGAAACTGCAAAGCAATTACGGATAATGATGGAGTCAGTTGTTTCGGGACAAGGTACTGCGCCAAGTGCGGCGATACCTGGCTATCGCGTGGCTGGCAAGACGGGTACTGCAAACCGTTACAACACAAACTGTGGCTGCTACAGCGGATACACAGCATCATTTATCGGATTTGCACCAGCAGATAACCCAAGGTTTGTAATCAGCGTAACTATTCAAGATCCAAAGGGCGCACATTACGGCGGATCACTTGCTGGCCCAGTCTTCAAAAAAGTAATGACATTCGTTCTTCAATCCGAACATGTTCCACCTACAGGAACAAAAGTTTTAACTGTAGCGCTTACACAAAAGGAATTACTCAAGAAACAAAGCCAAATAACTAAGGCAAAGGTTTCACAAGCGAGTGCAAAGACGCGATGATGAGACCGTTTAATTCTCCTGAGGTTACGCTCGCGAAAATTGTGGATTCTGTTAATGCACAAGTCTCCATCAGTGAAAGCAAACTATGCGAAATCACCATCTGCGGAGCCACGCACAATGACCGCGATGTAATGCCGGGGGACTTGTTTATGGCAATTCCTGGCGCTAACCGCCACGGGGCTGAATTTTCCGAGAGTGCGAAGGCGCGAGGAGCCGTTGCTGTACTAACTGATCCAGCAGGAGCAAGGCTCATTAATAACATTCCCGTACTAGTGGTAGATAACCCGCGATTGATTGCCGGTCGAGTTTCTGCCCTGCTGTATAGCGAACCCATGCGAGATTTGAATTGCATTGCAATTACTGGAACAAATGGGAAAACCACCGTAACCACTTTGCTACACCAGATTTTTAGCGAAGCTCATCGTGAATGTGGACTAGTTGGAACTGTCGAAACACGAATTGGCAAAGAAGTAATTGCCAGCAAGCGCACGACTCCAGAGGCTACTGATTTGCAAGCTTTGGCAGCAGTGATGAGAGAGCGCCACATGCGTCATCTCGTTATTGAAGCGTCAAGCCATGCGCTGCAACTGAACCGATTAGAAGGCGCTCATTTCGCTATCGCAGGTTTCACGAATTTAACTCAAGATCATTTGGATTTTCACGGAGATATGGAGAGCTACTTTGCAGCAAAGGTAAAGCTCTTCAACTTTGCAATGGCAGATTTGGCGTGCATAAACATCGACGATCCATATGGTGCAAGGCTTGCCGCAAATACCGAACTCCCAGTTGTATCCATCTCGCGTTTTAATCCAAAGGCAATTTGGCACTTCACACAGATTGATTCGGAAGCGAAACGTGTTCAGCTGAAGATTCGTGGGTCAGGTGGAATTTTGATAGAGACCTCGACAACGCTGCGGGGCGGCTACAACTTTGATAATTTGTTAATGGCGATTGCTATTGCTGTTGAATCCGGCGTGGATCCAATTGATATAGCAGCAATCGTCCCGAAGATATCCGGAGCGGCAGGAAGGTTCGAAGAGGTTTCGGTTGGGCAAGATTTCAACGCCTTTGTTGACTATGCGCATACCCCTGACGCAGTTTCGAATGTTCTCAAATCAATTCAAGAATTTACGACCGGAAAAGTGATAGCCGTGCTGGGTTGCGGGGGCGATCGTGATGCAAGCAAGCGGCCATTGATGGGAAAGGCGCTCATTGAAAACGCTGATATCGCAATTTTTACGAGCGATAATCCACGTTCAGAAGATCCCTCAGAGATTCTGCGCCAGATGGTTGGTGGGATAAGCGTGGTAAATCAATCACAGGTTATTGACGATCGTGCGAATGCAATTGCTTATGCAGTTTCAGTTGCAGAACCTGGCGATACCGTCGCAATCCTTGGCAAGGGTCACGAACTTGGGCAAGAGATCAAAGGAAAAGTATTAGATTTTGATGATCGGCTAGTTCTTGCACAGGCAATTGAGGCAAAGCAATGATCGCGCTAACGGCATCTGAAATCGCCCGTATTGTTGGGGGCGAACTTAAAGGTTCAGATGTCACTGTAACTGCAGCACCAGTATTTAACTCCGGTCAGGCAACCCCAGGATCGCTTTTCTTGGCACTTAAAGGCGAAAAGACTGATGGGCACGAGTATGTCACTGATGCATTTTCGAGAGGTGCCGTACTGGCCTTGGTCACCGCAGCGACGGCCGAACGGTGCATTATTGTGCCGGACGTACTCAATGCGCTAAATAAACTGGCAGCGCATGTTCGAAAGCAACTTAAGAATTTACAAGTTATTGCTTTAACTGGATCTCAAGGAAAAACAACGACTAAAGACTTATTGCAGCACATCCTAGAAAATCTTGGCAGCACGGTTGCGCCAACCGGTAATTTCAACAATGAACTCGGAACACCAATCACGCTTTTGCAATGCGATGAAGATACAAAGTTCTGCATCTTAGAGATGGGCGCTCGTCATATTGGAGATATCGCCCTACTTTGTGAAATGGCTAAACCAAATATCGGTATGGTTTTACGAGTCGGCAGTGCGCACATTGGAGAGTTTGGGTCAGCTGAAGCAGTTGCCAAGGCGAAGTCAGAGATGATTTCCTCTCTCGATCCCGGAGCGATTGCAATTCTTGGGCAATATGACTCCTTTACTCCTCAGATGAGCTCGCTTCACCAGGGAAAAATTATTTCCTTTGGCGAAACCACATCGGCAGATGTTCGTGCAACCGATATTGAAATCCGCGAAGGACGCCCACATTTTGATTTAGTAACTAGCGCTGGGCGTGCCGCAGTCGGATTACGAATTGTAGGCGTGCATCAAGTAGCAAACGCTCTTGCAGCTGCCGCTGCCGCTTCGGCACTTGGTGCATCTATCGATCAGATTGCAGTATCTCTTTCCACTGCTGATATCCGTAGTAAGTGGCGAATGGAGATTGAAGAAATCCGTAACATCGTGCTGATAAATGATTCTTATAACTCCAGCCCAGAATCTGTCGAAGCGGCGCTACGCACTTTGGTGCTCTTTGCACAAGAACGTGGCGGTCAATCGTGGGCTTTTCTCGGAAAGATGCACGAACTCGGCGAGTCCTCAGCAGGTCGTCACGCAGATATTGGCACCCTTACCTCAGAGTTAGGGATAGATCATTTAGTCTGCATTGGCGCTCCGGAGTATTCCTCAATGATTTCTGGCAGCACTGCGACTGAGATACATCTCTTTGATGCGAAGGTGGATGCTGTGCAATTGGTGCACGAGATGAGTGCAGGAGATGTTGTTCTGGTTAAAGCTTCGCGTGCCGAAAAGTTCGAGGATCTTGCGAAAGCAATCTCAATGAAGATATCGGCATTGATAGCAAGCCCAGAAACTAGCGAAGAAGGGGAGCGTTAAAGCAAAGTGAGAGAAATTTTAATCTCTGGTGCACTTGCACTTTTTATTTCGCTATTTGGTACTCCCATTTTGATTAGATTCCTTGCCCGACGTGGCTATGGACAAATAATTCGTGACGATGGTCCTTCATCGCATCACACCAAACGTGGCACCCCAACAATGGGTGGGCTAATAATTATCTTTGCGGCAGCAACTGGTTACTTCATTGCACACGCAATATCTCAGAATGCAGTAACCACCTCAGCACTTCTCGTCCTTGGATTGATGGCATCACTTGGTTTCGTGGGATTCTTGGATGACTGGCTCAAAGTTTCACGCCAAAAGTCGCTAGGTTTAAATGCAAAGCAGAAGATTCTTGGCCAAGTTTTATTTGCGGCAATTTTCGCATATCTCGGAATCCGTTTCCCAGATGGTGATGGCTTAACCCCTATCTCTCTTAACCTCTCCACTGTTCGCGATACATCTCTCCAGCTCGGCGTAGTGCTTGTAATCATCTGGGTAGTTCTGATGGTGACGGCAACCAGTAACGGTGTAAATCTCACTGATGGTTTGGATGGACTTGCCACTGGTGCGGCGGTTATGACATTTATCGCCTACATCTTGATCGGTGTTTGGCAATTCGGACAAAGTTGCGCAATCTCTCCTGGAGATAACTGTTATTTAGTGCGTGATCCACTTGACCTTGCTGTCTTATCGGCTGCTTTAGCTGGCGCATGTGCAGGATTCCTTTGGTGGAATGCTTCACCTGCCAAAATCTTTATGGGTGACACTGGATCCTTGGCCCTGGGCGGCGCACTCGCTGGTATTGCGACATCACTTCGCATTGAGTTATTGCTTATTCCACTCGGAGGACTCTTTGTAATAATCAGCGCATCAGTAATTTTACAAGTGGCTTACTTTAAGTTAACTGGCGGAAAACGCATTTTTAAAATGGCACCGTTGCAGCATCATTTTGAGCTGATGGGCTGGGGTGAGGTGACTATCGTTCTGCGCTTCTGGATCATCGCAGGTCTTTGCGTGGCGCTAGGACTAGGCCTGTTTTACGCTCAATGGGTTACGCAGTAGTTAGGCGCGCTAGCGATGGCCATTTCTTTTTCAGATAAGAAAATTCTTATCCTCGGCGCGGGCGTGACCGGTTTAGCTGTTGCTCGCTCACTTTCAAAAAGGGGCGCACAAGTATCGCTGGCTGATGATTTAGTAACTGAAGCCGAAGGCTTCAGCGTTGCAAATACCAATTCGTATAGCGCTGTAAATTTTGATGCATTAGTTGTATCTCCTGGTTGGAAATCTGATCACAACTTAATTCTTGACGCGCAGAAATCTGGTGTGGAACTTTGGAATGAGGTAGATCTGGCGTGGAGATTACGCGCCGAACTGGTGCCAAACCAACGATGGATTGCCCTCACTGGGACTAACGGAAAGACAACAACGGTTGAGATGGCGGCAGCGATGCTCCGCGAAGGTGGTGTATCAGCAATCGCCTGCGGAAACGTTGGCACAACAGTCATTGAAAGCGTAGAGAGTCCAGAAAAATATGAAGTTCTTGTTTTAGAACTTTCATCTTTTCAACTTCATTGGATTCGAGAAGCCACATTTGTGGCAGCATCAATATTAAATATTGCTCAAGATCACCTTGATTGGCACGGTGGATTTAACCAATATGCCGATGCAAAAATGGCGATTTTAGATCGCGCCAGCACTGGAATATTCAATGGTGATGATTCTGAAGTTGTTTTAAGGTCTGCACATTGGCAGGGGAGAAAAGTGTTTTTCTCGCTGGATACACCAGGCCCAGGAGAGATTGGCGTTGTCGAAGAGTTGCTGGTTGATCGAGCATTTGTAAGCGATCCGCAGGAAGCGGCGATGATCGCAGAAGTTGTAGATGTAATCCCTACCGTTCCCCATAACGTTGCTAACGCCTTGGCAGCTGCCGGGCTTGCCCGCGCAATCGGAATTCCAAACGAAGCGATTCGCCTGGCATTACAGAATTTCAAACTCGGTCGCCATCGCATAGAAGTAGTTTTATCAAAGAATGATATTAATTGGATTAACGACTCCAAAGCCACCAACCCGCACGCCGCGGCTGCTTCACTAATGTCGACGCTATCGGCAATCTGGATTGCAGGTGGTTTGGCAAAAGGTGCTGAAATGGCTGACTTAATCAAGCGGTGCAAATCTAGAATAAAAGCTGCGATTCTCATCGGCTCGGATCGTGAATTGATTGCAACCGAACTGCGCAAAAGTGCTCCAGGTGTAGAGATAGTTTTTGTTGATGCTCCGAATTCTTATGTAAAGGGCGGGACAGATAATTCTCTGATGGAAGCTGTTGTTGGCGCGGCCAAAGCACGTGCGATCGCAGGAGATACGGTATTGCTAGCACCGGCATGTGCATCAATGGACCAATTCCTTTCGTATGCCGATCGTGGCGATAGATTCACCAAAGCAGTATTAACGGAGAACTCATGAACTCATCCAGCCAGAAATTTCTAGCAAAACCAGTAAACAATTTTTACATCCTGGCCGTGAGCGCACTCTCGCTATCAATTATCGGGCTGATAATGGTCTTCTCTGCCTCGTCCATTCACGCACTCGATACAAGGGGTAATGCAGTTGCAATTGTTCTTCGCCAATTAACATTCTTCGTGATATCAATTCCGCTAGCAATTTATCTCTCGCAACGAAGCTTGATCCAGTGGCGTTTACTTGCCCGTTTTAGCCTATTAATCGCAATAGTAATTCTCTTGATTCTCCAGATTCCGGGAGTGGGAAAAACTGTAAAGGGAAATACAAACTGGATTGCACTGCCCTTTGTTGATATCCAACCGAGTGAGCTAGCAAAATTCCTACTAATTCTTTGGGCAAGTTACATGTTGGCTAACCAAGAGCGCAGCGGCAAAACGCGCGTAAATGTCTTTCTTCTAATCGGCCCCGGCTTTGGGCTCGTAATGTTGCTAGTACTTCTCGGTCGTGACCTCGGTACAGCGTGCGTAATTGCAGCAATTCTCGGCGGTTTACTTTTCGTCTCAGGAATTGAGTTAAGGGTTCTCGGTTCCTTGATAGCAGTCGGAGCGATTGCCCTTGCGGTTTTAATTGCGACAGCGGGATATCGCGTAGCCCGCTTCTTAGTTGTGCTCGATCCATTTGCAGTTGAGGATTATAAAAATGCCGGATGGCAACCTGCTCACAGCTTATTAGGACTAGCTAGTGGTGGAATTTTTGGAGTAGGTCTGGGAGGTAGTCGACAAAAGTGGGGTAATCTCGCTGAGGCTCATACTGATTTTATTTTTGCGGTAATTGGCGAAGAGCTAGGATTAATTGGAACGTTGGCTGTACTCGCACTACTCGCCGCCCTGATTTTCTCAATCTTCAAAATTTCGCTCCGCTGTGTGGATCCTATGTCGCGATATGTCGGCGCAGGAATTGGGAGTTGGATCGTAATCCAAACTATTCTTAACATTGGTTCTGCCACTAGCGTTTTGCCAGTTGTTGGCGTGACCCTTCCCTTTGTTTCTTATGGTGGATCAGCGCTGATCTCGCTCTATATTGGCTTAGGCTACGTATTCGGTAGCGCTCTGCGCGATCCAGAAGTAAAAGTTGAATTACAAAAGGCTATTGAACGGCGTAGATTACGCTCATCATGAAAATCATTTTTGCAGGTGGTGGTACGGCAGGACATGTTGAACCCGCCCTTGCAATCGCTCGTTTATGGCGTGAGCGAAACCCGCAAGATTCACTAATTTTTTTAGGCACCGCTAAGGGGCTCGAGAATCAGTTGGTGCCGGCAGCCAACTTCGACCTAAAGCAAATCCCCAAAGTAGTAATGCCACGAAAAATTTCTTTATCAGTAATGAGCGCCCCATTCGCATTCTTCAACTCTGTATTGGCGGCGCGCAAAATCATTAAGGGTGCAGACTTGTTGATTGGATTCGGTGGTTATGTTTCGGCACCTGCCTACCTTGCGGCAAAGTCCTTGGGTATTCCATTCGTTGTACACGAAGCAAATGCCAAACCTGGATTTGCCAATCGTTTAGGCGCACGCCTTTCTCCCAATGTTGCAGTAGCCCAAGCGGTGCAAGGCGGCTCGCTAAGCAACGCTCTAATAACAGGAATTCCACTACGGTCGGATGTGGCAAATGCGCTAACCAATAGCGCAGACGATTGGGCAAAGGCTCGCGCAGATGCAAAATCAAGCCTTGGTTTTTCTCCTACAGCGCCGCTAGTTTTCGCCTTCTTCGGCTCGCAGGGATCGGTTGCACTCAATTCAGTCATTGAAAAATCCCTCCCGTCATTGCTCGCTAATGGTGGACAACTTTTACACGCAGTAGGCAAGTTAAATCCACTACCCAAGTCTCAAGAGCGATATAAATCGAGCATTTATATAGAAGATATGGCGACGGCTTATTTGGCAGCAGATCTAATCATCAGCCGCAGTGGTGCTATTTCTTGCTCTGAAATAAATGCTTTGGGGCGGTATGCACTTTTCATTCCATTGCCTATCGGAAATGGTGAACAACGCTTTAACGCTAATCACATTATCTCTCAAGGGCGCGGTGAAGTAATTGATCAAGCTCTGTTTTCGCAATCTTGGATCAATAGCAATTTGCGCCGCCTCTTAGCGAAATCTGCAGATTCACCACTTGCTGGTTCAAATACAGATCAAGATGCGAGTGAAAAGATTGTTAACTTTATGGAATATGCCTTGACTGGAAAGCGCGACTGATGACTATCCAATTAACTGAGTGGCAAGGCAAGCGTCTTCATTTCGTAGGCATTGGTGGCGCGGGAATGAGCGGACTTGCTCGCATTGCACTGTCCCACGGAATATCAGTATCTGGCTCTGATGCGAAAGATTCGACGGTGCTTAGCGCACTGGGCGCCCTCGGTGCAGAAGTTCACGCTGCACACCTTGCAAGTCAAGTAGATGGTGCCGATTTTGTTATCTACTCAACCGCAATTAATCAAAATAATGTTGAAATCGTACGGGCCCGAGAATTGAATTTACCAATCCTTACGCGCGCAGAGGCTTTAGCGACTTTGATGACTGATTCGCGAAGTATCGCGGTTGCCGGAACACACGGAAAGACGACCACTTCATCGATGCTCACCGTCGCATTGCAGGCGTGTGGATTGGATCCATCGTTTGCAATTGGTGGCACCTTAACTTCTTCCGGGTCAAACGCACATCGCGGAACAGGAGATCTCTTTGTCGCCGAGGCAGATGAATCCGATGGCTCGTTTATTGAATACCGACCCTTTGCCGCGATTGTCACCAACGTCGAACACGATCACGTTGATTACTTTGCTACTGAAGCGGATGTAACGCAGGCCTTTGCAGATTTCGCCGCGACCATCAGCAAAGGCGGATACCTCGTTTATTGCGCAGATGATGCGGGATCGGCACACCTGGCCAGCTCCGTAAGTGGCTTAAACCTAATTTCTTATGGAACAAGCGTCGGAGCAGATCTCTTTATTGATTCCATTAACTTGCTCCCAATGGGATCTACCGCACGAGTGCTTTGGAAGGGTCGCGCCATCGGCACAATGTCATTGCAAGTTCCCGGCCAGCACAATGTATTAAATGCCGGTGCGGCTCTTGCTATGGGACTGGCACTTGGCGCACCTGCCGCCGAAATGCTAACGGGGATCGCAAGTTTTCACGGTACAGGGAGACGTTTTGAGTTGAAAGCGACAGTTCACGGTATTCGAATTATTGCCCGACTGAAGTTCAGGTGACTTTAACTGCAGCTAAAAGATATGCCGGAGATGGACGAGTACTAGTCATATTTCAACCACATCGATACTCTCGAACAAAAGCATTTATGAGCGAATTTGCGAAGTCACTTGGCGTTGCAGATGAAGTCGTTCTACTTGAGATTTATGCCGCCAGCGAGACTCCGATACCTGGGATCACTTCCGAATCAATTGTTGAAGAGATGACCAATGGCCATTTCATTCCTAACTTTCTAGAGGCATCTGAATGGATTATTGCCCAAGCCAAACCAGGGGATGTAATTCTCACTCTGGGCGCTGGCGACGTAAATTCTCTAGCTCCGATAATCAGCGATGGCTTGGCGCGGCGATTTAGCTAATGATATTTACAGCGCGCTTTAAATCGTCTAAGGCAGTTTTAGCGATAACAGCTACCTTAATTATTTTTGGTGGCGGCTCTTATCTACTCGGCTGGTCATCTCTGCTGACTGTCAAGCAAATTGAAATCACCGGAGTGCCCACGTTGAAATCAGAGAGAGAGATCGCAAAGAGTTTAGATCTTTCTATTGGTGATAAATTAGCGCGAGTTGATGCAAGAGCACTTGCAAATAGGTTGACCGCTATTGAGTGGATTGAGTCAGCAGATATTTCGCGTAACTGGCTTCACGGCAAAGTAGCCGTAGATTTGCAAGCAAGAACCCCAGTAGCCCTCTATACCGAACTCGGTAAACCTCAAGTGGCACTTGATGCTTCGGGGATAACTTTTCGATTACCCGGCCAGATACCAGATGGACTTCCAAGGGTTAGTTCATCATCAGTTGCAAGTGGATTAATTGCAATCGAAATCTTTACGCAAATGCCTAAAGAATTTAGCGATGGAATCGACCGACTTACCGCGGTAAGTCCCACCAACATAGTTATAAACGGCAAGTTCAGTGGCCGCAATTTGCAGATTGTTTGGGGAGATAGTGAGGACACTTCACTTAAATTGAAAGTGATTACCGCTCTTTTGGATAGACCAGAAAACAAATCGATACGACTGATTGATGTCACCGCACCGCATGCACCGATCGTTAAGTAAGCGAATTAAATTTAAAATAGTTTGAGTCGGTCTTTGCTTTCGCACGCATAACGCCTTACGTTCACCTTCATCAAAGAGCGTAGAAATGTAATTCTCAAGTTGAGGTTTACAGTTCTAAAGGAGGAACTTGTGGCTGCACCACAGAATTATTTAGCTGTCATCAAAGTAGTTGGAATTGGTGGCGGTGGAGTGCGTTGAGTTCATTGCGATTAATACTGATGCACAACATCTTTTGATGAGCGATGCCGATGTCAAATTAGATATTGGTCGTGCATCTACTAAGGGTCTGGGTGCTGGCGCTGCTCCTGAAAAAGGAAGACAAGCTGCAATTGATCACACAGAAGATATTGAAGAAATTTTGCGCGGCGCAGATATGGTCTTCGTTACCGCAGGCGAAGGCGGCGGTACCGGTACTGGTGGCGCACCAATCGTTGCAAAAATTGCCCGCGATCTTGGCGCACTAACAATTGGTGTAGTAACGCGTCCATTTTCTTTTGAAGGAAAAATACGTTCGTCGCAAGCAGATGAAGGCATCGAACTCTTGCGCGCGGAAGTAGATACCTTAATTGTTATTCCTAACGATCGCTTACTTGCGATTTCGGATCGAAACATCACCGCCGTAGATGCATTTAAAACTGCGGATCAAGTCTTGCTTTCAGGAGTACAAGGAATCACCGAGATAATTACTCAGCCTGGTCTTATCAACTTGGACTTCGCAGATGTTAAAACAGTTATGACTGATGCGGGTTCAGCGCTGATGGGAATCGGATCAGCTCGCGGAGAAAACCGCGCAACCCGCGCCGCTGAGTTAGCAATCTCAAGTCCACTTCTTGAAGCTTCAATAGATGGTGCTATGGGAGTTCTTCTCTCTGTTGCAGGTGGATCTGATCTCGGTTTATTCGAAATCAACGAAGCATGCGAACTTGTACAAGCGGCCGCTCATCCAAATGCTCGCATTATCTTTGGAACAACTATCGATGACGCCCTTGGAGACGAAGTTCGCGTAACTGTGATCGCTGCCGGCTTTGATGGGGGACAGCCAAAGAAAGTTTCAATGCCGGTAATTGACGCCTCGGCTCTATCTGGAATCGCAGATCCGATTCCATCTAATGATCCAATATCAGTTGCGCTCGATCTTGATAGCACTTCACCTCGTAAGCGAGTTACATTCGAAGATCTCGTCGCTGAAGATGAGATCGACGTTCCTGATTTTATGAAGTAATAGCAACCCACTCCATCTGCGAGTGAGTATCTAATGCCTGTTACATTCACAAATCGCCATGGTGGTGTTAGCCAAGGGGTTTACTCCTCGCTAAATTTAGGCGATCACGTTGGCGACGACGTGGCTAATGTCTTGCGCAATCGTGAGGCGGTTTCGGCGATACATGGCCCCGTGCAGTTTATGAGCCAAGTTCATGGAAATCGGATCGCCATTATTGAAGAGATTACCGATGAAGCACCAGTCGCCGATGCTCTTGTTACTGGGATTCCAGGGATAACTTTGGCGGTGATGGTTGCAGATTGCATTCCACTTTTATTGACTTCAAAAGAAGTGGTTGCCGCAGTCCACGTGGGAAGACGTGGACTCATAAACAGCGTTGCAAGCAAAACAATTGAGTTAATGCGCGAAATGGGTGCACAAGATATTTCAGCGACAATCGGTCCTGCTATATGCGGGAAATGTTATGAAGTCTCTGCCGAAATTCATCAAGAGGTAGTTTCAAACTTTCCAAGTGCGGACTCTCGAACCAATTCAGGTTCGCTGGCACTGGATTTACCTAAAGCGCTTTTTATCGTTCTGCACGGCGCCGGAATTGCAGTAGACACCAGCCATAGTGCGTGCACAGTAGAAGATGCCGATTTATTCTCCTATCGCCGCGATGGTGTAACGGGGCGACAAGCTGGGCTAGTGCGATTATGACAAGTTTGCGCGCAGAATTAATCGCTCAATCTTTAAATCAAGTGAAAGAGAAGATCGCAAATGCAGCCCTGGGCGCCAGGCGATGCGTTGACGAGTTAACATTGATCGTCGTCACCAAGACATATCCGGCCAGCGATGTTGAAATCTTGCATGATTTAGGCGAACGCAACTTTGGTGAGAATCGAAGCGATGAAGGTGCTGAAAAATCAGCCCAGGTGAATGGCACTTGGCATTTCCAGGGACAAGTACAGAGTCGCAAATTGCGCGATATCGCAGGCTGGGCGACATATGTACATTCCATTGATTCACCAGAGCATGCACTTAAACTCTCGCGAATCTGTAATGAATTAGGTAAAGATATTTCAATCTTCCTTCAACTCTCATTAGATGGCGCACCCGATCGTGGGGGAGTAATCGATACCGAAATCTTCGCCCTTGCTGAACAGGTCGCGAATTTGCCTAACATTAAATTGGCTGGGCTAATGTGTGTTCCGCCAGTCACTTATGAGCATCAGCGAGCATTTTTAGAGATCGCACAAATCCATGAGAGATTCAAAAGCAGCTTTCCGGAGGCGAAGTCGCTATCGGCTGGCATGAGTTCTGATTTTGGAGTCGCGATCGCTCACGGCGCGACACATCTGCGGATAGGTAGCCAAATCCTCGGTTCACGCGCTCATCACCCTTAACCTTTACCTATGTCAGCACTCAATAAAATGATGGGCTATCTCGGTCTCGTAGATACCGATGAAGAAGCCCAAGGCGAAGCAACTCCAGCCCGCGCAGATCGTCCAACTCGCGAAGTGGCACGACCAATTCGTGATCGCGCCGGAGTAACGGTTGTGGGATCAACAATTGCAGTTGCCCCATCAACACAACCAGAAGCGAATTATCACATCATCA
>JNSK01000097.1_pt1 | contig 15824 bp, 9 predicted proteins | sample 210681 | NCBI WGS metagenome assembly JNSK01 (sample SAMN02808684, study PRJNA238866) | freshwater metagenome | biome: fresh water; feature: freshwater reservoir; material: water; isolation source: water column of the freshwater reservoir Embalse de Amadorio in Spain | place: Spain: Valencia ...
TGTGCCCGTTACGGCATCCAAACCGATCTTCTCATCTGCCCAGCCTGGTACTAGTAGTTCGCTGAAGAGAACGCTCATGTTCTCACCTCTTCTTTCTGTTAGTTCATTCATCCGGCGATTTCATTCGCCGGTCTGTTTGTCTAGTGGTCTCTTGTGGTTGTCGTTGGTTTTCTGGAGTGAAGTTTGTTTTCGGAAAACAAAAAGGGCTCCGAATCCTTTTGGATTCGAGGCCCTTGGCTTCAGTTCTAAATCGAATTATTCGATTGAACCACCATTGGCCTCGTATCCGGCATAAAAAGCTGCGTAAAACGCTGGCTTTGTAGCATGCCAAGTAGAAGGCTTATTGGTTGTATGAGCAGAAGAAATCACAGCAGAACGCGTTGCGTTTGCTGTTACGAATGATGCGTTAGACATATTCGTTCCCTTCCGTCATTTTCATACCCGCCATGGGAATGAAGTCGTAACTATAAAGCATGGGTCGAGGTACTGGCAAGGTAATTAATTCCCCGCATAAATGAGCGTAAATAGGGTACTTGAGGCTAGTTAGCCAGGCCTGCCTCAGCCAAGAATCGTGAGGCTTTGCCGCGATAACTAAGACGAAGATCTGATTTTGCACGGGTGATGCCTACGTAGAACAAGCGGCGTTCTTCATCGATTGATGCTTGATCACCTGTGGTGCTGTTGTTTTCAAGCGGCAAGATTCCATCGCTAACGCCCATTAAGAAAACACGTTCCCATTCAAGACCTTTTGCTGCGTGCAAAGTTGCCAGGGTTGTAACGGGCATTGTGGGTGGATTGTTTTGCTGAACTCGATCTTCAACTTCTCGTAGGTATGCGCGTAAGTTCTTTGGAGTAAATCCGCTGTCGGTATCTAGTTCGCGAGCTAAGTGAAGCAGAGCTGCGATTCCATCAATTGCTCCCCCAGTTAAAAATGGTTGAGCAAGGGTGCGAAGTTCATCTAACCAAACAACGCCTTCGGTCGGAATAACGGATGCGGTGCGAACTTGCTTGAGGAAATCACGAACCTCTTTGCGATCAAAGAAGCGTTCTGTGTTTCGAACTTGGTAAGGCAAGCCTGCAGAGTTCATCGCTTTTTCTAAACCGTTTAGTTGGTTGTTGGTACGGGCAAGAACTGCAATTTCTTGGGCCGGAGTTCCTTCAGAGATCAACTTGGTAATGTCTCGGACAATTCCGGCGATTTCTGATGATTCATCGTTGTAGGCAGTGATTGTTGGTTTGCTGCCGTGATCATTGATTGCGACAAGTTCATTGCCCATTGCACCTTTTCGCAGAATGCTATTGGCGGTGAAGATGATCTCTGGAGTTGATCGATAGCCGGTAGTTAGTCGAACAACTTCGGCTTCTGGAAAACGTTGGGTAAATGAATTCAAGAAAACTGGCGTAGCGCCCGCAAAAGAGTAAATCGTCTGGGCTGGATCGCCGACAACACATAGTTCTTCTCTAGAACCAAGCCAGGCATTGATTAATCGTTGCTGTAGTGGAGAAATATCCTGGTATTCATCAACGGTAAAGAATCGGTACTGATCCTGAACACGTTCGCGAACTTCGCGCTCTTCTTCAATCATCGCTGTTGTCAGCAATAGAACATCTTCGAAATCAATGGCGCGCTCTTGGTGCTTCACGCTTTCATAGGCGGTGTAGACCTTGGCCAACTGCTCTGGATTAATGCGGGGCTTAACAGTGCGCTTTTGTGATTCGCTCAAATAATCAGATGGGGCAACTTGTGAAACCTTTGCCCATTCGATCTCAGTTGCAATATCGCGCAGTAGATCACGCGAGGTAATTGAAAGTTCGCCTTGCAGCTGTGCGCGCTTGATGGCTTCGGTGAGAAATCCGCTCTTGGTTGTGAGCAAATCAGGGGTGCGACCACCGAAAACCTGAGGCCAGAAGAAGGTCAACTGCTTCAGCGCTGCTGCGTGAATCGTGCGGGCGGCAACTGATGGAACACCTAAGGAACGAAGACGTGTGCGCATTTCTCCGGCAGCGCGAGCGGTAAAGGTAAGTGCCAAAACTTTGTGCGGATCCATTGTTCCGATAGCTGCGGCGTATGCGATGCGGTGAGTGATTGCGCGGGTCTTTCCGGTACCGGCACCTGCGATAACGCAAACAGGACCACGTGTAGCAAGTGCTACTGCGCGTTGTTCATTATCTAAAGCTTCCAGAATCTCTTCTGCGCGAAGGTTTCCTACGGTCTCCATGACTCACCACCGCGTAGTTGATCACGGGTATATCCATCAACATTTGTGTACCAAGCTTGAATCATGCGACGCGCAACAGACATTGATGGTGGCAACAAAAGTTCTTTGGCAGCGACAGCATTTTTCATGTCATCGCGTGAAAACCAGCGTACTTCAGTAATTTCAGTGCCATCAGGGCGTGCTTCTTCTGGGCGGTGAGTAATCGCTTCAAAAGCGATCATGATCGATGCCGGAAATGGCCAAGGCTGTGAAGTTAAGTATTTGATTTCTGATGCATACACGCCGGCTTCTTCGAACACTTCGCGCGATACACATTCTTCAAATGATTCACCGGTTTCAACAAATCCTGCAAAAGTAGAAAAACGATTAACGGGCCAGACTGGTTGATGACCTAAAAGGATTCGATCATCTTTGTCTTTAACTAAAACAATTACTGCGGGATCTGTACGAGGATGATGTTGTGTTGAATCTTCTGGGCAAACACGAACACTTCCGCCAAGATCGCTGACAGTCTTGGCTCCGCATCGCGCACAATGTGTGTGGGTTGTATGCCAGTTAGCTAAACCGACTGCGTGCATTGCAAGAGCTAATTCATCAGCATCTAAGTTGCCACCAAGTTCGCGCAAACTCTTGAAATCTTCATACTTGCGCTTTTCAAAATCTTCAGTGCCATAATCTTCTGGTGTAGTAATCCAAGTTGTGTGCCAAGCAAAGTAGGCCTGATTATCATCGCGACCAATTCCTAAGAAGAAACGATCACCTGGAACAAAAACTTCGCCGAGCGCCGTAACTGCAGCGGCATCAATAAAGGTTAGGGAATCATCTGCGGCGCTTAGTCGACCATTTACTAGGTGAATGATCTGAGCGGATTTCCACAATTGATCCAACTTGGCAGCATCTGTGCGAAGTTCGCTTTCGCGATTGATAGGCGAGAGCGAAGCCGGGGTGGAATCAGGGTTGCGCGCGCTCATAGGGGTGAACGCTACTAGCCTTAGCCAATGCGCGTAACCTCATGGAATTTGCTGCACGGAATGGCTATTCCACCGAGCGATGACCTTGCCGCAGACCAAATAAAGCTAGGTGAAGCGATTCGAGCGATTAGCGCTGATGTGATTGGAATTCAAGAGGTTGATGAACAGTTAGCACGATCAGGAAAAGTATCTCAAACAGCTGTTGTTGCTGAAGCGATGAGCACGCAGGATTGGGGTTTTGCGCCAGTGATGGTTGGAGCACCGGGTGAGAAATGGAGAAAACTGAATTCTCTTGATGCACAAATAATCACCCATGGAAATGTTCAGACCAATCGTCAATCAAATGTAGATGGAAATTACGGAATCGGAATAGTCTCAAAAGTACCTGTTAAACATTGGGATCGCATAGAACTTGGAAATTCACCTTTTGGAATGCCGCTAGTGATCCCGGCCGAAAACAAAAAAGGTAAGCAATCGGTAAGAATGATATATGTTGCCGACGAACCACGTGTTGCTTTAGCAGCAACTTTGGACAATGGCTGGACCGTCATCAATACACATTTGTCATTTGTCCCTTTTGTAAATTATCGGCAGTTACGAAAGATCAAGAAGTGGGCTGCTCAACTTTCAGTGCGGTATGGAACTCAAACTCTGATCATTGGAGATATGAATCTGCCTAAGGGTTTGCCGGCGGTTGCATCGAAATGGAATTCATTAGTTGAACAGAACTCATATCCATCGTGGGGCGGTAAAGTTCAATTTGATTACATTCTTAGTGATTCATTAAAGCCAGATCAGTACGAGGCACTTCCGACCTTAAATACTGGAGTCAGCGATCACTTACCAGTGAGAGTACATATCCTCTAAAGGTTATCTACTACTTGTCCTCAACAGAGGTAATCAACGCGATTAGTGCTGCCTCATCCAATAAATCAGATGGTGAATCGGTTACTCCTGTAGGCACATAATGGAATGCTGCTGAGATCTTAGAAATATCGCAGCCGGATAACTTGGCCCAGGCCAAGCGATACATAGCTAATTGAACTTGAGCAGACTTACCTAACTGCTTTGAACCAGTCTTCCAATCCACCACCTGGAAACCATCTCCGTCACTGTAAATGGCATCGATTCGGCCTCGAATCAGCACGCCAGCGATAGTGGTTTCAAAGGGAACTTCAACCCGAGCGGGTGTGCGATTGGCAAACTCGCTCTTAAGCCACTTGGCTTTTAGATCTTCTAACTCTGAATCATCATCAAGAGGATCTAGGTAATCCAGATACTCATCACCAAACAAAGTGGCTGCTTCAGTAAATTGGCGTTCTACCCACAAGTGGAACGCGGTTCCACGACGAGAATATTGATCTTGTCCCCTAGGCATTGGGCGGCGAATATTGAGCGCTAGCTCTTGCGGGTTTTCATGCAGAGCAACCAAGGTTGAAGTTGATAAGCGAGTTGGCAACGCAACTTGTAGAACATCGGATGCACGATTGCGCTGTTCGGTAATCAAGCTGTGTGCATCCATGATCCAAGAATTGACTTCTGGGTCGGTTGAATCAATCAGCGGATGAACTTCGGATGCCTTAACTAATTCCATCGCGGCATCAAATTGTGCGCGCTTATCCCCCAAGTAATCTCGAGGCCACACAGCGGTCAATGGATTTTCAAGAGTTGGGTTTTCGGCATCATCATCTGGAGCAACTACATCAGAAATCAAGCGACCACCGTTTGCGTTAGCCGCTCCAGCAATCAATGTAAAGATATTTGATGGTGAAACAGAGTTAGCGCCATCTCGCCACCACGATGTTGTGCAGATTAAATGTGTGCGGGCTCGCGTTACCGCAACATAGGCAAGGCGCATTTCTTCACGCATTTTGATTTGATCTACACATTGGCTCGCAAAGACCTTAATTACTTTTGCAGCATCACTGTTCTTAGTGATTCCATCTAATGAAAAGCGTGGCAGCTCGTGTGCATCCCCACGCAAGGCAAATGGAACATGCTTTTCATTCTTCAACCAGTTGTCAGGATCGCTGCGATTTACCCCCGGGAAAGTTCCTTCGGATAAGCCAGGCACAGCAACTACATCCCATTCAGCACCCTTAGCCATGTGAACTGTAAGGATTTGGACCACATCTGTGCGGACTTCAGGGGCTCCGACCTTTAACCCGCCTTCTTCATCAGATGCGACATCGAGCCAATCTAAGAAGGCAGAAACTGATCCGCCGCTGCGTTCAAACTTTGATGCCTCATCTAAGAAACGATCTAAGTGGCGACGCCCGGTTTGTGTACCTTCACGCAAAGTGATTTCAGATTCTAGAGTTAAGTAGTTTTCTATCTCGGTTACTAAATCAGTTATCTGCCCACCTGCGCGTGAACGCAAACGACGAAGATCTTGGGCAAAGGTAACTAAGCGCTGATAACCAAGATCGCTAAACCCGCTCTTCTTGGCAGATGTAATTTCATCTAGGGCATCAATGATTGACCCAGCAAATTGATCATCGGCTTCTAATTGATCAGGGTTGCCTGCAGCAATCTTCTTTATAAAGCTCTTGGAATCTGCGTGCATCGCTTTGGCGCGTTCAAGGCTGAATGCACCGAGAGCTGCAATATCGCGTGGACCTAAATTTATTCGCGGTCCAGTTAAGTGACGCATCAATGATGATCCAGCATCGGGGTTAGTAATTATCTTCATCAAAGTCACAACATCTGCAACTTCAGGAATGTGAATCAACCCGCCGATTCCAATGACTTCGACAGGTAATCCTTGTTCACGCAAAGCGTTTTCAATGGCTGTGATCTGAGTGCGCTTTCGCACTAAAACGGCAAATGATTTGTTGCTTTCCGGATTCCATAAAGCTTTGAAGTATTCGGCGATCGCTTGAGATTCAGTGGCAACGGTTTCATAAACACCATAGGCGAGTTCGCCTGGACCCGCTCCGTCTCGCGCTTCAAGTTCGACGACTTGCTGACCGCCCGCGGCTTTGATCTCTGCACTTATCGTGTTTGCCGCAGCCAAAATAATTTTGTCATTACGGAAAGTTGTTGGCAGTGAGAACTGGGCTTCACCACTTTGTCCTTCAGCCTTTGGAAAGTACTTCTGGAATGAGGCCATCGTGCCGGCAGAAGCGCCGCGCCAGGTATAAATAGCCTGCGATGGGTCTCCCACAGCCATTACTGGGTGGCCAGTTTCGCTGACAAAGTTGCCATACAGCGCGGACAACATACGCACCTGTGATTGCGAGGTATCTTGGTATTCATCAAGTAGAACAATTCTGTACTTACCGCGTTCTAGCACGCCGATATCTTCAAAGTTTTGGGCAATGTCTGCCGCCAGTGACATCTGATCATCAAATGATAATTCGCCTGCAGCTTTTCGACGCTCCATAAATGCTTGAACCATTGGTAAAAGGGCGTTGCGTTGACGCATTGCACGAGCAACTGCGCGGGTATCTTCATTGGTACTGCCGCCAAGTAGCTCCAATTTTTCCAGCATCTGATTGCCGATTGCTTCGATATCTGATGCTTTGACTTGATGTTCTAACATGAATTTAGAAAGACCCAATAAATCCTTAATGACAGTTCTGACCGAGCTGTCATTGCGATATGAATCATCGGGCCAATTACGCACAACATCCGATGCAATCTGCCAAATAGCTGCTTCTCCCAACGGTTCAGCATCGGCATCTATTCCGTAACGGATTGCATGTTCGCTGAGCAACTTGCCGGCATATGAATGATAAGTAGTAACTGCGGTGCTATTTGAAGTGATGTGCTTAAACTCTGGCAACTGCGATAATTGGCGCAAGCGCTTGCGAATGCGAACCGATAGCTCGCCAGCAGCTTTTCGGGTAAAGGTAAGACCTAAGATCTGATCAGGTGTTGCAAAGCCGTTGGCAACTAAGTACAAAACACGGTTACTCATTGTTTCGGTTTTGCCAGATCCGGCACCTGCAATAACAACAGCTGGCTCTAAACCACTACTGATGATCGCGGATTGATGCTTAGTAATTGGCTTAATTTGTGAACCAAACTTGGGATGCGCCTGGAGCTTTGCAATGATTTCTTCAGGCGTGTACCTTGCTTGAGAATTATTCGGAGATTGGTTCATTACTCAATCACCGCCCGTCCATCGCTTTGAATAGGGCAGGATTTCCTTACTGGGCACTCTTTACAACGCTTATTCACTGTGGCGAAGAAGGTAGCAGCGCCCATGCCCACGCCAATTGTTTCGATAGTTGACTTAATTTCCTCTAAATCAATTGCATATTGCTGACGAAGTGTTGCACCTGTACTGCTTGTCCCTAAATAGACAAGTTCTGCACCTGAACTTTTTGTATCTTTGGCAAATCCGCTACCTGTAAATCCACCCTCAGCTACACCTAACTGATAACTGGCAAGCTGCAGGTTCTTTTTGGCATCATCTTTGCTGATTGCGGTGTTGCCGGTTTTAAAGTCAATAATGAAGAGTGATCCATCAGCTGCTACTTCAAGCCGGTCAACAGTTCCCATAATGCGAGCACGGCCTAATTTCACATCAAAGCGAATTTCGGCACCTTTTACTTCGCGCTTAGTGTCCTTGTGGTATTCCACAAACTTTTCAAGCATTGTGACCGCAGATTCAAGATGAGATGCACTGACCCAACCACTTTCGGGATCAATCAGTTTCCAGGAACTTTGCAGTGAATCAATCAACTGTTCTCGGGTTGTCTCTGGCTCAAGCACCATCTTGGCCGCAAAAGCGTGAATAGCAGAACCCAAAACTTGTGCGGTGCTATCACCATCTGATCCACCGTTATTTTGCAAGAACCACTTCACGCCGCATTCCACAAAACTTTCGGCACCCGAAGGAGAAACGATGACCTCTTTATCAGGATCAATCACAGGTGCATCGGTACTCAATGGAACAGAACCGATCCAACTTTCGGGATTTGCCAGATAAATTCCCTCTTGACTCATCGCCTTCAATAAAGCCGCAGCTTCCTTAGCTTTTGGACCAGCTAATTGCGAACGGAGCTCGGCCACCAAAGCAGGAGCAGTAATTGGTCGCGGAACATCAGTTAGTGCATGTTCTTCGTTGTCGCTCTTGTTAACCATTACTTCGATTGCTTCAAAGAACTGTGACGGTTCTTCATCTTCGCGTTGTACGGCGGTCACGAAAAGTGATTGCTGGGCGCGGGTTAGCGCCACATGGAATAAGCGTTGTTCATCCTGCATCAAGCCATTAGCCGCAATTACATCTAATTGGTCCCGCGGAATATCAGGGTTGCGCTTGCGTTCTACTAAACGTTCAGCACCCAACAATGAGGAACGCTGCTTTAAGTTTGGCCAACTGCCCTCTTGCAAACCAGCGATCGCAACTAATTGCCACTGTCGACCCTTTGCACTGTGTACCGTCAAGATCTCTACGAAATCTGGTCGAACGCCCTTAGCGGTAATTACATCGCCTGCAATATCTTCTTGAGCAACTTCGTTGATAAATGCAGCTGGGCCTGACAAAGGAAAACGTTCAGAATAACGGGCGGCGGATTCAAACAACTGCATCATTGCATCTAAATCACGATCTGCCGCGGCACCACGAATTCCAGGACGTAAGGCTTGATTACGCCAAGCCCCAGATAACTTCTGTCCATCACTTGTCAATGAGTTATCCCAAATGAACCACAGCAGATCATCGGCCAACGCGGACCTGTTTTGTGCAATCGCTTTTGCGCCTTTTAGTAAATCATGAACTCGCAGAACACTATCTGCGCCTTCTATAGATAACTGACCATCACTAATCGCATCGAGCAACAACTGTGTACCTGAACGTTCGTCACCTTCGGGACGAGCCGTAATCATCGCTCTGCGTATGCGACGCAAGGAAATTGAATCTGCTCCGCCAAATTCAGAAAGCAGTAATCGTTCGGCGGTATCTAAATTAAGCGGCTGAGCACCAATTGCAACGCGAGCCAACAGTAAAAATGGTGTGATTGCAGGATTGCCAGCCAAAGCCTGAAGTTCCGTCGCGACTGGTATACCAACTTGTGAAAATGCTCGACGTAGCGCTGATGCTTGAACACCTGCAGAGCGCAAGATAACCGCCATGTCGCTGTATGAAATTCCTTGACGCAGGTGCGCACTGCGGAACTGATGGGCGATAAAAGCTGCTTCTTCGGCCCCGCTTCTAAAGCGATGAACCCCAACAAAACCGCTATTTTCGGCAGCACATGAGCGCTTGCGGGTTACTGGAGCTCCGGGAAATTTCTGCACATAGTGATGGCCAACTTCAAAGATTGCCTTTGCATTGCGATAAACCTGACTGAGCACAACTTCCTTTGCACGATATGGATCAAGGGCTGTGGCTAAGCCATCAGGATCTGCGCCACGGAATCGACCAACCGCGCTATCCGCATCTGCGCAGATGATTACGTCGCTACCGGCAAGAAGTGCCAATAGTTCTCGTTGTGCTGGGTCGCTTTCCTGGAATTCATCCACCATTATTGTTGTGAAGCGATTGCGCAGTTGATCTAGCAAGTCTGGGTTGTTGCGTAAGTGGATTGATGCACGTGAAACTAATTCGGATGGATCGATACGAAGCTTGGCATCTTGGGCACTGATTTCGCGCATGATCATAGAATTTGAATATCGCTTCCAGAAAGCGGCGGCGGCTTGCCAATATTTTTCACCCTCTTGGACGCCTAGCTGTGCTAACTTATCAGCATCAATCCCGCGCTCTGATGCACGCAAAATCAAATCGCGAAGTTCGCGAGCAAAGCCACCTGTTGTTAACGCTTTATGAAGATCCTCGGGCCACTCTTTGAAGCCATCATCAATGTCACCCTTAAGTAATTCACGGATGTAATTTTCTTGTTCAGGGCCGCTGAGCAAAATCGGATCCGGATCTGCCTTTGCCTTCATCTTTAAAATCGAAAATGCCAGCGAATGAAATGTACGAGCCAAAGGTTCAAACATACTCTGGGTAGTTTGCAAAGCAATCGCATCACGAAGTTCAGATGCTCGTTCGCGACCATATGTCAGAAGCAAAATTGAATCAGGATTTTGTCCTTCTTGAATGCGAGCTAATGCAGCATGAATCAAGACTGTTGTCTTACCTGTGCCTGGGCCGCCTTGAACAACAATGGGGCAACCACGGTGTGCAACAACCGCCTGTTGTTCAGCATCCAGTGCAACCGGAGCAGCCCGAAGTACCTGTCGTACAAGGCTGAATGGCTGCTTACTCACAGTGAGCATCTTGCCTGAGTGCACCGACAAATCTAGGGATGCGACCGCTTGGGCATGAAAAAGGCCCGCGTTAAGTGATTAACACGGGCCAGTTTCACTGAAATTAATTAGCGTTTAAGTTTGCCTTCTTTGCACGAGAGGTCGCACGTGCGCGCTCATCGCCATTTAGTACAACCTTGCGGATACGAACAACGGCCGGTGTTACTTCGACGCATTCATCTTCGCGACAGAATTCCAAAGCACCTTCCATGTTGAGCTTCTTAGGCGGAATCAAACGCTCTGATTCATCAGTACCTGAAGCACGCATGTTAGTTAGCTTCTTTTCGCGAACACAGTTGACGTCCATGTCATCGTTACGAGAGTTCTCGCCAATAACCATACCTTCGTACACTTCATCGCCTGGCTCTACGAAAATAGTTCCGCGATCCTGTGTTCCATAAAGAGCATATGAAGTAACTGTTCCCATGCGATCTGAGACAAGTGATCCGGTTGCACGAGTACGAATGTCGCCGAACCAAGGCTCGTAACCATCAAATACGTGGTGGAGTAAACCAGTTCCGCGAGTTTCAGTTAAGAACTCAGTACGGAAACCAATAAGTCCACGTGATGGAACCTTGTAATCAAGACGGATCCAACCGGTTCCGTGATTCACCATCTGCTCCATGCGACCCTTACGAAGCGCCATCAACTGAGTAAGCACACCTAAGTACTCTTCTGGTGCATCAATAGTTAAGCGTTCCATTGGCTCGTGAACCTTGCCATCAATCTTCTTGATAACTACCTGTGGCTTACCAACAGTTAGCTCGAAACCTTCGCGCTTCATAATTTCAACCAGAACGGCTAGCTGTAGTTCGCCGCGACCCTGTACTTCCCAAGTATCTGGGCGATCAGTATTGAGAACGCGCAATGAAACGTTACCTACTAGTTCGGCATCAAGACGACCCTTAACTTGGCGCGCAGTAAGCAGTTTTCCGCTCTTGCCCGCTAGTGGAGATGTATTGATACCGATAGTCATCGAAATCGATGGTTCATCAACGATGATCAAAGGAAGTGCGTGTGGATTTTCATTATCAGCAAGGGTTTCACCCAATGTGATTGTGTCGATACCAGCTACGGCGATGATGTCACCAGGATGGGCTTCTAGCGCTGGAACGCGATCTAGCGCTTCAGTAATCAAAAGCTCTGAAATCTTTACGCGCTCTGTTGTTCCATCTGTCTTAATCCATGTAACAGATTGGCCCTTCTTAATAACACCTTCGCGTACGCGACATAGTGCAAGACGACCTAAGAATGGTGATGAGTCAAGGTTTGTAACGTGTGCTTGCAATGGTGCGCCTTCGTGATACTCAGGTGCTGGAATTGCAGAGAAGATAGTGTCAAACAAAACATCAAGGTTTGTTTCTTCTGGCATGCCACCATCTGCAGGGCGTGTCAATGATGCACGGCCAGCTTTAGCTGATGCATAAACAACTGGAAATTCAATCTGCTCTTCATTTGCTCCAAGATCAAGGAACAGTTCGTACGCCTCGTCAACAACTTCGGCGATACGTGAATCGGGACGGTCAACCTTGTTGATCAACAAAATTACTGGCAAATTCTTTTCTAACGCTTTACGCAAAACGAAACGTGTCTGAGGCAGTGGACCTTCTGAAGCATCAACCAACAAGATAACGCCATCAACCATTTCAAGTCCGCGCTCTACTTCGCCACCAAAGTCGGCGTGGCCCGGAGTATCAATGATGTTAACGATGGTGTCGCCGCGTTTAACAGCGGTGTTCTTGGCAAGGATCGTAATTCCCTTTTCGCGTTCTAGATCCATTGAATCCATCATGCGGTCTTGGCCTTCGCCCTGAACCTTGTGTGCTGCGAATGCGCCGGATTGCCACAACATGGCATCAACCAGTGTTGTCTTTCCGTGGTCAACGTGGGCAATGATCGCTACGTTACGCAGATTTTCGCGCTTTTTTACTGGCAGGTTTTTTAGATGCTCTTGAATCTTGGCCACGAAAACTACTTTCCTTAGGAAGCCAGCCCTATGTAAGGCCTTGCTTCTATCAACGATTTGGTCTTGCAGAGGCCAATTCCATCGGCCGCACCTGGTTATTCTACCTTTTGGCTAAGAGAAGGCGAAATCGCTGCAGTTATAGGCGCGCTTACTAACTTATTTGCTAGTCATTACTCGTTTTGAGGGAAACCTAAGTTGATTCCACCATGACTTGGATCTAACCAACGGCTTGTAACAACTTTGCCGCGAGTAAAGAAGTGAATACCTTCGGTGCCATGTGCATGAGAATCACCAAATAATGAGTTTTTCCATCCACCAAATGAGTAATACGCCATAGGAACTGGAATAGGAACATTGATGCCTACCATTCCAACCTCTACTTCATTCTGGAATCTGCGAGCTGCGCCGCCATCATTAGTGAAAATCGCGGTGCCATTTCCATACTGATGTGAATTAACTAAGTTCAAAGCTTCGTCATATGTCTTCACGCGAATAATGCTGAGAACTGGACCAAAGATTTCATCCTTATAGATGGACATTTCAGGGCTCACATTGTCGAACAATGTAGGGCCAAGCCAGAAGCCATCCCCGGCAATTTCTAGCGCGCGGCCATCGACCACAACAGTTGCACCTTCATTACTTCCTGCATCAATATAAGAAGCAACTTTGTCACGGTGAACTTTAGTAACAAGTGGGCCCATGTCAGAACCCTGTGTGCCATCACCTGTTTTAATTGAAGACATTCGAGATTTAATCTTTTCAACAAGTGCAGATCCAATTGGTTCTACTGCAACGATGGCGGAGATCGCCATACATCGCTCACCTGCAGAGCCAAAGCCAGCGTTAATTGCTGCATCTGCTGCAAGTTCAAGATCTGCATCAGGCAAAACAATCATGTGGTTTTTAGCCCCACCCAATGCCTGCACGCGCTTGCCAGCTTTTGTTCCGGTTTCATACACATAACGTGCAATCGGTGTAGATCCAACAAATGAAATTGATTTGATTCCAGGATGTGTCAGCAATGCATCTACTGATTCCTTATCCCCGTGTACCACATTAAATACGCCATCAGGCAATCCCGCTTCTTTCCATAACTGCGCCAGGAACATAACAGCAGAGGGATCTTTTTCAGATGGTTTCACTACAACTGTGTTTCCACAGGCAATTGCGACTGGGAAAAACCACATCGGAACCATTGCCGGAAAGTTAAAAGGGGAAATAATTGCAACAGGGCCTAACGCCTGGCGGATTGAATACACATCAACACCAGATGAAACCTCTTCGGAAAAACCACCCTTTAATAGATGTGGGATTCCACAAGCAAACTCAACAACCTCAAGACCTCGTGTTACTTCACCAGCAGCATCACTTAACACCTTGCCATGTTCATCGGTGATAAGTGCGGCAATCTTTTCCTTGTTCTGCTGGACTAACTCACGAAAGGCAAAAAGAACCTGAGTTCGCTTTGTAAGAGAACTATGGCGCCATGTTGCAAAAGCTTCAGTTGCGGCATTAACTGCGCGGTCCACAGTTGATACATCAGCAAAAGCAACGGTTTTGGTGACCTTGCCGGTGGCAGGGTTAAAAACTTCTCCGCTGCGCTGTGCTTTTTGGGTATCGAATGCGCCATTAATCCAATGCGTTGTCTGGGTCATAGGTTCAATCTACTTCAGAGGTTTATGATGGCGCTACAACTATCAAGGGTTCGAGGACACAGATGAGCGCTCCAATTAATGATCCAGCAAAGCAAGCGGCGGTTAGTGCTGCTGACCATGAATATGTTTTTCACTCATGGTCTGCCCAAGGCGCAATTTCGCCTATGCCCGTTGCAAGTGGCTCCGGATCGCGCTTTTGGGATTTTGAAGGCAAGACATACTTAGATTTTTCTTCACAACTTGTTTTTACAAATATTGGACACCAGCACCCAAAGGTTATTAAAGCGATTCAAGCACAAGCCGAGGTGCTGACAACAGTTGCTCCACAGCATGCAAATGAAGCTCGCAATGAAGCGGCACAAAGAATTGTTGAGTTAGCTGGCGATAATTTTGCAAAGGTGTTTTTTACAAACGGTGGTGCGGATGCAATTGAAAATGCAATTCGCATGGCCCGTATGCATACTCATAAGCACAAGGTGCTTTCTACCTATCGTTCCTATCATGGCAATACAGGTGCTTCGATAAGTGCAACTGGTGATCCACGCAGATTCCCAAATGAGTTTGCATTTGGACACGTTCATTTCTGGGGACCTTATCTATATCGCACCGCATTTTGGGCAAAAGATGAAGCCGAAGAGTGCAAGCGCGCATTAGAACATCTTGAGCAAACAATTATCTTTGAAGGTCCCAACACAATTGCAGCAGTTCTGATTGAGTCAGTTCCTGGAACTGCAGGTGTTTTGTTTCCACCTAAGGGTTATCTAGAAGGTGTCCGTGCGCTGTGTGATAAGTACAAGATCATGTGGATTGCTGATGAAGTCATGTCTGGCTTTGGTCGCACGGGTAAATGGTTTGCATACCAGCACTCAACTGTTGTTCCTGATCTGATCACATTTGCAAAAGGTGTTACCTCTGGCTACATCCAACTTGGCGGAGTTGTAATCAGTGATGTAATTTCTCATACCTTTGATGACAAGGTCTTTGCTGGTGGTCTTACCTACATGGGCCACCCAATGGCATGTGCAACTGCAGTTGCAACAATTGATGTCATGAAGGAAGAAAAAATGCTTGAAAATGCGACCATGATCGGTGAAACGATTCTGGGTCCAGGTCTTGCTGAATTAGCTAAGAAGCACAAGGTTATTGGCGATATTCGAGGTGCTGGTGTGTTCTGGGGTGTTGATTTAGTCAGTGATCGTGCAACGCACGAACCACTTGCTCCCTATGGTTCATCAAGTCCAGCGATGAATGAATTAGTTGCTGCATGTAAGAAGAATGGTTTGATGCCATTTAATAACTTCAACAGGGTTCATCTATGCCCACCATGCAATATCTCTGTGGAAGATGCCCAGCTTGGTCTAGAAATTCTGGATAAATCTTTAGCTGAAATTGGTAAGTACTACACCGGGTCCTAAAACCAAAAATCTAGACGTTGAACCTGAATTCAACTACATCACCGTCTTGCATGATGTACTCCTTGCCTTCCATACGAACCTTGCCCTTAGCTTTCGCTTCAGCCATAGTTCCTGCGGCAATGAGATCTTCAAAGCTGACGATTTCAGCCTTAATAAATCCCTTTTGGAAATCAGTATGAATAACACCAGCGGCCATGGGTGCGGTGTCACCTTTGTGAATCGTCCACGCGCGAGCTTCTTTTGGACCTGCAGTTAAATATGTCTGCAATCCCAAAGTATCGAAACCAACACGTGCCAAGGTTGCAAGACCTGGTTCTTTCAAACCAATTGATTGCAAC
>JNSK01000098.1_pt1 | contig 15776 bp, 13 predicted proteins | sample 210681 | NCBI WGS metagenome assembly JNSK01 (sample SAMN02808684, study PRJNA238866) | freshwater metagenome | biome: fresh water; feature: freshwater reservoir; material: water; isolation source: water column of the freshwater reservoir Embalse de Amadorio in Spain | place: Spain: Valencia ...
CGCTCTGCGTTATTCATTCTTACTGGCGCTTCCAGCAGTATTCGGCAGCGGATTTTATGAACTACAAGGTGCGATTGGATCGGATGCAACAGATCAGGCATTTAGCCTGCCTGAGACGATGGTTGCAACCGTGTTTGCATTTGTAATTGGCTACGCAGTCATTGCTTGGTTGCTAAAGTTTGTAATGACTAAGAGCTTTGCGCCATTTATTTATTACCGAATTGGGCTTGGAACACTAATTCTGGTTGGTTTGGCCACCGGAGTAATTGGTTAAATCTTTAGATCTCGAGTTTGTAACCGAGCCCGCGAATAGTGTGAATTATTGCTGGATTAGCTGGATCAGATTCGATTTTGGCGCGAAGTCTTTTAATGTGGACATCTAAAGTCTTGGTATCGCCGTAGTAATCATTGCCCCAAACGCGATCAATCAATTGGCTGCGAGTTAATACCCGCCCGCTATTACGCATTAGGTATTCCAATAACTCGAACTCTTTCAGTGGAAATGCTACGGCGATTGAATTTACAGTCACTTGATGCTTATCAAGGTCCATTCGGATTGGACCCACTGTTAATTCTTGGCCATCCTCTGCCATATGAGATTCACCAGAATTGCGGCGCATAACTGCTTTGATGCGTGCCAGAAGTTCGCGCGATGAATAGGGTTTAGTTACATAATCATCTGCGCCTAGCTCAAGTCCTACTACTTTATCGATTTCGGAATCTTTTGCCGTCAGCATAATTATTGGTACTTGAGAGGTGGAGCGAATGACTCGACAAACTTCGGTTCCGGATACTTCAGGGATCATTAGGTCGAGCAGAATCAGATCGGGTTTAAATGAGTTAAATAAATCAATAGCCTCTTTGCCATTTACCGCAACTTCTACCTCGTAGCTCTCTTTCTTTAAGAGATAGGCCAGGGCATCTGAGAATGAGATCTCATCTTCGACGATTAGTATTTTTGTCATTTGGCATCCTCAATTTGCGATTGGATAGGAAGACGAATGGAAAACGTGCTGCCGACGTTTTCGGCGCTCCATACTGAAATTTCACCACCGTGTTTAGTGATGATGTGCTTAACTATTGATAAACCAAGTCCGGTGCCGCCAGTTTCGCGGGAACGAGCAGGATCCACGCGATAGAAACGCTCAAAGATTCTTTCAACTTCGGCCTCGGGGATGCCAATTCCTTGATCTGCAACCGAGATAGTAATTATGTCATTTTCGATAGAAGTGCTCACGGCAACTTTTGTATCGGCGGGTGAGTAGTTGATGGCGTTTTCAATTAAGTTGTGGAATGCCATTGTCAATTGATCACGATCACCGAGGATCACTGCATCCTCAGAATCTTGAAAAGTTAGGCTGATCTGTCGCGAATCCGCTGTCGTGCGACATTGATCGAGCGCTTCTTTGATTATGTCAGATGCAGAAATTAACTGTGCTTCTTTTAATGGATCTGAATCTTGGACTCGAGAAAGTTGAATAATCTCTTGCACTAAATCAGTAAGCCGCTTCGCTTCAACTTGCATGCGAGCTGCAAATCTGGAGACCGCTTCGGAGTCTTCTTTTGCTCCAAGTACTGCTTCGCTCAGAAGAGAGAGCGCGCCAATCGGAGTTTTCAATTCGTGTGAAATATTTGCAACAAAATCTCGTCGCACATCGTGTACGCGCTGGGCCTCACTTTCATCGCTGAGTAAGACTAAAACCAACTCATTCTCTGTTAATGGAATTAAAGTTACGGTGATCTCGCGCTTACCTTCACCAATTGGTCCACGCGCAATTTCAATTGTTCCGGTCTGCTTTACATTTGTTCGGCGAACTACGCGAATAGATGCGAGCAACTCTTCACTTTGTATCCGCCCATCACGCAGAATTCCCAGTTGTTCGGCCTCGGGATTATTGAATATTGCCACTTCGCCAGGGGCGACAACCAGGCTGGCACCATCTAGCTGGTTTAAGACGTTGACGAGCAAAAAGGGAAGTTCGCGCTGGCTATGAGCCTCATCTGCCTTTGCGCGGCGCCACATACCCAAACTCTATAGCCACATAGGCCCAGTTCACCTTCCGTTCACCTAACGGTGGGACTCCGTTAATCCATCCCACCTAGCGTCTGGCTATGCCTTTAATCAGATCAGTTTTCCAAGACGAACTCGACAGCGTTTCACAGACCCTCTTTGAATTAAGCGTGATGGTTTCCGACTCAATGTCGAAAGCTACACGCGCTTTGATGACCAAAAATCTTCCTCTCGCGGAAGAAGTAATTTCATACGATGAAAAAATCGATACCGTGCAACACGATTTAGATGCGCGCATTATTGACATTATTGCTAGACAACAACCGGTTGCATCTGATCTTCGAGCACTTGTTACCGCGCTTCGCATGTCCGCTGACCTGGAGCGAATGGGCGACTTGGCAGACCACGTAGCCAAGGTTGTAAGACTGCGCCACCCAGCAGCTGCAGTTCCAGATCAGCTAATTAGCTTGATCGAATCAATGGGAGTGACTGCAGAGAAGATTGCAGCAAAGACTGGAGTTGTAATTTCAACTCGCGACACCACACTTGCGGCGCAGGTTGAAAAAGATGACGATGAAATGGATTTGCTCCACCGCCAGTTAATTTCAGCGTTGATCGCACCAACTTGGGAGCACGGAGTAGAAACTGCAATCGATTTAACTTTGCTTGGTCGCTACTACGAGCGATATGCAGATCACGCTGTTTCAGTTGCACGACGCGTTATTTTCTTAGTGACAGGCAAGTTTGCTTAAGATGACAACGACTTTGATTCCTAGCCCGCGCGAAATCACTACTCAGCCGCGTCGCTCCGATAAAGTTTTTCGCGGAGTAGTCACAACCGGAGGACTTTCCTCGCTATTTATTCTGGGTTTGATTGCTATTTTCCTGGCGTACCGCGGATTCGAAGTATTGCAGCAAGAGGGTATCGGGTTTATCACGAGCTCTGACTGGGCGGTCAACATAGATGAATCTGGAAACATTGTTGATAGTACTTTTGGACTAGGAGCAATGTTAGTAGGCACAATTCTTTGTGCTCTAATCGCAGTAGTAATTGCTGTGCCGATCTCAGTGCTTTCGGCGCTATTTTTAAACTTTTATGCGCCTCAATGGCTGAAGAAAATTCTCGTAGCGGTAATCGACTTGATGGCTGCTTTCCCATCGATCCTCTTCGGTATTTGGGGCTTCTTGGTATTGATGCCGAGTGTTGAGTACTGGGCAAGGTTAATAAACAAGTACTTAGGTTGGATTCCATTATTTGAGGTTAATCCTTTCTTTTTCACCCGCTCACCTTTCATCGCAGGAGTGGTCCTGGCAATCATGATTATTCCAATCATCACCTCAGTTTCACGGGAAATTTTTGCGCAAGCACCGCCAGATAGAATTCAAGCAGCCTTTGCACTTGGTGCAACTCGTTGGGCGATGATCAAGGCGGTAGTAATTCCGCACGGTCGAAGTGGCGTAGTTGGCGGAGCAATGCTTGGTCTTGGTCGCGCCATGGGAGAAACGGTCGCCGTTTTCACAGTGCTAAATATTGTCTTCCAAGTAAATTGGCACATTCTGCTCGGGGCCGGCGGAAACGTTGCTTCGCTAATCATTTTGAAATTTAGTGAGGCTGGTGACTACGAAATTAAAGCTTTGATGGCAGCTGGGTTAGTTTTATTCTTATTAACCCTTGCAGTAAATGCGATCGCAAATGTAATCGTCAAGTCAACTGGAAAGTCAGGACGATGAGCACTGCTGCGGTCCCGACGAAGCCTTGGGCGAAGAGCCCTCAAGATCGAATTCTTGGACTCACTTTTTTCCTCGTTGCAATTCTTTTTTCATACTTCTTTGTAGCAGCAACTGAAATGAAGGGAAAATTAGCTTACGCATTTATCTTCTTTGTTGCCTACGCAGTAATTACTTCAACCCACTCTTTTATTATTCGCGGCCCACAAGCGGCAAAAGATTCTTTTGTTAGCACCTTGGTGGCGCTAGGTGCTGTAGCAACGGTAATTCCAATTGCAAGCATTTTGTTTACGGTAGTTAAAAACGGTGCACCCGGATTACACCCCGGAATTTTGAGTAATGACATGTCCATGGCTGCACCCACAGACCCAATTGCAAGTGGTGGCGTTCTCCACGCGATCACCGGAACTCTTACCATGGTGGTGCTTGCCCTATTAATGAGTGTGCCGATCGGAATTCTTACCGCGCTGTACTTAACAGAAGTTAAAGGAAAATTCGCCGGGCCAATACGCTTCTTGGTGCAAGCGATGTCAGGAGTTCCTTCAATTGTCGCAGGATTATTTATTCTCTCCGCTGTTCTCTATCCAATAACCAAGGGTTACTCGGCTCTTATGGGTGCAATGGCTCTTACAATTTTGATGATTCCGACAATTGCCCGGACATCAGAAGAAGTTTTACTACTGATTCCAAATGATTTGCGTGAAGCAGGAACCGCACTTGGAGGAACGCAGTGGCGCACAGTCGCAATGATTGTTCTTCCAGCTGCGCGCAGCGGTCTTATGACGGCGGTAATTTTAGGTATCGCGCGTATCGCAGGTGAAACTGCTCCGCTGCTTCTACTCACCGGTGGTGGCGATAAACTGAATCCGAATCCATTTAGTGGATCAGTCGGGTCTCTGCCTTATTACATTTGGAAAGGATTTAATTCTGGTTCCTCAGATGCGCTCACCAGAGCCTGGGCGGGATTACTAGTCCTAATGATTTTAGTTCTTATTCTCTTTATCGCCGCACGTGCACTATCCAATAGAAAGATGTCAAAGTGATACAAACTCCTGAAAGCGAGAAAGTAATGTCATCAACCCAACCGAGCTCATTGGCCAGCGTTGCGAAAGCAAGAGTCGCGCGGACCCAGGCAAGCACTGCTACCGGCACTGGGCTAGAAGCGCGCGGAGTGCACGCGTGGTTTGGCAAGAACCATGTATTGGCAGATGTAAACCTTGAATTTGCCGCTGGCTCTGTCACCGCCCTTATCGGCCCATCTGGTTGCGGTAAGTCAACATTTATTAGAACCATGAACCGCATGCACGAATTTATTCCAGGGGCAGCAATGGCTGGCCAAGTTTTATTGGATGGAAAAGATGTCTATGCACCCGGAGTGGATGTTACAAAGATTCGTCTGCAGATCGGCATGGTTTTCCAGAAGCCAAATCCATTTCCATCTATGACTATTGGCGAAAATGTTCTTTCAGGTTTAAAACTTGCGCAGCTCAAAGTCGCGAATAAAGATGAGTTGCTTGAATCTTGTCTGGTTCGCGCAGGACTTTGGAATGAAGTTAAAGATCGACTTGATGCTCACGGTGGCTCTCTTTCAGGCGGGCAACAACAGCGCCTCTGTATCGCTCGCGCGTTAGCGGTGAGCCCTCAAGTACTTCTTATGGATGAACCATGTTCGGCGCTGGATCCGGGATCAACGCTGCGAATCGAAGAGACAATCCGCGAGTTATCTGATTCGATGACGATCATTATTGTTACGCACAATATGCAACAGGCAGCTCGTGTGTCTGATTACACCGCCTTCTTTTTATCTGACGGCGGCCCAGGCGAAATGATTGAAGTTGCCCGCACGAGCGACATCTTCTCGCAGCCAAAGGATCAGCGAACCGAAAATTACGTCACCGGCCGCTTCGGTTAGCCGTTACCTGTTGTTCACCTAATGGTTGAGCAACGTTTCCCCTTCGGGAGTGGTTAGTTCACATTGAGGACCTAGTTTTCCTCATAGCACGACACCTATCTCAAATAAGGGGAAAATTAATGAAAGTTTCAATGCTCGCAAAATCTGCAGCAGTTGCACTCGTTTTTGGGTTGGTTGCTTCGACACCAGCTCACGCAGTAGATCTAACCGGTTCAGGCGCTTCATTTCCAAATGCTTTAATCCAGGCTTGTAAAGCTTCATATTCTACTGCCACAGGACATTCGTTTACTTATGCCGATAATGGATCAGGACCAGGACGCACCGCCTCTGACAATAAAATTGGTGATTTTTGGTTCTCAGATGCGGCTCACGTAGGGGCAAATAAGCGCGCAACTGTTATTCACGCGCCTGTAATTGCAGCTCCTATCGGAATTCTTCACAATCTTCCATCACGCAAGACGCTAGTCCTCTCCGCAAACACAATTGCAGGAATATTCTCCGGAAAAATTACAAAATGGAACGATCCAGCGATCGCTAAAGATAATAATCGAACAATTAACAAAGTAACTTACAAGACCAAAAATGGCCAAATTCTTAAGGACTCAAAGGGCGATCCAATTGTCTTAAAGTCAACTCCGGTAAATGTTAGTTATAACCTTCCAAACAAAACGATCAAGGTAATTTATCGCTCAGACTCTTCAGGTACTTCTGAAAACTTCACAAACTACCTAAACAAGTCTGCACCAACGGTTTGGACTAAAGCGAAGGCTTCCACTTTTACCAGCTCATTCCCTGGCGTTATTAACTCACCAGAAAACTTGGGACGCATTGTAGGAGCCCAATCCTCAAGTGGTGTTTCGCTATTGGCCGGAAAGACTCCGTACTCAATTACATATGCGGAAGTGAACTGGGCTACTCAAAATAAATTGAAGGTTGCAGATGTGATCAATCCAGCAGGTGCCGCTGTTACTCCAACCTCGGTAACCACTTCAGCGTTCCTTTCACAAGGAACTATGGATGCTAACGGAATTGTTACATTTGACTATGCAACTAAAGAGCCAGGCGCTTACACACTAGGTATCGTTTCTTATATGTTGGTCGAAACTAACTATGCAGATAAGACAAAGGCTGCTGCTGTAAAGGCTCTTGCCACTCACATACTCACACCGGGATGCGCAAAGACTATTGGTGAACCACTTGGATTCTCTGTTCTTGATGGTGAATTCAAGAAGAAAGCCGAAGCACAGATCGCCAAGATTGGTTAATTATTAACCCATCCATGAGGGGGAAACGGCCAGGGAAACCTGGCCGTTTTTCTTTCCCCTAAACTTATTCAATGCAGATTCGTATGGCACAACCGGCTGATGTTGAAGATATCCATCGCTTGATTTACGAGCTCGCGGTATATGAAAAAGCTCCAGAAGAAATGGTTGCCACAATTGATCAAATCAATACCTCGCTCTTTAACGCAAACCCTGCTGCTTTCTGCCATGTGGCAGAAGTCGATGGAAAAATTGTTGGTATTGCGCTCTGGTTTTTAAATTACTCAACCTGGTTGGGCAAAGCTGGAATCTATTTGGAAGATCTATTTGTACAGCCGGAATATCGCGGCCACGGAATTGGCAAAGGTTTTATGCAAACCTTGGCCGCACTTTGTATAGAACGTGGTTATGAACGTTTCCAATGGTGGGTCCTAGATTGGAATAAACCTTCAATTGATTTTTATGAATCACTAGGAGCGGTACCGATGGATGAGTGGACTGTATTTAGGTTTTCCGGGGATGCGCTAAAGAAATTTGCTAGCGAAGGCTAACTACGCGAAAATTTGCGAGCGTTGGATCTGTTGCATAGGCAATGCGAACTCCAGCTTTCTGTGAAGTAATCAAGCCGCTTACGATTTGTTCGGTTAACACTTCACCAGGTGCAACAACAGCAACGCCTGGGGGATAAGGCGCAATTAGATCTGCTGAAGTCCAGCCGATTGCATTTGCAGCGCTTACTAGTTCAGTATCTGCAAAGTAGGCATCTCGCATAGAGATTGCGACCTGGGGGATGACGGACCAACTGAGTGCAGTTGCGCTCAGACGGGGTGTGGTGGCAACCGACTTTAAGATTGCGATTAAGACCTTTGCTAGTTTCTGAAAATCTTCTTTGGTATCGGCCAAAGTCGCGAGAAATACCAAGGTATCGCGATCAGCCATCTCAACTCGGATACCTTGCTCGATAAGTAAATTCTCAATTTCAACACCTGAGGCCCCAAGTTGATTAGCCCGCAGAACAATCTTGGCCGGATCAAAACGACCGGCCGGAAAATCGCTAGCGTTTAAAAAGATCGGAAGGTCAAAGTTTCCTTGTACCGAACTCTTAAATTGATTGATATTGGTGAGTAATTCCCCTAATAATTCTGGGCCGCGGGTTTGCAGAAGGGCGCGCACGGCATCGATGGATGCCAGCGGTGCGCCCGCAGGTGATGTTGTGTGAGTTGTTTCAAAGCTCTGTTCTAGGCGATCTGCGCTAAGCAAGTTTGTGCGGGCAAGTAAGAGCGCTGAAGCGCTGTAACCTGGAAGCGCTTTATGCACGCTAGTAATTAGCGCATCAGCGCCCAGTTGCATCAAATGTTTTGGTAAGTCGGGATGAAATCCGAAGTGTCCGCCCCAAGCAGCATCGACAATTACCGGAATAGAACTTTCGTGGGCTCGCTTAATAAGCGGCGCTAAATCAGAAATCGTTCCAAGATATCCAGGTTCGGTCAATAACAACGCGATTGGTTTTTCGACGAGTGCGCGCTCTAGTTCAGAAATTGGAATTCCGAGGGGCACGCCAGTGCTGGCATCGATCTCGGGGGTTAACCAAATTGGTTCCAGTCCTGCGAGAACAAGTGCGCTTAAGACAGAACGGTGTGCGGTGCGACTTAAGGCGACTTTATCTCCAGGTTTACCAAGAGCGAGAATTACTGCTTGATTGGCGTGTGTTGAACCTCCAGTGGAGAAGCGCGCAAAGTCTGCACCCCACAATGCCGCGGCAAGTGATTCAGATTCTTTTAAAACTTGATTGGTCAATTTGATTTCATCTAAGCCACCATAAAGTGGAATATCTGTATCAACTACTGCGCCCAGTCCTTGATCAATCTGAGATGCTCTTTGCTTATGCCCAGGAATTGTGAAGGGGGTGAGATTGCCTTCAAAGTAAGCCAGATACGCATCTAGTAACGGAGCACTATTTCGCAATTGCGAGATGATCTTCACATGCTGAGCCTAACTCGTAACGGCGCAGAAGTTAAAAGGAAGGCTCTATAATTTTGCTATGACTTCAAAGAACCCGTTGCCGCAATCACGTCACTTAGCCACTGCTATTCCAGGGCCAAAATCACTTGAGTTAATAGCGCGACGCAAAGAAGCGGTATCTGCGGGGCTTGGCATGGCGATCCCAGCCTTTATCGAACGCGGTGAAGGCGCAATCCTGCAAGATGTAGATGGCAATCGAATCATTGATTTAGGCGCTGGTATTGGCGTTGTAAATGTCGGAAATGCTGCGCCTCGCGTTGTGGAACGAGTTATTGAAGCAGTGCAGGCATTCACTCACACCAACTTCACAACTGCGCCATATATGGGTTATATAGAAGTTTGTGAAGCGCTCAACCGAATCACACCAGGTTCCTTTAAGAAGAAATCTATTTTGCAGAACTCTGGCGCAGAAGCTGTTGAGAACGCGATCAAGATTGCCCGTCACTCAACCAAGCGTCCAGCGGTAATTGTCTTTGAACATGCCTATCACGGCCGCACTAATTTAACCATGGCGTTAACTGCAAAGAATCTGCCATATAAAGATGGCTTTGGTCCTTTTGCAAACGAGATTTATCGCATGCCCATGCCTTACTCCTTCCACTACGAAGGCAACTTGGCGACAATGGCGCAAGATTATTTAGAACAAGTAACTTCAAAGATTGAGAAAGAAGTTGGGGCACATAACGTTGCAGCAATTTTGATTGAACCAATTCAAGGCGAAGGTGGATTTATTGTTCCGCCCAAGGGGTTCTTGCCAGGTCTATCAAAATTTGCTACCAAGCACGGCATCGTGTTTATCGCAGATGAGGTACAAACTGGTTTTGCGCGCACTGGCCAAATGTTTGCCTGCGAAGATGAAAACGTTGAGCCAGATATGATCATCACTGCCAAAGGAATTGCCGGTGGCTTGCCACTTGCCGCAGTCACTGCACGTGCCGAGATTATGGATTCATCGCATGTTGGCGGTCTTGGCGGAACTTATGGCGGTAATCCACTTGCCTGTGCTGCAGCGCTCGGTGCGATCGCAACTATCGAAGAAGATAGGTTGGTAGAACGCGCACAGCATATTGGAAAAATTCTAAGCACATCACTAAACGCGCTCGCTGCTAAATATCCAATAATCGGCGAAGTTCGCGGACGCGGTGCAATGCAAGCCATTGAACTGGTGGAAGCGGGCACCAAGAATCCAAATCCCACAGCGATGGCTGCCGTGATCAAGCATTGCCAGAGCAAGGGCGTCCTTATTCTCACCGCTGGCACTTACGGCAACGTGATTCGCTTCTTGCCACCGATCGTTATCTCCGATGAGCTCCTGAAGGATGCCCTTGGCGTTCTAGAAGAAGCTTTCGCTAGCCTCTAATTTCACCTGCCCGTCTCACCCCTATAGGGTGATTTCTACTAGCCATAACCACGCCGAATGCCTCACCCTTAGGCATGGCCAAACTAGGTGTAGCTGAGTCGAGGGTGATAGCTGCCGCCAATCTCTCGCAAACGCTGCCGCCTGTGCTGCCGCCAAATTTCATTTCGCGAAAAGAAATCCTAGATAGCGTTGATATAGATCAAGCCGGAATTACCTTGGTTGTTGCTCCCGCCGGGTACGGAAAAACATCGCTAGTCGCCGAATACATCACAACGCTTAAGCATCCGGTCATCTGGCTAAGTTTCAATGATTCAGATGATACAAAATCTTTCAACTCAAACTTTGTCCAAGCGGTTAGAAATGTAATTCCAGAATTTGGAAAGTGGTTTTCAAGTAGCCAAGTTTTAACAACGGCAGACATCATGACGGAAATCTTTTCAGAAATTGGCTCACTTGGTGGTCACTTCGTTCTTGTTCTAGATGATAGTCGCGCGAGTGCTGGTGATGCAGCGCCTCTGGCTAATCACCTCTTTAGCACTCTTCCGAAAAATGTGCACGTAATTATTTTGCGCAGAGCGATACCTTCAGAAGCGTTTGTACAGCTTAAAGCACTCAACAATCTACAAGTTATTGATCAGAACAAAATGAAATTCAGCGAGGAAGAAGTTTCTATAGCCGCATCAATTGTGGGCGTGAGTATTGAACGGCCTGAGTATCAAAAAATGTTAAAGAAGTTAAATGGTTGGCCGGCGGGAGTGCAGCTGACCCTGAGCAATATTTCGCGAGGGTGGGAAGCTTCATCAAGCGCTTTGCAAGAAAAAGATAGTTCTATTGGAACAAACTATTTGGTCGAGAATCTTCTTTCCACGCTAAAGCCAGCTGAGCGTAAAATTCTAGAATCACTGGCAGTTGTCGAAGAATTTTCAATCGAAGAAGCGGAAATCATCCTACAAAACGCATTCTCATTGAGTAAATTAAATCGCTTCGCAGTAGACGGACTATTCCTGAAATACAGCAGCGAGCCGACTAATAAGTACTCATTTAACACAATTGTTAGAACTGGTTTGATTTTAAATCCCACGATTGCCGATAAAGAACTACGGCAGATTCACCAGCGACTATGCGATCATTTTGCAGATCGTGGGTCCTATTTAAAAGCGCTAGAACATGCAAAGTTTGCAGGAAGTCCAGAAGACTATCGACACCTTTTTAGGCATGGTATGCGCCAGTTGATCGCTATTGGTCGGGGAAAAGATTTATTGCGTATGGCTGATCTAGTAGGAGATGCCACAACCATTGGAGTCTTAAAGCGGCAGACAGTTGAGCTAATGGGCTTAACCGCAGATTTTCAGTATTTGGCTGCGCAGAGCCTGATTACGGAGATGCTCTTTACTTCACGCGGAACTGAGATTGAAATCTTTATAAAGAAGTTCACTTCAGCAGTTAACGTTTACATTGATTTTGCTACTGGGCTAACTGAGAACCTAAAAGAACATGTTGCAACCGTTTTAGGTGCAACATCTGAAGAGTTGGATTTGGCTCCAATTGATAAAATTTCTATTTTACGCGTTCTGGCAGCTAAAGAAATTATTTATGACAGCGCAGATAATCTAGACGGTATTCAAAAGCAGGCGCATGAGTTGGCCAAAGATGACTCAAGTCCCATGGCTCTCTATTTCATCAGCGCAATTGATGCGTGCACTCTGCTATATAACGGTGAGTATAAAGAGGCATACGTAGTCGCTAATAACGTTATTTCCCACGCGGAACGCGAAGGCTATTCTGGAATTTTTGGGTCACTCGATGCGATGTATGTAAAAGCTCGCTGCTTACTGGAGTTCTCGCAAATTGAAGAATCACAGAAAGTTTTTGCGCAAATAAAGGTTTTGGCGGAGTCTTGGAGTCAATACACCTGGGTCTACCTTGCGGAAAGTTTCTTGGCGCGTGATTTTGCGCTGGCGGGAAATTCAGCATCTGCCCTAGATATTGTCCGTAGCGAGCGAGAAAGAGCATCAGCGCTCTCCTTCAAAAATGGGCTAGATACTTACTGTGATTTAACCGAACTATTTATTAGGTACACAATGAAGGATTGGGACAGGGTTGGGATTCTGCTTGGCCGGTTACCCGATTTTCTCTTAGTTCAAAGAGTACGAGCAATTCACGACTTTGAATTGGGAAAGAAGCCTGCAACCTTCGTCGCAGCTGATCTGCCCGAGCGAACAGCGACCCAGCAGATATATAAGTTAATGGCCCAAACGGATGAGAATATAGATCGCGAAAAAGTTGCTTTGCAATTGATGGGTAAAGCCCTGGAAATTGGTGCACGAGTTGGGGCGAAAGAGACTTTTCTTCGCCAAGATGCTTCACTTTTAAACTTGGTTATTCGAATCGCTGGAGAAAAACCTACGGTGTATCTTGAAGATTTAGCTTCACAAATCACATCCAGATTAAAATCTAGGAGTGAGAATATAACTGGGCTATCAGCGGCTCTGACTAAACGCGAACTCGAAATATTGCGACATCTAGCGACCGGAAAACCAATAAGCGCAATCGGCACGACGTTACACATTTCGCAAAATACTATGAAGACCCACCTGAAGAATATCTATCGCAAGATTGGTGTTGGCGGGCGAGATGAGGCCGTGGCCAAGGCGAAGAGCCTTTATCTCCTGTAAAAATTTGGTGGGCTTATACTCAGCCTATGGATTTAGAGCTGCTAGTAACTCTGCTCGATCTCGCGGGCACTTTTGCATTTGCCTTAGTAGGCGCAAGGATCGCCGCAAATAAAGGTTTGGATTATGGCGGCATTGCATTTATCGCCGCAATTGCATCTCTTGCGGGTGGAACGTTCCGTAATCTCTTACTCGGTGAAAAGCCACCATGGGTATTGCACGGATGGTTATTTCTCGGAGTTTTATTAGCAATAGTTATTACCTTGAGCATCAAGCGCACAACGCCAGTTGGTCGCTTTGTACTTACCCTCGACACCATTGGTCTGGCAGTTTGTTCGGTATCCGGTGCGCAATTCGCACTTACTCAAGGTGCACCATTTGCATCGGCGGTCATTCTTGGGTTAATTGGCGCAGTCACCGGTGGCTTATTGCGAGATGTACTTTGCCAGGTAGAACCAGTTTTACTGCATCGCGAAACAATTGGAACATCCTGCTTAGCCGGATCGCTGGTTTATGTAAGTTGTGACTATTTCGGAGTAAATCAAATCTTCTCTGTAGTTCTCGGTAGCGCAGTTGTAATTCTGGTACGAGAACTTTCGATTAAATATGATTGGCACTTACCTAAAGTGGGCGGCCGGTAGAAGTGATTAATCCCGAGATTGCCCAGAGCGATGTGTATAGCGCCCTAAGAATTCTTCCTTCATATCCTTAAAGTTTCCATCTAGCAAAGCTTGGCGCATTCGATCTACTAAGCCGACGATATAGCGCTCGTTGTGAATCGTTGCTAGCGTTGCAGCCAACATCTCTTTACCGCGGAATAGGTGGCAGAGGTATGCCCGTGTGAAGTTCTTGCAGGTGTAACAATCGCAGTTCTCATCAATCGGGCTAAAGTCGCGAATATATGGAGCGTTGGCGATGTTGATTCGCCCGGTGGATGTGTAGACCGCACCGCTTCGCGCAATGCGAGAAGCAAGCACGCAGTCAAAGGTATCGACCCCATTTTCCACCCCAACAAATAAATCTTCCGGTGCGCCGATGCCGAGTAAGTGCTTGGGCTTATCTTGCGGCAGTGTGCTATTTACCCAACCAACAATCGTGCCAAGTGAATCTTTATCTAGTGCGCCGCCGATTCCAAAGCCATCGAATTCAATTCCAGAAGATGATATCGCTCCGAGATCTCCGGCCGCTTTTTTTCGCAAATCTTCATATTGCGCCCCTTGAATAACACCAAATAAAGCTTGGTAAGGCTTATCGCTGCGTTGCTCGGTTAAGCGCTTATGTTCATCTAGGCAACGAATGGCCCAGTCATAAGTGCGTTCCATCGCCAACTCTTGATAGGGGCGAGTGTTGTGCAAAGTAGTGCATTCATCAAAGGCAAAGATTATGTCTGCACCGATTTTATGTTGGATTAGCATTGAGATTTCAGCGGTAAAGCGATGCATCGAACCATCTAGATGAGACTTAAAAGTCACACCATCATCATCAACATGTGCCAGTCGCTCTTTATTTCCTGCGATCACTTGATCGGATCGAAAAGTATTTGCATCCATTGCCAAAACTTTCTTAAAGCCAACCCCAAGTGAGAGAACTTGGAAGCCACCGCTATCTGTAAAAGTTGGTCCGTTCCAATTCATAAACTTGGCGAGCCCGCCAGCCTCATCCAAAAGATCTGGACCTGGTTGTAAGTAAAGGTGATAGGCGTTGGCTAGCAGAGCTTGCGAACCCAGTTCTTTCATCGCCTCCGGCAATACTGATTTAACGGTTGCCTTTGTACCCACCGGAATAAAAGCAGGGGTTTGAATATCGCCATGCGGGGTTGAGATTGTGCCAACGCGCGCTAGCCCGCTTTCAGCGCTCTGCTTTATCTCGAAGGCGAAGCTGTTTGAACTTTGGCTGGACACAAGCGTTATTGTCGCAGATTTACGAGCTTGGACTTAACTCAGTTCTACTTTGACAACTTTAGAGTCAAAGCCAGGGATTAATCACAACTTTGCCTGATTGCGGCGACATAGACATTTGCATCGCCTCATCGGCCTGATCTAATCCAAATTCGTGCGTAACAAGATCAGCAAAAGGGTATTGCTTGGCGTACTTATCGAAGAGTTTTAGCGATGGGCCATAAGCATTTATTGGGTGGTTGGAAAGCCCTATCAGCCGCAGATTTTTACTTAGTACATGGCGATGCATGCTTATGGAGACTTCTCCGGTATCTGCAAAGTTACCCATCTCAAGTAGTGTGCCTCCACGGCGCAACATTTCAATTCCTTCGATAACCGGTTCGGGGCGATTGGTCATATGAAGAACTACATCTGCGCCGATTCCGCCAGTGAGTGAGTGAATCATCTTCAGGCGCTCGCTCTGAGTTGTCTTATCAACATTTATTGTCAAGTCTGCACCAAATTTTTTTGCTAGTTCTAAGCGGTAATCAGATTTATCTATGCAGATAATTTTGCCAGCGCCCATGATTCCGAGTTTGGCTAAGTGCAGTAAGCCAAGTGGACCGACCCCGAAAATGACAACCGTGTCTCCGGTAGTAAAGCCTTCGATTGAATAGGAACTGAAGTCTTTTAATTTATCAAGGGATGCCGCACACGCCATTAACTCCGCAAGAACTGCAACTTTAGGAGAGATATTTTCGGGAACTTTATAGAAGAAAGTGCCAGGTTTGAAATACATATACTCTGCCCAGCCACCCAATAAATGTGGCCAATGCGCGCTTGTAAAACTATTTCCATAACACTGCGATTTTGAACACCAGGAGTAACCCTGTATGTGGGTGCAGTAAAAACATTTGCCACAAATCATGTCT
>JNSK01000099.1_pt1 | contig 15769 bp, 13 predicted proteins | sample 210681 | NCBI WGS metagenome assembly JNSK01 (sample SAMN02808684, study PRJNA238866) | freshwater metagenome | biome: fresh water; feature: freshwater reservoir; material: water; isolation source: water column of the freshwater reservoir Embalse de Amadorio in Spain | place: Spain: Valencia ...
TAATTGAGACATTGTGATGCCGTGGGCATCTGCAATTGGTTGCAACTTAGCTACATGACCAAGGAATTCATCATTCATCATTCCTTGCATGAATTGGCCATTGTTATTCTTGTTGGCACCACGCGAATCTGTAGGAACTTTCTTTCCCGGCAAATACTTTCCAGTTAATACGCCCTGAGCTAGCGGTGAGTAAACAATCTGACTAATGCCTTCGCGTTGGCAGAGTGGAACGATCTTGGCTTCGATGACTCGATAGAGAGCTGAGTATGACGGTTGATTGGAAACAATTCGGTTGTAGCCGCGATCGTCCTGAATTTTAAGAGCGTCTTGGATCTCAGTATGTTTCCAATTTGAAACACCGATGTAGTGAACTTTGCCTTGACGAATCAAGTCATCAAAGGCGCTAAGGGTTTCTTCGAGTGGAGAAGCGTTGCAAGATTCAATGATGTGCTTGCGCGATAGCCCACGATCGTTTTTACCTGCGCCAGTTGGAAAATAAACCTTGGTGAAGAGTTCATAAGACTCACGCTTTACGCCCTTTAGGGCTTTACCCAAAATTGTCTCAGCCTTGGTTCCGGCATAAACATCTGCAGTATCAAATGTTGTAATGCCGGCATCTAGTGCGGCTTTAACGCAAGCATTTGCAGCCGTTGCTTCAACTTGATTGCCATGCGTAATCCAATTTCCGTAAGAGATCTCGGAAACGTACATACCGGTATTTCCTAAGCGGCGATATTCCATGGTTGATCTCTCCTATCGAACGTGGGAAGGCATGAGTGGTAATTTAACGATCTCTACTTCAGAAATTCTGCCGCGCACATCTATATTTAACTTATCCCCTAATTTAAATTTGGAATCTACTAGCGCTAAGCCAATGCCGACTTTCAGGCTTGGCGAGAAAGTTCCGCTAGTAACTACGCCGACGACTGAGCCATCGGAAAGCACCTGCATTTCGGGGCGGGGAATTCCACGATCTAACGCTTTAAGAGCGACTAATCTGCGGGATACACCGTTAGCTTTCTCTTCTTTCAAAACTTCAACGCCTTGAAAAACTTCTTTCTGCCATCCAACAGCCCAGCTAGCACTAGCCATCACTGGCGAGATTTCCAGCGAAAGTTCATGACCATGCAATGGATAGCCCATCTCGGTGCGCAAGGTATCGCGCGCACCTAAGCCGCAAATCAAACCTTCGTTAGTTTCTACTTCAGTAACTAGCGCATCCCAAACAATGAGCGCTTGATCCCATTTAGGTAGAACTTCGAAACCATATTCACCCGTGTAACCAGTGCGGCAGACAATCACTTCGCATCCGGCGATGGTCACATTAGTAAAAGCCATGTAGTCAATCTCAATTTTAAGACCAAAATGTGCAAGCACCTTTGCGGCCAGCGGACCTTGAAGTGCAATAACACCATAATCGTTATGTAAGTTCTTAATTACTATTTCACTAGGCGCTTTGCTTTGCAGGTCTTCAACAACTGCCGAGGTATTAGAAGCATTCGGAACGATAAAGAAATCGCTTTCACTATTTCGGTAAACAATTAAATCGTCAATGACGCCACCATTTACATTGCAGAGCATTGAGTATTGAGCAGCACCGTCTGCGATTTTTGTTAAATCATTGGTAAGCATTTGATTTAAAAACTTGAGCGCACCTGGACCAACCACCGATGCTTTGCCAAGGTGCGAGACATCAAAGAGCCCGACTCGCTCTCGAACTGCGGCATGTTCAGCTAGTACGCCAGCGCCTGGGTACTCGATTGGCATCAACCAGCCACCAAAATCGGCCATCTTGGCACGTCGGGCTAAATGGCGCTCATGGATCGGAGATTGCTTCATGACGCACAATCTATCGCTACGCATTCCACAAATCCTGCTTTAGACTCGGCTAGGTTTCGTGCTCACGGACATACCGGCAGTTAAGACGCTAGGAGTAAATAATGAAAGCTATCCGCCTCTCAGATGGTTTGGTTTCCGATGACATTTTGGTCGTTGGCTTAGCCAAAGGCACAAAAAGCGATTCATTAAAGATTGAATCTGGTTCAGTTACTCTCGATGAAAAGTCACTGCTTTCAGCGCTAAAAGATTTGGGCGCAACCGGTGCGGCAAATGAAATTACTAAAGTCCCTGGAACAACTACTCGACTCTTGGTATTTACTGGTTTAGGTGAAGTAAAGAAGAGCTACCCACATGAAACGCTACGTCGAGCGGCAGGAGCTGCAGCACGTGCGCTTGCTGGCGAAAAGACTACAGCTGTTGCTCTGCCTGCTGCAGATTTAGTTGAGCTATCTGCAGTTGCAGAAGGTCTGACCTTGGGCGCTTACGCCTTTGACGAATTTCGCGGTTCTTCCAAAGCAGAGCGTAAGGCTCCCTTAGCTGGCGCAACTGTTCACACCAAGTTAGCTAGCGGTGCTGATGCAAAGGCGGCTGCTAAGCGTGCGGTAATTATTGGCGAATACACGAAATTGGTTCGCGATTTGATTAATACTCCCCCAAGCCACTTAACTCCTGACTCATTTACTAAGCGTTTCGCAGCTGCGGTAAAAACTCTTGGCGGATCTGCTGCGCATTTGAAAGTCACAATTCTAAATGAGAAGCAACTTCGTGATGGCGGATATGGTGGAATTTATGGAGTTGGCCAAGGATCGGCTAATCCTCCTCGCCTGCTTCATATTTCATATAACCCACCAAAAGCGAAGAAGAAATTCGCATATGTCGGCAAGGGAATTACTTTTGATACCGGTGGCTATGCGCTAAAGCCAGCAGCAGGTATGGAAGCTATGAAATCAGATATGAGTGGTGCAGCTGCAGTAAGTGCAGCAATCTTGGCAATTGCGGCGCTCAAGTTACCTGTTGCAATTGATGCCTGGGCGGCGATGGCCGAAAATATGATTTCGGATAATGCAACTCGACCAAGTGATATTCATACAATGTACGGCGGCAAAACCATTGAGGTATTAAATCCAGATGCTGAAGGTCGTTTGGTTCTTGCTGATGCGCTAGTTAAGGCGCAAGAATCAAAGATGAAGTTAGATGGCATCATCGATGTTGCGACTCTTACTGGTGCACAAGTTGTTGCTCTCGGAACTCGTACCAGCGCAGTCATGACTAATAACGAAGAGTTCCGCAGTGAATTTATGATCGCATCCCAAGAAGCTGGTGAAGATTTCTGGCCAATGCCTCTTCCAGAAGAACTACGCGCCTCTCTTGATTCAACTGTCGCTGATATGGCAAATATCGGCGAACGCATGGGCGGCATGTTGGTTGCTGGAATTTTCCTCAAAGAATTTATCCCAGCCGAATTGCCATGGCTCCACCTAGATATCGCCGGACCTGCCTACAACGAGGCTAAACCTCATGGTTACACCCCAATTGGCGGCACAGGTGTGGCGTTCCGCTCATTGATCCGTTTAGCCGAGAACGCTGCGTCCAAATAGCGTAAATCTGCGCTGCTTGAGTTAGTGTCTTAGGCTGAAGGCTGGCAAGATAAGGGCATAGATCCAAGGTGAAGATACGCGAGCGAAAGGTTGATCGTGGCCCAATTTGATTTGGTAATTCTAGGCGGCGGCAGTGGCGGTTACGCATGCGCCCTTCGAGCAGCTCAACTCGGTAAGAATGTAGCGCTCATTGAATCTGGCAAATTAGGCGGCACCTGTTTACACCGCGGCTGTATTCCGACTAAGGCACTTCTACATTCAGGTGAAGTTGCAGATAGCGCTCGCGAAGCCAACACTTTCGGTGTTAATGCGCAATTCTTATCAATGGATATGGTCGCGGTTAACGCATATAAAGATGGTGTTATCGCCAAACTACATAAGGGTCTGCAGGGCTTAGTTAAATCTCGCAACATCACATTCATCGAAGGCCATGGTCGCTTGGTTGCAAAAGACACTGTTGAAGTAAACGGCGAGCGCTACACAGGTACCAATGTGGTTCTTGCTACTGGCTCATATGCAAAAACTTTGCCTGGCCTAGAAATTGATGGCGTTCGCGTCATTACCTCTGACCAAGCAACTCATCTTGATTATGTGCCAAAGTCGGTAATTGTTCTCGGCGGCGGTGTAATCGGCTGCGAGTTTGCATCGGTCTGGAAATCATTCGGTTCTGAAGTCACCATTATTGAAGGTCTGTCACATCTAGTTGCGCTCGAAGATGAATCTTCTAGCAAGCAACTAGAACGTGCTTATCGCAAACGTGGAATTAACTTTGAGCTTGGCGTTCGTTTCAAGTCCCACACAGTTACCGCAGATGGCGTGACCGTTGAACTTGAAGATGGCAAGACATTTACTGCAGATGTACTGCTTGTCTCTGTCGGTCGTGGTCCAGTTTCAGCAAACTTAGGCTACGAAGAACAAGGCATCACGATGGATCGTGGCTATGTATTAGTTGACGATAAGTGCCGTACAAACGTTCCAGGCATCTGGGCGGTTGGCGACTTAATCCCTACTTTGCAGCTAGCTCACGTTGGCTTTGGCGAAGGCATCTTGGTTGCTGAAGAGATTTGCGGTTTGAATCCGCGGCCAATTAATTACGATGGCGTTCCTCGCGTTACTTATTCCGAACCTGAAGTTGCTTCAGTTGGCTTAACAACTGCGCAGGCAAAGGAGCGAGGTTACGATGTTGTTGAGTTAAGTTACGACCTGGCCGGAAATGGTAAGGCTCAAATTCTTCGCACAGCTGGCTCAATTAAATTGGTTTCACAGAAGAATGGCCCAGTACTTGGAATTCACATGGTCGGCGCGCGCGTTGGTGAATTACTCGCTGAAGCGCAATTGATCTTCAACTGGGAAGCGACCGCCGATGATGTTGCTCCACTGATTCATGCTCACCCAACACTTTCTGAAGCAATGGGCGAAGCGCATATGGCACTTGCCGGCAAACCATTGCACGCACACGGTTAATAACTCAAAGAATTAATAGCGAAGAAACCAAGGAGATATAGCGATGACCTTCTCACTAACAATGCCAGCTCTCGGTGAAAGCGTTACCGAAGGCACTGTCACACGTTGGCTTAAGAACGAAGGCGATCAAGTCGCGATCGATGAACCGCTTTTAGAAGTATCAACCGACAAGGTTGATACAGAGATTCCTTCACCTGTTGCAGGTACTCTGCAAAAAATTGTGGTTGGAATTGATCAGACAGTGGCCGTTGGTGCAGAACTTGCAATCATTGTCGATGGCGGATCAGTAGCAGCTCCAGTTGCTGCCGCGCCTGCTGCCGTTGCGCCAGCTGCACCAGTTGCACCAGTTGCACCTGTAGCTCCAGTTACACCTGCACCAGTTGTTGAAACTCCTGCTCCAGTTGCTGCTGCCCCTGCTGCGGTTGCACCAGTTGCGGCTGCTCCTGCAGCCGGCGCCGGAACTGTAATTTCAATGCCAGCACTTGGTGAATCAGTTTCCGAGGGAACAGTTACCCGTTGGCTTAAGAACGTTGGCGATTCAGTAGCAGTCGATGAGGCATTACTCGAAGTTTCAACTGACAAAGTAGATACTGAAATTCCTTCTCCTGTTGCAGGCATTCTGCTCGCAATCGATGTGCCAATTGATACAACTGTTGCCGTTGGTGCTCGGTTAGGTTTGATCGGATCATCAGGTGCGGCCCCAGTTGCTGCGGCTCCTGTCGTCACCCCTCCGCCTGTCGCAGCTACAGTAGTTGCTGCTCCAGTTGTTACTCCACCACCTGCAGCGCCAGTTGCTGCTGCGCCAGTTGTTACTCCACCTCCTGCAGCGCCAGTTGCTGCAGCCCCAGTTTCAAAGGCTCCGATTACTCAGCCAGCAGATGCTTATGTAACTCCCCTAGTTCGCAAATTAGCTTCTGAACTCGGCGTTAATTTGGCTAACGTTAAAGGCACCGGCATCGGTGGTCGTATTCGTCGTGAAGATGTGGAAGTTGCTGCACCAAAGGCTGCGACACCTGTTGCTGCTGCAGCGCCTGCGATTGCACGTACTGCAGCTCCAGTAATTGCAGTTTCACCGCTTCGTGGAACAACTGTCACGATGTCACGTTTACGCAAAGTTATTGCAGCTCGCATGGTTGAATCTCTGCAAGTTAGCGCACAGTTAACTACCGTGATTGAAGTAGATGTAACAAAGATTGCACGTCTTCGCGATAAGGCTAAAGCCAGTTTCGAAGCTCGCGAAGGTGTAAAACTCTCCTTCCTTCCATTCTTTGCAGTCGCTGCATGTGAAGCGCTGAAGCAACATCCAGTTCTTAATTCTTCTGTTGAAGGCGATCAAATTACTTATCACGGAGCAGAGCACTTAGGTGTTGCAGTAGATACCGAGCGCGGATTGCTGGTTCCAGTAATTCACAATGCTGGAGATCTAAACATGGGAGGCATTGCCCGCAAGATTGCAGATCTCGCAGCTCGCACTCGTGATAATAAGGTAACCCCAGATGAGCTTGGTGGCGGAACCTTTACATTGACTAACACCGGAAGCCGCGGAGCGCTCTTTGATACCCCAATTATTAACCAGCCTCAGGTTGCCATCTTGGGACTTGGCGCCGTTGTAAAGCGTCCAATGGTTGTTCGTGGCGAAGATGGCGGCGAAACAATTGCGATTCGCTCAATGGTTTATCTGGGCCTCTCATACGACCACCGCGTCGTAGATGGTGCTGATGCAGCTCGTTTCTTGGTAACGCTCAAAGAGCGTCTTGAAGGCGGCGCATTTGAATCAGATCTAGGACTCTAATTTGTTGCCTCCACAACGCATTGCCGTAACAGGTGCTTCAGGCCTAATCGGTAGCGCTTTAGTTGGCCATTTAAAATCTCAAGGTCATACCGTTCAACGATTAGTTCGTCGCCCAGCGATTTCCAGTGAAGAAATTTCCTGGGATCCCATCGCTGGAACTGTTGATATGGATGCACTTGCCGGCGTAGATGCAGTAATCCATTTAGCTGGTGCTGGTGTTAGCGACAAACGTTGGAGCAAGAAATATAAGAGCGAGATTCTAAATTCTCGCTTGCTAGGAACAACCACGATTGCAAAAGCGGTAGCAATTGTTAAGCCACAAGTTTTTATTTCGGCAAGTGCTATCGGGTGGTATGGCGAGAGTGGTAATCGCTCAGTAGTTGAAAGCGATCGAGCCGGAGATGATTTTCTTGCAGCAGTTTGTCGCGAATGGGAAGCTGCTGCAGATCTAGCCGGAGATGTTCGAACCGTTAAATTACGTACTGGACTTGTTCTTGATCCAACAGGCGGCGCGCTTGGAAAGATGCTTCCACTCTTTAGATTTGGTTTGGGTGGAAAACTAGGCAATGGCAAGCAATGGTGGTCTTGGGTTACTTTGCATGATCAAATTCGCGCGATTACCTTCTTGCTCGAGAATAAAGTCTCTGGTCCAGTAAATGTAACTTCGCCTAATCCAGTTACTAATTCTGAATTTACTGCCGGTCTTGCTCGTGCGATGCATCGACCAGCTCTATTTCCAGTGCCGGCTATCGCGCTAAAAATTACCCTAGGCGGTTTTTCGAGCGAGATCTTGGGTTCCAAGAAAGTTATCCCGCAGGCTCTGACTGAAGCGGGCTTTGAATTCGATTACCCGCATATCTCTTCTGCGCTAGATAAATTAGTCGATTAATTTAATTCGCCAGTATTGCGCTAGCCGCTAACCGCCCAGATTTCAAAGCTCCGTTTTGCGATGGGCCAACTAAACCGTCTCCTGCGACATAAATACCTTCGCTAACAGCGCTTTGAATCGGCTGCGTATAACGCTTAGCGCCTATCGGAAGAGCTGCCGGAATTTCATACTTTGCGATTAACTCCCACGAGCGATTCTCGCAGCCATAAATCGTGGATAGATGTCGGCGAACATCAGATTCAGTAGCACCCACATCTGTTGTAGTTGATATTAAGAATTTTCCGACAGGAGCAAACTCAGGGATAAAGTTTGAGATAACTAAGGTGTTTAATACACAACCACGTGCTTGTCCATCAATGATCAATTGGCCGTGCGAGACCGGCGCAACGCTTGCGCTGTGATACCAGGTAGTACATCCGGCCAACTTTGTCACAGAAGGTAAATCCAATAATTGTGCAGCCGTGGTGCTATCAGTTGCAACCACAATCGCCGATGCGGCAATTACGCCATTCTCTGTTTGAACGGCGCCCTTTTTAATCGAATGAACCGTAACGCCCAAATGTAGATCAGTAACGCGATTGACAAGTATTTGAGTCAATGCACCTGCGCCACTTGCAGGTAGTCCAGGTTTACCAGTAATGAAGGATCGAATTATTTCCAGGCCCACTGGCGCTGAGATATTCTCTAACTTGGTTAGATAAACGCCACGCAAAAAGGGTTTTAAAACTAACTCGTATGTTTTACCAAGCCCCGATTTCATTAGGTAGTCAGCGATCGATTGATCCGGCTTAGGTTTTCTTAGAAGAGCTTTCAATAAGGATGCCTTTTCAAAGATTGTTCCGGTAGCTAAATCAAAGGCTGAAAATGGGAGTTTGCGAGGATCGCCTAACTTATGAATTTTTTCAGCTAGAGCAATATTGATAATTGGTTCAGCGAATCTAAAATCTAATTCTTTGATCACTTCAAGTGCTGCTAGTTCTGGATATTTAGCATTGATTAGCTGGAAACCACGATCACAGGTAAAGCCATCAATTTCATCGCTTTGAACGCGACCACCTGCTCGGTGGTTTGATTCCAGAAGAATTACCTCGCGACCGGCTTTCTGTAATTCCAACGTGGCATTTAAGCCAGCTAGACCTGCACCAATAACAACTACCGGCTTACTCATGGAAATTTAACTCACGAGCTCGATCAATAATTGTAGCTACTGCGATAATCTCTTCTTTGCTTACTGGCCAACTCTTCTTTCCGGTAATAGCCCCTGCCACTAGAGCGTAAAACTCAGCATAGTTTCCATCTTCAACTACGACCTCGTTTACAACATCACCGCGAATGATGCGAGCCTCCGATTTTGTTGGTACATCCCAGCGCCCATTAACTGGACTCTTGCCTGCTCGCAATAGCGCTTCTTGTGGATCTAGCTCACCTATAACAAGTGCACCTTTATCGCCTAGCATGCGAATTCGCGGCCCGGGCGCCCCGACAATTGCACTGGCCGACAAATAGGAATCGACTCCCGATTCGTGTTTCAAAACAAGTACCACATCGTCATCGGATGCGCCCCGAATGCTGCGAACGCTTGCACTTATTAATTCGGCTGGACCAAACCAATCTAGAGCTGTTGAAATCAAATGCGACTGTAAATCTAATAGCAGTCCCCCACCTTCGGCTGCACTGCTTTGTTCCCGCCAAGATTGTGCTGCCAGATCAGGTCGGTAACGTTCAAATCTCGAGTCAATCCGAAAGACTTTACCAATTTCATTATCACGAATCACTCGCTTGATAGTTAAGGAATCTGAATCGAAGAGCCGATTAAAGAAAGTTGTAACAGGCACGCCGGTTTCATCCGAGACTTTAAGAATCTGCAGAGTCTCAGTTAGGTTGCGCCCCATCGGTTTATCTACGACAGTTGGAACTCCGGCATGTAGCGCGGCAATCGCTTGCTCAACATGAACAGAATTAACCGATGCAATAATCACTAGATCAAGATTTTCAGCAAGTAGATCTGCCATCGAATCTACAATCTTGGCCCTTGGAAAATCACTCTCTGCTTGTTTTACTCGATCAGAGTTTGTCGTCAAAATGGCAACTAGCTCAAGACCATTGCCAGCTAAAAGAGGCGCATGGAAGTATCTGCCGGCTAACCCGTAGCCGGCCATTCCTACTCTAAGCGCCATTTCGCTTGATTTTCTGCTGGCTAATTATCGGATTTAGCGAGTTTTGATGGCCACCAGACTTTAGGGCCAATTTCGTGAACCAGGGCAGGAACCAAAATTGATCTAACGATGATGGTATCTAGCAACACACCAAAGGCAACTGCGAAGCCTAGTTCAGCTAGTGGTACCAGTGGTAACAAACCAAGCACCGCAAACGTTGCAGCAAGCACGATTCCAGCGGATGTAATAACTGCGCCGGTAACTGTTACACCCTTGATCACACCTGCGCGAGTGCCAATCTTTCCCGACTCTTCACGTACGCGTGTCATCAAGAAGATGTTGTAATCGATACCAAGTGCAACCAAGAAAATAAAGGTGAACAATGGGAATGAGTTATCTCCGCCTGCAAAGCCAAAGACATGATTAAAGAAGATCGCGCAAACACCCAGCGTCGCAAAGTAGGAAAGTACAACTGTTCCGAGCAGCAATACAGCGCTCAAGATTGAACGAAGTAATAGACCTAAGATAATTGTGATCACCAATAAAATTATCGGAATAATTGTGCGGTTATCGCGATTATTCGCAGTGCGCACATCGAAGTACACGGCGCTGGTGCCACCAACTAAAGCGGTTTCATCGGCAGATCGTGCTAGCTCACGTATCTTAGGAATGTCATTTCCAGCTTCGACGCTATCTGGCGCCTTATCTAATGTGACATTTAGAATCGCTTTTCCATTTACAGTTTTGATACCTGGCGTTGGTTGACCTGGCATTGGAATTCCATCAAGCATTGGTGTAACTGAAGCTACGCCCGGTGCGTTCTTAACTGCATCTGACACAGCCGCTAACTTATCGACTGCAACAACAATTTGAGTCGGATCGCCTTCACCGCCAGGGAAATGCTTAACTAATAACTTCTGCCCGACTACAGATTCCGGATTTCCAGTAAAGGAATCAACTGTGCCGAGGCCATCTGCCTTTAGGGTTGTTGAAGCAAAAGCAAAGAGCAATAGGACTGAACCACTAATTATCCATGCCTTACGAGGATTGCGTCCGATCGTATTGCCGACCTTTGACCAAAGACCCGACAGCACGTGGTCATCGCCATCAAATAGTGGGCGCCGTGGCCAGAAGATCCAACGACCAAAAACTAGCAATAGCGCTGGAAGTAAAGTCAGAATCGTAATCATCGAAGCAACAATTCCGATGGCGCCAATTGGGCCAAGGCCAGCTGTATTTGTTAATTGGCTAAAGAGAAGAACTAGTAGTGAAATTGCAACCGTTGAGCCTGAGGCGATGATTGGTTCCCAGACGCCCTTATACGCAGCGCGCATCGCATCAAATCTATTTTCATGAAGATGTAGCTCTTCGCGATATCGGGCAATTAATAAGAGCGCATAATCTGTGGCTGCACCAATTACGAGTACTGAGAGAATTCCCTGCGATTGACCATCAACATCGATGATGTCGGCCTTTGCCAAAAGGTAAACCACTCCACCAGCAAGCGTCAGCGCGAAAAGCGCTGAGAGCAGCGGAATAATCCAAAGAACTGGCGAGCGATAAACGAAGATAAGAATGATCGCAACAACACCCAAGGTTGTGAGCAATAGAGTTGAATCGATTGAACCAAATGCGCCAAAAAGATCTCCGAGGATTCCACCGGGACCAGTTACATATGCTGAAACGCCGTTGGCCTTGGCGATATCGGCAATATCTTCGCGTAGAGCTTCCACAATTGCCGGCAGCACAGGTTCTTCGTTACTAAGAAGTTTTGAGATTGCATTTCCATCAAGTGGCACATTTGCCAGAATTGCCTTGCCATCTTCAGATGGGAACACGGTAATTCGCTCACCAGGTGCCAAGTAGTCAGAGATCTTTGCTTCTGTTCCGGCCAGCTTTAACTCACCAACCCCAACCATATGGGCGTTGATGGCAGCAAAACTCTCAGCATCGCCCTTGCCTTCAAATAAAACTAGAGTCGGAAAGTTAAAACTATCCTTAGTTGAGAACTGAGAGATGAGATCTGAGGCCTTGGTGGCTTCTGCGCCCTTAGGCAAGAAAGATGAGTTGTTATTCTCTTGAACCGATGAGAGCTTTCCAAAGAGTGGACCGAAATAGCCCGTGACCATGAACCACGAAAGAACTACCAGAAGCGCAATTGCGAACGGCTTACGATTTGAACGCAAGCCAGCTGGTTTGGATTTGGTAGAAAATGACACGACTAGGGCCCCTTTTTTAGCGATTTAGGCTTAAAACTCACCGATTGGATCAGGCGTGATTCTACCTTTAGGCTATCGGCTATGCCTATTCAAGCTGCCCTAACTGCCGGTCAGATTGCGGTAGCCCGTAGCGGATTAGTTGACTATGAGAACGCTTTAAATATTCAGCGGAACTTCCATGCTGAGATCGTGGCTGATGAACGACCAAATACCTTGATTCTGCTCGAACACCCTTCGGTCTACACCGCCGGCCGCAGAACGTCGTTTGAAGATCGACCAACGGATGGCACAACGGTTATTGATGTAGATCGCGGCGGCAAAATCACTTGGCACGGGCCAGGACAATTAGTTGGTTACCCAATTGTTAGATTGGCTAACCGCTTAGATGTTGTGGGTTTTGTGCGAGAACTCGAAACTGCCCTAATTAAGACTTGTGAGAACTTTGGTCTAGCTGCTCTTCGCTACCCCGACCGCTCAGGCGTATGGCTGCGAGATGCAAAGGGTGATCGCAAGATTGCGGCGATCGGAATTCGAGTCGCTAAAGGCGTGACCATGCATGGATTTGCTTTGAATGTTTGCCCGGATTTATCTGGGTTCAATCAGATCGTGCCCTGCGGAATTTCAGATGCTGAGGTAACCTCAATGTCGCGAGAGTTAAATCGTGAAATTTCAATTGCTGAAGTTTCGCCAATTCTTGAACGAGAACTATTCGAAGTGCTAACAAAGGTGAGCGCATGACAATCGCACCAGATGGCCGCAAGATGCTTCGTATTGAGGCACGCAATGCCGAAACTCCAATTGAACGTAAGCCCGAATGGATCAAAACTCGTGCGAATATGGGTCCCGAGTACACCCAACTTCGTTCACTTGTTAAGAGCGAAGGCCTGCACACTGTATGCCAAGAAGCCGCGTGTCCAAATATCTTTGAATGCTGGGAAGATCGCGAAGCTACTTTCCTAATTGGTGGTGATCGCTGTACTAGAAGATGCGATTTCTGCAATATCGATACCGGTAAGCCACTTCCAATTGATCGGGCCGAACCAAGAAAAGTTGCCGAATCCATCAAAGCAATGCAGTTGCGTTATGCAACTATCACAGGCGTCACCCGCGATGACTTACCTGATGAGGGTGCTTGGCTATATGCCGAAACAATTCGCATGGTTCATGAATTAAATCCTGGCACTGGTGTTGAAATGTTGGCGCCAGATTTTGGTGCCAAAGATGAATTGCTAAATCAGATCTTTGAAACCCGGCCAGAGGTATTTGCACATAATCTCGAGACTGTCCCGCGCATATTTAAAGAGATTCGCCCTGCTTTTACTTACGATAAATCGCTTTCCGTAATCACCAAGGCGCGTGATTTTGGCTTAATCACCAAATCCAACTTAATTCTTGGCCTAGGCGAAACTCGTGAAGAAGTTACCCAAGCGCTAGTAGATTTGAATTCAGCTGGTTGCGATCTGATCACAATCACTCAATACCTGCGCCCAACCAATAAGCACCATCCAGTTATGCGTTGGGTGAAGCCCGAAGAGTTTGTCGAACTTGCAGATGAAGCAAAGGAGATTGGCTTCGCAGGTGTTATGAGTGGACCACTTGTTCGATCAAGTTATCGCGCCGGTCGCCTCTATAAGCAAGCACAAGAAGCTAAAGCTGCAGTAAATGGAGCCTTACTTAATGGCTGATCGCGTCTATCCCCCAGTAATTTTGGCACTTAAAAGTTTCTGGAAATACTTAGGGTTGCGTTTTACCTTTTCCGGAGATGTAAATATTCCTCGTAATGGTGGCGCAATTCTGGCTATCAACCACATCGGATATTTGGATTTTGCACTAGCCGGAACCGCAGCACTTCCAGTTAATCGTTATGTTCGATTCATGGCGAAGAAAGAGATCTTCGATAATAAAATTGCTGGCCCATTGATGCGCGGAATGCACCACATCAGTGTTGACCGAGCCAATGGTTCGGCATCATTCGTCGCAGCTCTACGTGCCCTTCGCTCTGGCGAAATCATCGGAATATTTCCGGAAGCTACTATCTCAACTTCCTTTGAAATCAAGGAATTGAAATCCGGCGTGATTCGACTGGCAATGGGCGCAGGAGTCCCAGTTGTTCCAACTATCGTTTGGGGCAGTCAGCGAATCTGGACTAAAGGCGTAAAGCGCAATCTCAAACGGAATAATTTTCCGATCTATGTCTCTTTCGGCGAACCTATGCATTTCGCGAAGGATGCCGATGTAGAAGCTGGCGAAGCTTTGTTGCGTAAAACTATGACTGAAATGTTGCACGAGGTTCAGAGTCGTTACCCAGATAACCATGCGGGACAACGCTGGGCACCAGCGCGTCTTGGTGGTACTGCGCCTGCTCCACTAAACTCATAACATGTTTAAGCGAAATAAGAATAAGTCGAGCCAGCCTAAGGCCCCTCGTTTCAAAGAGATCCGCGATGCCTACCAAGTAACCAAGGCCGCTAAGCCTTGGATTGGTTTAGCCATGGCAGCAATCTTCCTTGCCTCTTGGGCAGTAGGTATAGCGATTGGGTTTGCAGCTGGCCATCCGATCTACTTCGGTTTTGTCTCAGCTCCATTTGCCGCACTTCTCGCTTTCTTTATCTTTACCCGCCAAGCTGGATCTGCGGCTTACGCATCGATCGAAGGACAAGTTGGCGCAGGTGCAAGTGTTTTGATGTCAATCCGTAAAGGTTGGTCTACTACCCCAGCGGTAGCTGTCTCGCGTAATCAAGATATGGTGCATCGCTCCGTAGGCCGCGCCGGAATTGTTCTATCGGCTGAAGGCAGCAATTCAGTTAAGCAGATGTTGCAAGATGAGAAGCGCAAGACAGAACGCTACGCACCAGGTGTTCCTATTTATGAATTAATTATTGGTGATGGCGAAGGTCAAGTTCCGCTTCGCAAATTGCAAAAACGGATGAAGAAGTTCCCAAAGAAGTTAACTGCAAATCAAATGCGTGAAGTTCGTGCTCGCCTTAAGGCTGTCGGCGGTTTATCACTTCCGATTCCAAAGGGGCCAATGCCAACTCGCGGAATGAAGATTCGCTAAATAGATTCTTTACTTCTTAGATTACTAACTTCTGGGTAACAGTCTGGTTCTGCTAAAACGTTCATGCATGCCACGACCATCTTCATCATAGGTAATCGCCGTAACAATCAACCCCATCAAAAACGTTCTGATTAGAACTTGAATAGGCGTTGGCTGGTTGCCGGTTGAATAATCAACCACCTTGAGTCTTAGCAATCTATGACCAAAAGAGGATCCTGACAGGGCAACCAAAATTGCATATTCGGTTAGGAAAATAACTGGCGTGGTAATTCGAGTCGAAGTAACTCGCTCGGCAAAGTCACCGCCACCGGCAAAGAAACCAAAGGCGATCAAGTACGAGGCCAGCCAATCGATCGTGATTGCCGCCAGCCTGCGACCAAGTGAGACGCCTTCGGGATGAGCCATGTGGCGAGCCTAGAGGTTGAGGCGATGATCTGCCCCACAAAACCGCTCTTTTTACGCCTAGGGTTGGAACAGCTCACCTGCTCTGAGGAATTTTTAACATCGATGTAACACAAGAGTTATGCGTATTTACCTGCGGGGGCATAGATTTCCACCATAAAGCAAGGCCTCAATGGCGAGGAAACCGATCGGTTGATTCGAAGCAGCCATCATCTCAAAACGGGAGAAATATGTTTAAGAATTCTGCAGAAATCTTTGCATACATCAAGAAAGAGGACGTTAAGTTAATTGACGTTCGCTTTACTGATTTGCCAGGAATCCAGCACCACTTCAACGTTCCAGTTGAATCATT
>JNSK01000100.1_pt1 | contig 15651 bp, 16 predicted proteins | sample 210681 | NCBI WGS metagenome assembly JNSK01 (sample SAMN02808684, study PRJNA238866) | freshwater metagenome | biome: fresh water; feature: freshwater reservoir; material: water; isolation source: water column of the freshwater reservoir Embalse de Amadorio in Spain | place: Spain: Valencia ...
GTTGGCGCTGAATACCCTTGATCTAAAACAAGTTGAATCTTTGGACCATCAAATGTTCCAACCCAACCTTCTGCAATACCCGTTGAGTGCGTGACCACAACTTCCAAAACGTTATTTGGCTTTACTCGCCAAAAACCAGCCTCTGATGCACCCGGGCGAAGAATGTCGCCCTTGTCATCGATGATCCATGAGCGCGAAAAGTAATTTAAAAAGGGGCGACCATCGTGGTTAAAGACCACTTCATGTGCGTATTCAAAGGTCTCAATGTTTGGATATTCGCCGCGACCCTTACCGCGCCATGTTCCAACCATCCATGCAAGTGGATTGAGATCAGGATGCAACCCTTCAGGAATTGTGAAAACCATTAAAGTCTGCCTCTCTTATATGTACGAGGGTTCTGCGATTGCGACTTTCGGTAAGAGCGAAAACCTAGAAAGAAGAGAAGGAGTGAAGTAAGGGCTGCGACTACACCAACTGCGCCCGTCGTCACCGTATCCATGGGTTAAGAGTAAGCGATCTTATGCAGGAACAATGACTTGTTGCGAAGCGCTAATCCCACCAACAGTAAGAACTGCCTCCACTGGCGTCGTTCGCTTAATGACAGCCAGTGCAATCGGCCCGAGTTCGTGATGACGGGCCACAGTTCCAAGAAATCCGACGACGACACCATCATTTTCAACTGGAGTGCCGGTTGCTGGCATGACAACTGCGCTGCCATCAAGGTGCAACATCACAAGGCGACGTGGAGGATTTCCAAGATTAAATACCTTTGCCACAGTCTCTTGTCCGCGATAGCAGCCCTTATTCATATGGACCGCTCCGCCTAGAACGCCGAGCTCGTTAGGAATAGATTTGTGATCGGTATCAAAACCAATTCGTGGTCGCCCAGCTGCAACGCGAAGCGCATCAAGTGCCCACATGCCAACTTGCATTGCGTGTGCGTCAAATGCTTTCTTCATCTCATCGAGTTCGCTACGTGGAACAAGTGCGTACGGCCCACCTAAATCAGTCGGTACACCCGGTGCACGAAGCACAACAAAATCAGCGCTGGCATCACTAACTTCAACCTGACGTGTAAAAATCATTTTCGTTAAGTAAGCGAGCAAACCTTCAACATAATCTGGTGCAACAACTGCCCACGATGTGCTGCCGTCATCGACTAACAAAAATTGATGTTCAACATGTCCGCGTGGATCTAAGACCATCACATCAACCCACACACCAGGTGAGAGTTCGGAGAGATGTTGTGTTGTGACATCATGTAACCAGGTCAGACGATCAACACCAGATATTGAAATTACTTTGAGATGTGAGAGATCTGCCCATGCAGTGCCTGCTTCGAGAGCTTTCTCTTCTTTAAACGGTTCACCGAAATGCCAGATAGCCCCTTGATCAGGGCCCTCTTCAACAAATACAGCGGTCATACCTGCAAGTGTAGAACTACTTATCTACACATGCAGCACAGGTGCCATAAACCGCGAAGTGCGTGACATCTGTCTTAAATCCATAATCATCGGAGAGGTTCTGCACAAAGTTGGCAGCAACATCGATCGGTGCATCCCCGACCGATCCGCACTTTCCGCAGACCAGGTGCAGGTGCGTTAGCTCTTCGGCTGCGTGATAGGTAGCGCCACCATGGCCAAGGTGTGTGTGCTGCACAAGACCAACATTTTCAAGTGTTTCAAGGTTGCGATAGACGGTAGAGAGATTGATACCAGGATGTGTCTGACGAACTTTTTCAGCAACTTCTTCAGGTGTTGCATGTCCAAGTTCGCGAACAGCAGCAAGCACTAATTCGCGCTGCGGAGTAAGACGAAGTCCCTTATCGCGTAATTCGTGTTGATCTGCCATGAGTGAATCCTACTTATCTTTAAGGGTTCTTAAGCGTTACGAACGCGGGCAAGGAGAAGATAGATCTGGCATCCAAGGCAGAAATCAAATGCTGCGTTGAGAAAGGCAGCGGCAAGAGCTGCGGCAACCGCGACAGAGAACACCACGGAGGTTCCTGTCGCAGCGCCGACTATTGCAACAAGTGCGAAGGCAAGGCCTATCGACTGTGCAAACTTAGGTGGTCGCACATCTTCTGTGCGCAGTGGTGATTTCAAACGAGGTTTGATCAATGAGCGGTAAATGAATGCATACGGTGTGAACTGTGGACCTTTTGTCGCACCGATTGCAAAAACAACTGCCTGAAAGACTGCAACCCAAACCGATCCAGTAACAAGAGCGATCGCTAGAACCACTGTTGTTAGCAAAGCTGAAAAACGTGGACCACGAGCATCTATCTCAATTAACTTACTTGTAATCGTTGTACTCATTTTTTTCCTCTTTTGTTTGTCGAATGGATAATTGTTTTTAGGTTGCAACAATTACATTCGACACAAAGCAGCAGCTAAGCGGCCGTAATCAAGCACACGGCGCTTTGTAAATAAGCTGACGGAGATGCGTTGCATAGGTGTAAGTGTAAACAAGGTCAGCGATGTTGGCTACCTGCGAAAGATTTGCAGAAGTGGCGATTAATGAACGGCAGCGACGGCTGCAAGCACCTGTGTGCGCTTAGGCGTACCCATTGCACGGCCTACTTCTACTCCATCGCGGTTAAGAAAGAGAGTTGTAGGCGTTGAGAGAATATTGAGTTGGCGCACGAGCTCGAGGTTGGACTCGGCATCGATATGCGCATATTTCACATCAGGCATCATTTGCACCATCTGCTCAAGCAGCACGCGGGTTGCTCGACAGGGTGAGCAGAAGGCCGATGAAAATTGCACCATCGTGACTCGCTCGCCCAATGCGATGCCGATCTGCTCGGTGGTCAATCGAGGGCCGTTGATCGTCTTCTTGCGGCGAAATTCTCCACGCGTACGCTGAAACCAAATACCAAATGCAGTGGCTGCTGCCAGCACGATGAGGAGTGGTACGAGTGATTTCACAAGAGTATCCTCGCCTACTTAGAGCAAGTTAGCCAATTAAGAGCGAACCATGTGAGGGCGGTGTGAGATGGCAAAGGTATTGCTATTAACAAACTCCACTGGCGCCAGCGCACAAGTGCTTCCAGCTCTCGGTCTCTTGCAGCACACAATAAAAATTCTTCCTATCGATGCATCTGTACTTATCGATGCACCTGTGATGGATTGCGTCTTTATCGATGCACGCACAGATTTGCCGAATGCAAAGAGTTTCTCAAAGTTACTTACAACTACCGGTGTCAGCGCACCTGTCATTGCGATTACAACTGAAGGTGGCCTTAGCGCATTTACATCTGAGTGGGGCGTTGATGATGTCATTCTCGATACAGCTGGACCTGCTGAAATCGAAGCGCGTATTCGTATTGCAATTGGCCGTCGTGATGATGCAAATCTTGCAAGTGATCCAACTGCACATGAAATTCGCCAAGGCGATGTTGTCATCGATGAAAATACGTACACCGCCAAAATCAAGGGTCGTTCACTCGATCTCACATTTAAAGAATTTGAATTACTCAAGCACTTTGCACAACACCCAGGTCGCGTCTTTACTCGCGCACAGCTACTGCAAGAAATCTGGGGCTATGACTATTTCGGTGGCACGCGCACAGTCGATGTGCACATCCGTCGCCTGCGTTCCAAGTTAGGTCCTGAGTTTGAGGCGATTATCGGAACAGTTCGCAACGTTGGTTATCGCTTTACAATCCAAAGTAATGGAAAAGATAGCCCTGTCTCTGAGCGTATCTAATGCGCCATATTTTAAAGTTATCGCGATCGCTCATTGATCCGATAGAACATATTCCACATCCATATACTTTTATTACCTTTGATCCAAAAATCCACTCTCAATCGTGGTTAGCCCTTAATAATAAAATCTTTACCACCCACCCTGATCAAGGTAATTGGGCGATGGCAGATCTTGAAAACCGTATGATTGAACCCTGGTTTGATCCAGCTGGCTTCTTCTTATGTATTCATGACGATGTCATTGTTGGTTTCTGCTGGACCAAGATTCATCAAGATCTCGTTAACGCAGATCCGGTTGGTGAGCTCTACGTTATAGGCGTTGACCCACAAGAACATAGCAAGGGGATCGGCAAGACAGTCTGCAACGAGGGTTTGATCTACTTGCGCGGCAAGGGCATTAAAGAATCAATCCTCTACGTCGATGCCGATAACGAGGCCGGTAAAGGCCTCTACACATCACTGGGTTTCAACTAGCCCCATCGCTTCTTGTAACCACCGCACATTCGTAAGTAAGTCCTCAATAGAAACTATCCTAGAAAAGTTGTAGTGGGCGACAAAATTGTGATCAACTATTGCAGAGTGCATTCTTTTTCAAAAGTTTTAAAATAGCTAAAACTCTTAGCTGGCAGAGAAGATAAAGAGCGCTTCTAAGTAATGTTCGCCACGAATTCCAAGGTTTGCGGCATCCGGTGGAGCAGTCTGTGGCTCTACACAGACCCCATCTGCATCTTCGGTATAGACAACCCACCACGGTGCATCAGATTCAATATCAATACGCGCTGCATCTTCCCAAATGAGAGCTGGTGTTCCGCGAATACCAGTGAAGACATCGTCCCAAGGCTGTGGACCGGGTGCGACAAATTCAGATGTTGCAATACCTTCATCATCGCGCTTGAGCATCTTCTCTGCCGAAAATTCAACTTCTACAAATCCACCACGATCGAGTTCACGCGGAAACCACGGATGCATTCCAAGCCATGCTGGCAAATCACAATCTCCTGCATCGTATTCAAGTGACCAACGGATTGCATCATCTAAAACTTCAACTTTTTGTTCTACTGTCGCAGAACCATATGGTTTTGGTAGATGCAGTAATGATCGGCCAGGACCAATCTCTTGCCACGATGAGACAAAACCAAATCCATGTATTGCATGCGGTGGCATGAGATTTGTTGGAAGTTGATGTTCACCGGTAGTTGGCGATGTAATCAGACCATCACGAATTCGCCCAGCCCATGGCGATAACCCATACCAACCGTAATTCAAAGGGGAACCGCGGAAAGGAAGTGCGAACTCCATCTCGCGCCAGACAACCGATGCAATATTGGCACCTTGATCATCATCGATTCGAATCTGAAAATCAGCATCATCGATGTATTGCATTACTTCACCTCAATAGTTGGTAGTTCATGCTTATACGGCGGCTGTGCGCCTTTACGTGAACAGGTAATCGCTGCAGCTGCTGCTGCACGCGTAAGAACACTTCGCAGAAGATCTCCGTGAAGTTCAATAAGACCATGCGTAAGCATCGCTTCCACAACGATCGCACCGACTGTATCTCCGGCACCCACAGTATCGACAACATCCACCTTTACACCCGGCACTTCAACGCGACCATCTGCGGTATATCCCACAAGTCCATCTGCGCCACGAGTAACAACAACTAAGAATGCGCCATCGTTAATCCAACGATTGGCCACATCATCAATAGATTGGTCAGGGAACAACCACGCTAAATCATCATCGCTGACCTTGATCACTGCAGATAACGCTGCCCATTTCTCAACGGCTGCCTCATATAAATCATGATCTGGCTGCACAGATGGGCGAATATTTGGATCAAAGACAATCGGAGCAAGCTCTGCCACCTGCATAGCCCAGTCATATAACGCTGATGCGCCAGGTTCAATCATCGTTACAAGTGTTCCGATATGTAACACCTGTGGTTGGTACCGATAAGGATCAGGTAACCAAGCAGCAGCAAAATCAAAAGTTGCGGTTCCATCGATTAAGAATTCATAGGACGCACCACCTGCAGCATCCAACGTCACTGTTGCAGTACATGTCGGTTTATCACTAGCAAGAGCTAAATCAAGATTGACTCCGTCACGTAACAACTCTTCACGCGCAGATTGACCGTATACATCGTTCGAGATGCCATCGATAAAGTGCACATCATGTCCAAGTCGTGCCAACGCCTTTGCAGTGTTGGCAGGTCCGCCACCAACAACAGGACCGCTTGGCAAAATATCAATCAGCACTTCACCGCAGACCCAGATACTCACGCAAGTTCTCCTTTGCGTGCCAAAAACTCTGTAACAACTTCAACTGCAAGGAGATGATCTTCAACTTGTGGCAGCCCTGAAATAATCAACATGCCAAGACAACCAAGTCCAGAAACATTCAGTGCGAGCGCACCACCATGTATTGCGTGCAACTCTTCCGATAAACCTTTTTCGGCATACCAATCAACACCACGCTCTTCAGCATCCACTCGCTCGTGCAGAGTTGATCGTCCTGTTGCTAAAACAACGCGCGCCTTGCGTGCAATCCATGCATCGTTCTCTGGCTTTGATCCCGGCAGTGATGCGTGAAAAATGCTCCACGTCCCCATCTTTACCTCGATCGCTATTGGTGCCTTACGCGCCCGACCCAACGCCACCGCAATCTCGCCGATCTCAAGGGCCTCTGCCTGCGTCAGTGAAGCCAGCACCAAGGTCTTAGCCTCAAGGGCTAGACCCTCACTTGTGAAGCCTCCAGTAGTTGCGACCATGGGCCAATCTTGCCCTACCGTTGCGCCCATGATCACTATCCGCAAGACAGATCTTGTCGTCCATGAACTCTGCCTAGGCACCAACGTCTTTGGTTGGAGCGCAGACCAGGGCGAATCCCATGCAGTTCTTGATGCATACGCTGCCCACGGCGGAAACTTCGTCGATACCGCAGATATGTATTCGGCATGGAAAGAAGGAAATGTCGGAGGCGAATCGGAAACCATCATCGGCAACTGGATGAAGAGCCGCGGCAATCGCGATCAGATGGTCGTTGCCACCAAAGTTGCAAAGCTTCCTACTCGCCCAGGTCTTCACCCAGATAACATCGCAGCCGCCTGTAACGAATCTTTAAAGCGCTTACAAACTGATCATATCGATATTTATTATGCCCACCACGATGATCCAACGGTTCCACTAGAAGATGTCCTTGGCGCATTCGCACAGCTAATCGCCGAAGGAAAAGTGCGCTACATCGCTGCATCTCAATACACCGGCGCACGTTTACAAGAAGTTCTCGATATTTCAGCAAAGCACAACTTGCCAAGTTATATCGCGCTGCAAGATCAGTACAATCTGGTCTCGCGCAATCCCTTTGAATCAGATCAACAACCTGTCCTTGCAGCACACGGAATCTCTGCGATTCCTTTCTACGGCCTTGCTCGCGGATTCTTATCCGGCAAATATCGCGAAGGAAAAGTTGTGGAATCAGTCCGTGCAGAAGGCGTAAAAGAGTTTGCTACACCTAAGGGTTACCGCATCTTGTCTCTCATGGATGAGATTGCAGCCGCCCATAAATCTTCCGTCTCTGCTGTCTCACTTGCTTGGTTGAGATCAAATCCACAACTAAGCACACCGATTGCATCGGCTCGCACAGTCGAACAACTTGAAGAGATTGTTCAGGTAATCGAACTTGCCACAGATGAAGTTGCAGCCCTTAACGCAGTGAGCGCTTAACCCGACGAGTCCTGCTAAAAAAGCCCTACAAACCCGTAGACTCCCCTCATGCGCGTATTTATCACCGGTGGAGCAGGTTTTATCGGCTCCCACCTGGCAGATGCCCTGATCGCCCGTGGCGACCACGTAACGATCCTGGATAACCTCTCGACCGGATCTGCCGCCAATATCGCCCACATCAAAGACCAGCTCGAAATCCACCAAGGCGATATCCGCGATCAAGGGCTCGTTGAATCCTTCGTCGAAAAATCCGACCTCGTCCTTCACATGGCTGCAGCCCTTGGCGTCAACACCATCCTTGAAAAAACCATCGAATCAGTCTCAGTTAATTTCACCGGTTCAGAAGTTGTCTTACACGCCGCAACAAAATTTAAGAAGCGAATCATCATCGCAAGCACATCTGAGATCTACGGCAAGAACCCAGCACAACCACTGCATGAAGAATCAGATCGCGTTGTCGGTGCCCCACAGAAAATTCGCTGGACATACTCCGATGCCAAAGCGTTAGAGGAAGCAATCGCGCACTCACTTCACACCACCCAAGGTCTTAAAGTCACCACAGTGCGCCTCTTCAACACCGTCGGCCCACGTCAAACAGGTCACTACGGAATGGTCCTGCCACGCTTTGTGCAATCAGCGCTAGCCAACGAACCCATCACCATCTACGGCGATGGTTCACAGTCGCGCGTCTTCTGCCACGTACAAGATGCCATCAAAGCCATCCTCACACTTGCCGCCACCGATTCCACCATCGGAGATGTCTTTAACGTCGGCGGCGTGGGTGAAACTACAATGAAGCAATTAGCTGAACAGATCATTAAACAAACAAATTCATCTTCAACAATTACCTACACCAAATACGAGGATGCCTACCCAGCCGGCTATGAAGATATGCAGCGCCGCGTCCCCGACATCACCAAGATCAAAAAGACAATCTCATGGCAACCAGAGCACTCACTGGCATCGATCATCGATGATGTTGCAGCTTCATTTAAAGGCTAAGTAACACCTTCAACTACAGCGTATGTGAACTCTTTACCTTGCCTGTTGTATCAAAAACATACGGCGCAGAAGCCAATACAGCATCCGCGCTCACCACATCATGCATAGTCACAACTACAGCTATTTCACTTCCTCCAAGGTCAGAAGATTGCGCCCCATGCCAACTTTTCACAACCGGGTCATGCCAGCTAACTTCAGCGCCAGCCTTCTTTAGCTCCTCAATGACAAGCTCAGCTGGTGTCTCTCGCGTATCTGCCACATTCGGCTTATAGGCAACACCCACAACCTGAACAGACTTTCCACTTAACGATCCACCATTATCTGCTGCCACGCGACCAACAACGTATGCAGCCATCTCTAAATTCACTTCATTTGCTCGCTCAATAAATGTTGCAGGAACCCCAACACGAGCTGCAGTGTCAGCTAAGTACGAAGGATCCACAGGAATGCAATGTCCACCTACACCAGCACTTGGCATGAATTTCATAAATCCATACGGCTTAGTCGCTGCTGCATCTAAGGTCTCATAAACCGAAATCCCCAACGCATGTGCAATCTGAGCAAACTCATTAACTAACGCAATATTTACCTGTCTGAAAGTATTTTCAAATAACTTTGCAGACTCAGCAACTTCAGGGGATGAAACCTCAACCAAGTTATCGCAGAAGGTCGAGTAAAACTCACGAACAGCCTTTGATGCCTCCGGCGTTAACCCCGCATATAACCGCGGTGTGTTCTTCTGGTCCCAATCAACGCGACCTGGATCTACTCGCTCAGGAGATACTGCATACATATGCTCAATCGATCCACCCGAGTACTTCTCAATCTCAGGCTTGATCAAATTACGCACAGTGCCAGGAAAAGAAGTCGACTCATTAATAATCAGCGCCGGAGTCTTTAGATTCTCACCAATTGTCTTGCACGCCGCTTCTACAAATGCCAAATCTGGTTTTCTATCCGCAGTCAACGGCGTTGGCACCGCAATAACCACCACATCAGATCCAGCAATATCTGCAGCATCCGTCGTTGCCTTATATTTGCCTGCGGCAATCCACTTAGCTAGATCGCTAGATGCCACACCTTCGATATGCGAGCGACCACCATTGAGGGCATCGACCACACCCTGATTATTATCAAATCCCACCACAGTGTGGTGCTCTGCTGCAAAAACTGAGATTGTCAGCCCCACATACCCTTGCCCAATAATTGCAACCTTCATGGGTTACCCAAGAACATTCGGATTATTCGGATCAAGGCGTTTCATATTCTCTAGCGCTAGAGTTTTATCTTCAGGAGTGCTCTTAGATACACTATAAAGCACTCTCCATGCATCAAAGCTGTCTGGGTTAAACTCCACACCGATCTTTGCATACTTATAAGCCAGGTCATAGAGTTTACTTCCCTCAAAGATCTGTGCTGCATTTGCGTACTTGTTGGAATTCTCTGGATTTAAATAGCCTGGAGTTAGCGCTTCCTCTACCAATCCCGCATTTTGTGAAGTTGTTGCCGAACGCCATTTGGCATCTGCGCTATATGGCGGACTTGCTAGCAAAAGACCAATAACTGCCCCAATACCAGCGATCAAACTCGAGCTGAAGATTGTCTCGTTCTGCTTCTTTTTAACAACGCGTCGACCCTTGGGTGCAGTTGAATTCGTGCTCTCATCAGATTCTTTTACCGGGCGAGTAGCAACTTCGTAGGCGATGAGAGCGCCACCAAATAGCCAACCCCAAATAGCCAACCCAATTTGATTGATAGAGATGATTGACTGTAACTGATAGCAGACCCATGCAGTTGTTAGCGTTACAAATATTGGATCATATGCGCGAGTTCGTACAGTCACCTTAATGATGGCAATAACAGATAGCGCTAAAATCCCTAGATATGAGATAAATAGAGGCCATCCACCAAATGCGAAAACATCAAATGGAACATTGTGTGCAGCATTTGTCACAATCTCGGGACCAGGCAAAATAAGCGCTTGGGTATCTCTAGCTCTGCGATACCAATCGCCATACGTATCAAATCCGACACCTGTAAATGGGTGATCGCTACCCATATTCCATCCCGCTTGCCAATATTCACCACGGAGAGAAACCGATGTCTTGTAGATGTACTTTGTTAGCGGACCAATCTGCAGCGCACCTAAAAGTGCAAAAATACCGCCGATCAAGACAGTAACCACATACCCGACCTGGAATAGAGCGCCGATGAACTTTGACCGAACTAGGTAGAAACCAACAATTGCTAGACCTGCAGCAACTACAACCCGACCTTGGATTGCGCTTGAATCAATAATCTCAATAACCGAAATTCCAAAGATGATTACCGACAGAACCCGTATGGCAATGTGTAGCCCGCTCTTAAAGCTGTAGGCAACTAAGCTGGCTGCAAAGAGACCTAAAAACGCTCCAATAAAGTTGGGGTTACCGAAAGTTCCGAGAATATTGCCGTAAGGATTGTTCCAAGAAAGGAAATCCCCAAAGATAATAACCCAGCCGCAATAGATCACATTTATTACACCTGCAACGAACAAACCATAAATCAACGCCGTGAAACTTTTAGTTGCACGCAATACCACTGCAGATAAGATCACAAAGACCAGCAAGAGATAGGACAAAAAGGCAGTATTTCTTCCGTAGGCGCCGTAGATATTCTGTGTGAGCGGCCCCGAACTATTGATAATTGCATTAACCGAAGCCAGCAAGAAGAGCCCGACCAACACCACCAAGGCCCTAGAAGAGAACCAAAGCTCCTTCACGCCAAAGCCCAAGACCACAGCAAAGGCGCTGACTGCAATCCCGCCCAAAGCAAACAACTTTGTCACATTGACTGGATCAGTCACAGTCGCGGTAACGACAATAATCGCTACGAAGGCGGATCCAATACCCAGTATTCGAGCAATTGTTCTTTCGGCCACCTGATTGATCATGCGTAAATCTTAACCGTAGAAAGCCGAAACCCGGCTCCTCGTGAAGAGGAACCGGGTTTCGGTTACTGAAGAAGGCTAATTAAGCCCTTACTTCTTCTTTGTTTGTGCTTGGATCTTAGCTGTTGCAGCTGCGATCTTTGCAACTACTGCTGCAAGTGACTTGATCTGAGCCTGTAGGCCTGCGATCAACTGAGTTACAGTCTCTGAAAGAGCTGCAACTGCATCAGATGCTTCCTGAGCTGCTTGTGTAGCCAAATCTGCTGCTTCAGCTGCAGAAAGAGCTGCATCTGTTGCTGCATTGGCTGCATCAAATGCTTCAATCGCTGCATCTGTTGCTGCATCTAGACCAGGGTTTGAAACAGTTACTGAACCTGTGATTGTTCCCTTGGTTGTTGAATCAGTAGCAGATCCTTCTGTGGCTGTGAATGTCACAGTACCAGCAGCAGGTGCGTAGAAGATGTATGAAGCTACACCAGCTGAGAGAGTAACAGTTTCACCAGTTGGAAGTGTTGAACCTGAAACTACAACGCTTGATGTAAATCCAGCTGAAGACACGAGGAAACGTGCTCCATCTGCAACTGCGTTACCTGATGCATCAGTTGCTGTCAATGTGACAGTTACTTTCTCACCAGCTGTTGGAGTTGCGTTTGAGAATGAAAGTGCAACAGTTGCAGCTTTCAATGCACCGATCTGGACAGCAACTGTTGATGTGATTGTTGCTGCTGTACAAGCTGAAGTATTACAGATCGAAATTGTTGCCTTACCTGACTTCTTACCTTCAACAACGCCACCACTTGTGACTGTTGCTACTGATGAATCAGAAGTTGTGTAGTAAACAGTTCCGACAGTTGCTGCATTACCTGCAGCATCCTTACCTGTAACTGTGATTGTTGAGGTTTCACCTACACCAAGTGCCTTAGGTGTGAATGTACCTGTGTATGAAGCGACATCTCCGAAGAATGTAACCTTCTCAGTTGCGAGAAGAACTGTTCCTGCGTAGATCTCAATTTCAGAGACACCAGCAGTACCGTCAGAGAAGACACCGATGACGTCACCTGCAGTTGTTGTTGTGATTGAGCGACCACCAGAAGAAGTCATGCCTGATGAGACGTTTGCGGCAGAACTTCCGAGGGTTCCTGGTGTACCTGACTTAATCATTGCTGTAAGCAATGGCTGTGTTGCAAGAGTTGTTCCATTTGCATTCTTAACTGAAACAACAATTGTTGCAGCCTGTGCTGTTGGAGCAAGTGTCTTAGCAACTACTGTTGCTGAATCCGCTGCTGCGCTTGTCACTGACTCACCAGTCTGAATGAATGATGTTGACTTAGCTACAGATAGAACAGTGTCTTCAGCTGGAGCGGCTGTAACAGTTACTGTGAATGTCACAGCAGCTGAGTTCAGTGCGCTTCCAGTTGCAACAGAAGGTGTGAACTTGTATGCATAAACGCCTGGCTTTGCACCAGCTGGCATAACCACGTTAACTGTGATCTTTCCAGATGTTGCAGTTACTGCAGCTGCCACGTTCACAATACGTGCAACGTTACCTGAGACGCTAACAACAGCATTCACAGTATCTGAAGCAACGAGTGTTGGCATTACGTTTCCACCTGCTGGAAGTGATGTTGCTGATGATGTAACAGTGAGTGTGTCACCGCCAGCAACAGTGTCTGACAAGAATGTTCCTGTCAATGTAGCTGTTGCTGTCTCACCTGTAAGGATTGATGCTGTTGTAGCAGAGATCGCAAGCGTGTCAGCTTGTGATACTGCCTGTGATGGTGCAACAGAGAGAACTCCGAGGCCCAACGCAGCAACAGCAATAAGCGCTACGCGCTTAATTGTTGTAGACATTTGTTTCCTTTCGATAGTCGATCCACGGACTATCCGTAGATCGGCTTGAAGCAAGCGAACTTGCTTCTCTCGATTCATCGCACGTGCTGATGAATCAAATTCTCCGCCGTGTATCCGGACGCGGCGAAGAAAACTAGGCAGATGAAATATCACGTGCTTCATCCTTGTGCTTTTCCTGCATTCGACTCGTCAACGTAAATTGACTGAGCCAAAATCTGTGTCTTACCTGCATTAAGCAGCAGTCGAGTTGTGATCGACTTCGGTGTTCCTGTGAGGTCATATCCGCGGGTGCCCACGGGAGCGACGTACCCTAAAGGTAGGGTTGAGACTATGGAAATTCTAACGGTTACAAGGTACTGGCCGTTGGACATACGCTCAAAATCAGCGCTCGTGGCGCCAACTTCTAAGCTCGACCAGAAGCCATCCTTGCCGTATGAGGCACCACCTAGCTTGTAGCTAGTGCCACTTCCATCGACCGTAATGGTCTGCAAGAGCATCACATTCGGTCCACCCGCAGCGGTAATCGCCTGGGTACTCAACACTGTTCCGGCTTCGGTAGCCACGGGGACATTCTTATTCACGCGGATCTTGCCAAGCTCGCCGTTCTTTCCTGTCACGTTGAAAGATGTTGGGAGTCCTTCAGCATCAAGACCTGGCCATGAAAGCTTGGCTCCCTTGATTGAAAGACCAGAGACCATGGTGCTCGCCTTCTTGGCAGGGTATGAAATAGAAGGTGAAGGAGTCGCAGATGTTGCTGCTTGAGTTGGATCAACAGCAACTTCTACTGGTGCATCCTGTCCAGCAACTGGACCAGAGAGAACTGAAGCTGTTGGAGCAACTACGCCCTCATTGCCAGTCATTGAGTTAAATCCTAGGAATGCTGCAAAGACTAAGACCAAAGAAAGGGCAGCCTTTGAAGACTTCTGTGCCAACTCTGCTGCCTTCTTATAGGTAGTGGACAACATATCGAGTGCGGTAAGACCACGCTCTTCATCGATAACAAGTTCAGAAAGTACGCGACGTAGAGATGTACGAGCGCGAGAAACAGTGTGGCGCACTGCAGATTCCTTGATTCCAAGCTCTGCTGCGATCTCTTCAGTTGAGCGGCCTTCCATCTCCCACATAACAAGAGCTGCACGCTCTGCAGGTGAAAGAAGTGCAAGTGCTTGGCGAATAATTGCTGCATCTTCTGCAGCTGAAATAGCTTGTGAGTGATCTCCTGAAACCTGCCATGCAGCTTCGACCTCAGCCTGGGCATCATCGATCACAACAAGGTTGGGACGACGTCCTTCAAGGCGAAATACATCGATACAGAGGTTCTCAATGGTGCGGTGCAGATAAGAGAGTGCATGATCTTGTGATTCAAGCTCAGGGGCAGCGAGCATGAACTTAATAAGTGCATCCTGGGTAATTTCTTCAGCCTTGGCGGAATCCTTAAGTACGCGATTAGCGTGGGCAAGAAGCTCTGAACGGTGCTCTGTGTAGAAAGCACCGAGCTCTGCGACGGTCCACACGCGAGGACCTGCAGAGGCTGCAGACTTCTTAAAGGCCACTTTGGGACTTCCTTCTTAACCGGTTTGGTACTTCAGCGACACCCGTCGGTGCCTCTACTACCTACTACGAATCCTAGCCTAGATTGTAGCGGAGATAGGACAAAACGGACATTTTGCAGCCAAACGAGATTAGGTGACTTATAAGCCCATTAACTTGGCTTGCTGATCGAAGTCTGGGATCTGTCTTCTAACCTCGTCGAAGCTGCCGACAGCAACTAGCCGACCTTTCTCTAGGTAGTAAATTCGATCTGCACTCTTGATTGTGGAGAGCCTATGCGCAATCACAAGCAGGGTTACTTCACCCCTGAGTCTCTGAATTGAATGAGATATGTCAGCCTCTGTTTGCCCATCAAGTGCGCTTGTTGCCTCGTCCAATACAAGTAGCTTTGGTTTGGTGTATAACGCACGCGCGATTCCAAGCCTCTGTCTCTGTCCGCCGCTTAAAGATGTGCCTCTCTCACCAATTAATGTGTCCAAATTAGCGGGCTGATTCTCGACATGTGCGTTTAGGTGCGCTAATTGAAGCGCGACCTTCACGTTTTCTATATTTGCATATTTAGGATCAAACCCCATGACAACATTATCTAGAAAAGATCCATTTGCCATAAACACTTCCTGTGGCACATACGATATTGCTCCAGGCCATTTTGAAATTGCGTCAAGAGGATTCGTGTCTGACACTTCAACCGTTCCAGAATTTGGCGAAAGTATTCCAAGAATCAAGTCTACAAGTGTTGTTTTCCCCGCACCTGAGGAACCCACAATCGCAATAGTTTCTCCTTCGATCACTTCTAAAGAAATATCATCCAATGCGGGCTGACTAGTTCCGGGATAATAGAAAGTAATATTTTTAAGTGAGACTGTGGCCTTAAAACCAC
>JNSK01000101.1_pt1 | contig 15617 bp, 15 predicted proteins | sample 210681 | NCBI WGS metagenome assembly JNSK01 (sample SAMN02808684, study PRJNA238866) | freshwater metagenome | biome: fresh water; feature: freshwater reservoir; material: water; isolation source: water column of the freshwater reservoir Embalse de Amadorio in Spain | place: Spain: Valencia ...
TGCTCATCAGCTAAGCGGATTACATTGGCCATCGGAGCGTTTGGATCAGCAAGGTTTTGTTCTATTACGCGACGAGTCTCAGTTAAGTTTGCAATGGAATTCTTGATCAAGGCTGTTGAAGATGCATCAAAAGCTAACCTCTTTTTTGCTGCAGTGAACTTAACCAAGACAACATCAAACTGAGGGTCGTACTTTGCTTTATAGGTAGCGACCTGTTCTTCCCGTGAAGTAATTGCGGTGTCTGCAAAAGCTGACCCTGTCCCGATAAGCAACAATGCCGATAGCAAAACTGAATAGACTCTCCGAAGTTTCATAAGGTCAGAGTAGAACTGCGCTTCCATCGGGTCACCACAAAAGGTGAGCGATAGCCCTTACCTGAGTGTGTAGAGCGCCACATGGGAGGTTTGAACACCCTCTGGCGGCGGTTAGAATTAGGACATGGATCTCGACAAAGTAATTCTGTACTACGGCTTTGCGCCGATTGCAGATACCGATGCCGTCAAGTTATGGCAGAAGACATTGTGTGAATCCCTTGGAATTAAAGGTCGCATCATAGTTTCTCCTCATGGAATCAATGGAACTCTGGGCGGCAAGATGGAAGATCTCAAGAAGTATGTGAAGGCAACAAAGGCATACCCTGGGTTTAAGAGAATTGATTTCAAATGGTCGGATGGAACTGGGCAGGATTTTCCTAAGTTAAAGATCAAGATCCGACCAGAGCTTGTTGCATTTGGAAACCCTGATGAGATCAAGGTCGATGAAAATGGCGTTATCGGCGGTGGAGTTCACCTTCGCCCCGAAGAGGTCAACAAACTTGTTGAAGAACGCGGCGATGATGTCTTCTTCTTTGATGGCAGAAATGCATTTGAGGCAAAGGTTGGAAAATTCAAGGATGCTGTTGTTCCTGATGTTGAAACTTCACATGACTTTGTTGCAGAGATTGAAAGCGGCAAGTACGACCATATGAAGGATAAGCCGGTCGTGACTTACTGCACCGGTGGAATTCGATGCGAGATCCTGTCTGTGGTTATGAAGAACCGTGGATTTAAAGAGGTTTATCAGATCAAGGGCGGCATCGTTCGTTACGGAAACAAGTTTGGCGATGACGGTCTGTGGGAAGGCTCTCTGTATACATTTGATGATCGCCTAACAATTGATTTCAGCGATCACACCAAGTTAATCGGCGAGTGTGCCGAATGTAAGGGTGCGACAAAGCAGTTTAGAAACTGCCAAAAAGCTGAATGCCACCAGTTAGTGTTGTTATGCGATCCTTGCTACGACACTCACACTGAACGTCCTTGTAACCATGAACGCGAAGTTAAGCGCAACCGCGAACTAATCGGGTAATTAGGCAGATTTCTTAGTCTGGCGCCAGTGGTACAGATACAACGGAGCAGCGATAGCAAGTGTTGTAAATGAAGTAAAGATGCTCTTAATCGCCCGAATCTGATTGTTCTCCTCTTGCTGCGCTAATAGGTCAGCAGCTGGAGCATTTTCTGGCTTTGAATAGACATCGATATAGGCAGGATCTGGGAATACCGCATTCATAATTGAATTAATTAGGGCAACGGTTGAAAACAAAACAACAAGCAAGGTAATTAGGCAGACGGCGTAGAGATACAGAGAGCGCCAATCAACACCGATATGTCGGGTCTCGATCTCAACAGTCTTCTTGGTCGCCACTTTTTTAACTGCGGCTTTCTTTACTGCGGCCATGATCTCCTCCATTACCTTGAATTACTGCTAATCCTCTCATACGGCCCCTATTTGAAAGTGATAACGCGATAAACTTCAGCTGTGATCATTCAGGCATCAGGTGCGATTATTGATGGCTCCTTGCATGGAGATCTGTGGATTGAACGCTCTGATGGAGTTATCTCATCGATAAACCCAGGAATTCATAGCAAGCCAGATATTTTTACTGATGGTGTTCTAATTCCAGGATTTATCGATATCCATTGCCACGGTGGTGGAGGTCATTACTTCTCATCAACCTCAGAAGATTCAATCGCTGCAGCAATCAACGCTCATAAAAGGACCGGAACTACCTCACTAGTTGCATCCTTAGTCTCTGAAAGTATCGATGATCTCAAGGCGCAGATCCAAAGACTTGTTCCTTTCTATACCCGTGGAGAGATTGTTGGAATCCATCTAGAGGGTCCATACCTTTCTCATGCACGTTGTGGAGCCCACGAACCTTCTCTGTTGATTGATCCAACAGTTGCACAGTTGCAAGAGTTAATTGAATTAGGTCAGGGTGCCATCAAGATGATCACTATTGCACCTGAATTACATGGTGCCCAAGAAGCGATCACTTACCTGGCCTCTGTTGGCGTGTTTGCTGCTATTGGCCACACTGAAGGAAATCATCACGATGCTTCCACAGCTACAGACAATGGAGCATCAATTGTGACCCATTTCTTAAATGCAATGAACAAGGAAAATGCGGAAGGAAGTATCGCTAACTTTGTAATCAATGATCCTCGACTTGCTGTTGAACTCATCGTTGATGGTCATCACCTTTCATTTGAGAAGGTTCAAGAGCTGTTTGCATTGATCGGTGATCGGATACTTTTAGTTTCAGATGCAATGGCTGCGGCAGGTAATGGCGATGGTTTGTACACAATTGGCGCTCTTCCTGTTGAGGTCAAGGATGGCGTTGCACGCCTGAGTTCAAACCAGAAGCTCGCAGGAAGCACTCTTACAATTTCACAGGCCTTTATCAACCTGATCAACCATTGCGGTTTGTCTTTGAAACAAGCGGTACATGCAACATCAACACGACCTGCACGGGCTTTTGGATTAACCGACCGTGGTGAAATTGCAATCGGTATGCGAGCAGAGCTGCTGAGCTATAACAGCAAGAATCAATCTATAACTGTAATTAATTAGTCAAAGTTACTTTAGAAAGACCAACAGGAGCATCAGGGTCATAACCTGATGCGACCGCGAACTCTAAAGCAAATCTTTGCAAAACAATCGCATCCACGATTGTTGATGCGATTTCATCATCACAGTTAGATCCTGCCAAAACGATGTCATCGCCTTCAGGAGTTCCCCCATTACCAATCCAGAAGATTCGAGAGCTGGTCTTGCGAATCTTTACTGTTGCTTCAGTGATTGAAGGAGCTGGCATATGTGATGGAGCCACGATAAAGAGTTGAGTCTCTGGCGTTAATGCAGAGATAGGGCCATGCAGGTAATCAGCTGTCGAGAGTCCTTGAACAGAGATCTTGCAGGTTTCTTGAATTTTCAGCGCCGCTTCGCGAGCATTTGGATATGCAAAACCGCGCCCAAGGATTACAACCTCTTTATCGCGAGATGCAAGAGCCACAGCCTTGCTGACTAGATCTGGAGTTGCTGCCAGGCGGGTTGCTTCGCTAATAATCTGCTCACTATTGATCTGCTTTCCTGTCCAGGCGGCAACCAAAAGATATGAGATCAGCAGCTGAGCGTTGTAAGACTTAGTAGCAGCAACTGCCAGTTCAGGGCCTGCAAGTAGCGAGAAGTGATTGTGAGCAATTGTTGCAAGAGGTGATTTATCATCATTTGTCATAGCAATGACATAAGCACTTGATTTACGAGCCGCTGTTGCAAACTTAACTAAATCTGGAGACTGTCCGCTCTGACTAATGGCGACAACCAAGGTGTTTGAGTACTTAAGCTCTGAGCCATAGACAGTTACTGATGATGGTGAGGTCAACCCAACCGGTAATCCGATCTGAGTTTCAATTAAGTACTTTAAGTAGTGAGCGGCGTTGTCAGAGGTGCCTCTGGCCAAGATAAGAACTGATTGAATTTTCTGCTCAACTAATACATTTTTTACTACATCAAAAGCAGCCTTATTGTCGAGGATCGCTTTGAAAACCTTTGGGGTTTCAGCAATCTCTGAAGCCATGATCGCGCCTAATGAACTCATGTGCTTATCTTCCCACATCTGTTCAAGTATCCTTTGCGCTATGGCAACCAATGAAGTGCTAGCAGTCGATTTAGGGCAGTCTGGGTGCCGCATCCGTAAGGGTGATCTTTTGATCAGTAGCGATCGGGGCAAATTAGCTGGCGAGATGCCATTACCTGCATTACGTGCTGTGTTTGATTCGATAGAAAAATTGAGTGCAGATGTAGTTGCGCTCTCATGTACGGGGCTAAACGGAGTGGTTCTTGAACCAAATAAATATGGGCAATTGTGCGCAGAATACTTTGGAGCTAAAAGGGTAGCTGTGATCGATGATGGTTTTGCTAGTTTTATCGGCGCATTAAGAGGGCGCAATGGTGTTGTACTGACTGTGGGTGGAGGCGTTGTCTCGATTGGCGGATTAAATGAAAAGTTTGCTCACCGAGATGGATTAGGAAGTACCTTCGGTGATGAAGGTGGAGGCTTCTGGCTTGGAAGAGCCGGTATCACTAAGGCACTCGCCTCTCACCAAGGTCGAAATGATGATCCCGCAATGGCGCAGTACTTTAAAGATGAAATCAAACAATATTATGACTTAGGTGTTTGTGATGGGGCGGAAGCACAAACTCTTGCAATCAATACAGCAAAGAAGGTTCTTGCAGCCGCAGATGCTGGAGTATCAACTGCAACTGCAATTGTTGATGAAGGTGCATACCTGCTGGCACAAACGGTGGTCGCTACCTGGTATGGATGTGGTGGTGGAAAGAGTGATTCACCCGAAATTTTCATCCAAGGTGGTCCTTCTCGAAACGCATCTTATTCGGCAAAGATTGCACAAGAGATAAATGCGAAGCTACCGCATGCTCTAATAATTCATTCTCCTAGCGATAATTTAGATGGAGCGACCTGGATTGCGCAAAATATGCATGATGACGCGCCCCCACTAATGCTGTGGGCTAGATAAGGCCAAACTCTGCAGCTTTTGCTGTCAGCTCTTCTCGAACTGAAGGATGAGCAGCGTTCTTAATGATGTTAAGCGCTTGATCATTTTGGCTATGCCCGAAGCAAGCTGCAACTCCTTGCTCTGTTACAACAAATGAATGCTGAAAATGGGTGACATTGGCCTGTAAGCGAGGAAGGATTGTTGATACATCCGCCTTTGGATGCCATGAAGGAAGCGCTACAAATGATTGTCCCCCGCGACTGTGCAACGCACCAACAATAAAATCGGTGGAGCCGCCAAAACCACTATAGATCGTGCCACGGACATGGCTGGCATTTGCTTGATCAAAGAGATCAACTTCAAGAGCGCTATTTATTGAGGTCATTTTGGCTTGTCGTGCAATCTGACTTGGATCATTTGTGCGTTCTGTGCGCAACATGCGAACCTTTTTATTCAGATCCAGCCATTGATAAAGCTCTTGGCTTCCGAAGATAAAGGATGCGGTAATCAATACCTCATCATCTAATGTTCCCGCTTTAGATAGTTCTAAAACTCCATCTGAAAACATCTCTGTCCAAATGCGCAAACCTTTGCGTTCTTTTAACGCTAGCAAGACCGCATCTGGTACTCCGCCAATTCCTAGCTGCAAAGTGGAGTGGTCTTCGACCAGGGCTGCAATGCGGCTTCCGATCTCCGCTTGAACATCGGTAATTTGAGTTGCCGGCTTTTCCTGTAGCGGTTCATCGACTTCCACTAAGTAATCGATCTCGCTGTCATAAATCTGTGAATCACCATAGGTGTAAGGCATTTGTTTATTAGATTGCGCAATAACCAATCCCCCATGCGCGCGAGCGGTTTCGATCGCACGGGGCAAGATATTTACTTCAGTACCAAGACTTACAGTGTCAAAGCGTTGCTGGGATGTGTGAATGAAAACAACATCGGGACGGTAAAAGTTACGGATCAAAACCGGCAACAGTGAAAGACGAGATGGAATGTACTCAAGACGCGGGTGGTTGCGCATGGCAGGGCCAACAAATGCTGTTTCATAGGTGATGCCTTCGCGATCTGGAATTCCATGGCCGTGGGCATTCAACATGTGAAGCTTAAACTCTGGGATTACCTCATCTGCGATCGCTAATAAGGTACGTGGAGTTGAAAAGTTTCCTGAAGCGATAATTCGTGGATTGCTCGGAAGATTAGCGAGAATGCTCTTGAGTTGTTCTGTATTGATTACTCGCATATTCGAAATCTACTCTTAACATCTCTTGAATGAAACTATGAAAAGTGTGATGTTAGGCCAAAGGCCAGGCATAAAGCCTGGCCTTTGCCTTCCTATCCCCTCGACAGAACCTACTTTGAGTAAACAGCAGCCCAATCAGAAATCTGCATGATGTACCACTGGCCAGCTTCAATTGCCTTAGGCAAAGTAAGGTCTCCTTCTGCTACATCTGGACGAGCCTTAGCAATAGGACCATGAATCTGACCCACATACATGTAGTAACGATTCTTGTCACTCTTGCCCTTCGACAGGAATTCCGTGACATCGATGATTCCACTTGACTCTTCATCCTTAGTAATAAATGAAGCAGCACCTTCTGCAAAGTACTCATCCTTGAACTTAGCCACAACACCAACAGCGCCATCCTTGATTCGATATGAAACAATACGAGCAACTAGTGCGTTATTGCCTGGATCTTCTTGAATAAGTACATTGCCAGCTGCATCAACTGTCATGTTGTCTGGCTTGCTTAGGAATGGCTCTTCGCTTCCATCTAGTAGCATCTCTAGAGTTCCGCCCTTTGATGGGTTTGCTACATCAGCTAAACGTAGACGCCATAGCGCTCCACCATCGCGTGAAACATTAGGTGTTGCTGGATTTGGCGCAGTTGCCTTTGGATCCTTATTTGACTCAGTTGTTACAAAGTAGAAATCATTTGGATTCTTTGGATCAAAAGAGCCATCTTCAACACGAGCGAGTTCGATTCCCTTTTCACGTGCTTGATCGTTTTGTAACTTTCCATTCACAGTTGCATCAATTTTGGCAAACTTAACCTTGAACGCTTTGTTCTTGCCATATGTTGCGCGGATCTCATTGTCATTTGCAACTGGCGCAGATGAATCTTGAGCCAGCACATATGTAGTTCCATTAGTGAAGCCTGCCTTGTCGTACCAAGTACCAGTCTTTGTCTTTGTCTTTGTGCCTTGATACATCCACAACTGGCTGTCAGTCGCAGAGCCATCTTCCATTCCCATTACTGCCGTTGTCTTTCCCTTATTTGGAACTGGAATTAAATTTTCCCAAGCAGAAAGTCCAAAGCCAGGAATTTGAACTAATTGACCATCCATGTTGCTAACGAATCCACGAGACTCGTCGCCGCCTTCTTCGCCAGTGAGAAATACTGCACCCTGATAACCCAGGCCAGAATTCTTATCGAAGAACGATCCCTCTGGTGCTAATGTTGCCGAGCAGAATCGGTTTAACAGAGATGTGTGGTTTGGTGTCTTGTATTCATCAAGTGCTGCTGCACCGCTTGGAGCTGTTGGCTTTGACGCAAACTTTGATGCCGCGTAGTTGTACCAAACAGTATCGGTGATGAAGTCCTTTGCCTTTGTCACGCTCTTTGTGGTTAAGTCATAGTGCATCTCACTAATGAAAGAACCTTGTGTTAGTCCACTTGATGAATTGCGACCTGCGGCAATCGCGTTAGTTCCACTCCATTCGTGATTTGTGATGATACGAAGCTTATTTCCAGATTTCACAACTCCCAAACCATCAGGAATTCCTGGAACTAGGTATGTGCCAACCATATCGCCAGCGGAAACAACGGGTGTTAGCTTCACAGAGCTGGCAACGCCCTCCATGTATACGGGTGCCGCGGAATTGGCACCAACAAGACTAGCTGAAAAAGCAGTTACAAATGCAGTAAAAATCGCTGCATTGCGCACTGAAGATTTTTTCACTTTAACTCTCCCATTTGATAAGTGCTGACTAATGTCAACGGGAGCAGTTAATGGGCTTTGAGTTAACTGTGAGAATGGATTGAGAAAATGCGAGATTAAGACTTGGATTCAAAGTAGAAAATCCGCGTGAATACAATCTCCCTTAAATGAACAATTGCTGACAGATGGTTAACATCTGCCAGCAATTATCTGTTGTAGCCCCGAAGGGATTCGAACCCTCGTAGCTGGCTTGAGAAGCCAGAGTCCTAGGCCGCTAGACGACGGGGCCCTAGTACATTTCTTCGCTGGGGTACCAGGACTCGAACCTAGACTTACTGAACCAGAATCAGCAGGGCTGCCAATTACCCCATACCCCAAGGCTGTGGAGCCTTGTACTGCAATGGCAAAGAATACCAGCGGTTTTAGAGCGCCAATCCCGCGTTAATACGCAGCAAACAGGCCTCTTTACCCAGTAATTCCATTGATTCAAATAGCGGTGGCGAAATGGTGCTGCCGGTAGTTGCGATACGAAGTGCGGTGAAGGCGATACGTGGCTTCAGCGCCATCTCTTCAATCAAGGATGCACGCAGAACAGCTTCAATGTTTGTGTGGTTCCAATCGGAAACAGTTTCTAGCTCCTTGATTGAACGCTGCAAGATCACCTTAGATCCATCATCTGTAATCTTTGAGACAGATTCAGCATCTACGGCAAATTTCGTTGTAAACAAGAACTTGAGCATCTTAGGAACTTCATTGAGCATGATGATGCGCTCTTGGATCAAAGGCAGCGCCTTCTTCACCAATTCGATTTCAGCAGCTGTGCCTGTGATGACATCTGCCTTAGTCAAGAACGGCAGTGACCACTTGAGGAACTCATCCAAAGTTAATGCACGAATCTTGTCACCGTTAATGGCTTCAAGCTTTTTCATATCAAAGCGGGCAGGTGATGAGTGAACCTTTTCAACTGTAAACATCTCAGTGAGCTGCTTCATGGTGATGTTTTCTAGATCATCCCCTGGCGACCAGCCAAGCAAAGCTAAATAGTTACAAATCGCTTCTGGCAAGAATCCCATTTCGCGGTACCAGGCGATTGAAACTTCACCGTTGCGCTTTGAAAGCTTTGCATTGTCCTGGCCCATAACAAATGGAAGGTGAGCAAAGACTGGGTAATCCTCAAGCTTGACGCCCATTGCTTGATAGACACGAATCTGGCGAGGAGTTGAAGACAATAGATCTTCTCCGCGCAAAACATGTGTCACCTTCATCAAGATGTCATCAACTGCAACAGCAAGTGTGTACAGAGGTGAACCATCAGCGCGAACCAATACAAAGTCAGGAACAAAGTTGTGATCAAAGGTCACATCTCCACGGATTAAATCGGTAAAGGTTGTGTTTCCATCAGGCATACGCATGCGGACTACTGCGCCACGGCCTTGCGCCTTATATTCAGCGATCTGCTCAGCGGTCAGGTCACGGCAATGTCCGTTGTAGCCAGGTGCGACATTTGCTTTACGTTGGGCTTCGCGAACCGCTTCTAACTCATCAGGTGAGCAGTAGCAGTGATAGGCATCCTTTTGATCTAGAAAGTTTTGAGCCCACTGCGCATAAATATCAAGACGTTGCGATTGAAGGTATGGGCCGTTATCTCCACCAACCTCTGGACCCTCATCCCAATCAAGGCCAAGCCACTTTAAAGTATCGATAGCTGCGTTGATGTACTCATCTGTAACACGGGTTGTATCTGTATCTTCAATGCGAAACAAGAATGTTCCACCTGTATGACGGGCGTATGCCCAATCAAATAAGGCGGTACGAATATTTCCAACATGCAGATCTCCGGTTGGAGATGGAGCAAAGCGAACTTTAACCTTCTGTGTCATTACTGTGCACTCACCTTGTTAGTTAGTTCGCCAAGTCCTTCAATTGCCATTGTTGCCTTTTCGCCAGCGACCATCGGGCCGATACCAGCTGGTGTTCCGGTCAAAATAATGTCGCCTGGCAACAAGGTCATCACGCGAGAAACAAAGTTAACAATCGTTGGAACATCAAAGATCATGTCGCTAATCTGAGCAGATTGCTTAACTTCACCAGCAATTGTTGCTGTGATCTTTTGTGTTCCAGGAACAAAGTCGGTATCAACCCATGGTCCGATCGGGCAGAAGGTGTCAAACCCCTTTGCACGAGTCCACTGTCCATCCTTCTTTTGCAGATCGCGAGCGGTTACATCATTAGCGATGGTGTAACCGAAGATCACATCATTAACTCTTTCAACTGGAACATCTTTGCAAATTCGGCCAATAACTATTGCAAGCTCTGCTTCATGATCAATTCGCTCTGACATTTCTGGCCATACGATCGTGTCATTTGGTCCAATCACAGAGGTGTTTGGCTTCAAGAAAATGATTGGCTCCTCTGGAACAACTCCACCCATCTCAGCTGCGTGATCGGCGTAATTTTTGCCGATACAGACAACCTTTGATCGAGGAATAATTGGCGCTAATAGGCGAACCTTATTAAGTTCAATCTTTGCCGCAGTCTTCTGGATTCCGCTGTAAATCGGATCTCCGCTGATGATGCTGATAGTTGCATCATCTTCAAGGATGCCAAAGAGTGGGTCTTGGCCTAAGCTGGCGTCCGGACCAGGGGTAAATCGAACAATGCGCATTGTTCAATTCTATCGTTACTCGGCGTCCTCAATCTCTTCTTCGAGCCGCTCAACCAATACTGATGAGATTCTGCGACGACGGCCTTGCGGGCGCTCTGAAGTAATCGCCCAGCCTTCCCACGATATTGTCGATCCAGCGATAGGAACTCGGCCTAACTTTTGCGCCATTAACCCGCCAACACTGTCGATATCTTCGTAATCGCTTTTTTCAATTTCGATCTTTAACTCATCTGCTAAATCTTCAATATGCAGAGATGCTTTGGCACGAGCTTTATCCTGTGACAGCCATTCGAAATCCTCTTCTCCATCATCAAACTCATCCTCGATTTCACCGACGATCTCTTCAATAATGTCCTCAATTGTGATGATTCCAGCGGTTCCACCGTACTCATCGACAACGATGGCTAGGTGGATTTGATTCTTTTGCATATCTTTCAAAAGCTCATCTGCCATCTTAATTTCTGGAACAAAGTTTGCTGGTCGCATGTGCTTCTCAATAGTTTCGCTCTGCTCAGCCTCGTGATGATCTAAAACCCGCTTTGCAAGATCTTTAACATAAACAATTCCGACAATGTTGTCGATACTGTCTCCGATAACCGGAATACGTGAATACCCGCTTCGAAGGGCCAGAGATAAGCCTTGACGTAAAGTTTTATCTTTTTCTACCCACACCATGTCGGTTCGTGGAACCATAAGTTCGCGAACAAGTGTGTCGCCTAATTCAAACACTGAGTGAATCATTTCGTGCTCATCAGACTCTACTAAGCCACGTTCATGTGCCTGATCTACAAGGTCACGTAATTCTGCTTCAGATGTAAATGGCCCAGAACGAAAACCCTTGCCTGGTGTCAATGAATTTCCAACAGCAATCAGCAATTTGGTGACTGGGCCTAACAAGAAAGCCATTCCGTAGGCCACGATAATTCCGTAGCGGGCATATTTGTGAGGCTGTTGTTTACCTAAGGTTCGAGGACCAACGCCTACGACTACGTAAGAAAGTACAACCATAATTGCCACAGTCAGTGCCATAGCTTGAGCTGATGGGTAGTTACGAAGCAAGATAACCGCTAACAAAACGGTAGCGGTGAATTCACACAACTTACGAACAAGCAGGATTACATTCAGGTATCGAGCAGGTTGAGCGCTGTACTTGCGCAACAAAGCTCCTCCGCGCTTGCCCTCTAGCTCATCAATAACAACGCGAGAGATCGATGTCAGTGCTGACTCGCTCGCTGCCAAAAACCCTGCGAATACAAGAAGGAGCATGATGCTAACTATTGCTATCGGACTCATGATCTCTTTTCCCACTCGGTGACGATTTTTTCCTGAAGTTCAAACATGATTCTTTCTTCCTCTTTATCAGCATGGTCGTAACCGATGATGTGGAGCAAGCCATGGGTCGCCAAGATATAAATTTCATGTTCTGTTGAATGCCCCTGAGTTAACGCCTGTGCTGCAGCAACTATGGGGCTAATGACAATGTCTCCCAGGGTGACCGCTTCACCTGGCTCTTCAGGCATATCCATTGGGAAAGAGAGAACATCGGTGGTTCCTGGCTCATCCATCCACTTGATGTGAAGTTCAATCATGTACTCATCTTCAACAAAGGTTATGTTTAAATCACAATCAGGGTTGAGATCCAACGCAATCATCGCGTGTGTCATCAGGGAGTTAATTTCAGTAGTTGGAACTAGCTGCCCTGAAGTATTAGTAACTTCAATTGTCATTTATGGCCGAATCGGACGCAATGCTTGTCGTTGTTCATCAAACTTGTCATACGCGCGCACAATGTCACCAATCAAACGGTGACGCACAACATCCTCAGCGGTGAGCTCTAGGAACGCGATGTCATCGATATCCTTCAAGATATCTCTAATTACTCGAAGTCCCGAATTTTGGCCATTGGGCAAATCAATCTGCGTCACATCTCCAGTAACAACCATCTTTGACCCAAAGCCAAGACGAGTTAAAAACATCTTCATCTGCTCGGGAGTGGTGTTTTGTGCCTCATCCAAGATAACAAATGCATCATTTAATGTTCGCCCGCGCATGTAGGCAAGAGGTGCAACTTCGATTACACCAGATTGCATAAGGCGCGGAATTGAATCGATGTCGATCATGTCATGCAGAGCATCAAACAATGGGCGCAGATACGGATCGATCTTCTCGCTTAATGTTCCAGGCAAGAACCCAAGGTGCTCCCCTGCTTCAACGGCAGGACGGGTCAAGATGATTCTGTTGATCTTCTTTGCATTGAGAGCAGCTACAGCCATCGCCATTGCAAGATAAGTCTTACCGGTTCCTGCAGGGCCAATTCCAAAGGTAATTGTGTGATCTTCAATCGCATCAACATATCGCTTTTGATTTGCTGTCTTTGGGCGAATAGTTCGTCCACGGTTACTAACAATATTGAGTGACATAACCTCTGCTGGATGATCAACTGGCTTGTGCTCCAGCATCTCAATTGCACGGTTCACGGCATCGACATTGAGGATATTGCCGCTACGAATAACAACCATTAGCTCGTTAAAGAGATTTTCTAACTTGGCGCAATCAGTATGTGGTCCGCGAAGGGTAATTTCATTTCCGCGAACAGTTATGTTGACCGAAGGGAATGCCGCTTCGATTGTTCGTAGATTGTCATCATGCGGACCAACAACAGCAACCATTGGAATGGCGTTAGGTACGGTGATTAGCGTTCGCTCCATATGAGGGTAAATCTATCTTTAACCGGGTGGCCATGCCATTGGACGGCCGCCCAATAGGTGCAGGTGAGCGTGGAAAACGCTCTGACCAGCCTCAGCTCCGGTGTTAAAGATGGTTCGGTACCCGTTTAGAGCTCGTTCTGTGGCGATCTGATCGGCTGCCAAGAAAAGGTCAGCTGTAATGGTCGCGCTATTGCGAGCAACCCCTGCTGCGTTTTCAGTATGCAAGGTAGGTATCAATAAAACATGGGTTGGGGCTTGCGGATTAAGGTCGTTGAATGCGATGACATTTTCATTACGCAAAACGATCTCAGCCGGAATCTCACCTTCAATAATCTTGCAAAAGATGCAGTTGGGATCTAAAGCCACGTAATTACCATACCTTTAAAAGTGCAGAAACAGCAGAAACCGCTGCGATTCCTGCATGTGCCGAGCGCAGAATTGGACGACCCATCAACGCAACTTTGGCACCAGCTGCTTCAAAGGCTGCAAGCTCCTCATCAGTTAATCCACCCTCTGGGCCGATGATGATTAAAAGGTTTTGAACATTATGTGAAGAGATTTGATCTGACAATTTATGAGTAGCACTCTCATGAAAAGCAATTGCTAGATCACTTAATTTAATCGCTTCGCAGATCTGCGCAGTTGTTGCAAGCTCTGTAACTTCAGGAATTCTGAAGCGACGTGATTGCTTACTTGCCTCCCGCGCTGTAATTGCAAACTTATCTGTACCTTTTCCAATGCTGCGAGTTGCTGCCCACGGAACGATACGGTCAACACCAGATTCTGTTAATAGCTCGATCGCCTCTTTTGAGCGATCGCCCTTTGGGAGCGCCTGAACAACTGTAATTGTCGTAGGCAGCGCTTCTTGGAAACCAGAGGCGGTAACTTCGACCTGCATAGATTTCTTAGAAACTTCTAAAGCTTTTACCTGCGACCAGGCACCTTGGCCATCGCTGAGCATAAACTCTGCACCTGTTTGCATTCGTAATACCCGAATCGCATGGTTGGCATCTTCATTTGCGAACTCGTATCGGCTACCAACAGTTGTTGGGAGATCATCTACGAAGAAGAGTGTAAACATTACTTGTTAAACACTCCCTTGATCTTATTAAAGATCGAGCCATCCTGACCCTTTACATGGGCATCGCTGGATTTTTCTCCGCGTAGATCTGCGAATTTGCGAAGCAGGCTTTCTTCCTCTTTGTTCAGTTTGGTTGGTGTGTGAACTTCGATATGAACGATTAAATCCCCGCGATCTCCGCGACGTAATCGAGTCATTCCCTTGCCCTTAACGACAATAGGTGTCCCGCTTTGTGTACCTGGCTTAATCTGCACATCAACTGGGCCATCTAAAGATTCGACGGTCACTGTTGTTCCAAGCGATGCGGCAACCATGCTGATATCGATCTGCATATGTAGCGTGTCGCCCTCGCGGATTAAGTAATCATGGCGCTCTTCAACGATTTCCACGTATAGATCACCAGCTGGGCCACCGCCAGCGCCCACTTCTCCGCGTCCTGACATTTGAATTCTGTTTCCAGTTTCAACTCCTGCAGGAATCTTTACATCAATTGTTTGACGGCTACGAACCCGTCCTTCTCCAGCACATTCACGACAAGGGTTTTTAATAACACTTCCGTATCCATTACATGTATTGCATGGGCGTGAAGTCATAACCTGACCAATAACTGAGCGAACTACCTGTTGTGTTTCGCCACGCCCCTTACATACCAAGCACATTTCTGGATGGTCGCCATCCTGACATCCTGTGCCTGTGCACTTAGGGCACACAACCGCTGAATCAACTGTGATCTCGCGTTCAGTTCCAAAACATGCTTCATTAAGATCTACTTGAATACGAATCAGCGAATCTTGTCCTGCACGTGTGCGAGGTCGTGGCCCGCGAGATCCGCCACCACCAAAGAATGCATCCATGATGTCGCTGAATCCGCCACCAAAGTTTGCTCCACCAAAACCGCCACCAAATCCACTGCCACCCATGTCATAGCTCTGTCGCTTTTGTGGATCGCTTAAAACATCGTAAGCCTCTGTAACCTCTTTGAACTTTTCTTGAGTATGAGGATCAGGGTTCACATCTGGGTGTAGTTCACGTGCAAGTTTGCGGTACGCCTTTTTGATTTCATCGGCGGTTGCACCCTTGGTGACACCTAGGGTCTCGTAATGATCAGCCACTTAAGCACCTTCATTAATAAATCGTCCGACATATCGTGCAACCGCATCAACTGCAGCAATAGATCCTGCGTAATCCATACGTGTAGGACCCAAGACGCCAAGACCACCAAGCTGGCCTGAATCCACACCATAGCCAACTGTGACCAATGAGGTTGCCTGCAGATTTGCCTCAGTCTGCTCGCTACCAATTCGAACATGGACAGTTGGATGTACTTCGTTCAGCAAACTCAACAAAACTACCTGCTCTTCTAGTGCCTCAAGAATTGGAGA
>JNSK01000103.1_pt1 | contig 15504 bp, 15 predicted proteins | sample 210681 | NCBI WGS metagenome assembly JNSK01 (sample SAMN02808684, study PRJNA238866) | freshwater metagenome | biome: fresh water; feature: freshwater reservoir; material: water; isolation source: water column of the freshwater reservoir Embalse de Amadorio in Spain | place: Spain: Valencia ...
CGGTTACATCCCATTCCAACGGAGATCGCTCATTCCAAACTTTTTCAAATTCGTCGAATCCAGGGATCGACTTGGCTGCCATAGTGCGAATTGGGCCGGCAGCGACCAGGTTTACACGAATATTTTCTGCACCTAAATCACGCGCTAGGTACCTCGCTGTAGATTCAAGTGCAGCCTTGGCAACACCCATCCAGTCATACTTCGGCCAAGCAACGGTTGCATCGAAATCTAGACCAACTACAGAGCCACCACCCTTGAAGAGTGAACGAGTGGCCATCGTCAAAGATTTAAGTGAGTAAGCGGAAACATGCACAGCAGTTGCCACATCTTCCCAAGCAGTATTTAAAAAGTTGCCGCCAAGTGCCGCTTCGGGTGCGAAGCCGATCGAATGAACAACGCCATCTAAGTGCAGAACATGTTCACGAACTCGCTCCGCGAGAGCATCCAGATGTTCCTGATTTGTAACATCTAACTCAATTACTGGTGCGGGTTGAGGCAAGCGCCCCGCAATACGTGTGGTCAAGCTCATGACGCGTCCATAAGATGAGAGCAGAACAGTTGCGCCCTGTTCCTGAGCCAACTTTGCAATATGGAAAGCGATAGAACTATCGGTGAGAACCCCAGTAACCAAGATATTTTTTCCTTGCAAGATCCCCATATTAATGACCCATTCCTAATCCACCATCAACTGGTATCAACGCCCCGGTAATGTAACCAGCATCTGGAGATGCTACAAATGTCACTACCTTTGCGATCTCATCTGCTGAGCAGAATCGACCTAGCGGCACCGATTTAGCAATCTCGTCGCGACGTTTCTCATCCAAAGTTGCAGTCATATCGGTTTCAACAAATCCCGGTGCTACAACATTTGCAGTAATTCCGCGCGAGCCCAGCTCTCGCGCAAATGAACGAGCCATTCCCAATAATCCAGATTTACTTGCAGCATAATTAACTTGTCCCGCCGCTCCGACTCCGCCGACAACGGAACCGATGAAAATCAATCGTCCACGCTTTAATTTTAGTAAACCTTTAGTGGCGCGACGGGCGACGCGGAAAGCGCCTGTCAAATTGGCATTAACCACATCTTCGAAATCTTTATCGCTCATGCGCAACACCAAGCCATCTTTGGTGATTCCTGCGTTAGCAACGATGATTTCTGGAGTTCCCCATTTTTCTTCTATTTCGTTGAAGGCGGCCTCCACACTTTCTGAGGAAGTTACATCCATCTTTACCGCAAGAAATTCTGAAGGTGCATCACCTGATCTGTAAGTGATAACGACACGGTGGCCAGCCTCAGATAACGATTGCGCAACCGCTAATCCGATTCCTCGATTTCCACCGGTTACGAGGGCGAGCGAAGAATTATCTTCTGACATATGGCAAAACTTACCCTGCTACTTATGCGTAACCAGCATTTCCACCTCGCGCCTTGCCTTATCGACCCATACTCTTATCTCATGGCTGGGATATTCCGTAGGAAACAGAGAAAAAAGGGTTCAGCACCTGTTTATGACATCACCGCTGCTCCCGCATCTCTCACTCGCGATCAAGCCGGACGCCAAAAGCGTTACTTCATTTCGATGATGATTCGAACTGCCTGCTTCTTGCTCACTGTTATTCTGCCTAGTCCCTATCGTTGGTTTGCTTTATTGGGGGCGGTGACTCTTCCCTATATTGCGGTCGTTGTTGCAAATGCAGGTCGTGAAAGTTTTGCACCTGGAGAATCCTTGGTAAGCGATAAAGCTAAGTCTTTAGAGTGATAACGATTCGCTAGACTTCCGATATGTCGAATAAGCCAGTTAACACTCGCGAACCACTGGCTCTCTCTAAAACCTTGATAGCACTTATCTTGGTCGCGCTCTGCATATGGGCGGCACAATGGCAGTTTCAACGAGGTATAGATCGCCAAGATCGTAACGACACAATTGAAGCCCAATTGACTCTTCCTGCTTTGGATGTCACCGAAATTCCCTCGAAAGATAGCTCGCAGATCGAGAAATTTGAATGGCGAACGATAAATGCAACCGGAACCTTTAAATCTGATCAACAGATTCTCTTAAAAAATAGATACTTCGAGGGCAAGTACGGCTATGAAGTGTTAACACGATACTCGTTGAGTGATGGCAGGTTTGTCTGGGTTGATCGAGGTTGGGTTATAGCCGGCAAAGACGCACAGACCGCACCCGAAGTAACCGCAGTGCCCAAGGGTGAAGTATCGATCTTGGCCAGAGTGAGACTTGATAAGTCCTTGCCTGTTGGCGCTTTCTTCGCTCTTCCAACCTCTGGTACCGGAATGATTTCAAAATTAAATGCCCAAACGGGCTTTGCAAGTGAAGGCTTTTACTTGGACTTAATTAGCGGATCAGACAGTTCGTTAACCCCAGAAGCGCCAGCGCAATTACCACAACTTAGCGATGGTCCTCACTTGGCTTACTCACTTCAGTGGGTCTTCTTCGGGGGCCTAGTTGTCTACGGGCGGATATTAATTCGACGTGGTCAAATCTTGACGCGCAAAGAGCTCTGAGTAGAGCCCTCCCGCTCGGACCAATTCGTCGTGCTTTCCGCGTTCGCGGATCAAACCATTCTCCAAAACAATAATCTGGTCAGCGCTCATCACCGTACTCAATCTATGGGCGATGACGATGCTGGTGCGCCCCTGAAGTGCGCTAGCTAAAGCGCTCTGAACAAGTTCTTCATTTTCCGAATCTAGATGTGCGGTCGCTTCATCCAAGATAACGATGCTCGGGGATTTCAAGAGCAACCTTGCGATTGCTAGACGTTGCTTCTCTCCACCGGATAGACGGTGACCGCGCTCTCCAACCATTGTTTCCAGACCATTTGGAAGTGAGGTAATCAGATCCCAGATTTGTGCCGCCTGGCATGTTGATTTCATTTCATCGAGCGTTGCATCGGATTTTGCATAACGTAAATTTGCAGTGATCGTGTCGTGAAATAAATGCGAATCTTGCATCACCACTCCGATTGAATCGCGCAGAGAAGTCAGCGTTAGATCTCGCAGATCCTGGCCATCGATCTTGATAGATCCTGATGTCACATCGTATAGTCGCGGCAAAAGTGCGCTGATAGTGGTCTTGCCTGCGCCGGATGGACCAACAAGTGCGGTAACAGAGCCAGGTTTTGCGATGAAAGAGATCCCCTTTAAAATCTCTTCGCTATCTTTAACTTCCGGCAATGAAGCAGCTTCGAGAGATGCTAAGGAAATCTGTTGTGCATTTGGATAGGTAAAGCGAACATTGTTAAATTCAATCGACGGAGTCTTGCTCTTTAAAGCAATTGCGTTCGGTTTTTCTTGCACCATTGGCTCTAGATCTAAAACCTCAAAGACGCGCTCAAAAGATACCAATGCGCCCATAACATCAACTCGGACCGTGGCCAGTGCGACGAGAGGACCGTATAAGCGCGCCAACAGCGTTGTGATAGCGATCAAGCTTCCAACGGTAATTGCACCATCTATTGCGAGATGGCCACCAATCCCATAGGCGATTGCGGTGGCTAGCGCTGCAATACTGATAAGTGCGATGAAGAAGAATGTGTTGAGCATCGCCATTGAGATTCCAATATCGGCGACTTTGCGTGCTTTCTTTTTGAAAACCTGCGACTCCTCATTCAAATCTCCGTATAGCTTCACCAGAAGCGCACCTGAAACGTTAAAGCGCTCAGTCATGGTCGAAGACATTTCACCGTTTATCTCAAAAGAATCGCGCGTATAACCCTGCAAGCGGGCACCGATCCACTTAGTTGGAGCCAAGAAAATAGGAAGTAAGAGAAGCGAGGCAACAGTGATTTGCCAACTCAGCGCCAACATTGTTCCGACAACCAAGATTAGAGTGAGTACGTTGCTGATTAGCCCTGAGAATGTTGAGGTAAAGGCTCTCTGCGCGCCTATGACGTCAGAGTTGATGCGAGTAATCAACGCACCGGTCTGAGTGCGAGTGAAGAAAGCAATTGATTGTTCTTGTACGTGGCGGAAGACTTGTGAGCGTAGATCGTAAATCAAACCTTCGCCGATCTTGGCAGATATCCAACGAACAACGATATTTATCACCGCGGTCAGAATTGCCAGAACAGCAACTGCAATGGCCATCGTTGTGACAACTGTTCGGTCTTTCGGAATCACGCCTTGATCGATGAGTTCGCGCAGCAATAATGGTGTTGCTACCGTTAAAACCGCATCGGCAATAAGGCAGAAGAGAAATAGTATGAAAGTTGATTTATAGGGGATGGCATAAGTGAAAATCCGCTTTAAAGTTCCCGGGCGCAGCTTTGCATTCTTTACGGATTGATCCGAACTTAGAGTTCTAAGTGCCATCCAGCCAGCGTGCATGGACACTTCAGACCCCGATTCGTTGAGTTAGCGAAAACCTTAAACAGTGAAACCTAATGCGCGTAACTGTTCACGCCCATCATCAGTGATCTTATCGGGGCCCCAGGGCGGCATCCACACCCAATTGATTTTTACATCAGAAGTTAGCGGTGCTAGCGCTTGACGAGTTTGATCTTCAATTACATCCTGTAACGGGCAAGCAGCCGAAGTTAAGGTCATGTTTAAAACGGCGATATTGTTATCGTCGACCATTACGTCGTAGATCAAACCGAGGTCAACAACATTGATTCCGAGTTCGGGATCAACTACATCCTTCATCGCCTCTGTTACATCATCAACTGCAGCAACCACTATTGGTCCTCTCTCTTCTGCTTATTAGTCTAGTTTAGATTTCGATTGAGCCTGAACACTGGCATCTTTAAAGGCCATCCAACCCAAGAGCGCGCACTTTATTCGTGCCGGGTATTTCGAGACACCGGCGAGGGCGATTGCATCTTCCAACACCGCTTCATCACCTGAAACGGCGATCTTCTTGCCAATTAACAAATCGGTGAGGATCGAAACACTTGCTTGCGAGATTGAGCAGCCGACCCCATCCCAAGAGATATTGCTGATCGTTCCGTCTGTGATCGTTAAATTCAGATCAATTTCATCTCCACAAGAAGGATTGACATGATGAACTTGTGCATCGTATTTCAAAGAGAGCTTCTTGTTTTGAGGACGCTTGTAGTGATCCAGAATAACTTCTTGATAGAGATTATCTAATTGCATTAGCCGAAGTATTTCTGTGCATCGCGAACACCATCAACAAGGACGTCTATATCTGCCAAAGTGTTATAGAGATAGAAAGATGCACGGGTCGTTGCGGGAACGCCCATCTTGCGTGTCAATGGCCAAGCGCAATGGTGTCCTGTGCGAACTGCGATACCTGCGTCATCCAAGAACTGGCCAAGATCATGTGGGTGGATCTCTCCCAAGGTGAATGAAACAGCTCCCCCGCGTAAATCCATATCAGCCGGGCCAATAATCTTTAGGTCATGGATTTGCTGCAGTTGAGAAATTGCATAGCGCGTAATTTCAATTTCGTGATTATGGATTTGCTGCATTCCGATTGCCGTTAAATATTTTAGAGCAGCGCCCAAGCCAACGATCTGCGCCATATTTGGTACACCTGGTTCAAATTTTCGCGGCGCAGGCGCCCAAGTGGCATCAGTCATTGTGACACTTTCAATCATTGATCCGCCGAAGAGAAAAGGTGGAAGTTCATCAAGCAGGTTTGCACGACCCCAAAGAACACCAACGCCAGTTGGGCCAACTGCCTTATGTCCAGAAAAAACCAGGAAATCAATATCAAGTGCAGCAACATTGACTGGCATGTGTGGCACTGATTGGCACGCATCGAGTATGAAAGTCGCACCAACTTGGTGGGTGCGCTTAACCAAATCAGACAAAGGATTGATTGTGCCTAGCACATTTGATTGATGAGTTAGGGCAACAATCTTCGTACGGCTGGTAATCACGCTATCTATATTTGAAAGATCTAAGCGTCCATCAGGGGTTACTTCAAACCATTTGAGAACGGCGCCAGTTCGCTTAGCGAGTTGTTGCCAAGGAATTAAATTAGCGTGATGTTCCATCTCCGAAACGACAATCTCATCGCCAGCTTCGAGATGAAATCTATTTCCAACTGGAGAATGACCAATTGAATACGCCAGTAGGTTCAGCGCTTCTGTGGAGTGCTTGGTAAATACAATTTCATCAATGGCGCTGCCCAGAAAATTGGCCACAACTTCTCGCGCGGATTCAATCGCCTCTGTCGCTTCTTCGGCTAATTGATGTGCGCCTCGATGTGCAGCAGCGTTATGGTTTCGGTAGAAATTTGATTCTGTATCTATAACCACGGTGGGCTTTTGACTTGTAGCCCCGCTATCGAGATAGACCAAACGTTTTCCGTCGCGAATGGTCCGATCAAAGATCGGAAAATCCTTTCGAATTACTAGTGGGTCAAAGGTCATAACAAATTACGCGGTGACGTACTCCGCGTAACCGTTCGCTTCTAACTTATCGGCCAGCTCTGGTCCGCCCTCTTCCACGATCTTGCCATTGGCAAAGACGTGCACGAAATCTGGTTTGATATAGCGCAAAATACGGGTGTAGTGGGTAATTAATACCACTCCAATATTGTTACCTTCCTTGGCACGATTAACGCCCTCTGAAACGATACGTAACGCATCGACGTCGAGGCCTGAATCTGTTTCATCAAGAATTGCAATCTTTGGTTTCAATAGTTCAAGTTGCATGATTTCGTGACGCTTCTTCTCTCCACCAGAAAAACCTTCATTTACGTTGCGTTGTGCAAATGATGGATCCATGCTGAGCGCTTGCATTGCGTCCTTAACTTCGCCAACCCATGTGCGCAGCTTTGGAGCTTCACCGCGAAGAGCGGTTGCTGCTGTGCGAAGGAAATTAGATACTGATACGCCAGGTACTTCAACTGGATATTGCATAGCTAGGAAGAGACCGGCCTTAGCGCGTTCGTCGACAGTCATCTCAAGAACATCTGCGCCATCCAGAGTTACGGTTCCTCCAGTGATGTTGTACTTGGGATGTCCAGCAATTGAGTAGGCCAGAGTTGATTTACCCGAACCATTAGGGCCCATGATTGCGTGGGTTTCACCTGATTTAATTGTGAGGTCTACGCCCTTAAGAATTTCTACTGCACCGTTTTCGGTATCAACAGAGACCTTTAAGCCGCGAATTTCTAATGTACTCATCAAATTACCTCACTACGCTTCTACCGTGACGGAGTCTCCGTCAACGATTACTGGATAAACTTTTATCGGTGCTACCGCTGGAGGGGTAACTGCATCTCCCGTGCGTAAATCAAATTCCGCGCCGTGTAACCAACACTCAATTTTGAAATCTAGGATTTCACCCTCAGAAAGCGATGCATCAGAGTGTGAGCAGGTGTCATCAACTGCAAAGACTTGATCGCCTATTCGTGCTACACAAATTGCACGACCATCTTTCTCGATTCGGACTGGTTTTCCTTCGGCTAGTGAGGAAAGATTTAGATCGCTCATCAAGCACCCGCCTTCGCAAGTTCTGTATCAATCCGGTCCATAAGGCGCGTTTGGATTTCTTCGTTGCCAATTTCAGAAACTATTTCGTTGAAGAAACCACGTACGACTAAACGGCGAGCATCAGCCAATGTGATTCCACGAGACATCAAATAGAAGAGCTGTTCATCATCAAATCTGCCAGTCGTGCTGGCGTGGCCCGCTCCGACAATTTCACCCGTCTCGATTTCCAGGTTAGGCACGGAATCTGCACGAGCTCCATCAGATAGCAAAAGGTTACGGTTCAATTCATAGGTATCTGTACCTTCGGCTGCTGCTCGGATGAAGACATCGCCGATCCAAACAGTGTGTGCCTGATCCCCAGCTAGCGCACCTTTGTAGTTGACTCGAGATTTAGCGTTGGGCACTTTGTGGTCGACAAACATGCGGTGTTCAAAGAACTGACCAGAAGTTGCAAAGTACACGCCGAGTAACTCACATGAAGCACCAGGTGCGGCAAATTCAACTGTTGGCAAAAGCCTTACGAGTGATCCACCAATCGTGACAACAATTGATTTAAATGAAGCGTCACGATCAACCACGGCATGTTGGCGACCTGCGTGAACAGTTTTACTTCCCCACTCTTGTAGAGAGACCAAAGTAAGGCTGGCACCTGGCGCTACTGAAATTTCCAGATCCTCGGCTAAATGAGTATCACCAGAGTTCTCAATAATTACAGTTGCACGAGCGTGGTTTTCAACGCGAATTAAAGCGCGCGAAAACTCTGCAGTATCTAGAGCCCCAGCAGAGCGCTTTAAGAATATTGGCTGCGCGACTTCGGTGTTAGCGGCAATAGTCAAAACTGAAACCTCTTTGGCGAAGTCCCGAATACGCGCGACGATTACATCATCACTTTCAGAAATTGGCGCGGCATCAGATGCTGAAACAAGAGCGAATGAGACTCCGGCAACAGCTGCTGAACCAAGCGAAAGAGAGTGGCGATCTGCAATTATTGCAGTGCCATCGTGAAGACCACCCAAACGCTTTAACGGTGTAAAGCGCCAGGCCTCTTCACGTCCAGTTGGCGTTAAGTAGTTGGTTGTTAGGGTTGTCATTAACCAACAGCGCCTTCCATTTGCAATTCGATAAGGCGGTTTAGCTCAAGGGCGTACTCCATTGGAAGCTCACGAGCGATTGGTTCAATAAATCCACGAACGATCATCGCCATCGCTTCATCTTCAGTTAATCCACGAGACATTAAGTAAAACAGCTGATCATCGCTGATCTTTGAAACCGTCGCTTCGTGGCCCATAGATACATCGTCTTCGCGAATATCAACATATGGGTAGGTATCGGATCGTGAAATCGTATCTACCAAGAGCGCATCGCACTTAACCGTGCTCTTTGAATGGTGTGCACCTTCTTGAACTTGCACAAGTCCGCGATAAGACGTGCGTCCTCCACCACGTGCCACAGACTTCGAGATAACAGAAGAAGATGTGTAAGGAGCAGCGTGAACCATCTTGGCTCCCGAGTCTTGGTGCTGTCCAGGACCGGCAAAAGCAAGAGATAGCGTTTCGCCTTTTGCGTGAGGGCCCATCAACATAACAGCTGGGTACTTCATTGTTACCTTTGAACCGATATTGCCATCGACCCATTCCATAGTTGCACCCTCTGCGCAGGTCGCACGCTTGGTAACCAAGTTGTAAACATTGTTAGACCAGTTTTGGATAGTGGTGTAACGAACGCGCGCACCTTTTTTAACGATGATTTCAACGACTGCAGAGTGAAGTGAATCTGATTTGTAGATAGGTGCTGTACAGCCTTCAACGTAGTGAATGTAAGAATCTTCATCGGCAATGATCAAGGTGCGTTCAAACTGGCCCATGTTCTCGGTGTTGATGCGGAAATATGCCTGCAATGGAATATCTACGTGAACGCCCTTAGGGACATAGATAAATGAACCACCTGACCAGGCCGCTGTATTTAGTGCAGCAAATTTATTATCGCCGACGGGGATAACAGAACCAAAATACTCTTTGAAGAGTTCTGGGTGCTGCTTTAGTCCGCTATCGGTATCAAGGAAGATAACGCCTTGTTTTTCGAGATCTTCACGGATTGAGTGGTAGACAACTTCTGACTCATACTGTGCTGCAACACCAGACACGAGGCGTTGTTTTTCGGCTTCCGGAATACCTAGACGATCGTAGGTATTTTTAATCTCATCTGGAAGATCATCCCAAGTTGCAGCCTGCTTCTCAGTTGAACGCACGAAATATTTAATGGTGTCGAAGAAAATTCCGGTCAGGTCTGAACCCCACGACGGCATCGGCTTCTTTTCAAATAATGACAAGCCCTTCAGGCGCATGTCGAGCATCCACTGTGGCTCACTCTTCTTTGAAGAGATGTCGCGAACCACTTCGTCGTTAATGCCGCGGCGTGAATTAGCCCCGGCGTCATTACCGTCAGACCAGCCGTATTCGTAATTTCCAAGTCCGTCTAGTTCTGGGTGTGCAGTTGTCATGACCGCGCCTTTCCGGCTGTTAGTGGTTGTTTTTTACTCATGTTTGGAATGTAGGTTGTGCAAACACCATCACCGTGCGCGATGGTGGCTAAACGTTGAACATGTGTGCCGAGCAGCTTAGAGAAGGCTTCAGTTTCTGCTTCGCAGAGTTGGGGAAATTCAGATGCTACGTGCGCGATTGGACAATGGTGCTGACAGAGTTCTTCGCCAGTGGCACGTGGTCCGGCGCTTGCAGCGTAACCTTGTTCGGTTAAGAAGGACGCTAAAGCATCTAACTTATTTGAGCTCTTCGCAATTGCAATTGCACCCTTGCGTTCAATATCGTCAGCGCGAGATTTTGCGAAAGCGGTTACTAGATGTTCGCCAGATTGTGCTGACATAAACTTAAGTGCGGCAACTGCGAGATCGTCGTAAGAATGTTCAAATTTTTCGCGGCCGGAATCGGTCATAACAAAGACCTTCGAAGGTCGACCGCGACCGCGGGTAGATGAGATTCGTGGTTCGCGCGCTTCTAAAATTCCGTCGGCGGTAAGCAAATCTAAATGGCGCCGAATACCAGCTGGCGTTAAACCCAAACGCTCTCCGAGGGCTGCCGCGGTGGATGGCCCATTTTCCAGAATGGAACGGGCGACCGCGTCGCGAGTACGCGGATCGTCGATGCTTTTTAGGGCTGGCCCTCCAGTTATTTTCACAACAGTATTGTGTCGTAATTCGCTCGCGCTTTCCACTCAGAGCGCGTGGCGAAGGTCCTAGTCTTAGGCTATGAAATTACGCCGCGCCCTTTATGGAGTTTTGCTCGTATTGCAGGCGGGGCTGGTCGTTACAGGTGGCGCAGTTCGGCTGACGGGGTCGGGGCTGGGATGTCCAACATGGCCAGAATGCACGCCCGGTTCTTACACCCCGGTCCCCCACCAACCTGAAAAGCAATTACACGTTTGGATTGAATTTGGAAATCGCTTACTCACATTTGCTCTAGTAGCAGCTGCGCTCGCTGTTTTGATTAACGTTTTATATAGGCAGCGCCGCGATCTACGACTATTGGCGATAGGGCAAGTACTGGGAATTTTTGGTCAAGGAATTCTTGGCGGAATAACAGTGCTTACCCAATTGCACCCAGCGACTGTCGCCGCCCACCTCTTACTCTCAATAATTTTGATCGGTGGCGCTACTTCTCTATATGACCGACGAGAATCTGGCATCATCCGAATTAAGCCAGCGGAGAAGATCGCTGCAAATCTTTCAAGAGTACATGTTTATCTGACTTTTCTAGCGATCGCTTTGGGCACCCTGGTGACCGGTAGCGGGCCGCACGCGGGTGATGAAGATGCTCCTCGCTTTGGATTTGATATCCGCACGGTAGCTTCGATCCACGCGGAATCTGTCATCGCACTCCTTGGAGTCACTTTGGCTCTCTATGTTGCTGTGCGCTCCAATCCCTTGCATAAGCGCCGCTTGTTTATCTTTCTCGCTATTGCACTTGGACAAGGCGCGATTGGTTATATCCAATACTTCACCGGAATACCTGAAATACTCGTCGCTGCACACCTCTTGGGATCGACACTAGTTTGGATCTCAGCTTGGCGTCTGCGTTTAGCAATTACCACTTCCCCGGTTCGTACTCAACCATCTAGCGCGGGAGAAAATTCTTGATGCACAAATTAGAAAACTGGTCGGTAAATGATGATCGCGCTGTTGCATATGCCCGCGCCCTTGCAATGGATGCAGTACAAAACGCTGGTCACGGCCATCCTGGAACCGCGATGTCTCTTGCACCAGTCGCCTATAACTTATTTCAACGCCATTTAATTCATGATCCTTCAGATCCAAAGTGGTTGGGTCGCGATCGTTTCATTCTCTCTTGCGGACATTCATCATTAACTCTCTACACCCAACTTTTCTATAGCGGTTATGGGCTTGAGATGGAAGATTTGAAGGCATTCCGAACTTGGAATTCACTAACCCCGGGCCATCCTGAATACGGACACACTGCTGGTGTTGAAATGACGACAGGTCCATTGGGAGCCGGAGTTGCAACTGCCGTTGGAATGGCCATGGCAGCGCGTTATGAACGTGGTTTATTCGATCCCGATGCCGCCAAAAACTCTTCGCTCTTTGATCACAATATTTGGGTTCTCTGTTCAGATGGGGATTTACAAGAAGGCGTAAGCAGTGAAGCCTCATCGCTGGCTGGAACACAAGAACTTGGTAATTTAAAAGTAATTTATGACGATAACCGAATTTCAATCGAAGGTGACACCCACATCGCCTTCACCGAAGATGTCTCCGCACGCTACCGTGCATATGGGTGGAATGTAATTGATGTTGAAGCGGCGAGTGATGGCAACGTTGATCTAGTTGCTGTGGATGCGGCGATGATTGCTGCTAAAAAGGAGACGACCAAGCCGACGCTAATTCGCATGCAATCGATAATTGCTTGGCCCGCACCGCATGCGCGAAATACCGCGGAATCTCACGGTTCCGCCCTTGGCGCAGAAGAAATTGTTGAAACCAAGAAATTACTAGGCTTAGATCCAGAAGAACATTTTGCGATGCCCGCCGACGTTCTGGCACACGTTCGCGAAGTAAAAACTAGAGGCGCAGCGACGCGCAAGGCTTGGGACGAAAAATTCGCATCTTGGAAAAGCGCTAATCCAGATCGTGCAACGCTACTGAATCGTTTAGTTAGCGGTGACCTACCTAAAGGTTGGGACGCTGAACTTCCGCAATATCCCGCAGGTAAAGATGTTGCGACTCGAAAAGCATCTGGTGAGGTTATTGCCGCACTTGCAAAGATACTTCCAGAATTTTGGGGTGGTTCTTCCGATCTAGCGGGAAGCAATAACACGACCATAAGCGGCGCTGGTTCTTTCTTGCCTGCAAGTAGCAAGATGGCCGGCGCTAATCCTTACGGAAGAATGATCCACTTCGGTATTCGCGAACATGCAATGGGTTCGATACTTAACGGAATTGCACTTCACGGGTTATCTAAAACCTTTGGTGGAACTTTCGCAGTCTTCAGCGATTACATGCGACCAGCGGTTCGATTGTCTGCAATTATGGATCTACCGAGCATTTTTATCTGGAGCCACGATTCAATTGGACTCGGCGAAGATGGTCCGACACATCAACCTGTCGAGCACTTAGCAGCGCTTCGGGCTATTCCAAATTTCTCCGTAGTTCGCCCCGCAGATGCCAATGAAGTCCGCGAAGCGTGGAAAGCGATCATGCTTCGTCGCAAACCGGTTGGGTTACTGCTATCGCGTCAGAATCTTCCGGTCGTAGATCGCTCGACACATGGGTCAGCAGAATTGGTAAATAAAGGCGCTTATATTCTCAAGGATTCACCAACCACCGCTGAGGTTGTAATCATTGCAACGGGCTCAGAAGTCTCAGTTGCACTTGCCGTGCAGAGCGCGCTGGCAGATAAATCGATCGCCGTACGCGTTGTAAGTGCTCCGTGCTTGGAATGGTTTGCTCAAGAAAGTTCTGCATACCAAGAGAGCGTTCTGCCGAAATCGGCCCGCTTAAAGGTAAGTATCGAAGCTGGCATTGCACAAGGTTGGCGTGAATATATCGGAGATAGTGGAATTGCCATCTCCCTAGAACACTTCGGTGCTTCTGCTTCTGCTACGAAATTATTTGCTGAATTTGGATTCGGCGCAGAAGCGATTGTTGCCAAGATTGAAGCAGCTCTTAGTTAATGATTACTTTATCGGGTCCAGCTCTAAGTAAAGTAAATCGTCAAGATCCTGTTTATCTGGTACTCGCAGATGCCCATCCCAAAGTTGCTAAGAAGGATATAAATACTTGGGGGCCAACGGCCGCGAAGGAAGCCGCGGTGAGACTTAACTGGATTGATTTGGATGAGAGTTCTCGGGAATTACTTCCAATACTCGATGCAGTAGCGGCGAAGTTTAGAGATTACGAAAATTTAGTGTTGTGTGGAATGGGCGGTTCTTCTCTGGCTCCAGAAGTGATCGCTAAAACTTACCGTAAAGAGATCTTTATCTTGGATTCAACCGATCCAAGTTACTTAGCGCACGCGCTAACTGGCTCCCCCGAGAAATTGCTAGTGATTGTTAGTTCTAAATCAGGATCGACAATTGAGACAGCATCACAGCGAGCCTTCTTTGAAGATTACCTAAGAAAAGCAAAGTTAGATCCAACTCAACATATGTTGTTTGTGACAGATCCAGGTTCGCCTTTAGATAAAGATGTAAGAGCTAAAGGATTCACGGTTATCAACGCTGATCCAAAGGTGGGCGGTCGCTTTAGCGCACTCACCGCTTTTGGTCTGACTCCTGCGAGCCTTATGGGGGTTGATGCTTCGATACTTTTAGATCAAGCAGGCGATGCCCGCGCGCAATTAATGAGTGATCCTTCAGTGGTGCTAGATGTTGCGTACTTACTGTTAACTCAAAATCAACAATATTTGGGCTTTACTGATCTCGGATCTCCCTTTCCAGGACTCTCTGATTGGATCGAGCAGTTAATCGCCGAATCCACCGGCAAGGATGAAAAGGGACGCTTGCCAATAGCAACAGAAAACTTCAGCCAGGCAGAAGGTGGTGGCGCTTTCTCGATTTCATTCGCACCAGGTGCGCATTTAAGCGTTAGTGCGGAAATTGGTGAGCATTTCTTATTTTGGGAGTGGGTCACCGCTTTGATGGGTGCTGCGCTCAACGTTGATCCCTTCAATCAACCGAATGTAACTGAAGCTAAAGAAGCAACGTCTGCAGTATTAGTGGAGTGGGATAACAAATTACCCCAGCTAACTGCGGCCTCCGTAGATGAGCAGGTAGAGATTTTTGGAGACGGAAACACACTGACTGCCGCGTTGAAGAACTTGATAGCAACCACAGATTCAGATGGATACATTGCAGTTATGGCATATCTAGATCGCAGAGCTGATGCGGATATTGCTGAGCTTAGAAGTATTTTGTCGGAGAAATCTGGTCGACCCGTAACTTTTGGTTGGGGTCCTAGATTTTTGCACTCGACCGGACAGTTCCATAAAGGTGGACAGCAGAATGGTTCCTTCTTACAAATAACCGGCGCCACCAGTCAGGATTTCGAAGTCCCAGGTCGAGATTTTTCCTTTGGAACGCTACTGATGGCGCAAGCAGTTGGTGATTACCGTGCACTTGGGGCAAGAAAATACCCGCTCCTTCGCCTTAACTTGCTAGAACGAAGTGCGGGTATCACTCAACTTATAAAAGCTGCAAAAGCTCTTTAACTATTCGTCATCTCCACGAAGTTTGCGCAGAGCATCTTCTAGGATCTTCGCGCCCTCGGTATCAGTGCGACGTTCTTTTACATAAGCTAAATGAGTCTTGTAAGGAATATTAACTACTGCCTTAGGCGGATTGTTGCGATCGCGACCAGCAGGTAATCCACACTTTGGACAATCCCATTCAGCTGGAATAACAACGGTCTCTTCTACAGCAAATGATGGGCGAACTTCGTGTCCGTTGCCGCACCAGTAGGAAACGGTAGCGCGTTCAATCTGATCTCCGCGTTCTGCTTCTCCCATTGGGCCAGCGCCAACACGACTTCCACGAATTGCACTTGCCATT
>JNSK01000104.1_pt1 | contig 15501 bp, 17 predicted proteins | sample 210681 | NCBI WGS metagenome assembly JNSK01 (sample SAMN02808684, study PRJNA238866) | freshwater metagenome | biome: fresh water; feature: freshwater reservoir; material: water; isolation source: water column of the freshwater reservoir Embalse de Amadorio in Spain | place: Spain: Valencia ...
TTAATTGCATCAATTTCGCGTAGGAACTCAAGTGCCTGCTTGGCTCCAAGCTCTTCTGCGCGAGCCATGAATGCGCGAATATCTTTAGGAAGACATCCGCCACCAAATCCGATTCCGGCCTGCAAGAAACGGTTTCCAATACGTGGGTCGTATCCGATTGCTTTAGCCAAAACGGTGACATCGCCACCAGCGGCCTCACATACTTCCGCCATCGCATTAATAAAGGAGATCTTTGTTGCAAGGAAAGAGTTTGCAGCTACCTTAACAAGTTCTGATGTTGGTAGATCTGCACGAATCCATGGAGTTCCAAGAGCGATAACCGGTTCGTAAACCTCTTTGAGAATTTCCTCTGCACGATCATTTGCAACTCCGACAACTAATCGGTTTGGGGTCAAAGTATCTTCAACAGCAAAACCTTCACGTAGAAACTCTGGATTCCACGCAAGATCTGCTTGAGGAGCACTCTTTGCTAACTCTGCTCGCAGCCCTTGAGCGGTTCCAACAGGAACAGTTGATTTACCAACCACAAGTGAACCATCTTTTAGGTGAGGTGCAATCGCTGCAACTGCAGCTTTCACATAGGTCAGATCAGCGGCAAGTCCGTCCTTGCTTTGTGGAGTTCCAACACAAACAAAGTGAACATCGGCATCTTTAACTGCAGAAAAATCTGTTGTAAATGAGAGCCGTCCAGTCTTCATCTCTTGCTCAAGCAAGGTGTCTAAACCTGGTTCATAAAATGGCAGCTTCCCACTTTGCAGAAGCGCAACCTTTTCGGGATCTGTATCGACTCCAACAACGGTAAAACCTAGTGAGGACATGCATGCAGCGTGGGTGGCTCCGAGATAACCGCAGCCAACTACCGAGAGAGTTAAAGTCATGCGGGAGAGTTTACTTCAGAGCCCCGCAAGGGTTTTCATCAGCGGTACGAGTCTTGAATTTATCGATCACAATTGGCTTTGCTGTGGTTGTCGAAGAAGCCGATGGGGTAGGGGTTACCTCATCTGTAAGGGGTAAATCCTCACGAATTCGATTAAATAACTCAGGTGCAAGCTCTGAATCCCACGTAACAACCGATCCGACTCCGGGGACGCGTGCATTGACATTGCCCAAAGGAATTGTGAGGGTGCGAACATTACTTGATGCAAGATTTTTCATCTGCTTTGCAAGAGTGAGCAGATCACTCTTATTGAGCTCTGAATCAGTCTTTACAGTTGCAATAGCAGCATTAAAGAAGTTGACGAGTTTGATTGGATTAAGCAGTACTCCAGTACTTGTCACCTTGCGAAGCACGGCGCTCATGAATTGCTGCTGGCGTTGCATTCGACCCAAGTCACCCATTCCATCAAAGTCACGTGTTCGCACATACTTCAAAGCTTCGACTCCATTAAGTGTGTGCACTCCCGCAGCAAGAACCAAGTGACTACCTGGGTCGTCGATGTCTCGCTTTGTACATACTTCGATTCCGCCTAATGCATCAACCATTCCGGCAAAACCTGCAAAACCAATTTCAATGTAATGGTCAATTCGAATACCAGTTTCATCTTCGATGGTTTGAATCAGGAGCGGAGCACCACCAAATGCAAATGCGGCGTTAATCTTTCCCTTTGCTGCAGGGATAATCTTGTTTTTATCTAAAGATGATGGATGTTCGGGAATAGTCACTAAAGAATCACGAGGAATAGAAATAATTGTGGCTTTATCCCGAGCCTTTGAGATGTGAACTAAAAGCATGGTGTCAGATCGTGAACCTGCGGCGGTCTTAGTGCTTCCTACACGAAGCAACTTCAACTGCTCCTTAGTTAATCCTGCGCGCGTATCTGAACCCACTAACAAGTAGTTAAGAGCTTTATTGGGCTTATCGGGTCGGGAGCTAACTGAACCAAAGGCATCGATGCGGTCGATTGCACCGCTGACTTGTCCGAGTCCCAGCCAGGAAAAGGCGGAAATAAGTACTACTCCCACAGATAGTGAGGTAATAATCCGAATTGCCCGCGTTGATTTCACTATCAGAGAGTACTTGAGCGATAGCGTGTACGCGTTATGTCGACATCAGCGAACACGTTATATGGCTCACCAAAGAGAGAAATCTCAGTCATCCTCCCAGTCCTCAACGAGGCGAAGTATTTAGAGGATTCTGTGAATTCAATCTTGTCTCAGAACTTTGCCGGGGCGCTCGAGGTTATTCTGGCCGTTGGACCATCTCATGATGCAACCATGGAAATCGCTCAAAGGTTGCAGGCGAAAGATTCACGAGTTGTCGTCGTTGACAATCCAACTGGAAGAACTGCGCCAGGTTTAAACCGTGCAATAGCTGCATCTCGATACTCCATCATCGTAAGAGTTGATGGACATTCACAGATTCCGAGTGATTACTGTGAAACAGCTTTTCAGATTCTTGCTGAAACCGGTGCGGTAAATGTAGGTGGAGTTATGGCTGCAGAAGGGGTTTCACTCTTTGAAACCGCTGTCGCACGAGCGATGCGTAGTCCATTAGGAGTAGGAGCTTCTCGTTTTCACACTGGTGGAGGTGCAGGAGAATCTGACACCGTGTATTTAGGGTGCTTTAGAAAAGAGGCGTTACTAGCAGTGGGTGGATTTGATGAGAGATTTACTCGCGCGCAGGATTGGGAGTTGAACTTTCGTTTGCGCGAGAATGGTGGAGTTATTTACTTTGATCCACGGTTGATTGTTACCTACCGCCCGCGCTCTACTGTTTCATCCCTTGCCAAACAGTATTTTCAATATGGACGTTGGAGACGCGTTGTTTCACGTAGACATCAAGGGACTATTAACTACAGATACCTTGCACCTCCATTCACAGTTATTGCCTGCTCTCTATCCATACTCTTAGGTGCCGTAATTGCGCCACTCTTCTTGCTCCCAGCACTTGTATATGCGCTATTTATCCTGGGAGCTTCAATAATGATTGGTAAGAGCGTGGGCGAATTTCTGTGTTTGCCAACAATTTTGCTCACAATGCATATTTCATGGGGGCTTGGTTTTCTTACATCGCCGAAGTCTCTAGCCCCTGCGGTAACCTTGCATCCGTGAGCACCCCACTGCAGGTATACGAGCCATTTAAGGCTGGTCTGCCTAAGCTCGGAAAGTACTGGAAATCGCTCTGGTCAAGGCGGACATTTATATCCGAGTACTCCAAATCAGAGCTTCGCGAACAGCACTTTGATTCAGTCTTTGGACAGCTGTGGCTAGTTATTAATCCCTTACTGCTATCTGGGGTTTACTTTATTTTGATCGTAATTATCCGTGGTGGCAGCGATGGCACTCGATATTTGCACTTAACAGCAACACTGTTTCTCTTCTATTTGATTTCGAATTCCCTTACCGGTGGAGTGAAATCAATTACCGCAGGGCAAAGATTGATTCTTAACACAGCCTTTCCTCGTGTGATGCTTCCAATATCAGCGGTAGTAATCGCAATATTTAAATTCCTGCCCACTATTTTTGTATTTTTGATCATTAAAGCGGTGCTTGGATCAAAGTTTGAAGTTGAAATGTTGTGGGCAATTCCAGTTTTATTCATCACGATGTTTTTGGCTTTAGGGCTGGCTATAACCATCTCATGTATAAATGTTTATTTCAGAGATATCGCTAGCTTCTTACCTTATTTGACTAGAACATTCTTATATCTTTCACCAGTTCTCTACGAGGCTTCAGAGCTAGACCCAAAACTTCGAGTACTTGAAATTGTGAATCCCTTGTTCCCAATCCTTGACTCTTGGTCATCAGCGCTCGTGCATGGAGAGATGCCTCAAATTTCAAGTATGTTGCAGGGCCTAGCCTGGGCTGTCGGAGTCTTTTTCATTGGAACTTATTTCTTCTTGTCGAGGGAGCGTGAGTTCGCTGTCCGTCTCTAATAAGCACACTACTCACGAGATCGCGGTTTCAGTTCGCAATCTTGGTCTGACTTATACAACTGCGATTGATAGTCGACCAACTTTGAAAGCCCGCGCTAAAGCACTTGGTCGCGGTTCAAAGCAGACTCGAGTTGTTCGCGCCCTCGATGAAGTAAATCTTGATGTTGAGTATGGCCAAGTATTAGGTGTCATTGGAACAAATGGCGCTGGCAAATCCTCCTTAATGAGATGTATTGCCGGCATTTTGCCTCCGAGTCAGGGTCGCATCGAAGTGAATGGTTCGGTGAGCACCCTTCTTGCATTAGGTGTCGGCTTCAACCCCTCAATGTCTGGGCGGGACAATGTTTATTTAGGTGGACTGGCTGCAGGAATGTCTCGCGAAGAGATAGAAGGTCACTTTGATGAGATCGCTGAATTTTCAGAGCTAGCTGATGCGATTGATGCGCCGATGCGTACATATTCATCTGGCATGTATGCACGCTTAGCATTTTCTGTGGCAGCAACAGTTCGTCCAGATATCTTGATAATTGATGAGGCGCTCAGTACAGGAGATGCAAAGTTCAAGGAAAAAAGCCTTAACAGAATTAAGGAATTACGAAGTGATGACCGAGCGCTAATTCTGGTTAGCCATGCCATGAAAACATTGCGAGAGACATGCAATGATGTTGTTTGGCTTCACAAAGGAAAAGTTGTACAACGTGGCGAACCCAATACTGTTATTGATGCCTATCAAAAGTTCTTGAATCTCGGAAAGAGTGCAGCAATCGATGAGGATGTATAAAAAACTTCTTGTTGTGTTGGTATTTGCCCTCCTCATTCCGGCTCCTGTAAATGCCACTACTGCACCATCTACATTTGAAATCACAGGTTCTGGGTATGGTCATGGTGTTGGATTAAGTCAAATAGGTGCACGTTCCAAAGCTCTAGCTGGAGAAACCGCAACGGCGATCTTGAATTACTACTACAAAGATATAGTTATTCAACCACTTGATGATTCAAAGATTCTGCGTGTAAATGTCGGACACTTATTGAGCACCGCCCGGGTAACTACCGCTACTCCAGATGCGGTTGTGCAGATTTACAGTGGTGACATAGGCGATGCGCAAGATGCTGTACCACTTGCAGTTATTCCAGCTAAGAGCGCTCTCAACTTTACTATTTTAGGTTCTACTGTTGTCCCAAGTATTTCTCTCGGCAAAAAGATATCTACCTTGCCCAGAAATAGAATCTTCACGGTGCGTTGGAGTGGAACTAGATATTTACCAGGTGTAGAAGGAGTTGTATCGCTCAATCATTCATCAGCAACTACACGTTATCGCCATGGTCAAATGCAGGTGCGAGCGGTTAAGGCATCTACATTGGGATACAGAATTGAGATAACAAACTCTGTGAGATTGGCTGATGAGTACTTGTGGGGAGTTAGCGAGGTCCCATCCTCATGGCCCGCTGCCGCACTAGAAGCTCAAGCCATCGCATCTAGAAGCTATGCAATGAGTAAAGCTGGCATCTATAGAAGCTCATGTGATTGTGATCTTTATGGAGAGATATCTGATCAGAAATTTCTTGGTTTTGCCAAAGAGTCTGAAAAAGGTTGGGGAAAGTTTTGGAAGGCTGCCGTTACTAATACAAGCGGATTGGTTCTAACTCAAAATAATCTTCCAATAGCTACTTACTTTGGAAGTTCAACAGGCGGATTAACTGAAACTGCGTTCAATGCGTGGGGGAGCGAGAGAAGTTATACGCAGATTGTCCCTGATCCTGGTAGCCAGGATCCCAAGCTAAACCCTAACTTTTATAAGTGGAGTCGCACCGTTCAACAGAGTGTTGTAGCTCTTGCCTTTGGCTTACCAGATGTAGTCAGTTTGGAGGTTGTCTCGAAGAATTTAAGCGGCACCGTTGCCATGATTCGTGCAACCTCAAGCACCGGTGTGCAAAAAAACTTACGTGGTGAAACCTTTAGAAGTCGAACAAGAATTCCTTCTGCGTACTTTGACTTAGTTAGCGTGCAAGACGCTGTTGAGCCCACCCCAACTCCCAGTCCGTAAAACAACTTCAAGAGATCCATCTAAAGAGTTTCTGCGGAAAAGTAAGTTGCTTGCGCCAGAAAGAGTTCCAGCTTTAACAATTTCGCCATCGGGCAACTTAACCTTTGCCGCAGCGGTTATATAAGTTCCAGCTTCAATAACACAGTTGTCACCTAGAGAAATTCCTAAACCTGAATTTGCACCAAGCAAACACTTTTCTCCGATTGAGATAACTTCTTTTCCACCACCACTGAGCGTTCCCATTATTGATGCGCCACCACCAACATCTGTTCCATCTCCAACAATGACACCCGCAGAAATTCTTCCTTCAACCATTGAGGTTCCGAGTGTTCCTGCATTGAAGTTCACAAAGCCTTCATGCATCACTGTTGTACCTGAAGCAAGGTGTGCACCAAGACGAACACGATCTGCATCAGCAATTCGAACTCCGGATGGAATTACGTAATCAACCATTCGTGGAAATTTATCGACGCCGTAAACACTGATATGTCCGTGGGCTGCCTTCAAACGTGTACGAGTCATTTCAAATCCATCCACTGCGCAAGGTCCTACAGATGTCCAGACAACATTGCTCAAGATTCCAAAGACTCCATCAAGTACTAGCCCGTGTGGCTTAACGAGACGGTGCGAAAGCAAATGTAAACGTAGGTATGCATCGGCAGCATCGGAAGGAGCCTTTGAAATATCAATTTCAATTGACACAAGTTCGCGTGTTACCGCACGAGCTTTGTCCTGTCCAACAAGTGCAACTAACTCTGCAGGTGCTGATCCGGTAAGCGCTGATAGCGCGGGAGAAGGGAACCACACATCCAAGGTTGTTCCCTTGGAAATAGTTGCGATTCCGTGGCCAGATGCGATGGTCGTCATGTCCTAAGCCTAGCCTCTATTGTTAGCCGCATGCGTATTGCCGTCTTTTGCTCATCCTCACCCACGATCGATAGTAAGTATGTAGATCTTGCTTACGAATTAGGCAAGGGGATTGCCGCTACTTCACATGAGTTAGTCACGGGTGGTGGCCATATTTCGATGATGGGTGCGGTTTCCCGAGGTGCCCGTGACGCACATGGAAGAACGGTCGGAGTTATTCCTCAGGCCCTTGTTGATATTGAGTTTGCCGATCATGACAATGATGAACTACATGTTGTCGAAACAATGGGACAACGAAAACATATGATCACAGATATTTCAGATGCCTTTGTTACTTTACCCGGGGGAGCAGGAACTCTTGAAGAGTTTTTTGAAATTTGGGTTGGACATTACTTAAAGTTTCATACAAAGCCTGTAGTAATTTTAGATCCCTTCGGAATATATGCGCCATTGCATGAATTGATTATTCACTTAGAGGATGAGAAGTTCATCAAACCGGGGATGCGTGAAATTGTTCAATGGACTACAACAGTGGATGAAGCCCTGAAGGCGTGTGGAGCATGAAAAGTAATCACATCGCAATGAGTCTTGTGATGAATGTTCCCATTGAAAAAGTCTGGGCGGCGCTTGCAGATTGGGAGTCTCAAAGTGATTGGATGCTTCAGACTAAAGTCGAAGTAACCTCTGAAATTCGCGAAGGTATCGGAACATCAATCGCAGCATTTACCGGAATCGCAAGATTTGGAATCATGGATCACATGACGGTGACATCATGGAATCCACCAACTGTGTTCGATGTTATTCATACTGGAAGAATTATTAAGGGCACGGGACGTTTTGAGTTAACCGCCTTGTCACCGCAAAAAACACGATTTGATTGGTCTGAGGAGATTCTCGCACCACGAGTGCTTTTCCTTCTTATCGCTCCGGGCCTATATGTAGGTGTGCGCATCTCGCTAATGGCCTTACGACGTCTATTGCACCAAAGGAAGTAAAGTTGTGGCATGGGCAAGCAACCGGAAACACTGGCGCAACTTCTTGCCTCTTTGCCTGAAGAAGAGCGAATCATCTTGACCATGCATTATGTGAAGGCTATGAGCGCCTCCGATATCGCCTCCATTCTTACCGTTCCTGAGCGCTCGGTTGAGGCGATTATTCGCCAAGGAAGCTCCAGACTGAGCGCAATTCTGGGCTTATAAGCCCAAACCCGATTTCGCACTAATGCTCATTGTGCGAGATACTTTCCTCCTTGCTTTACACCTTGCAGTACCAACGATTTAGAGGAGTCCCCATATGGCAGCCATGAAACCCCGCACTGGTGATGGTCCAATGGAGGTCACAAAGGAAGCTCGTTCTCTCGTGATGCGCATCCCTCTCGAGGGTGGCGGACGCTTAGTCGTCGAAATGAACGCCGAAGAGGCAAACAATCTCAGCGCAGCTCTTCACGCAGCTGTAGCTCTCGTTAAGAAGTAATTTTTGGGTGCAGGCACTAGCCTTACCAATCATGTCAGCTTTGCCACAGTATGCGCCCCTTGAGATCTCAAAGGCGATCAGCGCGCATTCAATCGCTTTGGGATTCATTAAGAATGCAGATGGTGATTTTGAGTTTGTTGGCGCGCTCGCACCAGAGCTTGAAAAGTTCTTCGGGCTCAATCTTGTTGATGAGTTAACTTTCTTCTCACCAACTGGAAAAGCAGGCGAACTCTTTGAAATTCCTGTGAGCGCATCAGAGGCTCAAACCGATCGTATTTTTCTTGTAGGAATTGGTGATCAAAGCGGTTCTGCTGCAAGGGCTGCGGGAGCTGCAGTTGGTCGCAAGGTTCGTGGCAAAGATACAACTGTTTTTTCAGCATGTGTTGTATCCGAAGTTAAGTCACATGCAATCTCAATTGCATTGGGTGCGTGGGTTTGGAATCTCAAGACCGATAAGAAAAAAGAAGAGCCAACAATTTTAGTTGCGAGCAAAGATTCACAACTCATCAAGGATGCAGCAACAATTGCAAAAGCAATCTGCCGCACTCGCGATTTGATTCACACGCCAGCAAATATTAAGACACCAGCATGGATGGGTAAGCAGGCCGAAGATTTTGCAAAGGGCACAGGATTGACGGTAAAAATCCTTGCAGGAGCAGCTCTTAAAGAGTTTGGTGGTTTGCGAGCAGTTGGTGGTTCATCACCAAAGCCTGGTCCTCGCATGATTGAAGTTTCTTATCAGCCAAAATCAAAGAAGAAGTCTGCAAAGGCTTTGCCACACATTGTTTTAGTAGGCAAGGGAATCACCTTTGATACAGGTGGAGTTTCTCTGAAACGTCCATACGACACCATGATGGCGATGAAGAGCGATATGGCTGGTTCTGCAGCAATTCTAGGAACCCTAACCGCACTTGAAGAGTTACAACCTAATGTTCGAGTAACCGCGCTGATGATGATGGCTGAAAACGCTATTTCTGCAACAGCTCAACGACCAAGTGATGTAATTAAGCACTACGGTGGAACAACGGTCGAGGTAATCAATACCGATGCCGAAGGTCGCTTGGTTCTCGCCGATGGTTTGGCATATGCAGATGCACATCTAGATCCAGATTACTTAATTGATATTGCAACACTAACTGGAGCTGCAACCCTTGGATTAGGTCGTCAATATGCAGCGATGTACACACGTGACAACGCACTAGCGGCTCAACTTTCAAAGGCCGGAGAATTATCGGGCGATCGAGTTTGGCATATGCCATTAGTAGATGATTACAAAGAAGCGTTGCGAAGTGATATCGCCGATCTCAATCACACCGCAGATAAAGGAAAGTTTTCAGCTGGCTCGGTAACGGCAGCATTATTCTTAGAAAACTTCACATCAAATCGACGTTGGGTTCACCTTGATATTGCAGGAACTGCACGTAGCGAAGTTGATGCAGGTGAGAATTCAAAGGGTGGAACAGGGTTTGGAGTACGCCTTCTCACTGAATGGATTACCTCATTGTCATGAGAGTCGATCCGCACACCTTTGCTGAAAACTTTATTCCTGAAGATCACTTTAAATCCCTAGCTCGCGCCCGCGGTGTGGAGTTGGGAACGGTTGATACAACCCCCGGATCGGGAGCATTTCTCAAGTACCTTGCCTCAACCTTGAAAGCCCAGTCTGTAGTTGAAGTAGGAACTGGATCCGGCGTCGGAAGTCTTTGGTTGTTTGATGGAATGTTGCCCAGCGGGACTTTGACCTCAATAGATGATGAGATGGAGCATTCGCAGATCGCAAAGCTCGCATTTTCAGATGCAGATATTCCGCAAAGTAGATATCGATTGATTACTAACTCCGTCTTAGATGTGATTTCAAAGCTAACCGATCGGGCATATGACATGGTTGTTATCCGCCACAACCCTGAGGATTTGAGCTACATCATCAATGAGGCACAGAGAATTCTGCGTAGCGGTGGAGCCTTGGTCATCGACAACTATTACGGCGGAGGCAAGGTGTGTGATGCCGCTCAACGGGACCCCCGAACAGTTGCTCTTCGCGATGCTGGGAAAATCATTAAGAACGACACAGACCATTGGGTGAGTTCTTTGATCCCAGTCGGCGATGGATTATTGATCGCAACGAAGTTATAGCAAACTACGACCATGATCTTTCCTCGTAAGAAAATCGCACCCGTTCCTGCACCGTGGTGGCAAGGAAATGCGCCAGCGAAAAGTTCTAAAGGAAGCCTTGCACTTATCGCGGTGTTAGCTGGTGCAGTAGGTGGAATTTTAGGTGTCAACGCATCTGGTGCTTCACTCTTTAATCGTGTCAATCTTGTTTCATCAACAAGCACAATCGAACGCGCACCTGATTCAGTAGCAGGGACCGCACAGCGAGTTCTGCCATCTGTAGTTTCAATTCAGACTCGATCACTAACAGGCGCTGGAACAGGTTCTGGATTTTTCATCGATAGCGATGGATATATCTTGACCAACAACCATGTAATTAGTTCAGCGGCACAATCTGGCGGAAGAATCCAAGTAATGCTCAACGATGGCCGCAAGTTTTCTGCGAAAGTTATTGGGCGAGATGCTTCCTATGATTTGGCGGTATTAAAGATTGCGGCTTCGGGATTAAAGGCGTTGCAATTTGGAGATAGTGATCAAGTCGCTGTGGGTGATTCTGTAATTGCGATTGGCTCTCCACTTGGTTTATCAGGAACGGTTACAACGGGAATTATCAGCGCTAAGAACCGTCCGGTTACAGCAGGAGACTCTGCAAGTGAAAGCTCCTTTATAAACGCTCTGCAAACAGATGCTGCGATTAACCCCGGAAACTCTGGCGGCCCCTTAGTTGATTCAACTGGTGCTGTAATTGGAGTCAACTCTGCGATTGCATCTTTGGGATCTGATCTTCGCACCGGTTCTATTGGACTTGGCTTTGCTATCCCAATTAATCAAGCCCGAAAAACAGCTGATCAATTAATCAAGAATGGTGTTGCAACCTATCCAGTAATTGGTATCTCTCTTGATATGAATTACCCAGGAGAAGGAGCACAGGTTGCAAAGACTTCTCGTGGAATCCTGCCTGGTAGCCCGGCAGAAAAAGCTGGATTGCGCGGAGGAGATGTTGTCATCGCCCTGGATGGAAAGCCTATTAATGGCCCCGAAGAGTTAATTGTTGCGGTCCGATCTAGAAATGTAGGCGATCTTGTTCGAATCACATATGTGCGTGATGGCAGTGAAAGAACTGTCTCGCTGACACTGATCGCGGCAAAGTAACAAGTGGCGTAGGCTAAAGCTATGTTCTTTGATATCGGTGCCGGTGAAATTCTCGGACTTGCAATCCTCGGAATGATTCTTGTAGGACCAGAGCGGTTACCAAAGATTGCTGTTGAAGCGGCTCAATGGGTCAAGAAGGCCCGGGGATTAGCAACCAAGGCAACCTCAGAACTTCGTGAAAATTTAGGACCGGGCTTTGAAGATTTGCAGCCAAAGGATCTCAACCCTAGAACATTTGTAAAAAAGCAGATTTCTGAACTTCTAGAAGATGAGGCTCCCAAGCCTAAGGTAAAGAGACCGACTGCTGTGATTGATCCAGATTTACTATGAGCCTTCTTGATCAAGTAACACACGCACTTTCTCAGGTTAATGATCCTGAATTACGTCATCCCATTACAGAGCTTGGAATGATTGAAGATCTCTCCGAAAGTAAAGGCTCTGTCACCTTAAAGGTATTGCTTACTATTGCAGCTTGCCCCATGCAAGATCGTCTGCGCACTGATATTTCTAATGCAGTTACAAGTGTTGAAGGTGTTAAGGGAGTCGATCTTACTTTCGGCGTCATGAATGAGGAGCAACGCAACTTTGTTAAAAAAGTTGTGCGAGGCGGACGCGAAAAGTTCATTCCATTTGCTCAACCTGATTCATTGACTCGTGTTATTGGAATTGCATCTGGAAAAGGCGGCGTAGGAAAGTCCTCAGTGACAGCTAATCTTGCAGTTGCTATTGCCAAGAATGGTTTGAGCGTTGGAATCCTTGATGCAGATGTTTATGGACACTCAATCCCACGTTTAATGGGTTTGATGGGCCAGAGGCCAACAGCAATCGATCAGATGTTTATCCCGCTTGAGTCTTATGGGGTTAAGACCGTTTCTATGGAGATGTTTAAGCCTGAACGCTCCGATCCCGTTGCTTATAGAGGCCCACTGCTACACAGAGTTTTAGAGCAGTTGCTCTCAGATGCGTATTGGGGAGACCTCGATGTTTTATTGATCGATCTACCACCAGGAACCGGTGATTTAGCAATCTCGCTAGGTCAATTGATTCCAACTTCAGAGATAGTGGTTGTTACAACACCACAAATCGCTGCTGCTGAGGTTGCAGAACGCGCAGGTCGGATTGCACACCAAATTCATCAACATGTTATTGGCGTTATTGAAAACATGTCTGTATTCCCATGTCCTACCTGCAGCGAAACAATTTCACTCTTTGGCGAGGGTGGTGGAGATGAAACCTCTCGCAGATTGTCACAACTTGTAGGCATCGAGGTTCCGCTTCTTGGAAAGATTCCATTTAGTCCAGCGCTACGGACTGGTGGAGATGAGGGCGCACCGATTGTAGATGCTGATCCAAACTCACCTGCAGCTGTTGCGATTTCTGATATCGCAGAAAAACTGATGAAGCGAAGTAAATCCCTAGTCGGCGTCCGATTGGGTGTCTCGACGTAGCTCTTTCGCTAATTCTTCAACAACATCAGCAAGCTCGGTTCGGATGAAATCACGTGTAGCAACCTCACCTAATGTGTTTCGCAAGGCGGCAAGTTCACGGGTTAAGTACTCAGTATCTGCCATAGATCTTTCATTTTGAGCACGGTCTTCATTGAGCTGAATGCGATCACGATCTGCTTGACGATTTTGCGCAAGGAGAATTAAAGGCGCTGCATACGATGCCTGCATCGAGAGAATCAGAGTAAGAAAGATAAATGGATAATCATCAAACCGTAAAGAAGATGGTGCGGCAAAGTTCCAGATAATCCAAAATGAGATAAAAAATGTCATGTACACCAAGAAGCGTGCAGTGCCCAAGAAGCGTGCAAAACGTTCTGATAGTCGGCCGAAAGCTTCAGGATCATAGTTAGGGCGCAATGATCGCCGAGTTTCACGTGGCGTATCTAAGCCAAAGTTACGTGCCATCTTCTTACCCCCTTAAATACTTTCCGACTCAAATGCAACTGGTGATTTTTCACGGTGTGCATGGCGCCAATTTTCAGGTAGCAAGTGATCAAGCACATCATCAACCGTTACCGCACCAAGTAACCGTTCATTGGCATCAATTACAGGCAAAGAAAGTAAGTTATAGCTGGCCAAATGTGAGGAAACCTCGTGCAAAGTTGCATCAGGGTTTGTTCCCTTTGTGTCTGTATCAACGATAGAGCCCAGCAAAGTTGAAGGCGGTTCGCGCAGCAATCGCTGATAGTGGACAACACCGATAAAGCGACCTGTTGGTGTTTCAACCGGCTGGCGGCAGATATAAATCTGTGAGGCAAGAGCTGGAGAGATCTGCTTTTGACGAACTGCGGCAAGTGCATCTGCAACTGTGGAATCGGCGGTAAGAACAATTGGCTCTGTTGTCATCATTCCGCCAGCTGAGTAATCCTCGTATGTCATGAGACGCAAAACATCCTCTGCATCCTCTGGCTCCATCAGATCAAGCAGTGCATTTGCTCGTTCTTCACCAACTTCACGTAAGAGATCAGCGGCATCATCTGGATCCATCTCACCCAAAACATCTGCTGCACGTTCTCCTTCGAGTTCGGCAAGAAGTGCGACTCGATTTTGCTCATCCATTTCTTCCAGAACATCTGCAAGGCGCTCATCATCAAGTGCGCTAGCAACTTCAATCCGTCGCTTAGGTGCAAGATCCTGAAGAACGGCGGCAAGATCTGCCGCACGCAAGTTAGCTAATGTTGAAAGAAGGTTGGCAACACCTTGATTTTGCTCGGTGTTGGCAAATCCGATTACCTCTTCCCATGCAACAGTTGATGTTGCGCCTTTTCGACGTAATCCACGGCCTTTGCGCATGATGTGCACTTTGGCGATTAACCAATCACCGTTGCGGTTTTGCTCCATTGCCATGTCTTCAACAATGATTTCTTCTGATGTCTCCAACAATGTAATCGAGCGATCGAGCATTTCTCCCAAAACCAAGACTTCACCAGGTCGCGTTTCAAATCGACGCATATTCAATAATCCTGTAATCACAACCGCACCGCTTTCAATTGATGTAACACGGGTGATAGGAACAAAGACGCGTCGTCGCAATGGAACTTCGACTACTAAGCCAAGGATTCGTGGCTGTTGATTGTTAGAACGAAGGGTCGCGACAGCATCTCGCACCTTTCCTACAGGATCACCATTAGGGTCAAAGACAGCGGTGCCTGCAAGACGGGCGAGAAATACTCGGTTTAAGAGATTGCCGCTCATGAGATAAGGGTACCTTTCTCTTATGAACTCAGGCGAACGCATTAATGAGCATACGGCGATCCCTGCAAAGCCAGATCTGATTCGCCTAGGTGTTGGAATCATCGGTATTGGAACATCTGGCCCATTGATTGCAATGAGCTCTATGCCTGTCCTTACTTTGATTTTTTGGCGTAATTTGGGTGGAGCCCTCGTGACCCTTCCATTTGCTCTTCGCCATTCACGCGATCGCGCAGGAGTTAAATGGGCGGTTATTGCAGGAGTTTTACTTGCACTTCACTTTATTGGCTTCTTCTTGGCGATGAGAATGACAACTGTTGCCGCAGGAACCGCTCTTGTTGCGCTACAGCCTATTTTTGCTGCTTTATTTGTAAAGTTTAGTGGGGGACATATCCCTTCAACTGCATGGCTAGGAATGATCGTTAGCTTTGCAGGAGTTGCTCTAGTCTCTGGCGTTGACCTAACAATTTCGCTGAGATCATTTGTTGGTGATATCGCTGCAATTATCTCTGCAGCCTTAGCTGCGGCGTACATGATGGCAGGTTCTCGAGCACAGCGAACATTAGAGACAAGCACCTATACAACGGTTTGCTACTTTGTTTGCTCTATGACCGCATTACCAATGGCGCTGATTGCAGGAAATGAAATCTTTGCTTTTGAAAGAAATGAATGGCTCATTCTTCTGGGGCTAATCCTTGGTGCTCAGCTCTTGGGCCATACGATGTTTAACTCGGCACTGAAGCGAGTTTCTCCGGCAATAGTTTCTTTGATTGTATT
>JNSK01000106.1_pt1 | contig 15392 bp, 17 predicted proteins | sample 210681 | NCBI WGS metagenome assembly JNSK01 (sample SAMN02808684, study PRJNA238866) | freshwater metagenome | biome: fresh water; feature: freshwater reservoir; material: water; isolation source: water column of the freshwater reservoir Embalse de Amadorio in Spain | place: Spain: Valencia ...
TTCACAAACTTTGACACCAGCACCTTCACAAACTTTGACACCAGCACCTTCTCAAACTTCTGCTCCCACAACTATTCCTACGCCAGAATCAGACTCTACTGCTCCAACCTGTTCAAGAAATAGGAACGCGCTTAGAAACTGTTGAGAGTCACCATCTTGCTTTGTAAGTAGGCGGGCGGGGCTCGAACCCCTGGATTTCCCTAAATGCCCGCCCACCTTGAATACTCGAATACCTATGTGCTTGACTTCTGGTAAGAGTTCGTGAGTTGAGACAAAACTCGACAAAATTCAAAGGGGCTATGAACATGGCAAAATGGGAATATCTAGTAGAAGAACTAACAATTACAGATAAGTGGAACAGCAACAAAAGAGCAGAAGAGTTTGAGAAATTTTCGAGCAAGCTGAATTCTTTAGGAAATGAAGGTTGGGAATTGATCAGCTATCAGGCAATACCTCTTGTGGGCAGCTGGTCTAAAGAAGTCAAAGGATATGCATACTTGGGAATGCTCAAGCGCGCACTGGGGTAACTTCCTCGTAAGAAATACCCAGAATGACCTGCGGCTTTACAAGTGGGTAGTGAGGGACTTGAACCCCAACAGTGGTTACGTATTCACATGCTCCACATTTTGATGCAAGAGATCTTGAACTATCTCCCATAGATTATTTGGAAAAAATCAGTGGAGAGTTTGCTCTTTTGTCTCATCACGGTGCTTGCGGAGGTAGGTCATAAATGGAGTTCCACCAGTACCAACTGCTGATGGATTTCCCGGGGTTGCCTGTGCCTGTGCGTGAATGTATGTGCCTGCATACTCAAGATGCATCGCTCTAAAGTTTGCTACCAACTCAACGCAATCATTAAATACAGTTGTAAGTGAAACGCGCTTTGCTGTGGTTACAAAATTGCGAACTGACGGTCCAGCCTCAACTGCTTCGATAAATGCTACATGTCGTGGTGGCATATACATTCGCATCTCCATTAGATACTCCCTGAGCTCATCCCTTTCGTGGTCAATTCCCAGGACTGCATCCATCGCTGGGATGATGGCACTTTGAGCACCAGTTTCACCACGAAATTTTTGTCCAACTCCTTTGTAGTCATCAACACCCTCATAAATCACGCCATCTGGCAGGGATGGATTATTACGCCAGCCAAAAATGTAGGGGCGTACTCTGTGAAAATAAATATAAGGATCACATCTCTCTGGCATTCTTCCAAGTACTTCATACATTGCGGCAAGAGCGCTACGCAAATTTGTCAGAGCTATCTCAAGTTGATCGGCATCAGAGTTCGATACAGCGCTCTGTGCATCCTCGATCGCCTTCAGAGCCTTTCCTGCTTTTCTCTCAATTTCAATATGGATTAAAATAAACCACTCTTCATCTTGTCCACCAAGGAAACATTGGAGTAAGCCAATATTTCCACACTCAATAGGTGCAGATGCATCAAATCTGCGCCAATTATCTGCAGCATAACTTTGATAGGAGAGAATAGGTGGTCTTCCAACGAGTTTACCTACTTGATACCATGGAATTGCTAAGTTTGCTGGCATTACAGTTGCTGGGCTATTTTCTGACCACTGATAAGACTGACCAACATAACTCAAAATCAACATAGCTCGTTGAATATCAGCCTCACCATTTAATTTACTGATATTAAAAGCAGGAAGTGCCTTAACGCGAGATCGAAAATTTCTGCCCATTAATAATTTTGGTATGTCTCTACCAAACTGATCCCACTCTTCATTACCAGCGGATAATGCTTGAGCAGGTGCATGAGCTGGCAAATAGCCAAACTCTTCAGTGATTCCAAAATCAGCAATTTTTACAGGCTTCATGTCTCTCCTAGTTTGAAAACGCAAGTTATTCTATGAGTGTAATGTTTTAAGTATTCGAATCTCAATAGGGCGATGTACACAAATGATCCATGGTATGGAAAAGTAGACTTTTTTAGGAATTTACTGCAAGAATTCAAAGCACGACGAACTTATGGCAACTTTGTTCTTTACGAATATCTGCCTTTGCCTCACACAATAACCAAGATACCTTGGACTTACAAGGATTCTTAACTCATACTTTTCCTTATGAAGCGGGATACACAGTTGGTTGGCACTCCAGGTGAGCATCCAGTTTTATCACGACTACTAGGCACTTCCAAAAAAAGGTTATTCATAAATACTAAGTTAGTGAAGAAGTCTTTATTTGCGATTCTTATCACCACTCTTTTTGTGACTTACCTTCAACCAGCAAGTGCCGCGGAGCGAAAGAAGCCAAGTTGGCTAGCTAGTTGTCCAGAGGTGATTGACGTAACCCCAAATATCGAAACCAAGAAAACCCAGAATTTGAGATTTCTAAACACTGGACAAGAATTTACATTACTTGCAAAGAATTCTGTTCATCCTGTGACTGAACCGCAATCGATAATTGGATGCTATGTTATCGAAGATTTAGTGAGTAATCGAGATTCATCACCAGAATGGCAGGTTGGCTCCCTAAGTCGTGATATCAACGGATATTACTTCAGAAATGCTGCGGGTGTAACTTGGAGACTCTCAGTGGGCGCTGATGGGCTAACACTGGAGACTCTTCCGGGCTCTTTGTATTACAAAGCAGGATTTGGATTTAAAATTGATGAGACTTATGTGAAAGCAACAGATTGCAAAGTTAAAGACTCCAAGTTGGGTTCTATCCGATTAGGTTTTCCTCGCAACTCTGAACGCGTCCCTCAATTTGCTATTACTCAGAATCTAATTCTTGTTGTCGATTTTCCCGACGCAAGGCTATCTGAGAGTCTTGCATCTGTCGTAAACAATGTTTTGTCACCAACAACAGTAGAAAGATTCTTTAATGTCAGTTCAAACGGAAAATTCTCTCCAAAGTTTTCGACTTTCCCCGCTGTTATCACCTTAAATAGTCTTGATAGTAGTTTTGTTCCGGAATCAACCGGCCGTTACTTCAATAATGGGATACAACAGGATCATCGGATGGTTAAGGAAGCGGTGAGCCTCGCTAAATTACAAGGACAACTGAATAATTACTCAAGTATAACTGTTTTTGCCCCAACGTCGAAGTCATTGGGATATTACGGCTCTGCTTTTCTCGAACTGCCCATCGATGTTGGTGGAAAGACTACTATAAATTCGCAGCTTGTTGGCCAAGTTGGAACAGTCAATTCCCCTGTGCCCTCGTGGAAAGTGTTTGCACACGAGTACGGGCATTTGCTTGGGATGTACGACTACTACATTCCAGCAACAGGAACTACAGGAAAATCGCCAGGCCCTTTTGACTTAATGGGAAACACCTCAGGAAACGCTAATTCTTTTTTTGGGTTTCAGAGATGGGTTCAAGGTTGGATAGAAGATAGTGAGGTCATTTGTGACTACACAACTAACTCTTCTACTATCCACAGTTTGACTCCGCTTAATCAGAATTCAGGAAAGAAACTATATGTTCACCCAATAGATGGCAAATTGGCATTGGTAATCGAATTTAGAACCGAGTCTGAATTCGACGTCTTAAAAGGCAATGATGGACTGCTTGTTTACTTAATTGATATGAAGGTGGCTTCTTTGAAAGGCCCTATAAGCATCCAACCATCGGAACAAGACATAGTTCTAAGTCCTCGCGACGATGTAGAGAAATATTCGAGAGCTCCACTTTCAAGCGGTCAAACCGTGAAAGTCAAAGACCTCGTAATAGTCGCAGAAGATGTTTCTCAAGAGAGAGCAACCTTTAAGGTGCTCACGGATATTGAATTTCAAGCTAAGCAGGATGCAGAAGCAAGGGCAGCTGCGGAGTTAAAGGCCAAGCAGGAATCTGCTGCTAAAGCGGCCGCCGCAAAGAAAACAACCATTACTTGCACCAAAGGAAAACTTACAAGAAAGATCACTGCGTTAAAACCTGTATGTCCGGCAGGTTACAAGAAGAAGTAACTTACTTGTGAATACTCATCCTTAAGATTTGTCGAAATTTGCGATCAAAGAGAGTACCGTCCAGTCATGCCTTCGAGCTCTACTCCGTGCTTTATCTGCTCGCTGCCTTCGAAGCTAAATGCCATAACGGTGAACCCACACTGGACGCTGAACATTGCCGAAGGAGCGATTGATCGCCCTTGGTTAGTCCTGCAATCCGTAAGACATGTGCCATCTATGGGATTACTAAATGAGGACGAGCTCAAATCTCTAGGCCAAATCCAACACTCTTTAGTTAAGCATCTCGATTCTTTACCTTCAGTTCAGCGAGCACACATGCACTACTTGAATGAGACAGTTCCTAGCCATGTTCACATCCATTTCACTGTGAGCACAGCGGGGGATGCAAAGAGTGACATCTCTGCACTCCTAGGGATTCGATGGCCAGAAAGCCAACCTGTGATTCCTCGTGAAAATTGGATGCCTAAGATTCAGACAGAAGTTGCAGCGAAAAAGGAACCTTCCTTTCTCGTAAAAGGAATTGTGAAATTTGCGCATAAGATTCAAAAGCTAAACTTCATTTACCCAGCGATCTCTAGGTTATTAAAGCGATTTAATATTGAGAGTGGATTTGCGGCTGAGATATATGTGCTCTCTTCGTTAAGTGTATTCATCTCAGGCCTTTTCTTATCTTCACATTGGAATTGGGCTGCGGCCGCTTTGGCCATGCTTGGAGTGGCGCGCTTAGTTGATATTTGGGCGACACAGGTCGCGATTCTTTTGGATAGAGAAGCTCGGCTTCTCAAGGGCTTTGAACGGACGCTAGTTCTTGCCGTTATGAACTGTTTAGAGTTAGCTACGATTGTTGGAATTTGGGGTATCTATTTCTTTGATTTCTCAACGTCAGTTGCCTTCTCTTTTGGTTTTCAAGTTGCATCAAACAGATCCGAGCTTGTTGATGGGGCTAGTCACGCGGCACAATGGATTGACATCATTGGCACCTCCACCTCTCTTATGCTTTTGATAGCAGTAGTTGCAATGGCACTTGGTCGATTAACTTCGGATCGGTTCGAAGAATCGCGAGACTGAGATACAGCCTGCGTGTGCGCATTGTGGGTTTTGAGGGACTCGCCCCCGCCCCGTCATTAAAGGTTTAGTTTTATAAACCAATCGAGGGTTTGATTGAACTTAGAAGCTTGCAAATGCGCTCTCTCCACCCCTTTGACTGAGCGAAATTTTACTAATCCTGCCTGAACGAGAATATCTAGATGCTTATCAATAGAGGCAGGAGTGAGTTTGCATATCTTTGTTAGATCAGTGCGAGTCTGTGAATCTTGAACTAACGCCTCGACAATCCGGCGGCATTGCGGGGCAGTTAAAGCTTTAAGATTAAGGGCAAATTGAATTTCTTCTGGCTTCATTGCTATCTCCGTAGTTACTCGGATTTCCTTACTTGAGTGGGTTGTGAGGGACTCGAACCCCCGACCCGGTGATTAAGAGTCACCTGCTCTACCAACTGAGCTAACAACCCGGGGCATTCATCGGTCGAAACTTCTGAATGCAGAGCAGACCCTATCAGTGTGTTTACCCTTGATTTGCCACCTGCCACGCGTAATCATTGAGATATGAGTCAGTGGGAAGTCAGGGTAGCCATAGGTCTGATTGGGCTCTTCACTTTCGCAACTATTCCACAAATTGCCCAGGCGACGCCTTTTGCTGCAGCAACTGAGGTAACTGCCTCTTCGGCTCTAGCTACATTGGCCGTTAAAGGTCGAGCCCCAAAGACGGGATATACACGTGCGCAATTTGGACAGGCTTGGGCAGATGTTGATCGCAATGGCTGTGATACTCGAAACGATATGTTGAAGAGAGATCTCACAAATATCGAGTACAAGGTCAAGACTCGGGACTGTGTAGTCCTTACGGGAGTTCTCGTCGATCGATATTCGGGGGAGACGATCAACTTCGTACGCGGCAATGTCACCAGCATGGAGGTGCAGATAGATCATGTCGTTGCACTCTCGAATGCCTGGCAGACCGGGGCCTTTAAGTTAACCCTGATTCAGCGAACAGCTCTTGCAAATGATCCCATGAATTTATTTGCAGTCAAAGGTCGACTCAATTTACAGAAGAGCGATGGTGATGCAGCAACGTGGCTTCCGCCTTTGAAGAGTTTTAGGTGTGCCTATGTTGCCCAACAAATTGCTGTCAAAGCAAAGTATTCACTCTGGGTTACAGCACCTGAGAAAGAAGCCATGACACGAATTCTCACGTCATGCCCTAAGCAGCTACTGCCACAGCAATAAGTATTAGTGGCTTTCTTGATAACGCTTATATGAGGCGTTAATTTCTAATTCGGCTGCTTCGTGTCCAACCCATTCTCCGCCTTGTACAGACTTGCCAGGTTCCAGAGTTTTATAGACTTCGAAGAAGTGCTTAATTTCAGAGAGTTCATAGGCAGGAACATCGCTGAGATCTTGTAGATAAGACTTACGAACATCACCTGCTGCAACACAGAGCAGCTTGTCATCTCCGCCAGCCTCATCTGTCATGTTGAGCATTCCGATTACGCGACATGAAACAACGCAGCCAGGAAATGTTGGTTCATCCAGCATGATGAGTGCATCAAGTGGATCGCCATCTAATGAAAGTGTGTTCTTAACAAATCCATAGTCATAGGGATAGCGAGTTGAAGTAAAGAGCATACGATCTAGGCGAACTTCGCCGGTGGTGTGATTGATCTCGTATTTATTGCGTGAACCTGCCGGAATCTCAACGACAACATCGAAGATCATATGGATGACACTTTCTTTAGGGTGGTGCTTGGAGTTGAAAACTTGGGGTGAACGACGGGGCTCGAACCCGCGACATCTCGGACCACAACCGAGTGCTCTACCAGCTGAGCTACGCCCACCATGTGCTGTGCAGGCTTAGTCTACCTTTTCCGCAGGCGGATTCTGCCCCTGATTTTGGGCTTCGATGAAGACGTTAGCGCGGTAGTACTTGAGTTCTTCGATCGAATCTTGAATATCGCCAAGGGCGCGATGGTTGCCAGTCTTTGCTGGGGCTGCGAAGTAGATCTTTGGATACCAGCGGCGGGCTAACTCTTTAATGCTTGAGACATCGATGGTGCGATAGTGCAGGTATTCGTTCAGGCGTGACATGTCGCGGGCGATGAAGTTACGATCGACTGAGACCGAGTTGCCAGCCAGCGGTGATTTCCCTGGGGTTGTCCCGGTGGATTCGAGGTAGGCCAGGATCGCATCTTCAGCGGCTTCAACGGTGATGCCGTTGGGGATCTCGGTGATTAGCCCAGAATCGGTATGCATCTGGGTGACAAATTCATTCATGCCTGCGAGTTGATCAGGCGTTGCTTTGATGACGAGGTCGATGCCTTCACCGATCAGATTGAGTTCGGAGTCGGTGACAAGGACGGCGATCTCGACCAGTACATCAGATTCAAGGGATAGACCCGTCATTTCGCAGTCGATCCAGATCAGGTTCGGTTGTTCGTTAGCCATAGAGCAAACCTTAGGGGGAAAGGGGTGATTTCACCTTTTGTTAACCTTCTAGACCCCTTTGGTCCACATAAAAAATCCCGTCTATGTACAAGACTCAGGCCATGACATTGCTTGAAAATAAGCTGGCAGATATTCCTGCCCCTCGTGAAATCACGACAAAGCCACGTCGCTCAGATCAAATCTTCCGCGCAGTTGTCACCATTGGCGGAATGACATCCCTTGTAATCCTGGGTCTGATTGCGCTGTTCTTGTCTTTAAAGGGAATTAGTGTTTTGCGAGTTGAGAAACTTTCTTTCTTAACTGAATCTAAATGGGAAGTTTTACAAGATGCCGAGGGCAAAATTGCGGAAAGTACATTCGGACTTGGCGCAATGCTTATCGGAACATTTTTAACAGCATTTATTGCGGTAATTGTTGGCGTTCCTATCGCAGTTTTAAGCGCTTTGTATTTGACCTTCTATGCACGTGGACCAGTAAAGAAGATACTAATTTCATTAATCGATCTCATGGCTGCATTCCCATCACTTCTATTTGGTTTTTGGGGTTTCATAGTCTTGATGAGTAGCGCCGAGTATTGGGCAAAGCTTCTCAATAAATATTTGGGTTTTATTCCAATCTTTGATGTTCCAGCTCCAATCTTTGAGCGTTCACCATTTATTGCAGGATTGGTTCTTGCAATTATGATCATTCCAATCGTTACTGCGATTTCTCGGGAAGTATTTGATCAAACACCATTGGACCGAGTACAAGCTGCTTATGCATTAGGTGCATCGAAACTTGCAATGATTCGCGCAGTTGTAATTCCTTACGGCCGTGGCGGTGTGGTGGGCGGAGCGATGCTTGGCCTTGGCCGCGCGATGGGTGAAACAGTTGCGGTTTACACAGTGCTTAACGTTGTTTATCAGATCAACTGGCAAGTTCTCTTTGGTGCGGGCGGAAATGTTGCTTCACTTATTCTTCTGAAGTTCGGAGAAGCCGGCCCAGAAGAAGTCAATGCGCTAATGGCCGCAGGCCTTGTCTTGTTCCTTCTAACCTTGATGGTAAATGCTATCTCTGACGTGTTAATCAATAGTTTTGGAAAGAAGGGGCGATGACACAAACCACAATTCCAAAGCCTCAAAAACCTTGGGGCACATCCATCGCCCAGCGTATGACTACCGCTGCCATATTGGTTTTGGCTGGAGTTCTTGCCGGCGCAGCTATTGAGCTCACCGGACTTAGTGGCAAGTTGGGTTTTGCTGCAGCATACTTTTTCTTCGCAAGCCTTTTGATCTTTGTTCAACAGCTAAGGCTAAGAGATTTAGCAGCAGCAGAGGATTCACTATTGAGTAGCTTTGCATTCGTAGCTATGACCATCACTTTGATTCCAATTGTGAGCATCGTGATGACGGTGGTGCTTAAGGGTTATAAGGGAATTCACTTTGGCATGTTTGCAAATGACATGACAATGGCATCTGTGAATGACCCAGTTAAGTCAGGTGGACTTTTACATGCACTAGTTGGAACCATCATTATGGTGGGAGTTGCCCTGATCATTAGTTTCCCGATTGGTCTTTTGACCGCACTTTACTTAACTGAGATTCGCGGGAAATTAACTCGTCCAATTAAGTTTCTTGTTCAAGCGATGAGTGGCGTGCCATCAATTGTTGCCGGTTTATTTATTCTTTCGATTTTAGTTATTCCAGTAACCCAAGAGTTAACCGGCCTGATGGGGTCACTCGCATTGAGTATTTTGATGATTCCAACAATTGCACGAACAGCTGAAGAAATGCTTCTTTTAATTCCAAATGAACTTCGAGAAGCTGGTGTAGCACTGGGAGCTACTCAGTGGCGCACCGTTTCTGGTGTGGTAGTTCCTGCAGCCAAGAGTGGTTTAGTTACCGCCGTGATCCTTGGAATCGCTCGCATTATTGGTGAAACTGCTCCAATTCTTCTTGTGTCGGGCGGGGCAGATGCACTTAACTTCAATCCGACCTCAGGCCCAATGGGCTCGCTACCGTTTTATATTTGGAAAGCATTCCTTACAGGTGGAACAGAAGAGGCGTATGCAAGAGCGTGGGGCGGCATGCTGATCTTGTTAATCCTGATTGTGGTTCTATTCGGACTTGCTCGATACCTAAGCGGTAGAAAGGCAGTTTGAGATGACACCAACAGAGAATTCAAACAACGAAAACATGGAGAAAAAAATGCAGACAACGACGCCATCATCTCTTGCATCAGTTGCAGGCAATCGTGAGCAACGAGTCCCAGGGACTAACCTGCTTGGTACTGGTCTTGAGACACGAGGAGTTCACGCATGGTTTGGTACCAAGCATGTGCTCTCAGATGTTTCCTTGGACTTTGCTGCCGGTACCGTCACTGCGTTAATCGGACCTTCAGGCTGCGGAAAGTCAACATATTTGCGCACGCTCAATCGCATGCACGAATTCATTCCAACGGCCGCACTTGCTGGTGAAGTTCTACTAGATGGCAAAGATATTTACGCACCAGGAACTGATGTGACAAAGATTCGTCTTCGTGTTGGCATGGTTTTCCAAAAGCCAAATCCATTCCCATCTATGACCATCGGTGAGAATGTTTTGTCTGGACTCAAGCTAGCGCAACTCAAGAAAAGCAATACAGATGAGCTGCTCGAGTCATGTCTAGTTCGTGCAGGGCTGTGGAGTGAAGTAAAGGATCGCCTTGGCGAACATGGTGGGGCGCTGTCTGGTGGACAGCAACAACGCTTGTGTATTGCACGAGCATTGGCGGTAGAACCTCAAGTTCTTTTGATGGATGAGCCATGTTCTGCCCTTGATCCAGGATCAACTTTTAGAATTGAACAGACAATCTCAGAACTAGCTAAGTCAATGACGATCGTCATCGTGACTCACAATATGCAGCAAGCTGCTCGCGTAGCTGACTACACAGCATTCTTCTTATCTGACGGTGGCCCAGGAATCATGGTTGAGACCGCTCCAACGAGCAAGATCTTCTCGTCACCAACAGATAAGCGTACAGAGGATTACGTAACAGGGCGTTTCGGCTGACACCTGTTGTTCACTAAAGGTAAGGAAATTGTTAACGTAGTTCTTGCCTAAACGTAACCCTAGTTGATTACTTTAGTAGGTGAAAGGTCCCCACCCTCCTACGAAAGGTATTAAATGAAGCTTTCAGTTAAGGCAAAAGCATTCGCTGTTGCCGCAGTAATCGCAGTTTCATCTGCACAACCGGCACACGCTGTTGATCTAGCCGGCTCAGGTGCATCATTTGTGGTTCCACTAGTAGAAGCTTGCAAAGCAGGCTTTGCTAAGAAGACCGGTCACACATTTGTTTACACATCAACCGGTTCAGGAACAGGCAAGAACAACTCCGATAACAAAATTGGAGATTTTTGGTTTTCAGATTCAGCACACACAGGCATTAACAAGCGCCCAACAATTTTCCATGCACCAATCGTTGCAGCTCCTATTGCAGTTCTAGTTAACCTTCCTGCGAAGAAGGATATCTATCTTTCTTCAGCGACAGTTGCAAAGATTTTCGCTGGCGAAATCACAATGTGGAACGATCCAGCAATTATGGCTGACAATAATCGCGTAGTGAAGTCTGTTGTCTATCGCAAGGATGCAAGCGGAAATGTCAAGAAGGATTCAAAGGGCAACCCAATTGTTCTTCGCAATACTTCAAAGACAGTTTATTACACACTTCCAGCCAAGCCAATCAAGGTTGTTTTCCGTTCAGACACCTCAGGTACTACAAACAACTTCACACGTTTCATGAATGGTGTGGCTCCATCAGTGTGGACAAAGCCAGCTAACGATGCATTCACAACTGCGTTCCCAGGCAACATCAATGCAACAACTAATATCGGTCGCATTGTTGGTGCAAACGGTTCACAGGGTGTAGCAACTCTTGCTCAAAAAACACCTTATTCAATTACATATGCAGAAAAGCAATGGGGAACCTCATTTGGTCTTCGTGCTGCATACCTTGGAAATGCTTCTGGAAACTTCACATATCCAGATTCAGCTGCAACTTCAGCGTTCCTAGGTGAGGCTAAGCAAGCTGCTGACGGAATTGTTACTTTTGACTACAACACAAAGGTTGCAGGTGCATACCCAATTGGAGTTGTTAGCTACATGTTGCTAGAAACTTCATACTCTGACAAGACAAAGGGAGCAGCCGTTAAGCAACTCGCTGAGTACTTCTTGTCTTCAGAGTGTGCAACAGAGGCAGCCTCAAGTGGTTTCATCGCTATTGAGGGAACATTCCTTGCCAAGGCGAACGAACTACTTGCTCGAGCAAACCGGTAATCTAAAACTGAATAAATAAATAAAAGAACCCAGGGCCTTGAGGGTAGCCCTGGGTTCTTTTATATTTTAAAGCCATTGCGCGCCTGGCAGGAATCGAACCTGCGACAACCCGCTTAGAAGGCGGGTGCTCTATCCGACTGAGCTACAGGCGCCTGCAGGTGTCGTCTGATTACTATTCTAACGGCTCAACTATTAAGGTGTGACAATGGCTGAATTCATTTACACAATGAAAAAGACGCGTAAAGCGCACGGCGAGAAGGTCATTCTCGACGATGTCACCTTGATGTTCCTTCCCGGTGCCAAGATCGGCGTTGTCGGCCCCAATGGCGCCGGTAAGTCCACGGTTTTGCAGATCATGGCTGGACTGCAACAGCCATCAAATGGTGAGGCTTACCTATCACCTGGATACACCGTAGGAATTTTGCTGCAAGAGCCAAAGCTCGATGAAACACGTAGCGTTCTTGAAAATGTGCAAGATGGTGTGCGCGAGACCATGGATTTGTTGGCGCGCTTTAATGCGATTTCAGATGAGATGGCAAGCCCTGATGCTGATTACGACACTTTGTTGGCAGAGATGGGAACGTTGCAAGAGCAACTCGATCATCGCAATGCCTGGGAGATTGATTCACAGCTAGAGCAAGCAATGGATGCCCTTCGTTGCCCGCCAGGAGATGCTGATGTCAGCGTGCTATCGGGTGGAGAAAAGCGTCGCGTCGCGCTCTGTAAATTGCTACTTGAAGCCCCTGATCTATTGCTACTTGACGAACCTACAAACCACCTTGATGCTGAATCGGTCTTGTGGCTTGAGCAACATTTGCAGAAGTATCCCGGCGCAGTTGTAGCAATTACGCACGATAGATATTTCTTGGATAACGTCGCAGAATGGATTCTCGAACTCGATCGAGGTCGTGCGTATCCGTACGAAGGAAATTACTCGACATACCTAGAGACAAAAGCTGCGCGCCTTAAGGTTGAAGGCCAGAAGGATGCCAAGCGCGCAAAGCGTCTTACCGAAGAGCTCGAATGGGTGAGACAGAATGCAAAAGGTCGCCAGACAAAGTCCAAAGCCCGTCTTGCCCGCTATGAAGAGATGGCTGCCGAAGCAGACAAGATGCGCAAACTCGATTTCGAAGAAATCCAAATTCCACCTGGGCCACGCCTTGGAAACGTAGTTGTAGAGGTTGAAAATCTTGTTAAAGGATTCGGCGATCGCGTACTGATCGATGGCCTCTCATTTACCTTGCCCCGCAACGGAATCGTCGGAGTTATCGGACCTAACGGTGCCGGTAAAACCACACTATTTAAAACAATTCTCGGTCTTGAAGCAGCTGATTCCGGTAGCGTAAAAATCGGTGAGACAGTCAAGATTTCATACGTGGATCAGTCTCGCGGTGGAATCGATCCTAAGAAATCGTTATGGGAAGTCGTCTCTGATGGTCTTGATTTCATGAAGGTCGGACAGGTTGAAATGCCATCGCGTGCATATGTTGCAGCATTTGGATTTAAAGGTCCAGATCAGCAGAAGCCTGCCGGCGTCCTCTCTGGTGGAGAACGTAACCGTCTCAACCTTGCGATGACTCTCAAGCAAGGTGGAAACTTATTGCTTCTTGATGAGCCAACAAACGACCTTGATGTGGAAACACTTGGTTCACTTGAAAACGCCCTGCTGGAATTTCCAGGCTGCGCCGTTGTGATCTCTCACGATCGTTGGTTCCTAGACCGCATCACAACACACATTCTCGCCTACGAAGGTGATTCAAAATGGTTCTGGTTTGAAGGAAACTTCGAATCGTATGAGGCAAATAAAATCGAACGCCTTGGACCTGAGGCGGCTCGACCACATCGTGCGACATATAGAAAACTCACACGCTAATGAAGTATCACAATCAACAATTTGTTCGTTGGGACGATATTGATGCATTTGGCCATGTGAACAATGCCAAGTATTTAACATACGCCCAAGAGGCACGCTTTCAATGGTCGTGGTTTGAATCTGCCAAGCGCGAGAAGAAGCCAACAATTGTTGAAATGGTTGTTGCCCGTGCCGAGGTCGATTTCATTGTGCCAATCTACGAAGGAGGCACATTTGTTGATGTGCACTTGTGGGTTGATTCAGTGGGGAATTCGTCATTTACGCTGATCTATGAAATTAGCTCACATGGCGTTGTTCATGCACGAGTAAAGACAGTTCAGGTTGCAGTCTCTCTTGACACAAAGAAATCTCGCCCCTTAACAGATATAGAACGCGAGTTTCTTAAAGAATTTATGGCATGAGTACTTTTTATGACGAGATCGGCGGAGAAGAGTTTTTCGTTGAGCTCGTCTCCGGATTCTATGCACGGGTTGCAACAGATCCGATCCTGCGCCCGATGTACCCCGAAAGTGATAAGAAGGGTGCGGCCTGGCGCTTACAGAAATTTCTTGAACAATACTGGGGCGGGCCTGGCACGTACTCGCAAGAACGTGGTCATCCGCGACTTCGTATGCGCCACGCAGGATTTGCGATTGATCTAGCAGCAAGAGATGCCTGGCTAGCATGCATGATGGCGGCAATTAACGATATGGAGATTGAAGAAATTCTCCGTAATCAATTGGTGGAGTACATCGAAATGGCTGCTCACTCGATGGTTAATCAGCCTTCGTAAGTTACTTCTTAGAGGCATTTCCTAGGGTGAGAATTTCACCGTTGCGGATATACCAAAGCATTCCATCATCTGCTCGGACAGTTGTGATGCGAAGACCTACTCGTTCGACAACACCCTGAATTGTTAAGATATCAACACGATCGCCAACCCCGTATTGATCTTCAATCAACATAAAGATTCCAGAGAGAATATCGCGCACAAGAGTTTGCGCGCCAAGACCAACAGCAACGCCCACGATTCCAGCCGATGCGATTACCGGTCCTAAGTTAAATCCAAATTCACCCAAAACCATTGTCGCGGCAACAATCCATACAACGGCATTGAGAATTGACGTCAGAACTGAACCGATTGTGCGCGCCCGCTCTGCCTGGCGATTGGCCGTTCCGGGCCCTGGACGAAGATCGGCCGTTGCCAATCGATTAACGGCGCGATTGATGGCACGGTGGCCTACCCATTGGGCGATGACCGCTCCAGCCACAACGGCGATGATACGAAGGGGGGAACCGCCGATCCATTCGAGTGCGTTCTGTATCTGTTCGTTCACAGCCCTAATCTACTTGAAAGGTACTTCAAAGGTTACGAGAAATTACCCTTTAAATACTGCAAAGTCAGGGGGAGTAGGTGCAAGATAGGCCAATCGGCGCGAGCCACGCGCCTGACTCAACTGGAGCAGCGATGTCGCGAAGCCTTGTGCTGAACGCAACCTATGAACCACTCGGTGTTGTTTCAGATCGTCGCGCCCTCATTCTTGTTCTCAATATGCGCGCATCCATGATTGAGTCAACAGGTGAAGTACTTCACTTTGCATCAGGACAATTAGAACTTCCTTCAGTTGTTCGTCTCAATAAATTTATTCGAATTCCATATCGCCATGCGATCCCACTTTCCCGCAGAGCAATTTTTGCGCGCGATGGTGGGCGTTGTGTCTACTGCGGTGCATCCGCCACATCTATTGATCATGTCATCCCACGTTCTCGTGGCGGAAGTCATAGTTGGGAGAACGTTGTCTCAGCCTGTCATAAGTGC
>JNSK01000107.1_pt1 | contig 15260 bp, 12 predicted proteins | sample 210681 | NCBI WGS metagenome assembly JNSK01 (sample SAMN02808684, study PRJNA238866) | freshwater metagenome | biome: fresh water; feature: freshwater reservoir; material: water; isolation source: water column of the freshwater reservoir Embalse de Amadorio in Spain | place: Spain: Valencia ...
GAGTGGAAGTGATGGTCGAATCTCTTCGTGGATCGCTCCACCCTTTACGTTGACAGCATCTGGAACAAGTTCACCAGCTAGCGCTTTACGAACTGAAACTGCAACGGCGATACCTGCACGTTCTTGCGCTTCATCAGTTGATGCACCTAAATGTGGGGTTGCTACAACTTGATCAAGTTGGAATAGAGGTGAATCGGTGCAAGGTTCAGTGACATAAACATCAAGACCGGCACCTGCAACACGGCCTTCGACAATTGCATCGTGAAGGGCTGCTTCATCTAGAACTCCACCTCGAGCGGCGTTAATGATACGAACTGAAGGTTTAACCTTCTTCAACGCATCAACACCAATTAAATTGGCAGTCTCTTTAGTCTTTGGTAAGTGAATAGTTATGAAATCACTCTGCTTAAGTAAGGTATCCAAATCAACTAATTCAACGCCTAATTGCGCAGCGCGCGCTGGTTGAAGATATGGATCATAAGCAACCACATTCATCCCGAAGGCTTGCATGCGGTGGGCGACTAATTGTCCGATGCGACCAAAGCCAACAATTCCCAGCGTCTTTTCAAAGAGCTCGGCGCCTGTGTACTTAGATCTTGCCCACTTACCGTTGCGAAGCGCTGCATGCGCAGGTGAAATAAAGCGAGCTGAAGCAAGTAATAGCGAAATCGCAAGTTCTGCCGCAGATACGATATTTGATGTCGGCGCGTTAACGACCATCACGCCAGCGGTTGTGGCTGCTGGAATATCGACGTTATCCAAACCAACTCCTGCACGTGCAATTACCTTTAATCCCTTGGCTGCAGCGATCGCTTCCGCATCCATCTTTGTTGCAGAACGAATCAATACAGCATCTACACCTTTACCGAGCGCAGCAAGTAGTTCGCCACGATCAGCACCATCACAGTTGCGGACTTCAAAATCCGGGCCTAACGCTTCAAGCGTCGCCGGACTTAACTCTTCAGCAATTAATACAACAGGTTTACCCACGTGATGCGCTGCCTTCTTTGTAATCATCCTTGTTTGAAGTCTTGATCCAACTAAACATCTTACGAAGTTCGCGCCCGGTAGCCTCAATCGGATGTGCTTCACCCTTAGCGCGAAGTGACTTGAATTCAGGTGCGCCGGCCTCTTGATCATCGATGAAGCGCTTAGCGAATGCTCCAGATTGGATATCGGCTAATACTTCCTTCATTCTAACTTTGACGCTTGGATCGATTACGCGTGGGCCTGATACGTAATCGCCGTATTCCGCGGTGTCAGATACGGACCAACGCTGTTTTGCAATTCCTCCTTCGAACATCAAGTCAACGATCAACTTAAGTTCGTGCAAGCACTCGAAGTAAGCAACCTCTGGCTGGTAACCAGCCTCAATCAACGTTTCAAATCCGTACATAACTAGCTGGGATGCCCCACCACAAAGTACTGACTGCTCACCAAATAGATCAGTTTCTGTCTCTTCAGTGAAAGTGGTCAAGATTCCACCGGCACGAAGTCCACCGATTGCTTTGCCATAAGAAAGTGTTAGTGGCCAAGCGTTACCTGTTGCATCTTGTTCAACTGCAACGATTACTGGAACGCCTCGTCCACCGGCATATTCACGACGGACAATATGACCTGGGCCCTTTGGCGCCACCATACAAACATCTACATTTGTTGCTGGCTTGATGTAACCAAAGCGAATATTGAATCCGTGTCCGAAGAACAGGGCGTCGCCATCTTTTAGGTTCGGCAATATTTCAGCTGTGTATACGTGGCGTTGCAAGTGATCTGGTACCAAAATCATGATGACTGTGGCTTCCTTAACCGCTTCAGCAACGGATACGACTCGTAGCCCTTCCGCTTCTGCCTTGGCGCGAGATGCAGATCCGTCTTTAAGTCCTACTCGTACATCGACACCTGAGTCGCGCAAGTTAAGAGCATGCGCGTGGCCTTGTGAGCCGTAACCAATAATTGCGACTTTGCGACCTTGGATAACTGATAGGTCTGCATCTTCTTCGTGATACATAGTTGCCACGGTGGTTCTCCCTTAGATTTGTAGTTTGGGTTGCGGTTTAGTTCTGGTAATCGGGTTGGGTGTCGTGCTTGGTATTACTGATCGCACCTTCGAGGACTTCTTCGATACGGATCACATTTATCAACTTGTCTAGCTGAGCAATCACTTGCTCAAGTGAATGACCCTCGACGCTTACTTCGATGATCATCTTTGAAATTTTGGAATTCTCAGTTGGGCCTACGACAAGGGAATCAATGTTGTATGTACGTCGTGCAAATAGTCCGGCAATGCGAGCTAGTACACCTGGTTCGTTTTCGACAAGAACTTCTAGTTTATGAATGGCCATTAGAGCTCCTGTGAATCCCAGTCGGGCGCGGTTGCGCGAGCGATCATAATTTCATCGTTAGATGTTCCTGCTGCGACCATCGGCCAGACCATCGCATCGCGATGAACGCGGAAGTCAACAACAACAGGTTGGTCGTTGATCGACATCGCCTTTTCGATAGTTGCATCTACATCTGCTGGGCTCTCACAAGAAAGTCCGACGCATCCCATTGCTTCAGCCAACATTGGAAAGTTCGGTACGCGCTTTGACTCGAGGCTGGTATTTGAATAACGGCTGTCATAGAACAAGGTCTGCCATTGGCGAACCATTCCTAAGCTTTCGTTGTTGATGATTGCAACTTTAATTGGAATATTGTTCAGCGCACAGGTAACGAGCTCCTGATTTGTCATTTGGAAACAACCATCGCCGTCTATTGCCCAGACAGTTGTATCTGGTGCGCCAACTTTTGCTCCCATTGCCGCTGGAACCGCATAACCCATAGTTCCGGCACCACCTGAGTTAAGCCAAGTGCGTGGTTTTTCATAACTAATAAATTGAGAAGCCCACATCTGGTGTTGGCCAACGCCAGCCGCGAAAATTGTGTCAGGTCCACAGATTTTGCCGAGACGTTCAATTACAAACTGTGGTGAGAGAGCGCCATCAGCAGGCGTGTCATAACCCAAGGGATAAGTTGCTTTCAATTTATTTACACTGGCAAGCCAAGGGGAAAGATCAGTTCGGCCTTTTGCCAGAGTCGCTGTTAGCGCCGGGATCAAAGCCTTAATTGTTTCGCGTAAATCACCAATAACTGCAACATCGGCGTAACGATTCTTGCCAATTTCTGCAGGATCGATATCTGCGTGAATTACCTTTGCGTTAGGCGCAAAAGAAGAAAGTTTTCCGGTTACGCGATCATCAAAGCGCGCACCCAAAGTAATCAGCAAATCCGCTTTCTGCAGGCCAGTTACAGCCGCAACAGTTCCGTGCATTCCTGGCATTCCAAGATGTAACGGATGCGAATCAGGGAATGCTCCACGAGCCATCAAAGTTGTTACAACTGGTGCACCAAGTAATTGTGCGAGCTCTAGTAATTCGCGCGCTGCGTTGGCTTTAATTACGCCGCCGCCAACATAGAAAATTGGTTTTGCGGATTGCGCGATTAGCGCTGCGGCGTCATTGATCGCACCTTTATTTGGTTGCGTTTGTGGTTTGTATCCTGCCAAATCAATTGATGTCGGCCAGTTGTAAGTAGTCTGCTTCTGCAGCGCATCTTTTGCGATATCAACCAATACCGGTCCGGGACGTCCAGAAGTTGCGATATGAAATGCCTCTGCAATGACGCGCGGAATATCATCTGGATTAGTGACCAAGAAGTTATGTTTTGTAAATGGCATTGTTATGCCGCGGATATCGGCTTCCTGGAAAGCGTCTGTACCAATTGCAACAGAAGGAACTTGACCAGTAATCGCGACAAGCGGAACCGAATCCATTGCAGCATCAGCAAGAGGCGTTACAAGATTTGTTGCACCTGGACCAGAAGTTGCAATGCAAACGCCAGCGCGACCAGTTACTTGTGCATAGCCAGTTGCTGCATGTCCGGCACCTTGTTCGTGGCGCACCAAGATGTGGCGAATTGTTGAGTCATAAATCGGATCGTAAGCAGGAAGAATTGCGCCGCCTGGAATTCCGAACATCACATCAACTTTGGCGGCTTCTAGGCTTTTAACCAATGAAGTTGCTCCAGTCATTGCGGTGCCGTTGGCAGTTGGTACGTGTGCCATCTTCTTACTCCTTTCCGTTCATTTTTATTTCCTAAGTGAAATGAAAAAACCCTCAGATATCTGAGGGCGCGTGCTTTAAAAAGGCACGCGCTATCGAATCACCACCACAATTACAGATGATGAAGAGATGAGCGCTGACTTCTTTTGCATAGGCTGATTCTCCAACGCCAATGGTCGTTGAGTCAAGGTTTGAGATGTAAGTCTCAAATTGTGAAACTAACCGCAGACCGCACCTTTTGAGGCAGAACCGACAGTCTTGGAATATTTAGCCAAAACCCCACGCTTGAATTTATGTGGAAGTGGATTCCAGCCGACTTTGCGGGAATTAAGTTCGGCGGGATCTACCAAGAGATCCAAGGTGCGCGCTTTAACATCAATTCGCACCAAATCACCATCTTTGATAAATGCAATTGGGCCACCATCAACAGCTTCAGGTGCAACGTGACCGACGCAGAGTCCGGTTGATCCTCCAGAGAAACGTCCATCAGTTAATAGCAAAACTGACTTTCCAAGTCCGGCACCTTTAATTGCACCGGTGATCATTAACATCTCGCGCATTCCCGGTCCACCTTTTGGACCTTCATAACGAATTACTACAACGTCGCCTGCTTGAATCGTTCCATTTTGTAGCGCAGTCATTGCTGCTTGCTCACGTTCGAATACACGGGCAGGGCCCTCAAAAGTTTCAATGCCGATACCAGCGGTCTTGCAAACAGCACCATCAGAGGCAAGAGATCCACCCAAAATTGTTATTCCCACATCAGTTGAAAGTGGCGTCGCAATCGCGTGCAAAATATCGCCATCGACATCTGGAGGATTAATGCCAGCCAGATTTTCCGCCATAGTTTTACCTGTTACGGTCATTACATCGCCGTGCAATAAACCAGCGTCAAGTAGCGCTTTCAGAATTACAGGAACGCCGCCGACTTTATCCATATCGCTCATTACGTAGCGACCAAATGGTTTTAAATCTCCGAGTAGTGGAACGCGTGAGCCGATGCGATGGAAATCATCTAAAGACAAATCAACTTCCGCTTCGTGAGCGATTGCCAATAAATGAAGAACAGCATTTGTTGAACCGCCGACTGCCATAACTGCGGTGATCGCATTTTCAAATGCGCGCTTGGTCAAGATGTCACGAGTGGTGAGCCCGAGTTTGATCATATTTACGACAGCGGCACCAGATGCAACTGCAAAAGCATCTCGGCGGCGATCTACTGCGGGAGGTGCGGCAGAACCTGGAAGAGAAAGCCCAATCGCTTCACCGACAGTTGCCATTGTGTTCGCGGTGAACATTCCGCCACAGGCACCCTCGCCGGGACAAATTGCGCGTTCGATTTGATCAACCCGCTCTTTGGTAATTAACCCGCGCGCGCAAGCACCAACGGCTTCAAACGCATCAATGATTGTTACATCTTGGCCATCGACATTTCCTGGAAGAGTTGAACCTGCATAAACAAAGACAGATGCAACATCGATGCGGGCTGCTGCCATCATCATTCCAGGAAGTGATTTATCACATCCGGCGAAGGTGACCATGCCATCTAAACGCTCTGCCTGCATAACGGTTTCTACTGAATCTGCGATCACTTCACGTGAAACGAGCGAGTAATGCATTCCTTCATGGCCCATAGAAATTCCATCAGATACAGAGATGGTGCCAAATTGCATAGGGAAACCACCAGCATCAATCACGCCTTGCTTTGATGCCTTAGCTAAACGATCAAGCGAAAGGTTACATGGGGTGATTTCATTCCAAGATGACGCAATTCCAATTTGTGGCTTTACCCAATCATCATCTGTCATGCCAACGGCACGTAACATTCCACGAGCAGGTGCGCGTTCTATTCCATCTGTGACCAAACCCGAACGTGGCTTCATCTGCGACATAGCCGGAAGTCTATTAGACTGAGCTCATTCACTCCAGTTAAAACCCAAAAAATACTTTCTAGAGGAGATCCTTGTGTCAAAAAAGCCTGTCCAAATTGGAACTGATGGACTAGATCCAACAAGATGGCGAACTTTATTCGTTGTGGCAATTTCCCAATTGATGATCGTGCTAGATAGCTCGATTATGAATATCGCTATTCCGAGCGCCAAAGTAGATCTTGGAATTAGCGATGCCAATCAACAATGGGTTATCACTGCATATACCTTGGCTTTTGGTTCGCTGCTTCTACTCGGTGGACGAATTGGCGATTACATGGGTCGAAAGAAAATCTTCTTGGTTGGGCTTGTTGGTTTTGCTGCGGCATCCGCGCTTGGCGGAATTGCATCAACTCAAGGTTTGCTCTTTGCATCGCGCGCCTTGCAGGGTGTCTTTGGTGCGCTACTTGCACCGGCAGCTCTTGCCATCATTTCTGTAACTTTCACGGTTCCAGCAGAGCGCGCCAAAGCATTTGGCGTAATCGGTGCGATCTCAGGTGGAGGCGCCGCTATCGGCCTTATCTTGGGTGGAACATTGACGGAATACTTTTCTTGGCGTTGGTGCCTTGGCGTAAACACTCCAATAGCAATAGTTGCTGCACTCCTTGCTATCAGATTTGTTCATGAATCAAAGGCTGAAGGCAATAACACTTATGACATTCCAGGCGTATTCACCGCCACTGCCGGGTTGTTCTCGCTGACTTACGGATTCAATGAAGCTGCTACAAAAGGTTGGTCTTCATCTACCACAATCTCATTCTTAGTTGCTGCTGTCGTTCTTCTCGTAATATTTGTAGTCATTGAAATGAAAGTGGCGAATCCACTTATGCCGCTTCGAGTTGTGACAGAGCGCAACCGAGGTGGTTCATACCTTGGATCTCTTGTTGTCGGAGCTGGACTTTTCTCGATGTTCCTATTCTTAGGACTTTACCTACAAGTAATTCTCGGATACACGCCGTTGAAATCGGGTTTTGCTTTCTTACCATTTACCGCAGGGATAATCGTCTTCGCCGGAATTGCTTCGCAACTCTTGCCAAAAGTTGGACCTAAAGCGCTTATGGTGCCCGGATTAATATTCGCTGGAATCGGTTTGCTTGCACTTACAAGAATCACTCCCGAAACCTCATATACAACGCATGTTTTGCCATCACTTTTAATCATGTCTAGCGGCATGGCGTTGGTCTTTATTCCACTCACTTCGACTTCACTGCACGGAGTTTCACCTCACGACACGGGAGTTGCAAGTGCAATGCTAAATACATCTCAGCAAATCGGTGGTTCGTTAGGAACCGCTCTGCTAAATACTGTAGCGGCAACCGCCACAACGACATTCGCGGCGGCTAACTCTCAGCTCGGCGAGAAATTGATGCCATTTGCAATGACTCACGGTTTCACGGTTGCCTTCAAATTTAGCGCAGCGCTGCTCTTTGTTGGAGCAGTCGTACTCTTCTTCTTTATCAACGTTGGAAAAGATTCATTAGTTGAAACCGAAGGCGTGGCTCTCCATTAATTAGGAGTTAATAGAAGTAGGGCATTACGTAAAACCAAACACCCCCTGAGCGTTTAACAAGCCAAGCAAACGCTCAGGGTGCATAATTTGGCATCCAAATTCCTTCCCGCGTTGCATACTGGTTGCTATCTTTATCTCGTGATTGAAAAAGGCGACGCTTAATGATTATTGGAGTGATGCACTTTTCGTTTACCGTTTCAGATATTGAAAAATCTGTCGCCTGGTATACGGATGTACTTGGTCTTGAATTGGTTGGTCGCCAACGCCAAAATAACAAATACACTCAAACGCTAGTTGGAATGACTGAAGCAGTTCTTGAGGTTGCACGATTCCAAATCCCTAACGCTCCCCTAGCCCCATCAGATCACATGTTGGAATTAGTTCAATATGTTGCACCCATTGGTCAAGTCATCCCATTGAAGACAAATAGTCCTGGAGTCGCACACTTAGCTTTTCTTGTGTCTGACATCGTAGAAAGATTTAATAGACTCTCGAATCTTGGAGTCATCTTTAGAAATCCTCCAGTTTTAATCACCGAAGGAACAAATCGCGGGGGTATGGTGTGCTATTTCCAAGGACCAGATGGTGAAACGTTAGAGTTCTTACAACCTTCTCCTGAAAATCTCGTAAAAATACTTCATAAGTAGAAACGGAGAAAGCCAGATGAGTGAATCTCCTCGGAGTATGACAGCGATAGTTAAGATGGCAATTGGTCCAGAATCAATTTCTGTGACTTCATGGCCACGTCCCGTGCCTAATGCGGGTCAAGTGATTGTAGAAGTTCACGGGGCCGGTGTTTGTGGAACCGATCTTCATATCGCAGTAGATGCTTATCCAAATATTCCACCAGTTGTTATGGGACATGAAGTTGCAGGGAAAGTCGTTGAAATCGGCGAGGACGTAGATGCGAAGTGGTTAGGTTTAAGAGTTGCCTGCGAGACACATCACCAAGTTTGTAAATGTGATTTTTGTCGAGACGGTCGAAGAAACTTATGTAAGAACAAGACATCTATGGGATCTTTTGTTGATGGCGGATTTGCTACTTACGTCGCAATAGCCGAGGAGTTGCTTCATTTAATTCCGGATTCGATCACAGATCATGAAGCTGCGTTAACTGAACCCTTAGCCTGTGTCTGTCACGTTCTTTTAGATCCACCATTAATTAACGTCGCAGACTCAGTCTTAGTGACAGGTCCTGGGCCGATTGGGTTACTAGCTGCCCAGGTAGCTAGGGCAATGGGAGGTATCGTGACGATTTGTGGCTTAGAGAAAGATCAAATGCGTTTAGACGTGGCCCAAGAAATGGGTTTCAACACAACGCACTCTCCAGAACCAGAAGGTTTCGATGTAGTAATTGAATGTTCTGGTAGCGAAGGTGGCATTAGTACAGGACTCAAATCAGCGAGACGTGGTGGTCGTTATATCGCTGTAGGAATTGTCGGTCACGATGTTAATATCTCCGCAGACGCAATTCTTTACAAAGAACTTTTAGTTAGTTCTGGTTTTGCTTCCACACCACAATCATGGAATCGAGCACTAAGACTCTTAGAAAATTCCCAAGTATCGCTTGCTCCATTGATCAGTCGGGTGGAACCGCTAAAGAATTGGCCAAGCGTCTATAGAGATTTAGGAAATGCTGACGTCTTAAAAATTGTATTTGATCCGAGAATCTAGCTACTCAAGGTTTAGCTAGAAGGCTGACCTAAATGGCTAAGCAGGAGTTCTCGTACACGAGCCGCATCTGCTTGGCCTTTTGTCTCTTTCATAACAGCGCCAATTAGCGCACCGGCTGCAGGAACATGTCCGTTGCGCACTTTGTCGGCGGTTTCGGATTGTTCTGCACAAACTTTTTCAATTGCTGCCATTAGGGCTCCATCATCGTTAACAACTTTAATCCCGCGCTTGGCAACTACTTCGGCTGGGGTTCCCTCCCCCGCAATTACGCCTTCGACAACTTGGCGCGCCAATTTATCTGTTAGTTCACCTGCAGCGACAAGCGCGACAATTTCAGCAACATCTTTCGGTGAAATTGTTAAGTCAGTAAGAGCAACTTCTTTCTCATTAGCAATACGCGAGATCTCGCCAAGCCACCAAGTACGCGCCTTGGTTGGATCTGCACCTAACAAAACAGTCTCTTCCACAATATCTAGCGCATCAGCGTTAATCATCGCTGCCATTTCTTTATCCGGAACAGCCCACTGCTCTTTCAAACGCTTACGGCGAAGTGAAGGACGCTCTGGTTGTTGTGCTCTAAGTTCTTCAATCCAGGCGGCAGCAGGAGCAACTGGAACTAAATCTGGTTCTGGGAAGTAACGGTAATCCTCGGCTTGCTCCTTTGAGCGGCCAGAGCGCGTAAGGCCAGTGTCTTCTTGGAAGTGACGAGTCTCTTGTTTAACTTTCTTGCCCTCATTTAACAACTCTGCGTGGCGGATCATTTCACCGCGAATGGCGCGTTCAACCGAACGAAGTGAGTTAACGTTCTTAGTTTCTGAACGAGTACCCAATACATCAGACCCAATTAAGCGCAGTGAAACGTTCGCATCACAACGAAGTGAACCTTGCTCCATCTTCACATCTGAAACTTTTAAGCCGCGCAAAATATCGCGCAATTCGGCAACGTAAGCTTTGGCAACTTCTGGAGCATATTTGCCTGTGCCTGGAACGATCTTGGTAACAATTTCAACTAGCGGAATTCCTGCACGGTTGTAATCAAGGAGTGAATACTCAGCTCCGTGAATGCGACCGGTTGCACCACCGACGTGGAGTGACTTGCCGGTGTCTTCTTCCATATGAACGCGTTCAATTTCAATGCGGAATTGCTTTGGGCCTTCCTCGGTGTCAATTTCGACATCAACAAATCCATCGAAACAAATTGGTTCGTCGTACTGTGAAATCTGGAAGTTCTTCGGCATATCTGGATAGAAATAATTTTTACGAGCAAAACGGCTATGCGGAGCAATCTGACAGTTCAGAGCTAAGCCAATCTTTATTGTTGACTCAATTGCCTTGGCATTTACAACTGGCAGCGCACCAGGAAGTGCGAGACAGACCGGGCAAGTTTGGGTATTTGGCTCTCCCCCAAATGTTGTGCTGCAAGAGCAGAACATCTTAGATTCGGTATTTAACTCAACGTGTACCTCAAGGCCCAAGACCGGTTCGTATTTAGAGATTACATCATCGTATGAAAGCGCCATTATTTGGCACCTCCCAACGCTGGTGCTTTTGAAATTAAATGTCCGCCCCATTTAGAAACAAGCGCTGCTTCAAGTGCTGCACCAACTTGATACAGGCGTTGATCCTGCATCGCTGGAGCCATAATCTGGAAACCAACTGGCAAGTTATCTTCATCTGCAAGGCCTGCAGGCAAACTCATTCCGCATATGCCAGCTAAGTTAACCGGAATTGTTGCAACATCGGCTAAATACATTGCAATTGGATCTTCGGACTTCTCACCGATCTTAAATGCGGTGATCGGAGATGTTGGAGATACCAATACATCAGCCTGAGTAAATGCTTTCTTGTAATCTTCAATGATCAGAGTGCGAATCTTCTGTGCACTCCCGTAGTAAGCATCGTAATAACCAGACGAGAGTGCATAGGTTCCGAGAATAATGCGACGCTTAACTTCGCGGCCAAATCCGGCTTCACGCGTTGCGTTCATAACTGTTTCTGCTGATGCTCCATCAACTTCACCGGTGCGAAGTCCGTAACGCATTGCATCAAAGCGCGCCAGGTTAGATGAGCACTCGGATGGTGCAATTAAATAATATGCAGCAAGTGCGTACTCAAAACTTGGGCAATCTACCTGCACTATTTGCGCACCGAGAGATGCCAAAATATCCAGAGATTCATTAAAGCGCGCCTGTACTCCTGTTTGATAACCATCGCCTTGTAATTGCTTGATGACGCCGATCTTCAAGCCTTTAACATCACCAGATTTTGCAGCGGCTACAACTGCTGGCACCGGTGCATTAATGCTGGTCGCATCTTTAGGATCATGACCGGCAATGACTTCATGCAACATCGCGGTATCTAACACGGTGCGACCAAATGGTCCTGCCTGATCCAAGCTAGATGAATATGCAATTAAGCCGTAGCGCGAAACAGCTCCGTAAGTTGGGCGAACACCAACAATTCCCGTGAGCGCCGCAGGTTGGCGAATAGATCCGCCAGTATCTGATCCGATTGCAAGGGGCGCTTCGAAAGCGCTCACTGCCGCCGCCGAGCCACCGCTTGAACCACCAGGTGTGCGCGTTAAATCCCAAGGATTAAAGGTTGGGCCATATCCAGAATTTTCGGTTGATGAACCCATTGCAAATTCATCCATATTTGTCTTACCCAGAATTACAACGCCAGCTGCTTTCAACTTCGCTACAACAGTTGAGTCATATGGTGGCTTCCAACCTTGCAAAATCTTGGATCCTGCAGTTGTTGGAACTCCTTCTTGTGCAAGTACATCTTTAAGCGCAAGTGGAATTCCAGCAAGCGGACCGAGTTTCTTTCCACTTGCGCGATCGGCATCAACTGCAGCTGCCTGCTTTAACGCACTTTCTCCATCGACATGTAAAAATGCCTTAACTTTTTGATCAACATCTGCAATGCGATCTAAATGGATTTTTGTTAATTCAACTGAAGTAGTTTCACCCTTTTCCAGGGCAGATGACATTTGTGCAGCAGTATTTTTGATCATTCTGCTTCACCTAAAATTTGTGGAACTCGGAAACGCTGATCTTCCTGCGCAGGCGCACCCGATAACGCTTGATCCGGCGTAAGACTTGGCAGAACTAAATCTTCTCTAAAGATATTTTCAAGCGGTTGCGGATGTGAAGTCGCCTTTACGCCCTCCAAGTTAAGTTCCTGAACTCGAGCCACGGCATCGAGAATGCTGCCAAATTGTGAAGAAAGGCTAACAAGTTCGGCATCGCTCATTTCAATGCGAGCCAGCGCGGCAAGTTTGGCTACTTCATCACGCGAAAGGCTGCTCATAATGCTCCTGAGTTTAATGAGAAAGTTGATTAGTTGCGAATTTGACCGTCGCCGGTGACGATCCAAGTCGTAGTTGTCATTGCTTCCAACCCCATAGGGCCGCGGGCATGCAACTTTTGATTTGAAATACCAATTTCCGCCCCGAAGCCCATCTGTTCACCATCGGTGAATCTAGTTGATGTATTTACCATTACGGCGGCGCAATCAGAGAGCGCAATGAAACGATCCGCATTGGCTCTATTTTCGGTAACAATGGCTTCGGTGTGATTTGTTCCGTACTTTGCTATGTGATCGGCTGCTGCATCTACCGAATCAACAACACCCACATTCATTTCAAGAATTCCGTACTCGGTACACCAATTCGCTTCGGTTGCAGCGGTGGCTTTGATTCCAAACTTTTCGGCAACTTTCTGCGCCGTTGAATCTGCATGCAGAATAACTCCGGCATCAGAAAGCGCTTTAAGCGCCATTGGTAAGAAAGTCGGAGCGATTGCGCGATGTACCAGCAAAGTTTCTGCTGCGTTACAGACGCTTGGGCGATGAGTTTTAGAGTTAATCAGAATTGGCAGCGCTTTTTCGATATCAGCGAATTCATCTACATAAACGTGGCAAACCCCTGCACCTGTTTCAATTGTTGGCACAGTTGACTCATCCACCACCATCCGAATTAAAGCGGCACTTCCGCGTGGAATTACTAGATCTACTTTGCCGCGCGCGTTAAGCAGCGCCTTAACTGTGGCCCGATCATCCGATGGCACAAGTTGAATCACTTCTGGAGAAATCTTTGTACTTGCAAGCGCATCACGCATCACGGTTACGAGAACCTGATTGCTGGCCGCAGCAGTTGAAGATCCACGCAATAAGGCAGCGTTGCCGGACATCAACAAGATGACTGCTGCATCTACTGTCACATTAGGGCGTGCTTCATAAACCATCCCGATTACACCAAATGGAACTGAAATCTGCTTTAGATCCAATCCATTAGGCAGGGTTGAGTGGCGAAGCACTTGGCCCAGCGGATCTGGCAAGTCGGCGACTAAGCGCGCTCCATTGGCAATACCAGCAACACGAGATTCATTAAGGAGTAACCGATCTTGCATTTGTGGGTGCATATCTTCGGCTTGTGCTCGCGCAATATCTTCAGCATTGGCTTTCAAGATTTCTGCACTGCGCGATTCGATAGCATCGGCGATTTTATATAACGCTTCTTTACGTTCAGCGCCAGTAGCTGTAGACAGAGTGCGGGCAGCCGTGCGCGCTTTGAGCGCCAACTCTGAAACTATTGCGACCGCATCCATAGGTTTAAGCCTAGCGGGAGTTACCCTTTCGTTGTGTTCAAATTATTTCGCAGAATTGCAGTGGTTCTCCTTGTCCTATACATAGCCTTATTTGGAATGACCAAGGCCATTAGATATCCAGAGCCGATTGCAGCGATCAAGTTAGGACTAGCGCCTGCTTCCAAGACGCCTGATCTGATGCCCTTTCACGTAATTTCAGCTGAACCTGCTGAGGCATCCGCTTGGCAAATGGGCACGCCAGAAGTTATTGATGAGGTCACGTGGAATGGCGCGAAGATTTCTTTTGATGAATTTATGAAAGCCACTCAGACAAATGCTTTTCTGATAATCCGAGGCGGAAAGATTACTTACGAAAAATACTTTAATGGAAAAACCGAATCAACGGTGCTTCCTTCATATTCGGTTGCCAAGACGATGACTTCGCTGGTGATTGGTCAACTAATTGATGAGGGCAAGATCAAAGAATCAGATACCTTCGTTTCAATCCTGCCAGAATTTAAAGCCGAATCCTCTTTTGACAAGGTGACAATAAAGAACTTATTAGATATGAATTCCGGTATCGGAGTTTCTGATAATTACCCATCGGGGCCTTCTGGCTGGGGCGTTGCAATTGCACAAATGTATGCAACCACGGATATGAATTTCTTTATAAAAAATAATCGTAAAATGAGAGAGGAGCCAGGTACATATCCCGAGTATCGAAGTGTTAACACTGAACTACTTGGTTTGATTATTCAAAAGGTGACTGGAAATAAGTTAGCCAATGAATTCAGTGAACGAGTCTGGAAAAAAGTTGGCGCAGAATACGATGCAACTTGGAACGTAGATAAAGTTGGTGGCCACGAAAAGGCTTTCTGTTGTTTTAACGCGACAGCACGAGATTACGCACGCGTTGGTCAGGCGCTGATGAGTGGAGTACCCGCAATCGCTAGTACTTCCTGGAAGGCGCGACTATCCAATCCAGTTGTGAATCTCGATTATGGCTGGGGATATGCAGCACAGATGTGGCATCCATATCAGGGCATTAATTTAATGATGGGGCTACACGGTCAATATATTTATCAAGATGCGCTTAACGATACGGTCATTGTTAAGTTAAGCGATATGCCAACCAGCGCGGATGGCACCAGCGATAAAATCGCCACTGTATTACGTGAAGTTGCTGAGAAGAGTTAGAGAAGCACCAAATCATCGCGATGAACTAGTTCGCGCTCAAATTCCGCACCCAACGAAGTGGCAAGTTCTTTAGTAGAGCGACCCAGCATTTGCGGAATTTCATCTGAATCAAAAGCCACAAGACCGCGAGCAATAACTTTGTTATCTGCGCCAACTAGTTCTACGGTGTCACCAGAAATGAATTCACCTTCAACTGAAGTAACGCCAGCAGGAAGGAGTGAAACTCCGCGTTCCTTAATTGCAGTGACTGCTCCGGCGTCAA
>JNSK01000108.1_pt1 | contig 15182 bp, 17 predicted proteins | sample 210681 | NCBI WGS metagenome assembly JNSK01 (sample SAMN02808684, study PRJNA238866) | freshwater metagenome | biome: fresh water; feature: freshwater reservoir; material: water; isolation source: water column of the freshwater reservoir Embalse de Amadorio in Spain | place: Spain: Valencia ...
TAAGAAGATAAATGGATAATCATCGAAACGCAGATCGCGCGGTGCGAGGAAATTCCAAAGTACCCAAGTGAGAACGAATGCAGTCATGTAAACCAAGAAACGTGCCGTGCCCAAGAAGCGGGCAAAACGTTCAGATAGGCGTCCAAAAACTTCAGGATCGTAATTAGGGCGCAATGAACGACGAGATTCGCGAGGTGTATCTAAACCGGTATTGCGCGTGGTTAGTGAACGTGCCATTAGCGCGCCTCCTCTTCCATTTCTTTATCTAATTCAATATCTCTTGGAGAGACTTCGGTGCCAGTCACATCGGCGAGGTCTACTTTTGGACCAGTGCCGCGCGTTGAATCACGGTGATCTAGTCGCCAATTTTCAGGCAGTAAGTGGTCGAGCACGTCATCCACAGTGACTGCACCGATTAAACGCTCGTTGGCATCTACAACAGGCACAGATAACAAGTTGTAACTGGCTAAGTATGACGAAACTTCGTGCAGAGATGCGTTGGGATTTAACCCCTGCGTATCTGTATCAACTATCGAACCAAGAAGTGTTGAGGGGGGTTCGCGCAGTAATCGCTGGTAGTGAACCAATCCGATATAGCGACCTGTAGGGGTTTCTAACGGCTGGCGACAGACGAAAACTTGTGAGGCAAGTGCAGGTGAAACCTCACGTGCGCGCACACTTGCTAGCGCATCAGCAACTGAATAGTCAGCGCTCATCACGATTGGTTCGGTAGTCATCATTCCACCTGCAGAATAATCTTCGTAAGTCATGAGGCGAAGAACATCTTCGGCATCTTCCGGTTCCATAAGTTCAATCAGTGCTTGCGCACGCTCTTCGCCGATTTCGCGCAATAAGTCAGCAGCATCATCTGGATCCATCTCGCCAAGAACATCCGCGGCACGTTCGCCTTCTAATTCGGCAAGCAAAGCAACTCGTTCTGCTTCATCCATTTCTTGAAGCACGTCTGCAAGTCGTTCATCATCTAAAGCTCGTGCAACTTCAAGGCGGCGCTTCGGAGCTAAATCTTGAATTACCGCGGCCAAGTCAGCGGCGCGCAAATTATTTATAGTTGAAAGTAAATTGGTTACTCCCTGATTGTGCTCAGGCAGAGTGAAACCCGATACTTCTTCCCATGCGACCGTCGAAGTTGCGCCTTTGCGGCGTAGCCCACTGCCTTTGCGCATAATGTGCACGCGATTAATAAACCAATCACCTGTGCGCGTTTGCTCCATACCCAAATCTTCTACAACGACTGGTTCGTCACCATCCACCAGGGTTACGGAGCGATCGAGCAAGTCTCCTAAGACAAGTAATTCACCAGCACGAGACTCAAAACGTCGCATGTTGACCAGTCCTGTAATAACTACTGCGCCAGATTCAATAGAAGTGACTCGAGTTATTGGAACAAAGACGCGGCGGCGTAAAGGGACTTCGACGACGAGGCCAAGAATTCGCGCAGGTTGGCTATTGGAACGAAGCGTCGCAACAGCATCTCGCACTTTTCCAACTGGATCTCCATTTGGATCAAAGACTGCAGTCCCTGCAAGACGAGCGATAAATACTCGGTTTATAACATTGGCACTCATTTTTGGCCTCCCTTCATTGGCTAAGAGTATCGGCTACCGTTACGTCTATGTCGCAGCCATTATCTAGAGATAACCACACTCAGATTCCAGCGCGTCCTGATTTAATTCGTTTGGGAATTGGAATTATTGGCATAGGTACTTCGGGGCCTCTAATTGCCTTGAGCGCAATGCCGGTCCTATCACTCATATTCTGGCGCAATCTTGGCGGCGCATTAATGACGGCACCATTTGCATTGCGCCATCGAATCGATCGCACCGGTGCAAAGTGGGCTGTTTTGGCTGGCTTTGTATTGGCGCTTCACTTTTATGGTTTCTTCTTGGCGATGCGAATGACAACCGTTGCGGCAGGCACAGCGCTAGTCGCACTTCAACCAATATTTGCAGCGCTCTTCTTAAAACTCACCGGTGGAGTAATTCCAACTCGAGCTTGGCTGGGAATGTTTGTTAGTTTTGGGGGAGTGTTATTGATCGCAGGTATTGATTTACAAATTTCGTTCCGCGCTTTTCTTGGTGATTTAGCCGCCATAATTTCTGCGGCATTGGCCGCGATATATATGTTGATCGGTGCACGTGCGCAAAGAACCCTTGAAACTTCTACATACACTTCCATCTGCTATTTCTTTTGTGCGATGACCGCTCTTCCAATTGCACTTATTGCCGGAAATGAGATCTTTGACTTCAACGCACGAGAGTGGTGGATTTTGCTCGGCCTTATCCTTGGTGCGCAATTTCTCGGACACACAATGTTCAATTCAGTATTGAAACGAGTATCACCTGCAGTAGTTTCACTAATTGTCTTCTTTGAAGTTCCGGTGAGTTCAATACTGGCAATGTGGTGGCTCGATCAAAGCCCGCCGGCAGGAGTTATTCCCGGAATCATTTTAATTCTCATCGGGTGCGTGCTAGTTGTTTTGCGAACCAGGCCCACCCAAGTAATGATTGAAGAGTAATAATGATTGATCTGCACACGCACACGACTGCAAGTGACGGAACCGATTCACCAGCAGAGTTAATCAACAAGGCGCTTTCTGCCGGTATCAAGACTCTGGCAATTACAGATCACGACAGCACATCTGGCTGGAGCGAAGCGAGCGCAGCTTTGCGCACACCAATGTCTCTTGTATTAGGTGCTGAAATATCTACCCTCACAGTTGATGGAATAAGCGTACATATCCTGGGGCTACTCTTTGATGGAGAAGATAATGAATTGCAAGCGATGCTGCGGGACTCGCGAGATACCCGAATCCCAAGAATGCGCAAGATGATTGGTCTATTAGCAGCCGATGGTATTGCCATAACCATGGAAGATGTCATTGCGGTGACTCCACCCGGAGCAACTGTCGGGCGGCCACACCTAGCGGATGCTCTGGTTAAAAATAAAGTGATCGCTTCAAGAGATGAAGCATTTGTAGATCTACTTCACAACGGCTCAAAATACTACGTGACTCATGCTGCCCCAACGCCAGAAGATGCAATTTCCCAGATTAAAAAGGCTGGGGGAGTTGCTGTCATAGCTCACCCATTTGCTTCACGTCGAGGAGAAATCATTTCTCCTACAACTTTTTCGACTCTCGTAGCCGCTGGTTTAAATGGAATTGAAGTAAATCACAGAGATCACTCACAAATTGAGCGTGAGCAGCTAAGTGAAATCGCAGATCAATTGCACTTAGTAAAAACTGGGTCGAGTGATTACCACGGAAACGGTAAACTGAACGCGCTAGGAGAAAATCTCACAGATCCCGCAGAATGGGAAAATCTGGAGTCGCTGGCCAATGCACGAAGGGTGGTAAGGAAATGAACGTAATTGAAGTCAGCACCCTTACATTCTCAATCCAAGCATTCGTAACACTTTTAGTAATTCTAGATCCCCCAGGTGCAACTCCAATATTCCTTAGCTTGGTCGCAGATAAGTCCAAGAAAGAACGCGTTCAGTTGGCTTGGCAAGCAGCTTTGGTATCACTCGTTGTGATTACCTTCTTCTCGCTATTCGGAAGATTTATTCTGGAGTACATGAACGTTTCGATCGAAGCGTTGCAAGCTGCAGGTGGATTGTTACTTCTCTATGTTTCCCTGGAACTTTTAACTGGGCGAGACATGGGCGGTGAAGATGCTAAGGATAAGAACATCGCCTTGGTTCCGCTAGGAACCCCCTTGCTGGCAGGCCCAGGGGCAATTGTTGCGACCATGATTTTTGTGCAACAAATTGAGACTACGTCACAGAGCTTAGGGTTGATTGCTGCAGTTGTTGCAGTGCACGTAGTTATTGCAATTTCTCTCATGGCTTCAACAACGATTCTTGCAATAATAAAAGACGCCGGAGTAACCCTGTTGGCGCGAATCGCAGGCCTGTTACTAGCTGCGATAGCGGTGCAAATGCTGGTTGATGCAATTAAAGCATTTACCGCTCAATAAGGATTTGCTATGGAAATCGAATCTTCATCATTTGACCCGCGCGGACTTTTCCATCCAAATTCAGTAACTTGGCGAATACATTCAGACCCATCAATGGCAGTTGGCGGAATCCGTGCACTTTTGCAACAGGCACTGCATCCAGATGCTATGGATGGAGTAGCAAAGCACTCTAATTTCCGGGAAGACGCCTGGGGAAGATTGCAACGGACTGGAGATTATGTCTCCACAATTACTTTCGCGAGTACCGAGCAAGCATTTGCGCTAGCGGCGCGAGTGAGAAAGATTCATACCTCACTTGGCCTAGATGATCCACACTTACTTCTCTGGGTGCATATGTCTATGGTCGATTCATTTTTAGATATTGCTATCCGATCGGGAATAGATATAGATCAAGCTGAGGCCGATAAATATGTATCTGAAATGGTCATTTTTGCCCAACTGGTTGGGGTAAGTACTGAAAAAGTTCCAACCACGGTCAGTCAGATGCAAAAGTATTTTTCCGATTTGTCTCCAGAACTTCGCGCTTCTGAAGACGCTAAACGTGCAGCACTATTTTTGACCATCCCACCACTTCCAACTGCAGTTCGCTTCGCGACTCCAGCAGCACCTGCTTGGGCATCGCTTGCGCTCGTGGCAGGTAGTTCTTTACCTTCATGGGCGCGTTCACTTTATGGCACACCGCAGCTGCCGGGACAAAATTTTGCAACTGATCTTTCGTTAAAGGCAATCAGGAAAACTATTGGCGTAATTCCTGATGCAATACTCGCACCACCAATTTATAAAGAGGCGGTCAAGCGCTGGGATTTGGAGCGGGTTAAATGAAAACCATCGCCATAGCTAGCCCCGCAGGGGGAGTAGGTAAAACTACTTTAGCGCACGCTATTTCTGTAGCTGCGGCAGAATTTGGAAAGAAGACGTTGCTGATCGACTTAGATCCAGCCGGTTCTCTAACTTTCCGCCTTGGATTTGAAAATCCTCGCTTAACGATTACAGACTTTTTAACTGGCACATCCCTTGGTGATGAAAATTTAAATCTAACTGCTGAAAGATTTGCTTTCATACCCGCAGATTCGCGCTTAACTACCAATTTAAATGAGGGCGCGCTTTCCGATTTTTTTATCACTCTTCCCGATGCCTTTGATCTAGTTGTGCTAGATGTAGCTCGCCAGTCGACGGTTCGCTACATTCTTTACGCGGGCTGCTGCAATTGCGCGCCATAACTAACATTGAGGTAACCGCAATTGCAATAGGTGAAGTGAACAATAAAGAGCTCGCCCCCCTCTTGGATGTATCGCTAGCTCACACGAAAGAAATCGATGGATTGATATGTGGAACCAGCTCCGTAGTTACAGCGGATAAGGATGGCGAAGTGGCAGAGAGCTATAGAAGCGCTACGTATTCAATCTTGGAGATTTTAGGGCTGGAGTAAATCTGCACTAAGAAGAGAACTTTTTAGTGCGCGTTCTATTGCGAACTGCGCGTTCGGTAGCAGGCTTACTCTCTTTTGCTGCTGGTGCAGTTCTCTCAGGCTTCGCAGCAGGTTTTTCTTTGGTGATCCGTCCATTAGAACCGGCTGGAATATTCAAAGTTTGATAGAGATGTTCTGAAGATGAATAAGTCTCTTCTGGTTCCCCAAGACCTAGCGCCAAGGCAGTATCAATCATCTTCCAACGCGCTAGATCATCCCAATCTACGAAGGTGACTGAAATACCGTCAGCGCCAGCCCGCGCTGTGCGTCCAATTCGGTGTACATATGTCTTCTCATCTTCGGGGCATTGGTAGTTAATGACGTGGGTTATGCCATCGATATCAATACCGCGTGCGGCAACATCGGTTGCGACCAGTACATCAGATTTACCGGCCTTGAAATCATTTAAAGCTTTTTCGCGTGCACTCTGTCCCAAATCTCCGTGGATAGAGGCTGCTCGGAAGCCGCGCTCTAGTAGGTCATCAGAAGTTTTCTGACAAGTGCGTTTTGTGCGGCAAAAAACTATGGTTGGTCCGCGGCCGTCTGCTTGCAAGATGCGAGCGAGCATTTCAATTTTATCTAGCGCGTGAGCGCGCAGAACGTGCTGTTTAATCCGCGAAACAACCGCTCCTTCATCTTCATTATCTTGAGTTCTAATATGAATTGGTTGATTCATAAAGCGGCGCGCTAAAGCGATGATATCTCCGGGCATAGTTGCGGAAAAGAGCATGGTTTGGGCACGGTTAGGGGTGCTGGTAAATATTTTTTCTACATCCGGCAAGAAACCTAGATCGAGCATCTCATCTGCTTCATCTAAAACTACTCGCGAAACTTCCTTTAGCTTTAATTGACCTTGACGGTATAGATCCAATAGGCGCCCAGGAGTTCCGACAACTATTTCGACTCCGCCGGCAAGTGCCTCAATTTGTGGCTCAAATGCCCGACCACCATAGACAGCCAAGGTGCGGATACCGCGATTTCCAGTTAATTCATCAATATCTTTTGTTACTTGAACGCAGAGTTCTCGCGTTGGGACAACAACTAAAACTTGTGGCAACCCTTTTGCAACAAGTTCTGACCATTCAGAATCAAGTGGAGCAATTACACGTTCGATTAACGGAATTCCAAAAGCGAGCGTTTTACCAGTTCCGGTTTTAGCTTGACCAATTACATCGCCGTCACCTAACGCAATTGGCAATACCATCTCTTGAATTGGAAAGGGAGAGATAAAACCATGTTCTGCCAGCGCCGCTTGAGTTTCCGGGCGAAGGGGAAGATCTGCGAAAGTTATTGACACCTTACAGTGCGCCGAAACCAACGCGGCGGTCAGCTGCGACACCAATGTCGACGAAGCCAATCTTTTCCGCCGCGACAACTATTTCGTGGCCACGAATATCTTGCAAAGCAAGCGTGGTCTTGGCAGCGATTGCAGCGGCTACCGCTGATTTCACATCACCAACTGATGAATTAGTCTCGAAGACTAGTTCACCCGAGATATTGGTTATTGCGATGCGGACATGGGTGCTTTGTGCGGCATCAGATTTCTTTGTGCTCATGTTCCTATCCTATCGGCAAAAAGCGCCGTTGAATTCTCGAAATTAACGCTTAGAAAAGTTGGAGTCATTGACTTTCTGAAAGTGGGAAGCCAGATATACCTCGCCACATTAAGTTTTCAACTAATTCGACGGCTTGTTGGCGAGATAGTTTGCTATCACGATCCAACCAGTGGCGGGCAGTTACTTGTGTGTAACCGATCAATCCGACGCCAAGCAACATGGCAACTTCTTGAGGTAAGCCTGTGTCATTAGAAATAATTGCACTGACCGCTGCGGCACAATCGTAAGTCATACGATTTAACCTTTCGCGAACTTGTGGCTCAACGTTCATATCGCTCTCAAAAAGTAAGCGGAAAGCTTCACCTTCATTCTCAATGAAAGCAAAATAGGCAACCACCGTAGCGTGGACACGTTTTTCATTATCTGGTGTGGAAGAAATTGCTTTTTGTAATTCGAAAACTAAAGAATCAATATGTAAATCCAGAACTGCTAAGTAAAGATCTAGCTTGGAAGGAAAGTGCTGGTAGAGAACCGGCTTGCTTACATTTGCCCGATCTGCGATTTCATCCATAGCGGCTGAGTGATACCCGGCTGCAGTAAAGACTTCCAGGGCTGCGCTCAATAAAATCGCGCGGCGCTCATCGCGTGGTAAGCGCGCCTTATCGCCTTTTGAGTTGGCTTCTACGGTAGTCATTGCGCATATCGTAGAGGTATTACTCGTAATAATGAAAGAACTATTGCAGATGAGAACCATTTGCAGCGTCTTTTAATTATCAAATTGGCGCACATTCGATGGCTACGGCAGAATAGCGCTATGACAAGTGCACCTATAAAACCTCCAGCGCTAGTTTCTCCAGGACCTGCGCTGACTGTCGATGAGGTTCGTCGTTACAGCCGCCACTTGATTATTCCTGATGTGGCAATGGCAGGTCAGCAGCGATTGATGAATGCAAAAGTTTTATGTGTGGGGGCAGGTGGATTGGGTTCTCCCGCCCTGATGTATTTGGCAGCTGCCGGTGTGGGAACGATTGGCATTGTGGAATTTGATACGGTCGATGAATCTAATTTGCAGCGTCAGATAATTCACGGACAGAGTGATATCGGCAAAAGCAAAGCGCAATCGGCTAAAGAGAAAATTTCTGAGATAAATCCGTATGTTCAAGTTATCACTCACGAAGTTCGTCTAGATAATTCAAATGTTAAAGAAATATTTTCTCAATATGACATTATTGTTGATGGAACCGATAACTTCGCTACTCGGTATTTAGTCAATGATGCCTGCGTTTTACTTAAGAAGCCTTACGTCTGGGGATCTATCTACCGTTTTGATGGACAAGCCAGCGTTTTCTGGGCCGAATACGGACCTTGCTATCGCTGTCTCTACCCGGAACCACCACCTCCCGGAATGGTTCCAAGTTGCGCCGAAGGCGGCGTGCTCGGAGTTCTCTGCGCGACTATCGGTTCAATTCAAACTACCGAAGCTATAAAAGTTATTACAGGTGTTGGCGAACCAATGATCGGCTCACTAATGATTTATGACGCACTGGAAATGTCATTTCGAAAGATCAAAGTTCGCAAGGATCCAAACTGTCCGCTCTGTGGCGATAACCCGACCCAATCAGATCTACTTCCGGATTATGATGCTTTCTGCGGAGTTCTCTCGGATGCCGCTGAAGTTGCGGTAAAGGATTCGACCATTTCAGTCGCTGAACTTGCTAACAAAATTGACGCTAATGATGATTTCTATCTGGTTGATGTTCGCGAGCCAAGTGAATTTGAAATCGTTCGAATACCCGGATCTCATTTAATTCCAAAACAAGGGTTTCTAGACGGAACCGTTCTGGCAACCTTGCCACAAGATAAGCCAATCATCTTGCACTGTAAGAGCGGTGTTCGCTCTGCAGAGTGTTTGGCAATCCTAAAAGGCGCTGGATTCGCTGATGCTACGCACGTTGCTGGTGGGGTCATTGCCTGGGCAAAACAAATAGATAAGTCGCTGCCAGTTTACTGATGCTCGACTCTTACATTGGTTATCGCGTTCTTTTGGTGCATGCACATCCAGATGATGAAACTATAAATAACGGTGCGACTATGGCGCTTTATGCAGCACTCGGTGCGCAAGTAACGCTAATCACCTGCACTCGCGGCGAGGAAGGTGAAATTCTCACTCCAGAGCTAACTCACCTTGCCAGCTCTGAGACTGATTCTTTAGGCGATCACCGCGAAATAGAATTAGCCAATGCGATGAAAGCATTGGGAGTCAATGACTTTCGTTTCTTAGCTGAGGGTCACAGCAAATATAGAGATAGCGGAATGATGGGAACCGAACCCAATAACCGTCCTGATGTATTTTGGCAGGCTGATCTTGAAGAAGCTTCAGATTATTTAGTGAAAGTCATCGAAGAGGTAAAGCCTCAAGTTTTGATTACCTACGATGAAATTGGCGGATATGGGCACCCAGATCACATCCAAGCCCATCGCGTTGCTATGCGGGCGAGTGAAAAATCAAAATGGCAGATTCAGAAAATTTATTGGAATACGATGCCAAAATCCGTGATCGCAGAGGGAATTGCAAAGATGAAAGAGTTAGGATCCGATTTCTTCGGAGCAGATAACGTTGATGACCTGCCTTTTGCTAAGGAAGATTCCTTTGTTACTACCCTGATTGATGGAAACTCATATGTTGAGTCCAAGATGGCGGCGATGGAGGCACACCACACGCAGATCTCGCTGGATGGTCCGTTCTTTGCGCTCTCTAATAATTTAGGTTTACAAGTTTGGGGACACGAGTACTACACGTTGGTTAAAGGGGAAAAGAGCGCTCCGTTTGATATCAATGGGCGTGAATCCGATTTGTTTTCGGGAGTTAATCTCTAAATGAAATTTGTTATTGCTCTCGTAGTAGGAATTGCCTCTGGAGTAGCTGCAATATTTCTTCACCACTTTGCCCCGCCATTTGGAATTTCAATTGCAATTGCTGGCACATTCGTGGCGATCTGGTCCGTCGGTCGCGCCTTTGGCAAACGATTCTATAAGTTGGTCGCGGCAGGATCTTGGGCAGCCATCTTTTGGCGTGGAGCATCACTTGGCGTTGGCAATGAGATATTCATTCAGGGAGATAGGTTGGGAAATATTTTTTTGCTAAGTTCAGTTATAGCGCTATTACTTGCTGTAGCGCTCCCAGCTAATTAACTCCAACTCCAACTCTGACCTTCTGGGCCATCGTTTATTGCAATCCCATTTTCGGCTAACAAATCGCGAATACGATCACTTTCTCTCCAATTCTTATCTTCCCTGGCTTGTGCGCGTTGTTGCAGCAACTCCTCCTGGTCCGGGCTAAGCGCACGCACTTCAAGCTTTCGGTTTAAATCTAAACCAAGCAGCGAGTCTGCATAAAGAAAGATCGCTCTCTTTACATCATTGGGCACAGAAGCATCCTTTTCAAGTGCACGCAATCTTAATAAAACACGAGGAGTATCTAAATCTCTTTGTATGGCGCTAAGAATCTCGTGATCTTCCAAACTCTTTTCATCTTCTCCCCAAGCTGCCATATTTGTACGCCAGCGCTTTAGAGTTGAGTTTGCAGCTTCCAATCCTGCCCAGGTTAGATCCATCTGAGATCGGTAGCGATTTTCAAGCAGTGAAAGACGTAGCGCAAGAGTATCTAGCCCCCGGTCTATTAAGTCTTGAACTAGAACAACATTGCCCGCGCTTTTAGACATCTTGCGTCCTTCAAAAAGTAGGTGTTCTCCGTGTACCCAGAGTTTTACCGCTTCATGACCAATAATGGAATTTGATTGAGCTCGTTCATTTTCATGATGAGGAAAACGGAGATCAATGCCACCAACGTGAAGATCAATTCGCTTTTCCAATAATTCTAGTGACATAGCAGTACATTCAATATGCCAACCCGGGAAACCTTTACCCCAGGGTGAATCCCAAACCATTTCAGTGCGATTACCAGCAGATTTCCAGAGCGCCCAGTCGGCATGGAAGCGTTTGTCACCTTCATCGCTGTATTCATAGCGATGACCTGGTTTGAGCGAATCTAATTTATTTCCGCTGATAGCCCCATAACTTTGAAAAGATCTTGCATCAAAATATACCGAACCAAGATCTGTTGCGTAGGCATGCCCACTTGAGATCAATTCGGCGATAGTTTGCAACATTAGGTCAATAGTTTCACTCGCTCGCGGATAGGAATCTGCCGGCAGAATATTTATATTTGCTAAATCCTGGTGAAACTTATTCTCATATTTGCGCGCTATCTCAAAAGGATCTCGCTTTTCTAATTGTGCTTGCTGCAATAATTTGTCTTCGCCTTGGAAATCTTCTGACATATGACCAACATCTGTGATGTTCTGAATCAATCTGACCTGTCGTCCTTCGATCTTTAAAGCACGGACAATCAGATCAGCTAGTAGAAACGTCCGTAAATTACCGACGTGGGCATCTCGGTACACGGTTGGGCCACAGCAATAGACATTTATGGTTTCTGCTACCGGAACTTCGCTAAGCCCACGCGTCAATGTGTCATAAATTGTGATCATAATTTATCCGAATTCTTTGCCAAGATGCGATACACAAATTTGTGGTGCGTCGTAAAGCCCATAGATTGGTAGAGCGCGAGAGCAGCGCCATTTTCGTTATCCACCTGTAAAGCAACTTTTGTAGCACCGTCAGTGACCGCAGCGGATAGCAAGTTGTTCATCAAAGCTTTTGCCAAACCTTTACCTCGAAAAGAAGGATTCACAAATAGTCTAGTAACGATCGACCAACTACCAAGTGTGGCAATTCGACCTACGGCAATAACCTCCTGGCCACTCTTTATAGCTCCATATCTAGCTGGATATCGCAGCATTATTTTTTCAAGCGGTTGATCTGAATTTACTTCTAACCACTCTTTAGAAGGGTAATCCAAAATTTCAATGGAAAATTGCGGATGGCCAGAGACTTCTATCGCGCCTATATCTCTAATTAAGAAATTAGCATCTATCTTTATATTCCAACCTCGCTGCTCTAAATATCTATCCAATTCATCAAATATTGGCAGAGGGATACTAAAGGTTGGCTTGAGATTATTCTCGCGATAGATACTTGTTACCTCATCGACTGCGGAAGCAAGATCGATCGGTGGTTCACCAATCGGCAGAACTGAGTTAGCGCGCATACTAAATCCATCGGAGATTCGAAGTCGCCATTCTCCGTATTCGATAATCTCGAGTGCAGGCCAAGTAATGTCTGAGAGTTTTTCTAACTCAATAATTCTTAGCGAAAGTGGCGCACCTTTACCAGCTAAATCTGGGAGTGGTTTAATTTCGCGCCAGATTGCGATCTCATCTGGTGAGAAGGAGATCAACTTAGATTTAGAATTAATTAACTCCCGCTCGTTCTGCAAAATGCCGACGATATCCCGGAAACCACCACCTGGTTCGCGTAGACGAATTGTGACTCGTTTGCCGATCGCCCCAAGTAGTGACGGTATGGAATTTTGTGCCGCCTCGGTCATGTTGCTACTTTAATCGGGCAACGACGCCTGCGCATGGTTAGAATAAGCGCCATCGTAAGGATCGCCTTTCGAGCGCTATTAACTTTGGAGGTTAGCTCGTGACTTATGTAATTGCCCAACCGTGCGTTGATGTTAAAGATAAATCTTGCATCGAAGAGTGCCCAGTTGACTGCATCTATGAAGGCGGTCGTGCACTTTATATCCAGCCTGATGAATGCGTGGATTGCGGCGCCTGCGAACCCGTTTGCCCGGTCGAAGCGATTTATTACGAAGATGACATTCCATCACAATGGAAAGACTCACCCAAGATAAATACTGAGTTCTTTGTTGAACTCGGTTCTCCTGGCGGCGCAGCCAAGGTTGGACTAACAAATAGCGATCATCCAATAATTGCTGCACTTCCGCCTAAAGAATAAATTTAATAAAGCCTGTCTGGCATCGGACCATGCGCAAACCATTGCCGGATTTTCCGTGGGATGCACTTGGTCCTTATGCAGATAAAGCTCGCGCACATACAGCGGGAATTATCGATCTTTCTCAAGGCACTCCGGTTGATGCAACACCTGAGTTAATTCAAAGTGCACTTCGCGCAAGTTCTGATTCACCACGTTATCCGGTTACGGCGGGCACAAAAGAATTGCAAACGGCAATTCGTAATTGGGCAGTTAGCCATCTTGGCGCAACTGGAGACTTTGATGTACTTCCCGTAATTGGTTCTAAAGAGTTAGTCGCGTGGTTACCAACGGTTTTGGAAAGTAAGCAGGTCATCTATCCAGAAGTGGCCTATCCAACATATTTAGTTGGTGCGCTCTTGGCGCAATCTCAACCAATCGCTGTAGGAGTTGATGCGAAAACTTGGCCAAACGCTGATTTTGCTTGGATAAATACGCCAGCGAATCCAACAGGGCGAGTCCATTCCGAGGCAGAACTGCGAGCGGCAATTGCTTGGGTGCGCAGCAACAACTCAGTTTTAGTCTGCGATGAATGCTACATAGATTTCGGGGACTCAACGGTTCCAACATCACTTCTTAAATATTCAGATGGAGATAATTCAAATATTTTGGTTGTGCATTCCTTATCAAAGCGCTCATCAATGGCTGGCTACCGGGGTGCATTCCTGATTGGCGATTCGAAGCTAATTGCAAAAATACGCGAAATCAGAAAACACGCAGGAATGATGGTTCCGCTGCCAATTCAAAATTCAATGGTCGCAGCACTTGGCGATGAAAAGCATGTAGAAGAACAGCGTGCGCGATATAACTCGCGTCGTGCAATTCTTGCACCAGCTTTACAAGAAGCTGGATTTCAGATTGATGACTCTGCCGCAGGGCTTTACATCTGGTGCACACGATCGGAAGATTCTTGGAAATCGGTAGATTGGTTAGCCAGCCTTGGAATTTTGGCGACCCCCGGAACTTTTTATGGTCCTCTCGGCGCCTCACATATACGCGTCGCAATGACTGCCACTGATGCACAAATCGCAGAAGCAGCAGCGCGAATCCGAGAGGCGATTAAATAGTGGCGATCGGAATTTTGCTGGTTGGTGGATTTGGTACACGCCTAAAACCACTCACTAATCAGACTCCTAAACCTATGTTGCCGGTGGGCGGTTTACCAGTGACGGAACATCAATTGCTTGCGGCAAAGAAGGCTGGCATTAAAACGGTTATTTTAGCTACCTCTTATCTCGCTGAAGTATTCACGCCTTATTTCGGCGATGGTTCGAAATGGGATATGAAGTTGCTCTATGCAGAAGAAAATGAACCACTTGGTACAGGTGGCGCAATTCGCAACGCAGCATCCCTGGTTGACTTTGCAAGCACAAATGAAGAATTCGTAATTTTCAACGGAGATGTACTAAGTGGTCACAAAATTGCAGCACAGCTTGATTTTCATCGAGCGAATCAGGCAGATGTCACACTTCATTTGATTGACGTTGCTGATGCGCGGGCTTTTGGTTGCGTTCCAACGGATTCAAACGGAAAGGTTTTAGATTTTCTGGAGAAGATGGAAAATCCGGTCACTAATTCAATCAATGCTGGATGCTATGTTTTTAACTCATCTGTGATTTCGCAGATTCCCGCGGGGAAAGTTGTCAGCATCGAACGCGAAACTTTTCCGCAATTAGTTAAAAGTGGTCGGCCGGTTTATGGCTATAACGAGCAGTCTTATTGGCTCGATATTGGTACCCCAGCAGCCCTCTTCAAAGGCTCACGCGATATTGTCGGCGAAGGATTTCTAGCTGGTACAGGCAGTAAAATTGGCGAGAACGCGGTCATCGCTGGCGGGACTTCAATAGGTCAGCGATCCAGGATCGGTGCTAACTGCAAGATCAACAATTCAATCATTGGTGATGGCGTACTAATTGGTGATGATTGCACTATCGAAGACTCATTTATTCTTCATGATTCACAAATCGGAGATAACTCAAAAATCATTGGAAAATACATTTCCCCGAAAGAAAATCTGCCGATTTCTCTCCAATAAGTCGATAAATCCGCGAAAATGAGCGTGATTTACAGGTATAAACCCAGGGCTTGGACTTGACTAATAGGGATTACAAGCGTGTAATTCGTTCTAGAGAAGTTGCGTTCGCATCTGGACGTGACCCCGAAGGTCTTGAGGAGATTAGTCGATGCCGATTCGTCCAG
>JNSK01000109.1_pt1 | contig 15180 bp, 14 predicted proteins | sample 210681 | NCBI WGS metagenome assembly JNSK01 (sample SAMN02808684, study PRJNA238866) | freshwater metagenome | biome: fresh water; feature: freshwater reservoir; material: water; isolation source: water column of the freshwater reservoir Embalse de Amadorio in Spain | place: Spain: Valencia ...
AAGAAAGAGTGATGGATGTTGATGATTTTTCCTGGCATTTTTTCACAGAAATTTGCAGAGAGTATTTGCATATAGCGGGCCAGGACTACAAAATCTATTTTAAGCGCTTCGATCTGTTTCAGGATCTCTGCCTCTTGTGATGCCTTTGTATCTGCAGTGACTGGCAAGAATAAGAATTTGACTCCATGGGATTCAACTAAAGAACGTAGCTCTTCTCGGTTAGAAATCACCAAAGGAATTTCAACGTTGAGCTCACCTAGTTCCTCAAGGTACAACAGGTCACGCAAGCAGTGACTTTCTGTCGTGACCATCACCAAAGCACGAGGCTTTTGTGCGGTTTGTCGAATGTGTAAAGAAGGATTGAACTTAGAAAGTCCATCATTCAAACTCTTACGCGCACCTTCTAGTCCCTGAGAAGTTTCAAAGCGGGTACGCATTACAAACTGATTAGTTGTGGGATCTGTGAATTGTTGGTTCTCAATAATGTTTCCACCGCAGGCAAGTACCGCCGATGTCACCGCGTGAACGATGCCAGGCTGATCCTCACATTGCAGGGAAGCGATTAAATCCATGGCCTAAGGGTACGCGAGATTAGTGGCGCAAGGTAAATCGTTGCATCCACTTAGGTGCCCACCAGTTGTTTTCACCAAATAGACGCATTAATGCTGGAACTAAGAGGCCTCGAACAATAGTTGCATCCAACATAACGGCCAAAGCAACACCAAATCCCATCGTCTTAATTGATGTGACACCGCTGGTAACGAACGCACCGAATACTACAGCCAACAAGACCGCTGCGGCAGTGATGATTCGTGCAGACCTCTGCAGGCCTATTGCAACTGATTCAACATTAGATTTACCTGCAAGATGTTCTTCTCGGATGCGTGAAAGTAAGAAAAGCTCGTAGTCCATGGAAAGACCAAAAACTACGACTGCAATCAGGATGACAATTGAAGTATCCAGAGTTCCGGTTACGGTGAAAGATCCAACTAGCCATTGCATGTTTCCATCAACAAAGATCCACGTCAGCGCTCCCATAGTTGCGCCCAGTGAAAGGAAATTAAGAATCACAGCTTTAATAGGAAGGATAATTGATCCTGTGAAGATAAAGATAAGAACCAAAACGCTGAGCACAATCCAAGCAAGTGCCCATGGCAAAGTGCGAGAAATTCCATCTTGGGAATCTGTGTAATCAGCAGCAACACCACCCACCAAGGTTCCAACAGGTGAATCTACATTTCGAACATTGTGAATGAGCTCTTGCGATTCAGGAGTGCGTGGCAACATCTCTTGGTAGGCAACCACGCGAACATCTTGACCAATGGTTTGAGGCGGAAGAACCGCAACAATTCCAGATACTTGTTCTAGTTTTGAAGTGTACGAGTTGATTTCTTCAATTTTATTTGCGCCATCTTTAATGATGATTTCAATGGGGGTACCAGTTTGTCCCGGGAAACGCTCCGCCTGTAGTGCAGTTGCAAAAGCCGCTTTGTTATCGGCTGGCAACATTCGAGAATCACCTTGCGAGAATTTAATGTTTGTAATTGGTGCGGCCATGATTCCAAGAATCACCATAGACAAAACGACCGCGCTTACTGGACGCTTCATGACCAGGCGTGCAGTTTTTGCCCAGCGACCATCTTCCTTTGGAGTTATTGCAGACTTTCGAACAACACCTTTATCGATGCGATCGCCTAGCAGCGCCATGATTGGAGGTAAACCAAAAAGGGCGCCAATTACCGCAAGTGCAACAACGGAGACACCTGCATAACCAAATGACTGCAAGAAAGGTAGAGGAAAGAAAGTAAGGGATAACAAAGTTACCAATACTGTCATTCCGGAATAAAAGACCGTTTTTCCTGCGGTAGCCATAGTTGTGACTATGGAATCCTCCACACTTTTTCCTCGATGTAATTCTTCGCGGAATCGGTTAACCATCAAGAGCGCGTAATCGATTCCTAAGCCAAGGCCCATGCCTGTGGTTAGGTTGAGCGCATAAATACTGACAGTTGTAAACAAAGTGAATAAATACAGAATAAAGAAAGCACCCAAAATTGCGGCAACACCAACAATCAGTGGCATTGCAGAGGCTGCAAGTGCTCCAAAGACAAGGACCAGCAAAATAAAGGTCAGCGGAATCGAAATTAGTTCAGCGATCTTTAGATCATCTGAAATCTTTTTAGTGATTGCGTGGCCAACAACACCGACACCTCCAGCATAGAGAGTTAAACCTTCGTAATTCCCATCGTATTTTTCTTGCATAACTTTGCCGAGCTTTTGGCTCTCTGGCGTAAATGCCTCACCATCACCATAAACAAGTATGTAAGCGGCTTTGCCATCAGCAGATTTCAAAGTCGCTTCGCCGCCACTAGTCCAATAAGAAAGAGTTTTTGTAACTCCTTCTTCTTGTGCGATTTTCTTTTCTAGCGCAACTCCTTTTTGTGCAATGACTGGATCGGTAACATCGGTTGTACCCGAATCGACAATAATGACAACTGCAGGGTCAGATAGTTTCAACTCTTCCGTTAGATACTCATAAACCTTGTAAGAGTCACTATTTGGATCGCTGTATCCACCAGAATCAAGACGACTAAAAGCCAATGAGCCAAATCCGCCAGCGACCAGAATTCCAACAATAAAGAGAATCACTGCGCTCCTTCTGCGCTTAAAGATCAAGTGGCCAAGCTTTTCAAACATGTCTATCTCTTTTCTTTGTAGTTAAAAGATTTCAATCGGTAGTAGAATTCAAGTTATGAGCGATCTCTTTCCGAAGGTAACATCCGATGAAATTGATTTGGATGCTGCCTCCGAACAAGCTAAGCGCGAAGAAGAATTAAAGTCAGATCGTCCGCCACATCACGAGGGTTAGTCAGCCTTAGGCGCCGGAGCTGGCGCAGGGGTGCTTGGAGCCGATTCTGTTTTAGTTGAATTACTTTTAGTCGAATCTGTTTTATAGAACCCCGAACCTTTGAACACGACACCAACTGCCGTATACACCTTACGGATTTCACCTTTGCATTCAGGGCAAATAGTCAGTGAGTCATCTGAGAAGGATTGAATAGCTTCAAATTGGTGCTCGCACGCGGTACATGCATATTGATATGTAGGCACCACATCTCCAGTTCTGGCTAAAAATCCCGATGGCTAAATATGCCTTTGGGGTATGTGCTTAGTCTAAAGAAGTGAGAAGATTGGCGCGAATTGAGGCACTTTCCTGGGGCCTCTCGAAAGGCAAATGTGAGGAAGTTCGCAGCCCGTAGTGCGCTAGTGCTTCTATTTACTTTATTGGGAACTACTGCGACATTCGCAAACACCCTTGTTAGTACTTCGCCAATGAGCGGATCAACTTTGTCAGTTTCACCAACCAGCGTCACCGTCACAGGGCAGCTCCCACTATTGCCCGAAGCAAATGAAATCTTGGTGACAGATCAAAATGGTGTTCGGGTTGATGATGGAACCATCATGGTGAACGATGTCAGCGCAACAGTTGGATTAAGGCCGTTAACAGAATCAGGTTTCTACACAGTTACATATCTTTTGTACGCAGAAGCAGATGCACCACTTCAAGGTAGCTACCGATTTAAGTATCAAGTGCCGATCACTATTGTGCCAGAAAACCCAACTCCAGAACCAACTGTGTCTCAAGCTCCAGCCAGCAGCAGCTGGGCAACAAATATTTTTGTGATCTTTCTTCTTCTGATGGCCATAGCGGTAACTGTCGGTTTATCACTGTATGCCCGCAAATTATTCAATAACCGATGAATCTATTATTAACCGTTTTTAAGTTTCTCAATTTAATTGGTGGTTTTGCAACGGTTGGTGCCTTGCTGTCTATGGCATTTCTTGTCATCAACAAAGATGGTTTCTTAACAACTTCTGGCGAAAAAGTTCGCGGATTTCTAAAAATCACTTCAATCGTCTGGGTTGTCGGAGCCTTTGGAACAATTCTCTTTACTTTGGCACAGATTTTGGGAACAACCTTTTCCGATGCCTTTGATCTAACCGTTATCAGATCTTTCATAACTCAGATATCACTGGGAAAGTATTTAGCTTTCCAAGCGCTCATGGCGACAGTAGTTCTTATCTTTTCTTTTGCGACTAAGAAGATTGAATCACTCATCATTTTGTTGGCCTTATCTATAGCTGGCCTAGTTGCACCTGTGTTTGAAAGCCATGCCGCATCAAGTGGCTCACACTCACTTGTTATTGGTTCACTAGTAATTCACGTCATCGCTCTGTCTTTGTGGGTTGGCGGAGTCATAGCTTTAGGAACTCTTTCTGCAGTTGATCGTCCTGTGGCTGTGCCTCGTTTCAGCCAATTGGCTTTGTGGTCAGCGATTGCAGTTGTAATAAGTGGCGGGGCTTCTTATGCCTTTATTGTCCTTGGCAAGATTGTTGCCACAATAATTTTGGTGTTGATTGGATATCTTCATCGCAAAACTCTTTCTAACAAAGATTCAATCAACTGGGCTGGCTTTGCAAAGTTAATAACTGTTGAAGCAATGATCATGGTTGTTACAGTGTTGATGGGAACTTGGCTATCTACTAGTGCATCCCCTGATCGACCAGGAGTCCAAGAGTTCAACCCTGCACTTTCAATTGTTGGAATCCCGACTCCGCCTGCGCCAACCTTGTCGCGCGTTCTATTTAGTTACGAGCCAAATGCTTTAATGATTGGTGTTTTGACTTTAATGGTCGCGTTGTACATCAAGGGTGTTGTTGTTCTGACTAAACGCGGAGACAAATGGCCTGTCGGACGCACGATTGCATTTGCTCTAGGTATTTCGGCAACAGATTTTGCAACAAGCGGCGGTTTAGGTTTGTATGCACAGTTCTCTTTTTCTTATCACATGATGGCCCATATGGTTTTGGGAATGATTGCGCCAATTGGTTTGGTACTAGGTGCACCGATGACATTAGCGCTTCGGACTTTGCCACAAGGTAGAAATAGTGATGAACGTGGAATTCGAGGATCTTTACTCGCCGCGCTGCATTCCAAAATTGGAGTTATCTACACAAATCCAATAGTTGCGTTAGCTATTTTTGACGGCTCGCTATTTGCTTTGTACTTCACTGATTTGTTTGCCGTTCTTATGCAAAGCCATGTTGGCCACTTGTTTATGAGCCTTCATTTCTTGGCCGCTGGTTTCTTATTTTTCTTTATCATCATTGGTGTGGATCCAAACCCTCGACGAGTTCACCATTTGGTTCAAATCGTCATTCTCTTTGCAGCCATGAGTATTCATGCATTCTTCTCAGTAGCTCTTATGTCCACGACAACCTTGATCGATAAAGGGTTCTACGCTTCACTGCAAACCCCATGGCTGGGAGATGCACTTGTCGACCAAAAATTGGGTGGTTCCATAGGTTGGGCCATGGGCGAGATTCCGATCCTTATCGCTTTGGTCGCGACATTTATCAACTGGATGCGAGATGATTCGCGCGAGGCTAAGAGAATTGATCGCAATACCGCTCGCCAAGCGGCTATGGGTCAGCCAGATGATCTAGCGAACTACAATCAGTATTTACAAGAGTTAGCACAGCGCGACAGGAAAGAGCCCTGATGGACAATGTATTTGATTTACCCGCAGAGTATAAAGAACTGCGCACTAGCGTTCGCGCGCTTGCTGAAAAAGAGATTGCACCATTTGCGCAAGCTGTCGATGAGGAACATCGTTTTCCAAGCGAAGCAAAAGCAGCACTTGTAAAAAATGGTTTGTATGCAGCACATGTGCCAACTGAATTTGGCGGCGATGGTGCAGATGCACTCGCTGCTGTTTTGATTATCGAAGAAGTCGCTCGTGTGTGCGGATCTTCATCACTCATCCCAGCGGTGAACAAACTTGGTTCAGTGCCTTTGCTACTTGGTGGCAATGATGAGCAGAAGAAGCGTTGGCTTCCACGTTTAGCTAAAGGTGAAGGTTTCTCATACTGCTTATCTGAATCAGAGGCCGGATCTGATGCAGCAGCACTTCGAACAAAAGTAGAACGTTCTGGCGATGGTTGGGTTCTTAATGGAAGCAAGAAGTGGATCACCAACGCCGGTGAATCTGAGTTTTATTCAGTAATCGCACAAGGTGATCCAACCCTTAGAACAAAGGGAATGACCGCCTTCGTTGTTGAAAAATCAGATCCAGGAGTCTCTTTTGGTGCACCTGAAAAGAAAATGGGTATGCGCGGATCTCCTACTCGCGAAGTTTATTTCGACAATGTTCAACTAAGCGATGACCGTCGCATCAGTGAAGTTGGCCAAGGATTCGCTTTAGCTATGGCTACTTTGGATCACACGCGCATCACTATCGCTGCACAAGCAATCGGTTTAGCGCAAGGTGCATTTGATGTTGCAACAAAGTATGCACATGAGCGCCAACAATTCGGTAAGCCAATCTTTGATTTCCAGGCGATTCAATTCATGCTGGCAGATATGGCCATGAATATTGAGGCAGCACGTCTTCTTACATACGCCGCTGCAGTAAAAAGTGAGAATAACGAAAAGGATTTAACATTCTTCTCGGCAGCGAGCAAGTGTTTAGCAAGTGATATGGCGATGAAAGTAACGCAAGATGCCATTCAAGTTCTTGGTGGGTATGGATATGTCAGCGATTACCCAGTTGAGCGCATGATGCGTGATTCCAAGTTAACCCAGATTTATGAAGGCACCAATCAAATTCAACGAATCGTGATGGCGCGCAATCTTCCTAATGGCTAACTGTTAGCGGTTAAAGCGAACAACAATTGATGGTGTAGCTGCTCCATCAAGTGGCACATCATGTGGTTCATGTGGCAAGACCTCACTTGATAACTCGCCTGCATAAACCAATCCAATTTTCCAAGCCTTCATATGTGCAAGTGCCCGATCGTAATAGCCGCCACCTTGACCTAACCTAAATCCTGATTGATCAATTCTTAAGGCCGGAACAATCACTGCTTGAATCTGAGATAGATCAGTCAGCGCTGGACCAACAGGTTCTGAAATCTTTTTCTTGGTCAATAACTTGGCTGGGTCTCCATCCCATCTCACCCATTCCAACTGATTACCATTTATACGTGGCAGAATTAGAACTTTGCCACTTCTAAGGAAGGCATCATTAATCTCGACGGTACTTGGCTCGTATTCGTAAGAGATATATGAAGCAATTGTTGTAGCTGACTCAATTTCAGGTGCCTTCAAAATGACATTAAAATTAGAGGAAATGAACTTCTGAGATCGTTCTCGGAGGGCACGATCCCGCAGTATGGCTTTTTGATTTGTCATTTAAATCTCCCGTGAAATCCCAAAGATCAAACTATTCAACAAGTAGGGTTCGATTATGTCAGAACACACTCGGGTAGATGAGTTTCTTACCTCTCTTCTAGCTATCTGCAAACCCCTTGAATCCTTTGAAATGCCTTTGCTCGATGCGCATGGCGCAACCCTGGCGGCTGATATTTATGCAGGAGATCGATTGGTTCTGCGTGAAGGCACGCGCATCCGCTCCACACAGATTGGCTTAGCTGCATCTATTGGGCGCGATCATTTGCCAACCCGGCCTCACCCACGTGTCGTTGTTTTATCGGCGGGACCAGATTTAGTTGAACCAGGGCAGGCGTTGAAAAATGCCAGCGATGAGTACGAGACAAATTCTTGGTTGCTAACAACTGCGGTCCGTGAAGTCGGCGCCGTTGCATATCGGGTTCACTCAATTCCAGACAACGAAGAACAACTTCAAAAAGTTATTGAGGATCAATTAGTTCGAGCAGATTTAATCATTATTAGCGGTGAGCGCCATGATGATTCATTTGATTTGATTACACGTACCTTGTCCGCATTGGGTGAAATTACGACTGTGGATTTGGCGATTGAAGCCAGTGGCCGTCACAACTATGGAACAGTCGGACCTGATAAAACTCCGGTAGTCACCCTTCCTGGTGATCCGATCGCTGCATACATCTCTTTTGAACTTTTCGTCCGCCCGATGATTCGTACCATGCTTGGTGCAGCAACGATCCACCGACCATCAGTTAAAGCCTCCCTAGAAAAGCCAATAGCCTCTGATGAAGGTGTTCGCTCATATATCCGCGCAGTTTTGGCCGAAGATGGCAAGTCAGTTGTTCCTCTAGAAAATCAGGATGAACAATCCACACTTTCTGATGCGAATGCCTTCATTGCAGTTTCTGAAAGTGACACTTCGTTAGAAACTGGCGACCAAGTAACCGTTGTAGTTCTCGAGCGTCGCTACATTTAATTTCATGAATAGCTCTTGGCCGATTTCGTTGCAGCTTGGCGATGTCTCCCTTCGCCCTCTGCGATTTAGGGATCGAACTCAATGGAATCAGGTTCGGGTCGAAAATCGAGATTGGCTTTCGCAATGGGAAGCCACAATTCCCTCTACTGGTGATGACAGTTATAAAGAATTGCCCTCTTTTTTTCAGATGGTGAAGATTCTTAATCACGAAGCACGACATGGCCGCTCTTTTTCATTTGCAATCTGGCATCAAAAACAGCTCATAGGCCAAATCACTTTAGGTGGAGTTATGTATGGAGCTATGCGCGGCGGTCATATCGGGTATTGGATCGATCGAAATTTTGCCAACCGTGGCTACACCACACAGGCGGTCGAACTGCTAACCCAGTACGGCTTTAATGAGCTAAGACTGCATCGACTTGAGATAAATCTGCGTCCAGAAAACGCTGCTTCGCGAAGAGTGGCCGAAAAAGCGGGATATATTTTTGAAGGCGAACGTCCTCGCTACCTGCACATCGATGGACATTGGCGGGACCACATCACTTTTGTTAAGGAAAATTCTGCAATCAAGTAGCGCTTAAATCCCAGAAAAACATCACCCCTTCCTTTAGATTTACCCATCATGACTTCAGGACTTATCTACATTGCGATTATTGGAATGTGGGTCGCATACTTTGCGCCCCGCTGGATCCATGACCGCAATGAGTTCTCTGGAAAATCAGTTGAACGTTTTAAAGGTGCACTTCGAGTCGTTGCCAACCAAACACCAAACGCGGCAACAAGCGGTGGTGCAATCCACATTGATTTAGATCAAGAAGCAAAAAATCGCCAAACCTTGCTTCGACGCAGAATTACATTTTTACTAATTGCATTCACATTGATTACGACACTTATAGGTGGAGCTATGAATACAATGCCATTTATTTATGCACTTGTTCCAGCATCTGGTTTGCTTATTTACATCGCAAGTGTTCGACGACATGTAATCGGTGAACAATTGCAAAAGCGTCGCGTACAACAGCTCAATCGACAAAATTCTGGTGTCTCAAATACAAATCTTGCAGAAGTTGTTCAACCTAAGCCAAGTACTGAACATTGGATCCCGTTGTCAGAACGCGAACTTAAGGGTGTAGTTATTTTGCCTCAAGGAACAGCTGCAGTTCGTAACGCGTGGGAACCAACAGAGGTTCCGGTACCAACATATGTAAATGCTCCAAAGGCTGTTGTACCAAAGCGCGTTATCGATCTGACGACTCCAGGTCAATGGAGCGAAGAACAGGAACGTCTTGAGCGTGAAGCACTTGCCGCGGTATCGCCCTCACGTGATGAGATCTTTGACCAGCAGCTAGCCGATGAAGCGGTTGAGCGACTCAATCAAGCTCGAGCAGCTAACGAATAATTAGATCCACGATTCAAACCACATACGCATTTTCCACTGGTCGTAGGTGATGGTTTGTCCGGTATACAAAGGTAAGAAATAGATAAAACAAAGCAGTACAAGTGCAAACAAACCGCCAACAATACTTTGGGAAACCGCTGGTTTTAGCTCACTATCTAGCAATAACTTTGCACAATAAACGATAGCTAGAACCATGAATGGCGCAATGATTATCGCGTAAAAAGAGAACATTGTGCGCTGCTGCATGGTAAACCATGGCAGGTATCCGGCAACGATCGCCAGCAAAACAATCTGTGCAGCTGAATCAGTTGTGCGATTGATTAATGATTTAATCCAGTAGCCAAGCACAACAGCAATTGCAATTGTTCCGACCCACCACAGTAGCGGAGTGCCAAGAGCTAGTACCTCACGGGCACAACTCTTTGTTCCACAATCTGTGGGCGAGTCATAAAAGAAAGATGTTGGTCGACCCATGACAAGCCAGCTCCATGGATTTGCTTGGTATGGATGATTCTCAGTTAAGCCTGTGTGAAAGTTAAGCATCTCAGAGTGGTAGTTCAACCAAGCGATTAACGGATTAGTAGAAGATTGTCTATCCCAACCGCGATCAGATAAGAACCAACCTGCCCAAGTCACCATATACACACTGATTGGAAGCAAACCATACTGCGCAAACTTTTTTGCAATCAGTTTAAAAGAATCACGAATATCCATGTTGACTAAAATTCGATACAGCGACACTAAAGCAAGTGCCACAATGAAATAGATCGCGCTCCATTTACAACCAAGAGCTAAACCAAATGCAAGACCAGCCCACCAATGTCGCCCTCCGTGCCATAGCAAAATTGCAATTAAGATAAAAAATGTTAAGAACAGATCCAGCAATGCTGTGCGAGAGTGCACCAGAAGCAATCCATCCATCGCCATTAATGCCGCACCAAGACCGGTTAATAATGGTGAGTAAAAAAGCACATGAACTAAACGAGCAAAAACTAAAATAAGTAGCGTTCCAATAAGTGCAGTTGCAAAGCGCCAACCAAATTCGTTGTCTCCAAAGATGGCTATTCCGCCACCAATCAGCCACTTTCCAACAGGGGGATGAACAATGAATTCAGGGTTACTTCCACTGACTTCTACGCCGTATTTCAGTAGATCGCGCGCACCGTCGACGTAGTACACCTCATCGAAGATGTACCCCTTTGTAGCTCCAAGATTTACAAGGCGCAACACAAATGAGGCTATTGCGATCAGTATCGGAGCGATTGCTGCGGCCATGGGACAAGAGTAAGCGCGTTTACTCTGAATTACTGAGAGGATTACGCCATGACGCTCATCTTGGCTGCAACTCCTTTGGGTAATCCTGGGGATGCAAGCACCCGACTTAAGAGCGCGATTGAAAATGCATCAATTATTGCCGCCGAAGATTCACGCCGCTTCCATCGTTTGTGTGCAGATATCGAACTCACCTTTACCGCTCGCGTCCTATCTTTCTTTGAAGGTAATGAAGAGGAACGTAGCCGCGAGTTATTAGCTGAACTCAAAAGCGGGGCTACGGTTTTGGTTGTCTCTGATGCGGGCATGCCAACAATCAGTGATCCAGGTTTTCGGTTAATGCGAGATGCAATTGCTGAAGGTATTGAAGTTTCAGTCATTCCAGGGCCAAGCGCGGTCACAATGGCAGTTGCTCTCTCTGGATTACCAACTGATCGATTTTCTTTTGAAGGATTTCCGCCACGTACTGCAGGTGCTCGTCTTGCAACTTTTGAAAAACTTCGTTTCGAAGAACGAACGATGGTTTTCTTTGAAGCACCACACAGACTTGTCGATTCATTAGCAGATTGCGTACATGTCTTTGGTGCAGAACGACAGGGTGCGATTTGTCGCGAAATGACAAAGCGATACGAAGAAACAATTCGTGGCACATTGGAACAATTAGCTTCTTGGTCAAATACCAATGAAGTTTTAGGTGAAATCACTATCGTTATTGCTGGAGCAGCAACTGACTCGGCTGCTCTGACAGCAGCAGATATGGTGGCCAGAGTCCGGGAATTTGAGGTTGCTGGAATGGATCGAAAGGCCGCAATTGCAACTGTTGCCGATGAGTTTGGGATAGCTAAACGCCTCGTTTATGCCGCTGTGGTCGATGCGAATAAGATGAGCCAGTGACTAAGTCTTTCTATTTAACGACGCCGATCTATTACGTCAACGATGCCCCACACATTGGGCATGCCTACACAACCGTTGCCGGAGATGTGTTGACCCGTTGGCACCGCCAAAAAGGTGAATCAGTGTGGTTCTTAACTGGAACAGATGAGCATGGACAAAAAGTCATGCGCACTGCAGAAGCAAATAATGCAGCTCCTCAAGCATGGGTGGATAAATTAGTTCAAGAGGCTTGGAGGCCAAATTGGGAACATCTCAACATCGCTAATGATGATTTCATTCGAACTACCGAGAAGCGTCACACAGAACGCGTGCAAAAGTTTTTGCAATCTCTCAAGGATTCAGGACATATCTATGCAGGCAAGTATGAAGGGCCGTACTGCGTCGGGTGCGAAGAGTTCAAACTTCCTGGCGATCTGATTGAAATCGATGGCGCAAAATGCTGTCCGATTCACAGCAAGCCAATTGAATTAGTAAATGAAAATAATTGGTTCTTTAAACTTTCAGCTTTCGTCGAGCCACTGCTTGCTCATTACAAAAACAATCCCGATGCTTGTCAGCCAGAAAGTGCCCGCAACGAAGTTGTTTCATTTCTTGAAGGCGGTGTTTCAGATCTTTCCATTTCTCGTTCTACATTTGATTGGGGTATTCCTGTTCCGTGGGATACCGATCAAGTTGTGTATGTCTGGTTTGACGCGTTGCTGAACTATGCAACAGCGGTTGGTTTAACAGATACAGCAGATTCTGAAGGCGGCAAGAAGTTTACACAAACTTGGCCGGCTGATGTGCACTTGGTTGGAAAAGATATTTTACGTTTCCACGCAGTTATCTGGCCAGCGATGTTAATGGCGGCAGGTCTAGATGTTCCTAGGAAGATTTTTGCACACGGCTGGTTACTAGTTGGTGGCGAAAAGATGAGTAAGAGCAAGTTGACCGGAATTGCGCCAAAGGACATTACTGATCACTTTGGAATTGATGCTTTCCGCTATTACTTCTTACGAGCTATTCCATTTGGCACCGATGGTTCATTCTCATGGGAAGACATGAGCGCTCGTTATACCTCGGAGCTTGCAAATGACTTTGGCAATCTTGCCTCTCGTAGCGCAGCGATGGTTGAAAAATACTGTGCTGGCTCACTTCCAGCTGTCAGCCATGATGCTGGATTAGAAGCAGCACTTAAGGAAACTGTGGCAAAAGCTGATGCTGCAATGTGTGCACTTGATTTTCAAGGCGGAATCATGGCGATCATGGATTTCTGTAAGCAAGTCAATGGTTATGTAACAATTAAAGAGCCATGGATACTTGCAAAAGATCCTGCCAACCAAGCAGTTCTTGAAGAGGTTTTATATAACACCGCTGAATCATTACGAGCACTTGCCGTGTTGTTGCATCCAGTGATGCCACAGACCTGCGAAATTTTGTGGGAAAGCCTTGGTGCACAAGCAGCACTTGGTGATTTAGCTACACAAAAGATTTCAGATGTGGCCACCTGGGGACAGCTTCCACAAGGTGCCGCAGTTACAAAGACTCCGGTTTTGTTTCCTCGTCTAGAAACCTCTGCTTCATAAAAAATGGCTGATCGCCACAATCGCGACATCGATCGACCTCGCGCACCGCTTCCAGAACCACTACCGGTTCCAACAGTTGATGCACATGCTCACATGGAGATCGTGACCGATGCAGCATTTGATTCCAAAGAAGTTGAAGCAGTAATTGCTGAAGCCAAATCTGTAAATGTGGATCGAATTGTTCAAGTTGGTTATTCCGCCGAACAATCCAAATGGTGTGTAGCTGTAGCCGAAAAGTGGAATACATCAGTTCTTGCCGCGGTTGCCTTGCATCCCAATGAAGCTCCCGTTGTTGCCGATCTTGATGCCGACCTAAAAGTTATTGAAGAGTTAGCTCAACACCCACGGGTGCGTGCAATTGGCGAAACAGGTCTTGATTACTTCAGAACGCCACCAGAGTTGCGCAAGCGGCAACAAGATTCATTTAAGTGGCATATCGAATTAGCTAAGAAAACCAATAAAGCTCTTGTCATCCACGATCGCGATTCACATGATGATGTTTTATCTGTCCTTCTCGAAGTTGGAGCCCCCGAAAAGACTGTCTTTCATTGCTTTTCAGGTGATGTCGCGATGGCAAAGCTGTGTATCGAACGTGGTTACATCTTGTCCTTTGCCGGCACATTAACCTTTAAAAACCGATCAATTGCTAGTAGAAACAGATTCGCCATTTCTTGCGCCGGCTCCACATCGCGGAGCTGGAAACACTCCGGCACAGATTGCAAACATTGTCCGCGCCATGGCGGTTGAGCGAAATCAAGATCTAGCAGAGCTTGCAACTGCGCTCAGTGATAACGCAGAACGAATCTTCGGAGCTTTCGCACCATGAGTTTGCTAGGTGCGGCACAGATCCGCGAACTTGCAGCCAACCTTGATTTGAAACCATCGAAATCTTTAGGGCAAAACTTTGTCATCGATTCAAATGTCTGTACGAAAATCGTACGGACTGCAGGTGTGACTGCCGAAGATATTGCACTTGAAATCGGACCCGGTCTTGGCTCATTAACCCTTGCCATGTTGGAAGCAGCCAAATCTGTGATTGCCGTCGAAATCGATTCACGTCTTGCCCAGCAACTTCCTTTGACTGTTGCAGAACACTTTGCACATCCTGAAAATCTAACTGTCATCAATAAAGATGCACTTACAGTCCATGATTTGCCGGTTGCTCCGACCGTTTTAGTTGCCAACTTGCCGTACAACGTTTCAGTGCCCGTGCTGTTGCACTTGCTTGAAAAGTTTCCAACAATCCGCACAGGCGTTGTTATGGTTCAAGCAGAAGTCGCAGATCGCTTAGCCGCAAAGCCAGGTGGCAAAGAGTATGGCATTCCAAGTGTAAAAGCGGCTTGGTGGGCTGATGTAAAAAATGTCGGAACGGTTTCACGATCAATTTTCTGGCCAGCACCGAATGTTGATTCAAAATTAGTTGGTTTCACTCGTCGCGAAACAGCTGGCAGTGAAGAAATGCGCGAAAAGGTTTTCACAATCATCGATGCCGCATTTGCTCAGCGCAGAAAGATGCTCAGATCAGCCCTTTCAAGCCTTTATGGCTCATCATCGGCAGCGGAGGAAATCTTGATTAAAGCTGGCATAGATCCGACTTTGCGAGGCGAAGCCCTTGAAGTGAAATCTTTTTGTCAGATAGCAGCCGTTGCACCTGACATTTTCTAATGGCAGTTATAGGGTCACCGCATGCCTGTAAAGAGTGTGACGGTGCGCGTACCTGCAAAGGTCAACCTTCAACTATCTGTTGGACCAAAAGAGCCAGATGGTTATCACAACTTGGTTTCTGTTTTTCAGGCGATTTCAATTTTTGATGATGTAACAATTA
>JNSK01000110.1_pt1 | contig 15153 bp, 15 predicted proteins | sample 210681 | NCBI WGS metagenome assembly JNSK01 (sample SAMN02808684, study PRJNA238866) | freshwater metagenome | biome: fresh water; feature: freshwater reservoir; material: water; isolation source: water column of the freshwater reservoir Embalse de Amadorio in Spain | place: Spain: Valencia ...
TGGGTTTGTTATTTGATCCTAACCATGTAGAGATGCAGCAAGTATTAGAAGAAACACGTGATGGACGGTTGCCTCGCATGCGCAAGATGATAGAAAAAATGCGGGCAGAAGGCATGGATATATCAATTGAGGATGTAAAAAACGCAATGCCGATCGGTGCGACCATGGGAAGGCCACATTTAGCTGATGCATTAGTTGCAAAGAAAATAGTGAAATCCCGTGATGAGGCCTTTGTTGACCTCTTGCACAATGAATCCCGTTTTTATGTCTCACATGCAGCGCCGACCCCTGTCGAGGCAATCTCGCTGATTAAGCGTGCCGGAGGCGTCGCGGTAATTGCTCACCCTTTTGCATCTTTACGCGGGCAGGTTTTGAAAGCAGAAAACTTTGCAGATTTGGTTGCCGCTGGTTTAAATGGAATAGAAGTAGATCATCGAGATCAAAACCCTGATGAAAGAGGGATGTTGCGAACAATTGCACAAGAATTGGATTTAGTAGTTACTGGAAGCAGTGATTATCACGGCACGGGGAAATTAAACTCATTAGCAGAAAACCATACCCATAGGGAACAATGGGAGAAGTTAGAGGCGCTAGCAAATGCTCGAAGGGTGGTATCAGCGTGAAGGATGTAGGGGCGGTTACCTTTGCAATTCAGTCATTTGTGACCCTATTTGTAATCATGGATCCTCCAGGTGCTGCACCAATCTTTTTAGGTTTAGTTGCCGATAAGACACAAAGGGTTCGCCGAATTTTGGCCATGCAAGCAGCGGCGGTTTCATTCTTAGTAATTTCTATTTTTGCGCTATTTGGTAGAGCAATTCTTGAGTATCTCAACATCTCATTAGAGGCTCTGCAGGCTGCCGGAGCTTTGCTGCTTCTGCTTGTAGCCCTTGAACTGCTAACAGGTAATGCAAAATCTATGAATGATGACAGCAATGCAAATGTGGCCTTGGTACCTCTAGGTACTCCACTGCTAGCTGGGCCTGGTGCAATTGTTGCAACGATGATCTTCGTTCAGCAGGTAGATTCCCGTGAGATGGGATTGGCATTAATCGCCGCTGTTATTGCGGTTCATGTTGCGATCGCATTAGTACTGATGGCATCTACGACCATCCTTAAGGTAATAAAAGAGACGGGCGTAACCTTGGTTGCCCGAATTGCTGGCTTACTTCTAGCGGCAATTGCGGTACAAATGCTTGTTGACGCAATACGCGTCTTTGTTACCGCTTAGCTCTCTTTAAACTTCTTAGTTCTGGTCCGGGTGCGCTCTGTGCGTGGCTTACTTTCCTCTTTCTTGGCAGGTACAGGTCGAGACTCTTTCTTTTCAACCTTAGCTACCGGCTTTGCTTTAACCATTCGTCCGGTTGAGCCTGCAGGAATATTAAGCATCTCGTAGAGATGTACTGATGAAGAGTACGTCTCTTCAGGTTCTGCTAATCCAAGTTCTAGGGTTTGATCAATCATCTTCCAACGTGCAAGTTCATCCCAATCAACAAAGGTGACCGCAATTCCATGTGCACCTGCACGAGCGGTGCGACCAATTCGGTGCACATAAGTTTTTTCATCCTCTGGGCACTGATAGTTAATAACGTGAGTGATTCCATCAATATCAATTCCTCGAGCAGCCACATCTGTTGCAACGAGTACATCAGATTTTCCTGCCTTGAAATCACCTAGTGCTTTTTCACGCGCACTCTGTCCAAGATCTCCGTGAATTGGTGCTGCCTTAAAACCACGTTCCATTAAATCTTCAGCGGTCTTCTGTGCTGTTCGCTTTGTACGACAGAAAACCATTGTTGGGCCACGACCTTCGGCCTGCAGGATGCGAGCCAACATTTCAATCTTATCCAGAGCATGTGCACGCAGGACATGTTGCTTAATTCGTGTAACAACCGCGCCTTCATCTTCACTATCTTGTGTACGAATATGAATTGGCTGATTCATAAAGCGACGGGCAAGAGCGATGATGTCTCCAGGCATGGTTGCTGAAAACAACATGGTTTGAGCTCGATTAGGAGTGCTAGACAGGATCTTTTCTACATCTGGCAAGAAACCAAGATCTAACATCTCATCTGCTTCATCTAGAACTAATCGAGATACTTCTTTCAGTTTGAGTTGGCCTTGACGGGATAGATCGAGCAAGCGGCCGGGAGTTCCGACAACTATTTCTACACCTGCATGTAAAGCTTCAATTTGAGGTTCAAATGCGCGACCACCATAAACAGCAAGGGTGCGAATTCCGCGGTTTGAAGCAAGCTCTTCAATATCTCGAGTTACCTGAGTACAGAGCTCTCGTGTTGGAACAACGATTAAGACTTGAGGTAATCCTTTGTTGGCAAAATCTGCCCACTCAACATCATTCGGAGCAATAACGCGCTCTATTACAGGGATACCAAAAGCTAGGGTTTTGCCGGTTCCAGTCTTTGCTTGTCCAATAACATCTCCATCGGCAAGTGCAATTGGCAAAACCATCTCTTGGATGGCGAAGGGTGCAAGAAAGCCATGCGCATGAAGTGCTTCGATAGTTTGACTGCGCAGGGGTAACTCTGCAAATGTTGCTGACATAATTTATTTAATCCTAACGATATTAATTGCGCGGAAAACCTGAAATGCCTCGCCACATGAGATTGTGAACTAACGCCACAGCTTCCTGTCGACTCAACTTGCTATCTCGTTCGAGCCAGTGACGAGCAGTTACTTGCGCATAACCAATCATTCCAACACCCAAAAGCATTGAAGCCTCTTTTGGTAGGCCTGTATCAATTGCAATTACCGCACTGGCGGCAGCTGCACAGTCATAAGTCATTCGATTTAGACGCTCACGGACCTGAGGTTCGACGCTCATATCGCTTTCGAAGAGCAATCGGAAGGCTTCGCCTTCTCTCTCGATGAAAGCAAAATAGGCATCAACCGTTGCAAGCACACGATCCTTGTTATCGGGGGTGGATGCAATTGCTTTTTGGATTTCAAAAACCAATGAATCGATGTGCAGATCCAAGACAGCCAAGTACAGCTCTAACTTTGATGGAAAGTGCTGGTATAAAACAGGCTTTGAAACATTTGCACGATCTGCGATCTCATCCATCGCTGCTGAGTGATATCCAGCGGCTGTAAATACTTCAAGTGCGGCAGATAGCAACAATGCTCGTCGCTCGTCTCGAGGCAGGCGAGCCTTGTTGGTTGTGTCTACGTTACTCATTGGTCTAATCGTACGGCAGAATTACCAATCATGAACCGCTCCTATGAAGGCTTCCGCATCCTGCTGGTGCATGCACATCCTGATGATGAAACCATCAATAACGGGGCAACCATGGCTTTATATGCAGATCGTGGGGCTCATGTCACGCTTGTGACCTGTACTCGTGGTGAAGAAGGCGAAATATTGGTTCCAGCTCTTTCTCACCTTTCAAGTCAGGAGCAGGATCAACTGGGAGCACATCGTGAGATTGAACTTGCTGATGCGATGAAGGCGCTGGGCATTTCTGATCATCGCTTCTTGGGGGCTCCAACAAAAAAGTTTAGAGATAGCGGAATGATGGGAACAGAACCCAATAATCATCCTGAAGTTTTTTGGCAAGCAGATGTTGATGCCGCTGCGCAAATCTTGGTAGAGATTATTGAAGAGATAAAACCTCACATTTTAATTACCTATGATGAAATCGGCGGATATGGCCACCCTGATCACATTCAGGCACATCGAGTAGCGATGAGAGCATCTGAGTTATCACAGTGGCAGATACAAAAGATTTACTGGAACACGATTCCAAAATCAGTATTGGAAGATGGAATTGCAAAGATGAAGGAAGTGGGCTCGGATTTCTTTGGAGCTGAAACTGTAGATGATCTACCTTTTGCTAAAGATGATGAGTTTGTAACAACATTGATTGATGGCGGCCAATATGTAGATGCAAAGATGGCTGCAATGAAAGCCCATGAGACACAGATTTCTTTGGATGGACCCTTCTTTGCTCTTTCTAATAATTTGGGTTTACAGATTTGGGGAGATGAGTACTACACATTAGTAAAGGGAGACAAGACCGGTCCATTTGATGCACAGGGCCGTGAAACAGATTTAACTTCTGGAATAACCCTGTGATAAAGCCTGTTTACTCTCTCTTTTTTGGCGCAGCACTTGGGGCAAGTGCAATCTTTATCCATAACCTATATCCACCAGTCGGCTTAATTGTTTCTCTTCTTGCAACCACTATGGGTATTTGGGCGACAGGCAGATTGTGGGGAAAGCGCTCTTACAAATTCATAGCTTCAATTGCTTGGGCTGTAATTGTTTTGAGAGCGGGTTTTCCAGGGGTAAATGATGAGTATTTGGTTCAAGGTGACACGGTAGGAGTCTCACTTATTAACTTTGGCTTTATTGCAATTGTTATTGGGATTGTGACGCCGCTTTAACTCCACACCTGTCCATCTGGAGTGTCTTTAATCTCTAGCCCTAGCTTTTCTAGTTCAACTCGAAGTTGATCACTATCTGACCACCGTTTCTGGCTTCGGGCTGTAGATCGTTTTTGTAGTAACTCCTGCATCTGCGAAGTTAAAACCCTCTTTTCAATAGGTCGATCTAAATCAAGGCCTAGAACTTGATCGGCATAACGAAAAATAGATGCTCTGTTTTCAGATTCAGCCTTTTCAACTTCTCGCAATCGCATGATGGCACGTGAGGTATCTAGATCTGTATTGAAAGCTAATTCGATTTCAGGATCTAAGGTAATGGAATCATCAGATCCCCATTGCACCATCTTCATCCGCCAGCGCCTTAAGGTTTCATCTGCAGCTTCAATAGATTTCCATGTCAGATCCATTTGGGATCGGTACTTATTTTCAAGAAAACATAAGCGAATCGCTAAAGGGTCGATACCACGCTCGATGACATCGCTGAGCAGAACTACATTCCCAGAGCTCTTTGACATCTTCTTACCCTCAAAAAGCAGGTGCTCGCCATGGACCCAAAGATCTACCGCTTCCTTATTTATCAAGGCGTTTGATTGAGCTCTTTCATTCTCGTGATGAGGAAAACGAAGGTCAATACCACCAACGTGAATATCAACATGGCCATCGAGAAGCTTCAAAGACATGGCTGAACATTCAATGTGCCATCCCGGAAACCCTTTACCCCATGGTGAATCCCAGACCATCTCAGTGCGATCGCCGGCCGCTTTCCACAAAGCCCAATCTGCGTGAAATCTTTTCGCGCCATCTTCGGTGTATTCATAACGGTGGCCTGGCTTAAGAGAATCAAGTTTGTTGCCGCTGATAGCACCGTAGCTAGCAAACTTCTGAGCGCTGAAGTACACCGAAGAATCTGAGCCAATATAAGCAAAATCTGCATCTATCAATTTCTTAATCAGGTCAAGCATCATTTCGATACTTTCGCTGGCACGTGGGTATACAGCGGCGGGTTGAATATTTAGTGCCGCCAGATCACGATGAAATCCTGCTTCATACTTTCGTGCAACTTCAAAGGGATCAATCTTTTCTAACTTTGCCTGACTCAACATCTTGTCATCATTGACAAAATCTTCTGACATATGCCCGACATCTGTGATGTTTTGAATCAGATGTGGCTTCGAGCCATTTAATCTAATCACGCGAGCAATCAAATCTGAGAGCAAGAAAGTTCGCAGATTTCCAACATGCGCATCGCGGTACACAGTTGGTCCACAGCAGTACATTCGAGTCTGCTCTTGAGTTACATCGATCTCTTTCAGAGCACGCGATTGAGTGTCATATAACTTCATAGCTTCTCAATCACCTGCTTCCAGACAAAAATCTCATTATGAGAGAACTCGATTATCTCTCCACGCTTATTGCGCAAGGAGTAAGGGGTTAATAGATGGCCCAGGATGTCACGAAAACCCCCTTCGGGGTCATGAAGCCTGATCGTGACACGTGAGCCGATGAGTTCTGTAAATTGAGACTCGAGCTCTGTGGGCATGAGACAACGATAAACCCACCCTTAAATATCGACTACCTGTAAATATCGCGCAGCAGCGTAACTTGCCATTAGAATTATTTACTAGATACCTGTCCAACACTTTGGAGGCCGCTCGTGACCTATGTGATCGCAGACCCATGCGTCGATGTAAAAGATAAATCCTGCATCGAAGAATGTCCGGTGGATTGCATTTATGAGGGCGATCGAATGCTCTACATCCAGCCAGATGAGTGCGTGGATTGTGGTGCATGCGAGCCGGTCTGCCCAGTAGAAGCTATTTACTACGAGGATGATGTTCCTGGCGTGTGGAAAGAGTTTGGCAAGGTCAATACAGAGTTCTTCATTGAAATCGGTTCTCCAGGTGGAGCTAGCAAGGTTGGCCCAACAGGAACTGATCACGCCTCAATCACCGCACGCCCACCAAAGAGCGAGTAACCATTGCGTGCCCAGCTCCCAGATTTTCCATGGGATGCGTTAGCGCCATTTGGCGAGAAGGCTCGATCCCATCCCAAGGGGATTATCGATCTGTCTCAAGGAACACCTGTAGATCCCACACCTGAATTTATTCAGCAGGCCTTTCGGGATGCTTCAAACTCTCCAAGTTACCCAGTCACAGCTGGAACTCCAGAGCTTCGAGCTGCAATAAAAAAGTGGGCGATTGAACGGTTAGGAGCAACCGGCGACTTTGATGTTTTGCCATTAATTGGATCAAAAGAGTTAGTCGCTTGGCTTCCGACATATCTTGAATCATCAACTGTACTCATCCCAGAAATTGCATATCCCACCTATCACGTAGGTGCACTGCTTGCTGGTGCAGATTCTGTTCCAGTTGCAATTGATGCCAAAGGCTGGCCGGCAGCTGATTTAGCCTGGCTGAACTCGCCATCCAATCCAACCGGCAGAGTTCATAGCGTTGATGAAGTTAAAGCGTGCATCGATTGGTCACGGAAAAATACATCTGTCTTGATTTCAGATGAGTGCTACTTAGAGTTTGACCACACCGCACACTCAGTTTCTGTCTTGTCGCAGACTGGTGGAGACAACACAAATATTTTAGCGGTGCACTCTTTATCGAAACGCTCTTCTATGGCTGGTTATCGCGCAGCTTTCATGGTGGGAGACACTTCCTTAATTGCTCGAATCCGTGAGATTCGAAAGCATGGCGGAATGATGGTTCCGCTGCCGGTTCAGAAAGCGATGACCGCGGCACTTGCAGATGATGTACATGTTGCAGAACAACGCGCTCGCTACAACGCTCGTAAAGATGCAATGCGTCCAGCGCTGGAAGCTGCAGGGTTCACCATCGAGTTCAGCGATTCAGGTTTATATCTGTGGTGCACACGTAATGAGGATGCTTGGACAAGTGTTGCATGGCTGGCAGAGCGTGGGATCTTGGCAACCCCCGGAAGTTTTTATGGCCAACTGGGTCACAACCATATTCGCATTGCAATGACAGCATCAGATGCTCTTATTGCAGATGCAGTTCAACGTTTGAAGGCGTAACCATGGCTGTCGCAATTCTGTTGGTAGGCGGCTTCGGCACCCGACTAATGCCATTAACACGCAATACTCCTAAGCCAATGCTCACAGTTGCAGGTATTCCAGTAACTGAACATCAGTTAATGATGGCTAAAGCAGCCGGAATCAAGGAGATTGTCTTAGCAACATCATATCTTTCCGATGTATTCACCCCGTACTTTGGAGATGGATCTCAGTGGGGGATGAGCATTAAATATGCTGTTGAAAGAGAGCCACTTGGAACTGGCGGAGCAATTCGAAATGCGGCACAGCTGTTGGAAAATCAAGAGTCGATAGTAATTTTAAATGGTGATGTGTTGAGCTCGCATGATTTATCAGAACAGATTCGACAACATGAGGCACATGATGCCGATGTTACTTTGCACTTAACGCAGGTAGAAGATGCGCGGGCGTTTGGATGTGTTCCAACTGATGCACAAGGAAGAGTTACTGCATTTCTGGAAAAGATGGATAACCCGGTGACAAATCAAATCAATGCAGGATGTTATGTCTTTAATCCTCGCGTTATGGCTTCGATTCCTTTGGATACTGTTGTTTCAGTCGAACGTGAAACATTTCCGCAGTTAGTAAGTAGTGGTGCAAAGATTTATGGATATCTTGAAAACTCATATTGGCTAGATATTGGAACACCTAAAGCGTTGTTGAAAGCATCTACAGATATCGTTCTTCGAACTGGCCCCAAATTGGTTATGCCTGGTGCAAGAGTTGATGCCACCGCGCACATTACTGGTGGTAGTTGTATTGGACGGGGTAGCTCAGTGGCCGCAGGTGCCCATATCGATGGCTCAATCATTGAAGCCGGTGCCGTGATTGGCAATCAGGCAAGCATCATCAACTCATTTGTGGCCGCTGGGGCAACTGTCGACAATGGGGCGAAAATCGGGTCATCTTTTGTCACAAAGGGCGAAATTCTTCCAATTCCTCAATAGTTCAGGCGTAAATACCTTTCTCGGGCTTGACATCAGCGAGTTACAAGCGTGTAATTCACTCCTAAGAAAGTCTTTTCCAAGAGGGATGAGACAAGATCTAGCTAATGGAGCATCGACGTTATGCCGATTCAACCCGCAGCCCAGAACTCCCCAATCCCCACTTCAGGTCCAACAATCACACTCGCATCTGGCGAAAATATGGAGCTTTCATGGCAGGAGCGTGCATTGTGCGCGCAGACCGATCCAGAAGCCTTCTTCCCAGAAAAGGGTGGCTCAACTCGCGAAGCAAAGCGCGTATGTCTTTCATGTGATGTTCGCTCAGAGTGCCTCGAGTATGCACTAGCTCATGATGAGCGCTTCGGAATTTGGGGCGGCCTTTCAGAGCGAGAGCGTCGTCGCCTCAAGCGTCGTACTGCGTAAGGTTCACATTTCTCTCACGAGAAAGTGAGTTATAGCTATGGCTTCCCAAGCCGCAGTAGATAAGCATCGTGTAACCGCTGTTCTCGTTTCACACAATGGAGCGGTGTGGTTGCCCGAAGTAGTTGCAGCGCTCACCTCTCAAACTCGACCAATTGATCTCATCACCGCTGTCGATACTGGATCGCAGGATGCATCAACAAAGCTTTTAAAATCAGCACGAATTCCATTTATCTCAGCGGATGTAGAAACTGGATTTGGCCAAGCAATTTCATTAGCTGTTAACAAATTACCTCAATCAGTTGATCATGAATGGATCTGGTTGATCCATGATGATTGCGCGCCAGCACCAACAGCGCTCGCAGAGTTGTTAGCAGCCGTTGATGATCGACCACAAGTAGTAATGGTTGGACCAAAGTTGTTAGGTTGGCATGACCGAACACATTTGCTTGAAGCAGGTGTCAGCATTGCGGGTAATGGCGCACGTTGGACAGGGCTTGAACCTTTGGAGTACGACCAAGGTCAGCATGATGGCGACCACGAAGTTTTAGCTGTTAGCACCGCCGGCGCTTTAATTCGACGTGATGTATTTGAAGAGCTTGGTGGATTAGATCCCAACCTCACTTTGTTTAGAGATGATGTGGATTTCGGATGGCGAGCCCGTGCTGCAGGCCATTCTGTAATGGTTGCCACCGGTGCGGTTGCATTTCATGCACAAGCCTCGGCAACGGAACGAAGAACAATTGAAGTAGCTGGAGCAATTCTGCACAGACCCTTATTGCTAGATCGACGTAATGCCGCTTATGTACTTCTTGCCAACTCTTCATGGTGGATATTGCCTTGGCTTCTCATTCAATTATTAGGAACCGCCATAGCAAGAGCTATTGGCTATCTCATTGCAAAACTTCCTGGATATGCAGCGGATGAAATTTTGGCGGTCGGAGCGTTGATTATCAGGCCCGGTTCAATAATTGCTGCACGAAAAGTGCGGAGAAAGCAGCGCTTTGTTTCAGCGCGGGTCATCGCATCATTTATTCCACCTCGTTGGTCTCAGTTACGACTTGCCTCAGAGGGTGTCATTGATGATATTCGTCGCAGGATGTTTCCAGATGATTCTCAAGCCGCCTCGATATCAGTTCTTGAATCCAATGAAGATGAGGATCTGTTAACTCCGGTAAATACAAACCAATGGTTTGGTGTGTTCAAGAGACCTGAAGTAATTGGCTTTGCTCTGATCACCATAATTTCAATTCTAAATTCACGAAATCGATTTGGTGCACTTGTCGGTGGAGCTCTACCAATTTCTCCATCAGGGGCAACAGATTTGTGGCGAACATATTTTGAATCTTGGCATCAGGTTGGCATGGGTTCTTCATCAGCAACTCCCACCTGGGTAGCAGTAACAGCAACAGTCTCGATACTCTTTTTGGGAAAAGTGCAGTTCTTGATTACAACTTTTTTCCTGGTGGCACCTATCGTCATGATGTACACCGCATCCAAGCTTCTTAAGCGATTAACTAGCAATACGTGGATCTCAATACCAGCTGCTTTTCTCTACGCAATTTCGCCGGTAACGATCGCCGCAATTTCGACCGGTCACATTGCAACCGTCCTCTTTATGATCCTTGCTCCTTTTGCTGCACTTTTGCTGCACGATATTGAAAAGATAGAGCTGTACAGCTGGCGCAAAATTGCTGGCATCTCGCTTCTACTGGCTCTCTTATACGGATTTTCCTTGATGATCTTTGTCATCGGATTAGTCGCAGGATTGATCTCTACCTTGAGCGATTATGAAAAACATGCACAGGAAGCAAACTCACCTCTATATTCATTGCGTCTTCAAAAGCGCGCAGCATTGATCTTTACCCCGTTTTTTATGAACATTCCATTTTCGCTGGAAGTTTTTGTACACCCAAGCCGACTTCTGGTTGAGCCCGGATTGTTGATCTCTGGTGGTGGACCATTTATGGCCTTACTGGGCAATCCTGGTGGTGCCAATTCATTACCAGGCTGGTTAATCAGCCCAATTCTTCTGGTTTTGATTATCTCCTTATTCTCCTCAACCCATGCTCGTCGAATCGCTGAATACGGCGTAGGCGCTCTTGTACTAGGGGTTGTTCTTTCATCACTTTCAATCTCCACACATGGAAATGAAGCCTCATCAAAGGTTTGGCCGGGACCGGTTCTGGTTCTTGTGACCCTTGCTGCAATCGCTTCAGGAACTGTTTTGCTCGATCGACTTCGCGAAACTCTTGTTCTGAGCCATATTCATTATCGCCATATTCTTTCAGCGCTACTTTTGTTTGCAACCTTTACCTATTCAGTTGTTGCAATTGGTTGGTCCGTGAGCAAGGGTGCTGATTCTTTAGTTCAAGCAAATCGCGAGACTGTGATGCCAGCCTTCTTGAGCGTTGAGAAGGATACAAAAATTCTAGTACTGCGTGAAGTTGGATCGGTTGAGGAAAAGAAGGTTCAGTATTACTTATCTCGCGGAAGAGATATTTCTTTAGGGGAGCCCGATGTTGCTCCCGAGCAAACCCCTGCCATTGCAGAAGCTGCTCGCGGACTCATTGATGGATCCGGTGTTTCCAGCAGTACGACTCTCAGTAATTTTGGAGTCAAATATCTTTTTGTAAAGGCACCATTTAAGCGGGAGATTATTCGCTCAATCGATGGGCTTGGGGGATTCTCTCGGACAGCGGCAACATCATTGGGTGTTGTTTGGAAAGTAACAGCTCCAGCTTCGCGATTAATGTTTGTTGGCGCAGATGGAGTACGTCAAGAGTTACAGGCAGGTGAAGTTGGAGCACGCACATTTGTTCCATCAGCAGGAACTCTTATTTTGACAGAAACTTACAATCGTTCTTGGCAGATTCTTGAAAATGGATATCGCTTAGATCGTGGTAAGAACGAGCAGGGATTGCCAACATTTACAGTTACCGAATCTGGCGAAATCTCATTGATTCACGATGGAACGGTTCGCCGCGGTTGGCTCTCGCTTCAGTTGATTTTCTTAGTAGTAGTACTGGTTATGGCACTTCCAGCTGGTCGCCGCAAGAGCGATATCTCAGAGAAGGAGTTGGCATGAAACTATCTCGCCCTCTTCAATTCATCGCCTCCATCGCCGTTGCAATTGTTATTGCTTCAGCGCTAAATGTTGCTATTACCAAGAAGAGTTTTTCTGAAAACTATCCGGCAGTTGTTTGCCCACCAACTTTGCCCGGCCTTGCTTCGCAGATTTCACTATCTTCCAAGCAGACGCAATTTCAGAGATTGCAAAACAGAAGCACAAAGACCGAGATCGTGAAGGTACTACGTCTTCCAGTGTTGAAGGATTCACTGCTCTTTAATTCGGAGGGCTCTACACCAGTTGCCTGGCAGAGTCGTTCAGGTAAATGGGCTGGCGGCGTTCTGTGTTCAGGACCAGCATCTTCTCAATGGTTTGTGGGAGCAAGTGCCGATGTCACTACTAAAGGTCGCTTAATTATTGTGAATAGTGGTTTAAGTGATGCCGTTGTTGATGTGCAGGTATTTACTGAAAATGGAAAACAACCATTAAGAACTTTGTCAGTCCAATCAAAGAATTATCTGGCGATCTCTGTTGATTCACTTGCCCCTGGTGACAAGAGATTGACCATCAACGTCGCTCCTAGATCGGGCAGAATTAACTCTTTTGTGATTGATGAACAAGGAAAGGGGTTGCGGGCCCTTGGCGGAGATTTTATCAATCCAATAAGTACGCCAACTAGAACTCTTGTCATTCCCGCTGTTCCAAATCAAGGCAAGGCAACGGGTCAAGGTTCAGCCGCTGTACACCTTTTAAGAGTATTGACTCCGGGAGATGTTGATACCAGCGTTACAGTCGAGCTTATTTCAGCCGATGGCGTTTTCATCCCGGTTGGTCTGAATTCTCGAAATATTTCTGCAGGATTAGTCACAGAGTTTGCATTCTCACCCAAGATTTCCTCAAAGGTATTTGCTTTAAGGATCACCTCGACTGAAGCTATTGTTGCGGCGGTTGAATCATCTGTGACAGTTGGAGCTAGAAGAGATTTTGTGTGGAGCACCCCTGCACCAGAGCTCTCTGAATTCACAATGGCTCTGACTGGACTTGCGCCAACAATCGCATTCACAGGCCCTCAAATTAATGTGGCGATTGATTTAAATTTGGTGAACGGCAAATTGATTCGCAAAACAATTCAGGGGAATGAGATCGTTACCTGGAAGGTTCCCATTGCTGCAAGGTCTATCAAGATCACAAAGGTTAGCGCCGACACTTATGCTGGTGCTTTGGTCTCATCAACTAATGGGTATGGATACTTTCCTATCGCTCCAGGAAGCGTTCTCACTCGAGTCGAAATTCCAGACTCAAATATCCGTATTTTAAATCCCTGATAATCCCAACTTTTCATACCCCTTCCCACTAATGTTTAACTCATGAGAATTCAGGGTGGTCGTGGATGCTCCCGCGCAGGGTGCAGGTCACACGCAACTATGACCCTGACATATATTTATTCTGAGTCGACAGCTGTTGTTGGTCCTCTCGCTACATACTCTGAGCCACATGCATATGATCTATGTGTTGTTCACGGGACTCGCTTGAAAGTTCCACATGGCTGGAGCGTCATTAAGCAAGAGTTAGATGGCGCATCTCAAGGTCCTAGTGAAGATGATTTAATGGCGATTGCGGATGCGGTTCGAGAAGTTGCATCAAAGGATGTGGATCCGATTACTCCGATTGAATCTACTTCTGCTCAACAACAAATAGGTCGCCGCGGACATTTGCGCGCAGTTCCTTCTTAACCCATCATGGAACAGATCGCCAATATTTTTAAAGCCTATGACATCAGAGGTTTAGTCGATACAGAAATTGATGCAGATTTTGCGTTTGCAACAGGAATGGCTTTTGCTCGCTTCTTACAAATAGAACGTGAGCCAGGAACAATTGTTATCGGCGAAGATATGCGTCCATCCTCACCAGAGCTAGCTGATGCATTTTCAGCAGGAGCGAGCTCGCAAGGAATGGATGTCATTCGTATTGGTTTAGCATCGACAGATATGTTGTATTTTGCATCTGGGAAACTTGGGTTACCAGGTGCCATGTTTACGGCAAGTCATAATCCTGCTCAATACAATGGGATTAAGTTGTGTTTAAGCAAGGCCCGCCCAATTGGCAAAGAGTCCGGGTTGCTTACTATTGAGAACTTTGTGCGCGAAGGTTCGCCCATTGCGCTGAGAAGCGTGGGCATTGAAAAACAACGGAATATGCTGGAAGAGTATGTAGATCACTTACTTACCTTGGTGGATGTTAAGAGAATTCGACCGCTGAAGGTTGTTGTCGATGCAGGGAATGGCATGGCTGGGCACACAGCTCCAGCGATCTTTGCACGACTCAATTGCGAAGTAATACCGATGTATTTTGAACTAGATGGCTCATTTCCAAATCACGAGGCCAACCCACTTGATGAATCAACTCTCACCGATCTTAAGCAAGCAATAATCGACCATAACGCTGATCTTGGTCTTGCCTTTGATGGCGATGCAGATAGATGCTTCTTAGTAGATGAACGTGGAATTGCCGTTAATCCATCTGCACTGACTGCTCTTATTGCGCAACGTGAGTTAAAGAAACGACCTGGTTCAAAAATTATTTACAACTTAATCTCATCACGCGCGGTTAAAGAAGTAATTGATGAAAATAGTGGGACAGGATTACGAAGTCGAGTCGGCCACTCATATATAAAGAAGATGATGGCTGAAAGTGGCGCAATCTTTGGCGGCGAGCATTCTGGACATTTTTACTTCAAAGAGTTTTGGATGGCAGACAGTGGCGCTCTTGCTGCGCTGCACGCAATTGCAGCTCTCGGTGAAGGTAGTTCAACCATGTCTGAGCTTTTGGCACCTTTCAATCGGTACTACTCCAGTGGTGAGATCAACTCAAAGGTTGCCGACACCCAACAGGCAACTAATCTGGTCCGGAAGAGTTATGACTCAAAGGAGTACCAGATCGATGAAGTTGATGGTCTAACCGTTAACGCAGATACCTGGTGGTTTAACCTGCGCCCTTCAAATACTGAGCCATTACTCAGACTCAACGTTGAGGCTTCAACACAGGCTCAGATGGAGTCGGTACGTGATGCGGTTCTCTCACTTATACGCGGCTAATCCCCGTTTTCCATTACGAGCTTTTCGCATGAGGGCAGTAACCTATGCCTATAGCCGCCTAGCACAGTAGAGCCCTACGCCTTAGGTATCCAATTAATACTTTGATTACCATTTAAGGAGATTTACGTGAACGTTCCAGTTACTTCAACTCTTCCA
>JNSK01000112.1_pt1 | contig 14992 bp, 13 predicted proteins | sample 210681 | NCBI WGS metagenome assembly JNSK01 (sample SAMN02808684, study PRJNA238866) | freshwater metagenome | biome: fresh water; feature: freshwater reservoir; material: water; isolation source: water column of the freshwater reservoir Embalse de Amadorio in Spain | place: Spain: Valencia ...
TGGCCTTGTGAGCCGTAACCGATGATCGCGACCTTGCGACCCTGGATGATTGAGAGATCTGCATCCTCTTCGTGATACATCGTTGCCACGGTATTTCTCCTTTGTTGTTGTTCTATCGAGATCTAGTTTAGTTCTGATAATCGGGTTGAGTGTCATGCTTGGTATTGCTGATTGCGCCTTCAAGGACCTCTTCGATCCGTATTACGTTGATTAATTTATCTAGCTGGGCGATTACCTGATCAAGAGAGTGACCTTCGACACTCACTTCTATCATCATCTTGGAAATCTTTGAATTTTCGGTAGGTCCAACAACGAGAGAATCAATGTTGTAGGTACGACGAGCAAAGAGTCCGGCCACGCGCGCCAACACTCCTGGTTCGTTTTCGACGAGAACTTCTAATTTATGAATGGCCATTAGAGCTCCTGTGAATCCCAGTCAGGGGCTGTTGCCCGAGCGATCATGATGTCATCGTTAGATGTTCCTGCTGCAACCATCGGCCAGACCATGGCATCGCGATGAACACGGAAATCTACGACGACTGGCTGATCATTAATTGACATCGCTTTTTCGATTACCGCATCGACATCTTCTGGACGTTCGCAGGCAAGACCCACGCAGCCCATCGCTTCGGCTAACAATGGGAAGTTTGGAACGCGCTTTGATTCAAGGCTGGTATTTGAATAACGACTGTCATAGAACAGGGTTTGCCACTGGCGAACCATTCCCAGGCTTTCGTTATTGATGATTGCAATCTTTACAGGAATGTCATTAAGCGCGCACGTGACGAGTTCTTGATTTGTCATCTGGAAACATCCGTCACCATCGATTGCCCACACCGTTGTATCAGGTGCGCCGACCTTTGCACCCATGGCAGCAGGGACGGCATATCCCATTGTTCCCGCACCACCTGAATTGAGCCATGTGCGCGGCTTCTCATACTTAACAAATTGGGATGCCCACATCTGATGCTGGCCAACACCTGCTGCAAAAATTGTGTCAGGTCCACATATTTGGCTCAGGCGTTCGATTACAAATTGCGGAGAGAGTGAACCATCGGATGGAACGTCATAACCAAGTGGATACGTTGCACGCAGTTTATTCATTGAGTCCAGCCATGGAGTCAGATCTGGCTGGCTCTTTGCAAAGGCGACTTTGAGCGCTGGAACCAATGCTTTCATAGTCTCGCGCACATCCCCTATTACCGGAACATCGGCGTAACGATTCTTGCCGATCTCTGCTGGATCAATATCGGCGTGAATCACCTTTGCATTTACTGCAAATGTTGAAAGTTTTCCTGTGACACGATCATCAAAGCGCGCACCTAAGGTAATAAGTAAGTCAGCCTTTTGTAGCGCGGTAACCGCTGCAACTGTTCCGTGCATTCCTGGCATTCCCATATGCAGTGGGTGTGAATCAGGAAAAGCTCCACGCGCCATCAACGTTGTAACGACAGGTGCACCTAAGAGTTCGGCGAGTGCAAGTAGTTCGCGCGCACCGTTGGCTTTGATAACGCCACCGCCAACATAGAGCACTGGCTTCTTTGATGAGGCGATGAGCGCTGCTGCATCATTGATTGAATTTTGGTGAGGTGCTACCTGCGGCTTGTATCCTGGCAATTCAATACTTGAAGGCCAGTTATAGGTAGTCTCTTTCTGAAGTGCATCCTTTGCGATATCGACAAGAACTGGGCCAGGACGACCTGTGGTTGCAATATGAAAGGCTTGCGCGATGACACGTGGAATTTCATCTGGGTTGGTGACAAGAAAATTGTGTTTTGTAAATGGCATTGTGATGCCGCGAATATCCGCCTCTTGAAAGGCATCAGTTCCAATTGCAAGAGAAGGAACTTGACCTGTGATGGCAACCATCGGAACTGAATCCATCGCTGCATCGGCCAACGGCGTGACTAAGTTTGTTGCCCCAGGTCCAGATGTAGCGATACAAACGCCAGCACGTCCTGTTACTTGTGCATAACCAGTTGCAGCATGGCCAGCACCTTGTTCGTGTCGAACCAAGATGTGGCGAATGGTGGAGTCGTAGATGGGATCGTATGCGGGCAAGATCGCGCCGCCAGGAATACCGAACATCACATCAACGCCAGCGGCTTCAAGGCTTTTCACCAATGAAGTAGCTCCATTCATTGCTGTGCCTGCTGCTGTTGGGACGTGTGCCATCTCTTCGTACTCCTTTCGATCTCAATAGAACGGTTAAATAAAAAAACCCTCAGATATCTGAGGGCGCGCGTGACAAGCAGGCACGCGCTATCAAATCACCACCACTGATGAAGCGAGAGCGCGAGTTATTGACATATGCATATTCTCCAATGCCGAAGGCTATGCGTCAAGAGATGAGATCGCCGTCTCAATAATTGGGACGGGTGCCGGCCTTACTTCCAGACAGCCCCTTCAGAGGCTGAACTTACGCCCTTAGAAAACTTGGCTAGCACTCCCCGAGTGAATTTGTGCGGGATTGGCTTCCATCCGACCTTGCGAGCTTCGAGTTCGGCTGGGTCGACAAGGAGATCGAGAGTGCGATTGACGACATCGATGCGTATGCGATCGCCATCTTTTATTAATGCAATTGGTCCGCCATCGACTGCTTCAGGTGCGATGTGTCCGACACAAAGTCCGGTTGATCCACCAGAGAAGCGACCGTCGGTCAAAAGTAGCGTCTTCTTTCCAAGACCTGCACCCTTAATCGCACCGGTCACCATCAACATCTCGCGCATACCTGGTCCACCCTTAGGGCCCTCGTAGCGGATAACAACTACATCGCCTTCTTTGATTGTTCCATTTTCGACTGCATCCATTGCCGATTGTTCGCGTTCAAAGACTCGCGCTGGACCTTCAAAAGTATCGATGCCGATACCAGCTGTCTTGCAGACCGCGCCATCAGGAGCAAGAGATCCGCCGAGAATTGTGATTCCAATATCGGTAGAGATTGGCTTATCAGCTGGGAAGAGAACATCGCTATCAGGAAATGGTGGATTGATATCGGCCAAGTTCTCGGCCATCGTCTTTCCTGTGACAGTCATGCAATCGCCATGCAGGTAACCCGCATCAAGAAGGATGCGAAGCACAACAGGGATTCCACCTACGCGATCGACATCTGTCATGACGTACTTACCGAAAGGCTTGAGATCTCCAAGTAGAGGAACTTTAGAACCAATGCGATGGAAATCTTCGAGGGTCAGATCTACCTGTGCTTCATAAGCAATCGCAAGGAGGTGAAGAACAGCGTTGGTAGAGCCACCGAGTGCCATCAAGATCGTGATGGCATTTTCAAATGCCTTTTTTGTCAGGATCATACGAGTTGTGATTCCAAGTTTGATGAGGTTCACAACTGCTTCTCCAGATTTAATTGCATATGCGTCGCGGCGGCGATCAACTGCAGGAGGTGCTGCAGATCCTGGAAGTGAGAGTCCGATAGCTTCGGCAATACTTGCCATCGTGTTTGCTGTGTACATACCGCCGCAGGCACCTTCACCCGGACAGATCGCCTTCTCGATTTGGTCAACGCGATCTCTGGTTATGAGACCGCGTGCACAAGCACCAACAGCTTCGAAGGCATCAATAATGGTGACATCTTTGCCATCTACTTGGCCTGGAAGAGTTGAACCGGCGTAGACAAAGACTGACGCAACATCAAGACGAGCAGCCGCCATCATCATTCCAGGTAGTGATTTATCGCATCCAGCAAATGTCACCATTCCATCAAGACGCTCTGCATTCATTACTGTCTCAACTGAGTCGGCGATGATTTCGCGAGAAACCAATGAGAAGTGCATTCCTTCGTGGCCCATCGAGATACCGTCAGAGACTGAGATGGTGCCAAATTGCATTGGGAATCCACCTGCGGCAATTACACCTTCCTTTGATGCCTTTGCTAGACGATCAAGTGAGAGGTTGCAGGGAGTAATCTCATTCCACGAAGATGCAATTCCAATCTGTGGCTTTACCCAATCGTCATCGCCCATTCCAACAGCGCGTAACATTCCACGCGCTGGCGCACGCTCAAGTCCATCCGTTACAACGCCAGAACGCGGCTTCATATTCGACATAGGCTGATTGTAAGCGCACATCCCGCCTTCAGCGCTACAGAGTGACTCACGATACGATACGGTTTCGTTTCGTATTTGAGGCTAGGAGGATCTTTAATGGTGCCGGTTTCCAAGGTCACCAAACTTCTCGGCCGCCCGCGTGACCGTGACCGTGAGCAGGCAATCGAAAAAGCTGCCATGGAACTAGTCAATGAAGTTGGGTATGAACGTTGCACCGTTGAAGCGATTGCGCTCCGCGCTCGAGCAAGCAAGGCAACCATTTACCGAAGATGGCGCAACAAGCAGGAATTGTTGGTTAGCGCCCTCAATCAACATGCTCTAAATGACATCAAAGAAATCGATAACGGCAATCTGCGAGACGATTTAGTTGAATTAGTCTCTGAAAAAGTCAGAATTCTCAAAAGCCCCGATGGCGCACTCATCTCTGAATTAATGGCTGCGGCGAATCTAGATGAAGCCCTCGGAAAACTCATCCCTAAGACAATTCGAGAGCAGCAAGATAAATCAATTGTCCGCGTGCTGACAAAAGGCATAGAACGTGGGGAGATATCAAAGCACGCAAATGTTGAGTTGCTACTCGACGTTATTCCGGCAATCTTCACGTACCGAATTTTTACAACAAGACAAATGGTTAACAAAAAATTTGTGGAGAACCTAGTTGACGATTTAATCATTCCAGCACTACAAAAACCAGTCCAATCTAAGGAGAGAAAGTGAATAACCGAACCAACGAAGTTCTAGATCCAACGAGATGGCGCACGCTCTTTGTCGTTGCCACCGCACAATTGATGATCGTTCTCGATAGCTCAATTATGAATATTGCGATTCCAAGCGCAAAGCTTGATCTCGGAATCTCAGATGCTAATCAGCATTGGGTGATCACCGCCTACACCTTGGCCTTTGGTTCACTCCTATTGCTTGGTGGACGTATCGGTGACTACATGGGCCGTCGCAAGATTTTTCTGATCGGCTTGATTGGATTTGCTGCAGCATCAGCTCTGGGCGGTATCGCATCAAACCAAGGGCTGCTCTTTGCATCTCGTGCGCTGCAGGGTGTCTTCGGAGCACTCCTTGCTCCAGCAGCTCTCTCCATCATCTCTGTAACTTTTACAGTTCCGCAAGAGCGCGCAAAGGCTTTCGGTGTAATCGGTGCGATCTCAGGTGGTGGCGCAGCGATCGGACTCATCCTGGGTGGCGCACTTACTGAATTCTTCTCATGGCGCTGGTGCCTTGGTGTAAACACACCGATCGCAATTTTGGTTGCAATTCTTGCGATCAAATTTGTGAAGGAATCAAAGGCTCCAGGAGATAACACTTATGACATCCCAGGTGTTGTAACAGCAACAGCTGGTCTCTTCTCTCTCACTTATGGATTTAACGAAGCAGCGCTCAAGGGTTGGTCAGATCCTCTGACAATTACCTTCCTTGTCGTTGCAGTTGTTCTCTTGACCATCTTCGTTGCGATCGAAATGCGTGTGAAGAATCCGCTGATGCCTCTTCGCGTTGTCACCGAGCGCAACCGTGGTGGTTCATACCTCGGTTCACTCATTGTTGGTGCGGGATTGTTCTCCATGTTCCTATTCCTTGGCATCTACCTTCAGGTAATCCTGGGATATAGCCCACTCAAATCAGGCTTTGCATTCTTGCCCTTTACTGCAGGAATAATTGTCTTTGCTGGAATTGCATCAACGTTACTTCCAAAAGTTGGCCCAAAGCCACTGATGGTTCCAGGATTGCTTGCAGCTAGCGGTGGACTCTTGATGTTGACTCAGATCACTCCTGAGACCTCATATGTAACGCATGTCTTGCCATCTCTTCTCATCATGTCTAGCGGTATGGCATTGGTCTTTATCCCACTGACATCGACTTCGCTGCATGCAGTCTCAAACCATGACACTGGCGTAGCAAGTGCAATGGTTAACACCAGCCAGCAGATTGGTGGATCACTTGGAACAGCACTTCTTAATACTGTTGCAGCAACGGCCACAACGTCATTTGCTGTCGCCAATACTCAGCTTGGTGAGAAGGTAATGCCTTACGCCATGACCCATGGCTTCACCGTTGCATTTAGGTTCAGTGCGGCATTGCTCTTTGTGGGAGCGATCGTTCTCTACTTCTTTATCAATGTTGGTAAAGAGTCACTGGTAGAGACAGAGGGTGCTGGCTTTCATTAATTAGCGGATTGACCAAGGTGGCCAAGCAGGAGTTCGCGAACGCGCGCGGCATCTGCTTGGCCCTTTGTCTCTTTCATCACGGCACCAATCAGCGCACCTGCTGCAGGGATATGACCGTCGCGAACTTTCTGGGCAGTCTCAGCTTGTTCAGAACAGACTTTTTCAATCGCCGCCATGAGCGCACCATCATCATTAACAACCTTGATTCCGCGCTTTGCCACAACCTGCGCCGGAGTTCCCTCCCCCGCAATGACACCTTCAACAACTTGGCGTGCGAGTTTGTCGGTGAGTTCACCTTTATTAACAAGAGCAACAATCTCTGCAACATCTGAAGGATTGATCGCAAGTTCTGTAACAGAAACTTCTTTATCGTTGGCGATTCGAGAAATTTCACCAAGCCACCATGAACGTGCTTTTGTCGGATCAGCACCGAGGAGAACAGTTGCTTCCACAATATCGAGAACATCAGCATTGACCATCGCAGCCATCTCTTTATCTGGGACGTTCCACTCTTGCTTCAAACGTTTGCGGCGCAAGGATGGTCGCTCAGGAAGTGCCTTACGTAATTCTTCGATCCATGCAGCATCTGGTGCAACAGGGACAAGATCTGGTTCTGGGAAATAGCGATAATCCTCCGCTTGCTCCTTAGAGCGACCAGAACGGGTTAACCCAGTATCTTCTTGGAAGTGACGAGTCTCTTGCTTGACCTTTGCGCCAGCTTCAAGAAGTTCAGCATGGCGAATCATTTCACCGCGGATAGCGCGCTCGACTGAACGGAGTGAGTTCACATTCTTTGTCTCAGAACGCGTACCAAGAACAGCTGATCCCATCGGCTTGAGCGATACGTTGGCATCACAGCGCAGTGAACCTTGTTCCATCTTCACATCAGAGACACCGAGTCCACGCAAGATGTCGCGGAGTTCTGCAACGTAGGCACGTGCAACTTCTGGTGCGTACTTGCCTGTGCCGGGAACAATCTTCGTCACAATTTCAACCAGAGGGATTCCGGCACGGTTGTAATCAAGGAGTGAGTAATCCGCCCCATGGATGCGACCTGTTGCCCCACCGACATGGAGAGACTTTCCTGTGTCTTCTTCCATATGGACGCGTTCGACTTCGATGCGGAATTCTTTTGGACCCTCATCAGTGTCAATTTCAACATCAACATAGCCATCAAAACAGATGGGTTCATCGTATTGAGAAATCTGAAAGTTCTTTGGCATATCTGGATAGAAGTAATTCTTGCGAGCAAAGCGGCTATACGGTGCGATAGAGCAGTTGAGGGCTAAGCCAATTTTGATCGTAGATTCAATCGCACGGGCGTTCACCACTGGCAGAGCACCAGGAAGTGCTAAACAGACTGGGCACGTTTGAGTATTTGGTTCGCCACCAAATACCGTGCTGCATGAGCAGAACATCTTCGACTCTGTATTGAGTTCAACGTGTACTTCAAGACCCAGTACTGGATCGTACTTTGCAACGACATCATCGTATGAGATAGCCATTACTTGCTACCTCCCAACGCTGGAGCCTTAGAAATCAAATGTCCGCCCCACTGTGAAACAAGGGCTGCTTCGAGAGCTGATCCCACTTGGTAGAGGCGCGCATCTTGCATGGCAGGTGCCATGATTTGGAAACCAACTGGAAGATTATCTTCATCCGCTAACCCTGCAGGAAGGCTCATGCCACAGATACCGGCAAGGTTAACTGGAATAGTCGCAACATCACCAAGGTACATAGCAATTGGATCATTAGATTTTTCACCAATTTTAAATGCAGTTGTTGGAGCAGTTGGTGAGACCAGAACATCTGCCTGAGCAAATGCCTTGGCATAATCTTGAATAATTAATGTGCGAATCTTCTGCGCACTGCCGTAGTAGGCATCGTAATAACCAGATGAGAGAGCGTAAGCGCCAAGAATGATGCGGCGCTTTACCTCGTGGCCAAAGCCAGCGTTGCGGGTAGCGTTCATCACTGACTCAGCAGAAGCTCCATCGTTATCGCCCACTCTTAAGCCATAACGCATCGCATCAAAGCGAGCTAGGTTTGAAGAGCATTCAGATGGAGCAATTAAATAGTAGGCGGCGAGTGCGTACTCAAAACTTGGGCAATCTACTTCAACAATTTGTGCGCCAAGAGAAGCCAACACCTGAAGTGATTCATCAAAACGTGCCTGCACGCCAGTTTGATAACCCTCTCCCTGTAATTGTTTGATCACACCAATCTTCATACCTTTGACATCGCCCTTGCGCGCTGCAGCAACTACGTCAGGGAATGCACCGTTAATGCTTGTTGCATCTTTAGAATCATGGCCAGCCATCACATCATGCAAAAGAGCAGTATCTAGAACTGTGCGACCAAATGGACCGGCCTGATCAAGACTTGATGAATAAGCAATGAGACCGTAACGCGAAACTGCACCATATGTTGGACGCACACCGACGATGCCTGTCAACGCAGCAGGTTGTCTAATTGATCCGCCTGTATCTGAACCAATTGCAAGTGGTGCTTCATATGCACTTACGGCAGCAGCAGATCCTCCGCTTGAGCCACCTGGAGTGCGGGATAGGTCCCAAGGATTAAATGTGGGGCCATAAGCAGAATTTTCGGTAGATGAACCCATTGCGAATTCATCCATATTTGTCTTTCCAAGAATGACGATTCCTGCCTCTTTAATCTTTGAGACAACAGTGGAGTCATACTGTGGCTTCCACCCCTGCAATATCTTTGATCCTGCCGTTGTTGGAATTCCTTCTTGCACCAAGACATCCTTGAGAGCCAAAGGGATTCCAGCGAGTGGATGCAATTTCTTTCCAGCGCTGCGATCAGCATCAACGCGTGAAGCCTGTGCGAGTGCACCTTCGGCATCAACGTGTAGAAATGCTTTTACTGAAGAATCAACATTGTTGATGCGATCAAGATGTGCCTGAGTTAATTGAGTCGATGTCACTTCACCCTTTACAAGGGCCTCTGACATTGCTGCAGCGCTCTGGGTAATCACTCTGCTTCACCAAGAATCTGTGGGACGCGAAAACGTTGCTCTTCTTGTGCTGGTGCACCGGAGAGCGCTTGCTCCGGAGTAAGGCTTGGGCGTACTTCATCTTGGCGGAAAACATTTTGGATAGGCTGAGGATGAGATGTTGCGATGACTCCATCAAGATTTACCTCTTGTACTCGAGCGACTGCGTCAAGGATCATTCCAAATTGTGAAGAGAGGCTGACAAGTTCTTCCTCGCTCATTTCAATGCGGGCTAGGGCTGCCAGCTTTGCTACATCATCGCGGGAAAGGCTGCTCATGCGTGCAGTCTATAAAAAGAATGGCTTATGAGCGAATCTGCCCTGTTCCAGTGACTATCCAGGTTGTTGTTGTCATAGCCTCTAACCCCATTGGGCCACGTGCGTGAAGTTTTTGATTAGAGATACCGATCTCTGCGCCAAATCCCATCTGCTCACCATCGGTAAAGCGTGTCGAGGCGTTGATCATCACCGCGGCGCAATCTGACATTGCGACAAATTTACGCGCGTTCTCTTTATCTTGCGTCACTATCGCTTCAGTGTGCTGTGTTCCAAATGTTGCGATGTGATCCACGGCGCTTTCAAGTGAGTCGACTACTCCTACATTTATTTCAAGGACTCCGTATTCGGTACCCCAGTTCTCTGCAGTGGCCCGAGTGGTATCAATATTTAAAGTTTTTGCTACAGCCTCTACCGTTGCATCGACATGCATAACTACACCAGCGCCATGAAGGGATTTCAATAAAGTAGGCAAGAATTTCTCAGCAACAGAAGTGTGAACGAGAACAGTCTCTGCTGCATTACAGACGCTTGGTCGATGTGTCTTTGAATTAAGGACAATAGGAAGTGCCTTCTCTAAATCTGCTGTGGCATCGATGTAAACGTGGCAGACACCAGCACCAGTCTCAATTGTTGGCACCGTTGCTTCGTCAACAACCATACGAATAAGCGAAGCGCTACCGCGTGGAATTACCAGATCTACTTTTCCGCGTGCGGTCAGTAGCGCTTGCACGGTTGCGCGATCATCTGATGGAACCAACTGAAGGACATCTGGAGAAATCGTGGTCGTCGCAAGCGCTGATCGCATTACCTCTATCAAAACCTTGTTGCTCGTATCTGCAGTAGATGAACCTCGCAGCAGCGCAGCATTTCCTGACATCAGGAGAATCACCGCTGCGTCAACGGTCACATTAGGGCGAGCCTCATAAACCATGCCAATAACACCGAACGGGACAGAGACTTGTTCAAGTTCTAGCCCGTTAGGAAGGGTTGATTTTTTCAATATTCGCCCGAGTGGATCTTCCAGGTCAGCCACTTGCCGCGCGCCGTTAGCCATTGCTGTGATGCGCTCACTTGTGAGAAGCAAACGATCTTGCATCTGTGGATGCATGGATTCATCCCGCGCTCTTTGCATATCAAGATCATTGGCGGCAAGGATTTCTTCACTGCGCTCTTCCAGTGCTGTTGCAATTGCGCGTAGTGCTTGCTTACGCGTCTGACCTGAAGTAGCCACGAGAGTCCGCGCAGCAGAGCGCGCCGTGAGCGCTAGCCCTTCAACTATTGCACGTGCATCCATAAGAATAAGCCTATCGCCAGATACCCTAACCATGTGCGCAAAATAATTCGTAACATAGCTATTTCTATCTTCGTTCTCTATCTAGGCCTCTTTGGATTGACCAAAGTGATTCGTTACCCCGAACCAATTGCTGCCATCCGGTTAGGACTTGCTCCAGCATCGAAGACCCCTGATCTCATGCCTTCTCACATTATCGAGGGTGCACCGTCAGTTGAATCTGCATGGATTATTGGCGAGCAAGAGGAGATCACGCAGGTTACATGGCAGGGAGAGAAGGTAAGTTTCCAAGAGTTCTTAGATGCCACTCAGACAAATGCATTTTTAGTGGTTAGAAATGGGAAGATCACCTACGAGAAATATTTGAATGGCAAGACAGAGTCAACGGTTCTTCCTTCATACTCCGTAGCAAAGACAATGACGGCACTTGTTATCGGTCAGTTAGTCGATGAAGGCACTCTCAACGAGGAGAACACTTTTGTTAGTTACCTGCCTCGGTTTAAGGCTGGTACATCCTTTGATGAGGTAACAATTAGAGACCTTCTTGATATGAAGTCTGGGATTGGCGTTTCAGATAACTATCCATCTGGTCCATCAGGTTGGGGCGTTGCAATTGCACAGATGTATGCCACAACGGATATGAATTACTTTCTTAATAACAATAGAAAGATGCGCGAAGAGCCAGGAACATTTGCCGAATATCGAAGTGTGAATACTCAAATGCTTGGACTCATTATTCAAGAGGTGACAGGAAATTCTTTAGCTGATGAGTTTAGTAATCGCATCTGGAAGCGAGTTCGTGCTGATTACAACGCCACGTGGAACGTAGATAAAGTCGGTGGGCACGAAAAGGCCTTCTGTTGCTTTAATGCATCGGCGAGAGATTATGCACGTGTTGGCCAAGCGCTCATGAGCGGGATGCCAGATATCGCAAGCCCATCCTGGACAAAACGGCTATCCACCTCTGAAGTAAATCTTGATTACGGCTGGGGATATAGCGCCCAGATGTGGCATCCATATCCTGGGATAAATCTAATGATGGGTCTACACGGACAGTACATTTATCAAGATAAGGCGACTCAAACTGTCATTGTAAAACTTAGTGATATGCCGACGAGTGCCGATGGAATCAGTGATGATATTGCAGCAGTGCTAAAAGAGATATCAGAGAAGAACTAAATCATCGCGATGTACGAGTTCACGTTCGTACTCTGCTCCAAGAGATGCTGCTAGCTCTTTCGTTGATCGACCTAGCATCTGTGGAATTTCTGCAGAATCAAATGCCACAAGTCCGCGGGCAATAACTTCACCGCTTTGCGAGACAAGTTCGACCGTATCCCCTGAGATGAATTCACCGCTCACACTGGTTACACCTGCTGGAAGTAGAGAGACACCGCGTTCGCGGATCGCCTTCACTGCGCCATCATCTAAAACTAAGCGACCTTGTGGTGTAGATGCGTGAGCCAGCCAGAGAAGGCGAGAGGTTGTTCGTCCTGCATGTGAATGGAAGAACGTGCCAACTTTTTCACCAGCGATCGCACCAGAAGATTGCGCAAGAGAGGTGAGCAACATAGGAATACCAGCACTTGTTGAGATTCGCGCCGCCTCTACTTTAGTGACCATTCCCCCGCTGCCAACGCCAGCAGAACCTGCACCGCCGAGTGAGATTGATTCAATATCTGACATTGAAATAACTTCATGGATTGCAGATGCACCCGATTGTGTAGGGGGCGCGTCATAGAGAGCATCGATATCAGAGACAAGAATGAGAAGATCGGCACCAATGAGTAAAGCCACAAGCGCTGCTAGGCGGTCGTTATCACCGAAGCGAATTTCCTGAGTTCCAACTGTGTCGTTTTCATTAATGATTGGCACAACGCCAAGTGAGAGAAGTTTTGCAAGAGTTTGATGAGCATTCTGGTAGTGCGAGCGACGCACAATATCTTCTGTCGTAAGAAGCACTTGAGAAGAGAGAATTGAATGCTCAGAAAATGCCTGGTTGTAACGAGCAATAAGTAAACCTTGCCCCACTGATGCTGCTGCTTGTTGAGTAGCGAGATCTTTTGGGCGAGTAGAGAGCTTCAATGGTGCAAGACCAGTGGCGATAGCACCTGATGAGACGAGTGCAACTTCGGCACCGCGCGCTTTGAGATCTGCAATAACGCTGACGATTTTTTCAACTGCTGCAGCGTCGAGCTGAGATCCGGCAGCGCCAGTAAGAGAAGATGAGCCGATCTTTATAACAATGCGCTTGGCAGAAGTCACATATGTGCGATCCATGTCTCTACTCTTTCACCCGTGGAGTATGTGGGTCTTCAACGTTGTACTCCCACTGCTTGGCAATCTCATCATCACTGAGTTGATCGACAACGCGTTCTTCAACAATCCACGTTGACTCAAGGCGCGAATCTTCACCACGTCGATGAAGATGGCTGGCAAGCTGCTCAGCTCCTGCTTCAATCGTTGGCTCCCAATCAAAGATGATTTGATCTTCACCATCGCCGATTCGAACTTCACTTCCGGCAACTGCACCCTTTTTAAAGAGCTCCTTTTCAACACCGAGTTGTGCAAGTCGATCTGCGAGATATCCAATTGCTTCGGCGTTCTTAAAGTTTGTCTGTCGTACCCAACGCTCGACTTTCTTACCGCGCACCTCAAATGTTCCATCTGCGTGGGCTCGGACGATAAAGCCTGAATCATCAACTGCGGTTGGGCGCAGAATAATTCTGGTGCGCTCCTCCGTTGCCGCCTCTGCTCGTGCCTTATGTACAAGACGTCCCATTGCATAGGTGAGCTCTTGCAGACCTTCTCGGTTTGCCGCTGAAACTTTATAAACTTCATAACCTTTTTCGCGAAGAGTTTCTTCAACCATATCTGCCATTGCAGATCCATCTGGAAGATCAATCTTATTGAGGGCCACAATACGTACGCGATCTTCAAGACCACCGTAAAGTGCGAGCTCTTCTTCAATGATTTCAAGATCTTGTACTGGGTTTCGATCAGTCTCAAGTGTTCCGCAATCAAGAACATGCACAAGTGCAACACAGCGTTCTACGTGGCGGAGAAATTCAAGTCCAAGACCTTTACCCTCTGAGGCTCCTGGAATTAAGCCAGGAACATCTGCAACGGTAAAGCGCATCTCACCTGCTTGGACAACGCCAAGATTTGGAACGAGGGTGGTAAATGGATAGTCAGCAATTTTTGGACGTGCTGCTGAAATCGCTGCAATCAGTGATGATTTTCCAGCACTTGGAAAACCGACGAGTGCGATATCGGCAACTGATTTAAGTTCAAGTATGAGTGTGCGTGTTTGGCCTGGCTCGCCAAGGAGTGCAAAGCCTGGTGCGCGACGTTTGGATGATGAGAGCGCAAGGTTTCCAAGGCCACCCTGACCGCCTTGTGCTGCCATAAATGTTGTACCGATTCCAACTAAATCTGCAAGAAGGTTTCCTTCTTTGTCATATACGACAGTGCCGTTTGGAACAGCAAGAATTAAATCTTCACCCATATGACCATCTTTACGATCACCATAACCTTGATGACCTGATGTTGCTTTGCGATGTGGTGAATGGTGAAAATCAAGAAGAGTTGTCACACTTGAGTCAACGACGAGAATTACATCGCCTCCACGACCACCATTTCCACCGTCTGGTCCACCTAGTGGCTTAAATTTTTCGCGCTTTACTGAGACGCATCCATCGCCGCCATTTCCGGCGGAGGCAAAGAGAGTCACGCGATCTACAAATGATGTCATCGCCTTTCTCCTTCCTAGCCTCTATCTACCCTAAATCTGATGTGCATTTCTTTATGAATTAGACGAGCAATAAAAAAGCGGACACGCATGGATGCGGCCCGCTCTTTTAAGAGAAACCTTTTTACGCTACCGGCACTACATTCACTACACGGCGACCGCGAGCGCGTCCGAATTCAACAGCTCCTGCAGCGAGTGCAAAAAGTGTGTCGTCCTTACCGCGTCCAACGTTCTTACCTGGGTGAAAGTGTGTACCGCGCTGGCGAACCAAGATCTCGCCTGCGTTTACTTCTTGTCCACCGAAGCGCTTGATTCCAAGGTACTGTGGATTGGAATCGCGACCGTTTCGTGTCGAGGAGACACCCTTCTTACTTGCCATTTGTTATGCCCCCTTAACGCCGCTGATTGCGGTGATCTT
>JNSK01000113.1_pt1 | contig 14911 bp, 17 predicted proteins | sample 210681 | NCBI WGS metagenome assembly JNSK01 (sample SAMN02808684, study PRJNA238866) | freshwater metagenome | biome: fresh water; feature: freshwater reservoir; material: water; isolation source: water column of the freshwater reservoir Embalse de Amadorio in Spain | place: Spain: Valencia ...
AATTGATCCAGCAACTGATTACGAGTTGTTGAGTACTTGTCATCATCGGGTAAGACCATCGTGTAACCAAGTGCGCGACCGCGAGGCATAATCGTTATTTTGTGAACAGGATCTGTATGTGGAAGAGCTCGTGCAACGAGTGCGTGACCAGCTTCGTGATAAGCGGTAACACGACGCTCTTCTTCAGACATCAGACGTGACTTACGTTGTGGTCCAGCCATCACGCGATCAATTGCCTCATCTAAGTACTGATCTGTAATGACTTTTTCGCCTTCACGAGCTGTGAGAAGTGCCGCTTCGTTAAGAACATTTGCTAGATCAGCTCCAGTAAATCCAGGAGTACGGCGTGCAAAGTTTTTCAGATCAACATCATCTGAAATTGGCTTGTTCTTTGCATGTACCTTCAAAATATCTTCGCGACCTTTGAGATCTGGTCGATCGACAGGAATCTGACGATCAAAACGTCCTGGACGCAAGAGCGCGGGATCAAGAACATCGGGGCGGTTAGTTGCAGCGATGAGGATTACTTGGCTATCGCCTTCAAATCCATCCATCTCAACAAGAAGTTGATTCAGTGTCTGTTCACGTTCGTCGTGACCGCCACCCATACCGGCTCCGCGTTGGCGACCAACAGCATCGATCTCATCAACGAAGACGATTGCTGGTGCATGTAATTTTGCTTGAGCGAAGAGATCACGTACACGTGAAGCTCCGACGCCGACAAACATTTCTACAAAGTCAGAGCCAGAGATTGAGTAGAACGGAACTTTTGCTTCACCAGCAACTGCGCGCGCAAGCAAAGTTTTACCAGTTCCTGGAGGACCGTATAAGAGAACTCCCTTAGGAATTTTTGCACCCAATAGCGCGTACTTAGCAGGGTTAGCTAGGAAATCTTTAATCTCTTCGAGTTCTGCAATCGCTTCATCAGCGCCAGCGACATCTGCAAAAGTGTTCTGAGGAACATCGTTATTTTGCAGCTTAGCTCTGGATTTTCCAAAAGAGAAGACTTTGTTGCCGCCTTGGGCTTGGCTCATGAGGAAGAAGAAGAGAAGGCCAATAAGTAAGAATGGGAAGAATGAGAAGAGGAAGCTCACTAATAAAGATTGCTTCGCAACTTCAACGCTCCATCCCTTTGGAGGAGGATTACCAGTTAACGCATCGACAAGGGTTGGCTCCTGGCGGGCAATATAAGAGGCTTCTACCTTTGTTGAACCATTGATGAGCTTGCCAGATTTGAGTTCTAGGCGAATCTTCTGTGCGTTATCAACTAAGACCGCTGATTCAACATCAGATTTGGTGATGGCATCAAGTGCTTGTGATGTCTTGATTGTTTCGTAACGATTACCCGCGCCAGAAATCTGACCGAAGACTGAAACGGCGACGATCGCGACAATAATCCAGAACAGTGGACCACGTATTAATCGTTTAAATCGCGATTGTGGAACCTGTGGGGTCGCAGATGGTTTCTTCTTTGACTTTTGCTCTTTAGGTTTTGACTTCATGAATTCTTCTTATTCGTACATGTGCTTTGCAAGCACACCAATAAAGTCGAGGTTGCGGTACTTCTCATCAAAATCAAGGCCGTATCCGACGACAAAGTCCTTAGGAATATCAAAGCCGACGTACTTAACATCGACTTCAACTTTAGCAGCTTCTGGCTTACGCAAAATTGTAAGAATCTCAACTGAACCGGCACCACGTGAGAGAAGGTTTGCCCGCAGCCAGGAAAGCGTTAAGCCAGAATCAACAATGTCTTCCACAATCAAAATGTTTCTACCTGTGATGTCGCGATCAAGATCTTTCAGGATGCGTACGACGCCGCTTGATTTTGTTCCTGAACCGTAAGATGAAACAGCCATCCAATCCATTTCGACGTGACGCTGCATCGCGCGAGTCAGATCTGCCATTGCCATTACTGCGCCTTTAAGAACACCGACAAGAAGTAAATCTTTTCCTGCGTAATCTTTATCAACTTGCGCAGCCATCTCTGCGATTCGGAAAGATAATTGTTCTTGTGTTGCAATAACGCGTTCGACATCGGTACCGACTGCTTGTAGATCCACCGGGTGGGTCTCCTTCGAATGGGCTAGCGATGAGGCTAGCTGCGGGCGTAGGCCGAAAGTCTGCCCGATATCCGAGCAACCTTCACACCCCCTGGAAGGCTGATCTCGCCTTGACCGTGCCATGAGGTGACCAACGCCTCAACTGCGCTCACATGATCGGCGGTAATTGAGCCCATGGGAGCGCCTTGAGCATAAATCGCCCTGCGGATCAGACGAGTACGGATGGCTTTAGGTAGCCCTGCTAAAAATTCGATCTCAAGGGAAGCTAGGTCGTGGCCCTGCGCCGTGCGATCTGTGAGCTCATCGAGGGCATCGGCGTCATCTCGCAGAAGAGAAGCGGTGCGAGCAAGTGCCTCTGCAATTCCTGGCCCAATCTCTTTCTCCATAACAGGAAGAACTTGAGTACGCACACGAACGCGTGAGAATTCTGCGTTGAAATTATGTGGATCACTCCATGCATCTAAGCCGAGATCTTTACATGCTTGCTCAGTTACTTCTCTGGTTACCGATAAAAGAGGTCGAATAATTTTTCCATTAACCGCTGCCATTCCAGACAGTGATCGTGCACCAGAGCCACGCGCTAAACCTAAGAGAACACTCTCTGCTTGATCGTCGCGAGTATGCCCAAGATAAATCTGAACCACATTGCGTTGCTCAGCAATTGCGTGCAGAGCCGCATATCGAGCATCTCTCGCACCGGATTCAAGTCCAGAACTCTGATCAACCTTCACTTTTTCAGAAATAACCTCGGCAAATCCAATTCGCTCTAACTGATTGACAACTTTACGCGCTTGAACATCAGAGCCATTTTGAAGTTGATGATCAATGGTGACGCCGATACAAGTGATTAATAGTTCTTTACTTTCAGCAAGTAGAGCACCTGCTAGGGCAAGTGAATCAGCACCCCCAGAGACTGCAACAAGAATGCGATCTCCTGCAGATAGCGTTGCTAAGTGTGGGCGCACCGCAGAGCGCACTTCTACAAGTGCGTGTGTCATATCTTAGTTTGCTACATCTCTTCGGGAAAAGAGTATGGAGGCAACGAGAGCGCCAACTCCAATGTAGACCGCAGCAAGGGTCATTCCGTGTGAGTAACTCACTTGTGGAGTGCCACCCATGGCGACGACATTTAATTGATTTCCTGGAAGCCAGTTCAGTGTTGAACTCTTAACCGCACCGAGCAATGTTTCAATGATGAGCATCCACAGAACGCCAATTGAAATTGAAGTAATCGGTGAACGAAGCAAGAGGCCCATGATCATTCCGAGAATTCCAAAACCAACAACTGAAATTGAAACATTTACGTAAGTTTGGGTGATCTGCGTCCAGCCATCAGAAGTAAACCAGAGTGCACGTTCTACCTTGGCTCCTGGAGCAAGAAAGTAAGCGATCAGAATAGAAACGATGCTAGAGATCAAAACCATCAGAAGAGCAAAGAGTTTCATTGAGATCAATTTTCCAGCCAAGAGACGCAAACGTCCTGGTTGGCGAACTAAGAGATTGCGCAAAGTTCCGTATGTGTACTCCTGTGCGGTTTGTGCGGCAAAGACGCAATAAGCGATGATGCCGAGAAGACTGCCAACGTTAGATAAACCAATCACTGATCCGCGGAAGGAAGAGAGCATTTCTCGTGAAATTGGATTTGCGGGATCGGAATTTCCGCGTGGCGAATCAATCAGTATGTAGAGCAGGGAAGTAAAGAGACCTGTGAAAAATAGTGCTGCACCAATAGTTCCAAGAAATAGCGTTGGCCTGCGGAGTTTGCGCCATTCGGCTCTGATGACACGAATCATTTCTTATCTCCTGTCATCTCAAAAAATGTCTCTTCCAGGTTAGGTAGCTGTGGTGAAAGCTGAGTCAGAACAATTCCTACCTCAAAAGCCTTTTTATTGAGTATTCCTGCCCATTCAGCAGGACCCTCAATGTGAGCAACACCGGATTGAATATGTGCCTTGTGTCCATCAGCAACTGCGATTGCAACGATTTTCTCTAGGTCGCTGGCATTTTCGGTGCGAACCAACATGAATGGCTGTTGCGCTTCAAAGAGCTGCTGGATAGGCCCAGCAAATACAACTTCACCTTTACGCAGCATCACGATGTAATCACTGATGATCTCTAGCTCTGATAGCAAATGTGATGAGACGAAAACTGTTGTTCCTTTATCTGCAAGCCCGCGCAACAAGTCGCGAATCTCTTGAATACCTTCTGGATCAAGTCCGTTAGTTGGTTCATCGAGAATCAAAATCTTCGGATCCGGCAAAAGTGCTGCTGCGATTCCTAAACGTTGCTTCATACCTAGTGAATATGTTTTGAATTTTGATTCTGCGCGATCTGCAAGACCTACAATTGCAAGCACTTGCGCCACACGTTCATGACTAAACCCCCCGAGAGTTGCTAATACATGGAGATTTTCAGCGCCAGAGAGAGCTGGATAGAAGGCAGGCCCTTCGATCATCGCGCCTACATGTTTGAGATACTCATCTGGGTCACTAATTGAATGTCCGAGGATCTGTCCTGTTCCACCTGTTGGTGAGATCAGACCAAGCAACATTCGAATTGTTGTGGTTTTTCCAGCGCCATTAGGGCCGACGAAGCCACAGATGCTCCCTAGAGGGACTTCGAAGTTGGCATGTGAGACAGCAAATCGGGAATCATATTTCTTGCTGAGGTCTTGAACAGATAGGGCGATCGTTTGAGCGTGCATGTAGGGAATATACCCTGCGCAGATTAAGATCTCGCCATGAGCAAAGAGGTCTGGGGCTATCAGCCTCGTAATGCGCGGCTAGAGCCAGATTGGGAAGTAAATCCTCAAACTGCGGCTGTCCGCGCCGGTCTTGCGCGATCTGGTTTTGGTGAGACGGCAGAAGCTCTTTATCTCACTAGTGGCTTTACATACTCATCTGCAGAAGAAGCTGTCGATTCATTTACTGATGAAACAGATCACTATCTTTACAGCCGATTCCATAATCCCACCGTTGCGATGTTTGAAAAGCGTTTGGCTGCAATTGAAGGTGCAGAGTTCTGCGTGGCAACTGGATCAGGAATGTCTGCCATGTTCGCATCGATTGCCTGCATGGTCAGCGCCGGCGACCATGTCGTTGCATCGGCTTCAATGTTTAGCTCATGCCACGTTGTGATTACAGAATTTCTTCCTAAATGGGGTGTCACCTTTGAATTAGTTAAGGGCAATGATCCTGCTGCTTGGGGGAAAGCGTTGAGCAAGCCAACAAAGGTTGTCTTTATTGAAACCCCAAGCAATCCTTTGCTAGATATTGTTGACATTCAAATGGTGAGCGATCTTGCCCACAAAGTTGGTGCAACGGTTATCGTCGATAACATCATGGCATCGCCTGTCTTACAGAAACCTCTTCAACTCGGCGCAGATGTTGTCATGTACTCAGCAACGAAACATATTGATGGCCAAGGTCGCGTCTTAGCTGGAGCAATTCTTGGATCATTTGGATATATTCATGAATATCTACTTCCATTTGTTCGTCACACAGGGCCTTCACTAAGCCCATTTAATGCGTGGGTATTGGTGAAATCACTTGAGACTATGGAGATGCGCGTGCATCGTATGTGCGAGAACGCGCAAGCGATCGCTGAATATTTAGAGAAGCGACCAGAGATTAAGAGTGTGCGCTACCCAGGGCTGCCTTCACACCCAGATTACGCATTGGCCCAACGCCAGATGAGTGGTGGCGGATCCACAATTGGAATTGAATTTGCTGGTGCAGCTAAAGATGCCTTCAAAGTCATGAATGCACTGCGAATTATTGATATCTCTAACAACCTTGGAGATAGCAAGACTCTGATTACTCATCCTGCATCAACTACTCATCGCCGTTTGAGCCCTGAAGTTCAATTAGAGATGGGAATTACACCGTCTGTGGTGCGACTTTCTGTTGGTCTTGAGCATGTGGATGACCTTATTAAAGATTTAGATCAAGCCTTTAAGAGCTGAGCAATAACAAGTAGAGCTGAGAACAAGGTCAGATACGTAATTGACCAGTGGAAAATCTTAAGCGCAACCGCATTGTAATTTTCTGAATTTTCCTTTAGCTGTACAAGTTGCCAAGCAAAAACTAGCCCAAGGGCAACTGTGATCACCATGGCCCACAACTGCAGATCTACGAGATAAATAAGTGCGATTGAACTAACAATCATTGCAACGGTGTGAAACCACATATTCCGAACGACAATATTTCGTGCAGCAATTACTGGCAGCATTGGAATCTTTGCCGCTTCGTAATCATCTTTATATTTAATTGCCAGCGCCCAGAAGTGCGGTGGTGTCCAGAAAAAAACAACGAAGAAGAAGGCAACTGAGGCCCAAGAAAGTGAATTGGTAACTGCCGCCCACCCGATGAATACAGGCATGCACCCAGCTGCACCACCCCAAACAATATTTTGGGATGTATGACGCTTGAGAGCCATTGTGTAGACTATGACGTAAAAGGCGATTGCAACTGCTGTAAGTATTGTTGCAAGAGGTTCTGTATATATCCAAAAGATCGAAAGTGAGAGTGCACCAATAGCTGTTGCAAAAATAGTTGCATGTAACTTGCTTAGCGCACCCGTAACAAGCGGACGCTCTGATGTGCGCTCCATTAACTTATCGAGATCACTCTCTAAAACCATATTGAAGGCATTGGCACTTCCAGCAGCGAGTGTTCCACCAACTAGAGTTGCAACAATTAGCCCCAGCGATGGAACTCCTTTTTCGGCCAGGATCATTGCGGGAATTGTGGAGATGAGAAGAAGTTCGACCACCCGCAGCTTCATGAGAGCCACATAAGCGCGCAGGAGGACCATGGCGCTAGATTACCCAGCAAATCCATTCTCTGTTCTCAGAGTGCTTTAAGGTTCGGCGATTACCTTGCTCATAACAAGAAAGAGGGAGACGCATGACACAGTGTTCTCGATGGGACCAAGTTATGTCCCGGTGACTCCATAAGTTGCTTCTCAAGTCGGGGTCCATCCAATGACGACTAAGATATTCACATGAGACGAGCGCTTGTAGCAATTATTGCTACAAGCGCTCTCTCTTTTGTGGCTCCTGTTGTACAGGCGAACGAGACTCCGACATCTACAATCTCGACTTCGAAGATGAAGGTCATCGCAACTATTAATGGAAACATTGCACCAAAATCTGTTGCTTCATCAGGAACAGGATTAGTGAGTGCTCACAACATGATGTACCGCCATTCAGTGACGATTTATGACACCAACAAAAACGCGCTTGTCGCGACGGTGCCAGATACAGTCCGTCTTTCAGATTTTGGATTTAAGAAGTACTCCGGAAGCTATAAAGGCGCGCCTGTCGAAGGTGCATTTAGCCCTGATGGTAAATATCTATACTTTACAAACTATGCAATGTATGGAAAAGGTTTCGCTAAAGAAGGTACCGACAAATGCAGTCCTTCGGATGGATATGACAGCAGCTTTCTTAGCCGTGTAAACCTGGCCAACTACACGATCGATGCGGTCTATCCAGTTGGATCAGTTCCAAAGGTTGTGAAGGTGACCCCAGATAACAAGTACATTTTGGTCAGCAACTGGTGTTCATACACAGTGACAGTGATTTCAGTTGAGTCCGGAAAAACCGTTCAAAATATTAAGATCGGTCGATATCCACGCGGTATCGCAATCACTAAAGACAGCCTATACGCATATGTTGCAGAGATGGGTGGGTCTGGCATCCACCGCATTAACTTGCAAGATTTTTCAAAAACATTCATTCCTGTGGGATCAAACCCACGTGCACTCGTGCTTTCTCCTGACGAGAAGACTCTCTACGTCACACTCAATATTTCAGGCAAAGTTGCTGCTTGGCATCTAGAAGCGAATAAGTTGATAAAGACCGTGAGCACCGGCAAGGCTGCACGAAGTCTAGATATTTCTGATGATGGATCAGCTCTCTTTGTAGTCAACTTTGGAAGTGGAACCATGTCCAAGGTCCGGGCAGCAGATATGACACTTATTCAGACAATTAGAGTATGTAACGAACCCATCGGAATTACCTTCGATGGGCCATCGCAGAATACCTGGGTTGCTTGTTACGGTGGCGCAATTAAGGTGTTATCGAACTAACGACTGTTTCGCTCTCAACTATAGGTACTAGCGGCAGAGCAATTCTTCCTAGATATCGATCAAGAGTATCTCTAGCTATTTTCGCCGCTGAATTAGTGCGAGAAAGGCGATCGGCTAAAACAACAAAGATGTATTCACGGTCTTGTGCTTCGATATATCCAGCTAGTGTGACGGTTCCATTGAGCGTGCCCGTTTTGGCATGGACTAATCCAACAGCGTTAGGTGCCGTTTTTATAAATCGTTCATTGAGAGTTCCATTTACTCCACCATCGGGAAGACTTTCGATAACGGCTGCAAAACGCGGATCTTTGTAAATTTTGAAAAGCAAGTCACCGAGTAATTTTGCACTCACACGGTTGTCATGAGAGAGTCCACTGCCATCCTTAACAACAAGCTTAGATGACTCAATTTCTAGATCAACTAATACCTTTCTATATACCTGAGCGATGCCTTCCACATTTCCATTGAATCCTGCCACTTTAGCTGCAATACGTGAGAGACGATCTGAAAGGACGTTATCGCTCCACTGCATGAAGTAGTGAGTCATCTGGTCCACAGTCGGAGAAGAGCTATTCATAACTGGTTCTATCGTGAGGTTTTGCGCTTGCACAGCCGTAACCGGTTTAAGAATTACATAGACTTTACGAGTTTTAAGGTAGCCCTTCATGTTCCGGGCTTCACCGTCATAGATGCCGTTGTAATAAATCGTCATTTTCTTAACCGGTGCACCTGCTTGAGCCTCAAGTTCGGTATGTGCACGGTATGCCAAATACTTCAAGGACGTCTGACCCAATCGCTTGGCGTTATAAGCGCTAAATGTTGCCCACGGATCCATCTCTCCTTGTACAACGACAGAATTTGTCTTATCTGAAAGTGCGAGAGATGTTTGAAAGCGCATCTGCGGATCTAAATATTGAGCAACCGCTACTCCTGCCAGTAGTTTCAGAGTTGAGGCAGGCTTTCGCATTGCATATCCGTTGGATTCAAAGAGTTGTTCTCCAGTTGATGCATCGATCAGGATTACTGATGGATTCTTTAACTTGGGATCTGCTGCAAGATTGGTAAAGACTGTTGTTGCTCGAAGAGGATCAAATGCTAAAACGGGTGCACTAAGTAGCGCCCCCAGAGTTAGGGCAGCAATTACTGCCGATGCGATCTTCTTCATTGCGGGAATGTTCTACCAGAGGTATGCCAGCAAGATATTGGTGACTGTAAGTCCCAACATCACTGTAAATGTTCTATCTGTAAAGACTTTCTTTTTGAGGCTGTTATAGCCAACAACAAGAATTGCGAGCACTACCAAGAACTTGGTACCGATCTTCATATGATTGATTTCGTTTTCATGAGCTGCCGACCATGTGCCGACCATGACTATTCCTGCAATTAGTGCTGTAGCAGCGCTGTGCAAGACTCCCGGATTGAGGGCACGGGGAGTCTTCTTCCAAGAAAGAATTAGAAGGACAAGCACGCCAAGAATTGATAGCAAGTGGATTCCAAAGGCGACATGGAATGCGATCTTCATGATGACTCCGTTCAAGAGGCGAATATGCGAATTCTCTTACCTAGTTTAGGGTTAACTCATGGAAATCAAGACCCCTGCAACGATCGGACCTGGAGAATTTTTCCCGGTTGTAGGTGTTGGCCCACACGAAAAACCATGGCCTACGGGTGATCAATACGATCCTGAACTCCTTGCAAATGGCGATAGAAGAAATGTCTTGGATAAATATCGCTATTGGAGTGTTGAGGCGATCGTTGCCGACTTAAATACCAAGCGACACGGTTTGCAAATCGCAATTGAAAATTGGCAACACGATCTCAATATTGGTTCTGTTGTTCGCACCGCAAATGCCTTTAACGTCGATGCAGTACATATCGTCGGAAAGCGCGATTGGAATAAGCGCGGTGCAATGGTGACAGATCGATATCTGACAGTTATTCATCACCCAACAATTGCCGACTTTGCCACGTGGTGCAGCGAAAACAATCTGCCAATCATTGGCATCGATAACGTTCCATCATCTAAGCATTTAGAAGGTGCCGCACTCCCTGAAAAATGTGTGCTGCTCTTTGGCCAAGAAGGTGCCGGAATGTCAGATGAAGGTGTTGCGATCTGTGAAGTTCTCTACGCTATCGAACAGTACGGATCGACTCGATCTATGAACGCGTCAGCCGCCGGTGCAATTGCGATGTATCACTGGGCGCTACAACACCTGCCACGCCAAGTCTAAGAAGTGATTATCTCGTCTTCACCGAGTGCTTCGCGGACAGCAACAAGACGTCGCTCAACCTCGTTAGCTTCTTCGATTCGACCAAGTGCGCGCATCACAACGACCATACGGGTTTCAATATCGAGGATGAACTCAAAATCCTTAGGTTCATCTTCGGCAATGATTTGAAGTACGCCATCTAGCGTTGCTAGGCCTTCTTCTAGCTTTCCAAGCAAGATTTCGGCTTTGCCATATTCAAAGAGTGCAAAGGTCTCACGGCGATGATCGTGAGCGGTCTCAAAAACATCTACCGATTTGCGGGCTGCTGCGAGAGCTTTCTCGCCATCGCCTAACCAGTTGTAGCAAGAAGCAATCTTTTGATCACATCGTGCAACGTGAAGTACTTCTTTCTCAGCCTTGAAAATTCCGCGCGCCTCTTGAAATGCTTGAAGCGCTTCGTCATATTGCTTAAGTTCGCGGTAGGCCATTCCAAGTAGGTGAAGATCATTTGCTGCACCGATCTGGTTGCCATCTACTAAATGTTCTTGCGCGCACTCTGACATCGTGGCGACTACTTCGCTGTACTTCTTCGAGCTGTACCACCACTCACCTAATGTGCAGGCAAGTTCAAGTGCAATGGGAGATTTACTCTCGCGCAGAAGTTCTACCGCTTTGCTCATTGCAGTTGCCGCTTCATCGATGCGCTTAAGTTGATTGAGGTTGTAGCCAATTGCAGAATAAGCCTGCGCTAAGCCTTCACTCGGAGCACTTGCTCCCATTTCAGAATAAATATCGCGCGCGGTCTCAGCGAGTGCGAGCGCTTCGTCGTATTGGCCGCGTGCAAAGATGCGAGCGCTAAGTTCGTAATAAGTCTCTGCGCGATCTTCGCCTTCGGTCTGCGGGATTCGATCCCACAGCATCTCTTCGGTAACGATCTCGTTGCGATCGTCGCGATCGTCCTGGTTGTCATCACTGCTCATGAAAACCTCCCCGTCGTAGCCCTGGCCTGCAAGCGCACTGTATCCCTGCTCACAGCCCTTTGCAGGGGAATTCCTACCTGCAGCCAGGCCAGCCACTATTCAGATTGCAGATGCGAATCGTTTGCATTAACCTTTACCTATGCACATCCCTGATGGATTCATCGATATCCCAACCTCAGGAGCCTTTGCTGCCATCTCAGCTGTAGGCGTGGGTGCCTGCCTCAAAGGCGCAACTCGCTCACTCGATGAGAAGACCGCACCTCTCGCCGGTCTGACTGCAACATTTATCTTTGCCGTACAGATGCTCAACTTCCCTGTGGCAGCTGGAACTAGTGGTCATCTCTTGGGAGGTGTTCTTGCCGCCGTTCTCGTCGGGCCTTATGTAGCAACCCTTGCGATAACAGTGGTCTTACTTCTGCAAGCACTTTTATTTGCAGATGGCGGACTTACAGCAGCCGGACTTAACGTATTCAACTTATCGCTCCTTGGTGTCTGGGTTGGCTACGCAATCTTCTTGGTAATCAAAAAAGTATTGCCGAAGAACAAATCTTCGATTTCAGTTGCAGCCGGTGTTGCCGCATTTATCTCTGTGCCTGCAGCAGCCCTTGGTTTTGTTCTTCAGTACGCACTCGGTGCAAATGCAACATTCTCACTTTCTGCTGTCTTGACTGCAATGTTTAGCACGCACGTTCTAATTGGAATTGGCGAGGCGGCCATCACTTTTCTATCAGTAACAGCAGTCATGGCAAGTCGTCCTGATCTTGTCTACGGCTTCAGAGGTGCAAAGTCACAACTAGAGATTCGAAAGGCATAAGATGAAAAATCCATTAATCATCGTTGGCTTTGCAGTTTCACTTGCTCTTGCAGGTGGTGTTTCCTACTATGCGTCCTCCCAACCAGATGGGCTTGAAAAGGTTGCTGGTGATGTTGGTTTTCTAGATTCAGCAGAAGAGAGCGCTGTTAAAGATAGCCCTCTCGCTGAATACGGTATCGCTGGAGTAGAGAATGAGCGAATCTCCGGTGGGCTAGCTGGCGTTATTGGCGTTGCCTCAACTGCTGCAGTTTCATTTGCCATCTTCTACGGCATGCGTCGATTTAATAAGAGCAGGCCATAAAAACCGAAACAGAGCACCAACACCATCATGGCCATGATGTGGGTGAACGCCTCTATCTACATCGCCATTCGATAGTTCATCGCCTACCCGCCCACGTCAAAATCATGGCGGTTTTAGCCTTTATCGTGGTCTCTGTTGCCACACCGATCACACGTTGGCAGGCATTTATCGCCTACTTTGCAGCCATCTTTGCAGTCTCACTTGTCGCAAAGATTCCAACTTTGACTTTGCTCACTCGCGCACTTATTGAGATTCCATTTATCTTCTTCGCGATACTGATGCCATTCTTTGGAACAGGCGAGCGATTTGAAATTGGACCATTTAATCTCTATCGCGAAAGCTTGTTAGCCGCAGCCGCAATTGTTGTTAAGGGAACACTCGGAGTCTTGAGCGCAGTTGTTCTTTCAACCAGTACAACTGCTCGCGAGCTACTTCGCGGACTTGAAAAGCTTCACCTTCCTAAGTTGATGGTGCAGATCGCCGCCTTCATGTTGCGCTATGTCAATGTGATCAACGACGAGATGGAGCGCATGAAAGTTGCGCGAGAATCTCGTGGATTTATCGCAACCGGTATCAAGGATTGGAAAGTTCTTGCAACAGCCGCCTCTGCACTCTTCATTCGTTCTTACGAGCGAGGCGAACGCGTACATCTAGCGATGCTTTCTCGCGGATATACAGGCGTTCTCCCCCACGATCAGAGCGAAGGTGCAACCTTGCGCATCTGGGTTCAAGGTTTAGCCCTACCAATTTTTGCCGCCACAATTCTTCTCGTAACTTCAGTGATCGGATAACTCATGACAACCCAACCAAGTCTGCTGATCGAAGAGTTAGCCTTTGCCTATCCTGATGGCAATCAGGCGCTCTTTGGCGTGAACCTTCGGATCGAACGCGGCGAACGAGTTGCACTTCTTGGACCTAACGGCGCGGGTAAGACAACTCTTGTCATGCATATGAATGGCATCCACCCAGCAGAGCACGGCAAGGTCAGCGTCGCCGGAGAAGTTATTGATACAACCAATAAGGATCTGCTTCGCCGAATTCGCGGCAAAGTGGGCGTAGTTTTCCAAGACCCAGATGATCAGTTGTTTATGCCTACTGTGGGCGAGGATGTGGCTTTTGGCCCTTACAACATAGGCATGCGCGGAGCAGAGCTAAATAAGGCTGTCGATGAAGCTCTTGCCATGGTTCACATGTCTGAATTTAAAGAACGCCCTCCACATCACCTTTCATTCGGACAACGTCGTCGCGTTGCAGTCGCAACAGTTCTTGCGATGAAGCCAGAAATTCTTGTACTAGATGAACCATCCTCAAATCTGGATCCAGCCGGACGTCGCGAACTTGCCGAGATTCTCAAATCACTAGATGTCACCATCGTTATGGTTACCCACGATCTGCCATACGCCTTTGAGCTCTGTGAACGGTCAGTGATTTTAAGTGGTGGTGTGATAGTTGCAGATGGAAAAACGGGCGACATTCTCAAAGATCAACCACTGCTGGCAAAGCATAGACTTGAGTTACCGGTCGGATTTTCTCTATAGCTTTAAATCAGGGCGAGGCTCAAAGCTTTCTTTGCCGCTTCTTTACGATCACTCACCGACAGCGCCTGGTAGATGCGCATCGTCTCGTGACGAATTGTGCTTACGCTAAATCCAAGCTCATTTGCGAGTTCATGATTAGTTTTACCTTCGACCATACCGCGCAAGATTGATACCTGGCGGGGAGTAAGTTGATCTGATCCCGTTTCAATTCGCTCAACAATACTGCGTGCTGAAGCCGATCCTGGTTCATGTACCAGTGAGAGATAGAGTCCGAGTGCAACAGCGTAATTGCGTGCAATCTCCTCGACTGAAGCTGTATCTGCAACTGGATTTGAAAAACGAATAACAAGATAGCCGTGGACTGCTCCGCGTTCGCGAAGTTGAATCATCAGTAAATTCTTTGATGAATTCCAAGGCTCAGAATTCTTGCCAAGGGCAATCAGAGCCTCGTCGTTATCCCACGAGCGCCAAGCTTCACTCGGAAACGTCTGACTTGCTTTGCCGGCATCGAATCCATATTCACCTAAGAACTCGAGTGAATCATCTGCGTGTAAGCGTCCAATTCGGGCACAGCAGGCACCCTCTGACGCCATGTATTCCATGACCAGGGCGCGAGAAATCTCATCGCACGTTGGGTGATAGCTCAGCCAATCGATAAAGGTGCGAATGTCGCGCATCGAAGTCACGCCGCCTAAGTCTCGGTCCGTGTAGACCGTCATTACAGATACCGTTGAATGGTCACCTATTTATGCGGGGATAGGCCGAACATGACCAGTCAAATCTCGACTGGTCGTGGGATGGTCAGGGGTGATCTTTTAAAGGCCGACCCAGATCTTCCAAAAATTCAATCCAAGGCCTGGTTTGTTTCCTCCCAAGGATTAACGTTGGCGCATGGCTAATGAAAACTCAAAG
>JNSK01000114.1_pt1 | contig 14902 bp, 15 predicted proteins | sample 210681 | NCBI WGS metagenome assembly JNSK01 (sample SAMN02808684, study PRJNA238866) | freshwater metagenome | biome: fresh water; feature: freshwater reservoir; material: water; isolation source: water column of the freshwater reservoir Embalse de Amadorio in Spain | place: Spain: Valencia ...
CTGGTACTGATCTAAAAGTTTCCGCGTGATGCGATTGTGTAATCATTTTAAAGCTGTACGGCAAAGGTTTCTGATTTAGAAACTCGTTTGAGAAGTACTCTCCCGATCCTTTTCATTCTTTCGAATGCTCCTAAGTATCTCCGAAGTCAAAAAAAGTTGCAACCCCTACCCCTTTTTATGCGAGAAGTTCGGGCGTGTCTCATAAACTTGTCCTAATTATCGAACTTATAGAAAAGAAAAAATGAAAATTAGAAGTTGGGTTAAAAAGACAAAAGCCGGCCGTTTTTTCTGGCGCGCAGTCATCGGAATTGTGGGCGGGACAGTAACTGTTTTAGGTGCAATCGCTTTAGTTGCTCCTGGTCCAGGAGTCTTAATTTTGATTGCAGGACTTGGTATTTTGGCAACTGAGTTTGCGTGGGCCTCAAGAGTCATGGTCACTACAAGAACTTATGCGCAGAAAGCTGCTGATAAAGCTGGAATACCAAAGTGGGTTCAGTTTGCACTGATTGCCGGTGCTGCAGTTATTTCAATACTTGTAATTATATATTTACACTACACAGGAAATATCTAAAACTGCGAACGGATATCCCAAAGATCTTTAAAGACCGGATTAAATAAAGTACTTGCCAAGTATTTAACTCCATCAGAACCACCAGTGCCAGTTTTCTGCCCGATTGTGCGCTCCACCATTTTTACATGACGGTAGCGCCACTCTTGCAGACCTTCATCAATATCCATCAGCCTTTCACAGACCATTGCCGACTCAGGATCGCTGCGATGCACTTCTAGTAAAGCCTCTATAACTCCGGGATCAGATTGGTAATGATTTGATTTGTCGCGATTTAAAATCTCAACAGGGATCTTATGACCACGTTTTGCAAGATAGGCGAGAGTTGAATCCCAGATGGAATTGCGTGAGGCGATCTCATTAATTTCCGCCTGAACATCTAAGGGGAGATGCGCGGCCATCTTTGAATCTCTGCGGCCCAGCAGCGCTTCAACTTTTCTAAACTGGGCAGACTGGAAACCACTTGAAGATGAGAGATAACCACGGAAAGCGTTAAATTGCAGTGGCGTCATCGTCTCTAAGATATCTACCTGGGTCACACAAACTTTAAGTATTGTGCGAATCCGTCCAAGAATGGCGAGCGATCGATGTGTATCGCCCGATTCAAGAGCCTTACCTGCGGCGTTAAATTCGTGGATTAATTGCTTAAACCAGAGTTCGTAACTCTGGTGGATGATAATAAAAAGCATTTCATCGTGTTCTGGGCCATCGGATAAAGGGTTCTGCAATTCAAGCAACTTATCGATCGCCAGATAAGAGGTGTAGGTGAGCGCTGAATCAAAATCGTTATCGCTCAAGTGACCCTCGAATCTGTTTTTTCAATCTTCTCGTACTGCCGAGAAGCAACCAGGTCGCGGATGCGCGCAAAGCCATCCCAAACTTCAACATAAGAAGTTGGAAGTGGAGCTATCGCCAGTCTTATTGCATTTGGTGTTCGATAATCTGGAATTACGTCGGCGAACTCTCGTAACGCTACACAGATCCGCGCCGCATCAGGATGGCCAAGCGAAATATGACCACCGCGTTCTTGGGGATTCCTCGAGGTTAACAAAGTAAATCCAAGTTCTGCAAGCCAAGCATCGTATAACTGAATCATCATCTCAGTTCCGATCGCTGCCTTTTCAGATATCGCACCGATTCCCGCCTCTTCAATCATGGAAAATGCGCTCTTAATGCAACGTAATCCGATTAATGAAGGGCTAGCAATTTGAAAACCACGAATACCTTCTGCTCTCTCAAAATCCGCACCCATTGCAAATTGATCGCCTTGCGAAAACCAACCTTGGATTGGGACGTGCAACTCGGCTTGCACTTTTTTGTTTACATAGAGCCAAGCAGGTGCACCAGGGCCAGAGTTCCCATATTTATATGTGCATCCGACCGCTATATCAACGCCATTTTTGTCGAAGTCCATTTCGATTGCGCCAACCGCGTGGCTGGCATCCCACAACATAAAGGCGCCGTGTTTGCGTACCAAGTCAGTCAGAGATTTAATGTCGTTCCGGGCGCCAGAACGATATTGGATAACTTCAAAGGTAACTAGCGCTACATCTTCATTTAAGTAAGGCGCAAGAATTTCAGGTGTTATCCGCTCGTGCTCTGCTAAACCTGCAGATTCGTTATCGATTATCACTAGCTTTAACCCTAAATGTTTTGCAATTCCATCCAATATGTAACGATCTGTTGGAAAATTCGCAGCATCAGTGATTATCGTCTTTCGATCAGGGCGCGCGTGAACTGCGGCTAGCGCTAACTGATAGAAATTTACTGATGTTGTGTCGCACGCTAGTACTTGGCCCGCCGCAGCACCAAGAGCGGCGCGTCCAATTAAATCCCCAGTTGGCTGCGCCTCATCTACCCAGTGCCCCCATCCTGTTACTACCTCGGGACCCCACTCATCTTTCATAAATGAGTTAACGGCTTCAATTGTAGAAATAGGGAGTCGCCCTAAAGAATTGCCATCTAGATAACAAATATTGGGATCGGTGATAACGAATTGTGAGCGGAAGCGGGCCAAAGGATCGCGGGCATCTAGATCTAGTGCAAATTGGCGGTCAGTGGCTTTCATAGTTGAAAGGTACGCTCTCCCATCGTGGCGCGCAATCTTGTAAATATCGAAGAGGTCAGCAAGGCCTTTGATATTAGAGCGCTGCTTGAAAGAGTTTCACTCGGTGTTTCAGAAGGTGATCGAATTGGAATAGTTGGCCGCAACGGCTCTGGCAAAAGCACGTTAATGAAAGTGATTGCTGCGATTGAAAGTCCAGATCAAGGCAGAGTAACTAAAGCAAATTCAGTGAAAATTGGTTTACTTTCGCAAGTTGATAAAGCAGATCCAAATTCAACGGTGGGTGATGTTGTAATTGGAGAGAGAGCAAAACACGAGTGGGCGAGCGATTCTGGAATTAGAGAAGTTTTTACAGGTCTATTTGGTGGATTTGATGATCATCTATTTGAAAGAAAGTTTTCAACTTTATCTGGCGGCGAAAAACGCAGAGTCGGTTTAGCTAAATTATTAATAGACGAACTCGACTTAATTCTGTTGGATGAACCAACCAACCACTTAGATGTCGAAGGCGTGGCATGGCTTGCCACCCATTTAAACAGCCGCAAATCTTTAGCAGTACTTGTGATAACTCACGATAGATGGTTTCTAGATGCTGTTACTGATCGCACCTGGGAAGTTGTCGGTGGCAAGGTTGAAGAGTACGACGGTGGATATTCCGCATTTGTTTTAGCTAAAGCAGAACGCGCTCGCCAGGCGAGTGCAATGGATGCGAGACGAAATAATCTAATTCGTAAAGAACTTGCGTGGTTACGCAGAGGCGCACCAGCTAGAACCACAAAGCCTAAATTTCGCGTGGATGCTGCAAATGTTTTGATTGCTGAAGAGCCGGCGCCCCGGGACCAAGGTGAGTTGTTAAAATTTGCCCGTAATCGTTTGGGAAATACAGTTTATGAAGCGCATCATTTACAGATACGTGCGGGCGAAAAAGAGTTGATTGATGATCTTTACTGGAACATTGGTCCCGGAGATCGAATTGGAATTGTAGGGATAAACGGATCCGGCAAGACAACACTAATGCGCACCCTGGCTGGTGAATTACAGCCTTTCGCCGGAAAGCTAACAACTGGAATAACTGTGAAGGCGGCATTTCTTACTCAGCATTTAGATGAATTAAACCCAGCATGGCGCGTTCTGGAAGCGGTTGAAAAGGTTGCTGCGCATATAGAACTTGGGAACGGCAAGTCACTTTCGGCTTCGCAACTCTGCGAACGCTTAGGTTTTGATAAAGATTCACAATGGACACCTGTCGGAGACCTATCTGGCGGTGAGAAGCGCAGACTGCAATTAACTCGATTGTTAATGGATTCACCAAATGTTTTGTTATTAGATGAGCCAACCAATGATTTTGATATTGAAACGCTAACCGAACTGGAAGATTTACTTGATAGTTACGGTGGAACGCTAATTGTTATCTCACACGATAGATATTTTCTCGAACGAGTCTGTGATCGATTTGTTGGATTGTTGGGAGATAAATCTTTAAAGGATTTACCTAGGGGAGTTGATCAGTATTTAGAACAACGAGAAGAAGCTCTGCAGAAACCCGATTCTGTTACAAAACCAAAGGGCGCTTCCTCAGCTGCGGAACAGCGCCAACTTAAGAAGGATTTAGTGCGCGTTGAGCGACAGATTCAGAAATCAAAAGAAAAGATTGCTGAGCTAGAAGAAGCGCAAGAAGCCGCCGCATTTGATCCCGCTGGGTTGCTAAAAATTAGCGAGGATCTTGAAAATCAACGTACAGAATTAAACACTCGTGAAGAAGAATGGCTAGAAATCACAGATCAACTAGGCGATTGAGTTAAAATATTGGCATGAGCCAAATTTCACACATTGTCGAAGGAATACTTTTCCGCAGCCGTTTCTTACTTGCTCCGTTATATCTCGGACTCGTTGGAGCGCTAGTTCTTCTGGCCTATCGCTTTGTAATTGAGTTTTGGCATTTAGCAGAAAAGACTCCTGACATGAGCGCGAGTGAGTTCACGCTCTCTTTACTTGCACTGCTTGATTTAACCTTGCTCGCAAACCTTATTCTGATGGTTATCTTTGCCGGATACGAAAACTTTGTATCTCGCATCGATATCGCTTTGGAATCTAAAGATCGTCCACACTGGATGGGTACGATCGATTTCAGTGGATTAAAGATTAAATTGATTGGCTCACTTGTTGCTATTTCTGTAATCGAACTCTTGAAAGATTTCATTGAATTAGCTGGTGAAGCAGAAGTTGGTGAGGGCACCATCTGGAGAATTGCCATCCACCTAACATTTGTGGTCTCTGGTGTGCTATTTGCGCTGATGGATTGGATCGCCGATAAGCGAGAGTTCACTGGCACTCATCCATAGTGAGCAAAAGTAATTCCAAGCTAAATTTTTTAGCAGCTCTCTCTGGGCTGCTGATTGCGATGCAAGCACGTGCAAATGGCGAACTTTCCCACCGCATGGGCAATTCAATTGAAGCTGCCCTAGTTTCGTTTGGATCAGGTCTTTTAATTATTTCACTGATATCAATCTTCACCCCGGCTATACGAAATGGGATGAAGAATTTAAAAGGTGCAGTTAGCCGTAAAGAGATACCAGTTTGGACGCTCTTTGCCGGAATGCTCGGCGGAAGTTTTGTAGCAGTTCAAACGCAAATTGTTCCGATAATTGGAGTTGCAATCTATTCGGTCGCTTCAATAGCAGGACAGACTGCCGCCTCTTTGATTGTTGACCGAATCGGTTTAACAGGCGGCGGCAAAAAACACATAACCGTTAGAAGAGTTGCTGCCGCAGGGGTAACTGTTTTAGCAGTTCTTGTCTCTGTTCTCGATCGAATAGAAGCGCAGAATTTATCGTTATTTGCAGTGATATTCGGTGGTTTTGCAGGCGCAATAGTTGGAGTGCAACGAGCGCTAAATGGTCAGATAAACGAGAGCTCTCGCCAGAGTTTTGCCACATCTTGGCTCAACTTCATAATGGGAACAACTTTCTTATTTATTTTTCTATCTATTGGAGTATTAATCAATCGCACCGAAATCGTTGCTTTACCTTCAGGGCCCTGGTGGATTTATACAGGAGGAGTAATCGGTGTTATTTACATCGCCTTCACATCAACAATTGTTCAGCACCTAGGTGTTCTTACATTTACTTTAATTAGCGTTGGTGGACAACTAGTCGGGTCTTTACTAATTGATCTATATTCACCTACACAAGGTGTTCAGATCAGTGCCTACCTAGTTACCGGAATTGTTATGACTTATCTTGGGGTTCTTGTTGGTGGCGCCGGTGCTTTACCAAAACTGAAATTAAAGAAGCGGTTATGAAGAACGCTGCTAGTGCGTAAGAAGAGCTCTTCACCCACGGAACGGTCGCTGCGTAGTAACCAGCAAGCGTAATTCCAACTCCCCAAATAAGTGCTCCCAAGGCGTTAGCGGATAAGAACTTGTAGTAATTCATCTTGGCTGCACCCGCAATTGGCGGAACAAATGTGCGAATCCAAGGGAAGAAGCGAGCAATCACAACAGCCCACCAACCATATTTTTCATAGAAAACTTCAGATTTTGCAATCATCCGTTTCATTCTTAGTGACTCACACTTATCCAAGTATGGGCGCCCAACCACTCTGCCGACCACAAATCCAACTTGATCACCGAAGAATGCTGCTAGAAAAATAAGTGAAACTAAAATTAGAATATTAATATTTCCGTGCGCGGCAGCTACTAAACCTGCGCTAAAGAGAATTGAATCACCTGGCAAGAAGAAACCAATTAGAAGTCCAGTTTCGATAAACACAATGCCTGCAACTACGGTGTAGAAAATAAATGGCGCAAGTGAAGACAATTGAGTGTCAAAAGATGCGGCTAACTCCATTTAAACGCTCTTTTTTACAGCGGCTGCAACTTTTTGTACTACTTGCGCGTCAAAAACACTCGGCACAATAAACGAAGCATTTAACTGTGATGCAGAGACGCAAGAAGCGATCGCCTCGGCTGCTGCAATTAAAAGTTCATCGGTAATTTTATGAGCATTTGCATCAAGTAGTCCTCGGAAAATTCCTGGGAAAGCTAAAACGTTATTGATTTGATTTGGTTGATCGCTACGGCCCGTGGCGACAACTGTTGCGTATTTACGGGCAATCACTGGATCGATCTCGGGATCCGGGTTTGCTAGCGCAAAGACAATAGAGCCGGCGGCCATAGATGCAACATCGCTTTCAGTCAAAACATTTGGGGCGCTTACGCCAATGAATACATCGGCCCCCTTCATTGCCTCTGAAATATTTCCAGTAAATCCAGGAGTAACGCAGCCATTAATATCAAATGCGATAATTCTTTGGGCGCCGCTCTTTGTTAGCAGACGTGCAATCGCTGTGCCGGCAGCACCGGCACCGCTCATCACGATAGTTATATCGCCTAACTTCTTCTTTACCAATTTCAGCGAGTTGGTTAAGGCAGATAAAACAACTATTGCAGTGCCGTGCTGATCATCGTGAAAGACTGGAATATCTAACAAATCTCGTAAACGTTCTTCGATTTCAAAGCATCTCGGAGCTGAGATATCTTCTAAGTTGATTCCGCCATAAACAGGGGCAATCAATTGAACGGTGCGAACAATTTCATCTACATCTTGGGTATCTAAACAAACTGGCCAAGCATCTACATCCGCAAATCTCTTGAAAAGGGCTGCCTTTCCTTCCATAACAGGAAGAGCGGCAGCTGGCCCAATATTTCCTAAACCGAGTACGGCAGAACCATCTGTAACAACTGCAACGGTATTGCGCTTCATAGTTAGGCTTCGAGCGTTAGAAGGATCTTCCACAATTGCCTGACAAATGCGAGCTACGCCCGGTGTGTAAGCGCGAGAGAGATCATCACGCGTCTTTAATGGGACTTTTGATTGAACTTCTAACTTGCCACCAAGGTGTAACAAGAAAGTGCGATCACTCACTTTGCGCACCGTTATACCGACGTGCGCAGTCAAAGCTTTAGTTATTTCCTCTGCATGATCAACATCTACCGTGTCGCAAGTTACGTCAATGACGACTTTTTCTAATAGAGACTCAACAACATCGAGAGCGGTAATTGTTGCACCAGCTCCGGTGATTGCAGCAGTTATTAGAGCAACTGGTTGAAGTTCAGGAGCTCCTTCAACGCGAATTGTGATTCCGTAACCCGGAGATGTGGATGCCATTTAAACAACTCCATAAAGACGATCACCGGCATCGCCTAGACCTGGGACGATGTAGCCGTGTTCGTTTAACTTTTCGTCAAGTGCACCAGTGACAAGAGTGATTGGAACACCCGAATCGGCAAAGGCATTTTCAAGTACTTTTATTCCTTCAGGAGCGGAGAGAATGCAAATTGCAGTTATGTCATCCGCGCCACGTTCGATTAGGAAATTAATCGCTGCAACCAAAGTTCCGCCAGTTGCTAACATCGGATCTAACACAAAACATTGGCGCCCAGATAAATTCTCAGGTAAACGATTTGCGTAAGTACTCGCCTTGAGAGTTTTTTCATCGCGCACCATTCCGAGAAATCCAACTTCAGCTGTTGGGATCAGGCGCGTCATTCCTTCTAACATTCCCAGTCCGGCTCGCAAAATAGGAACCACCACAGGCCTTGGGTCAGATAGTTTCAGCCCGGTTGTAGTAGTCACCGGAGTTTTGATCGAAACTTTTTCAGTGCGCACGTCGCGAGTTGCTTCATAGGCGAGCAGGGTCACCAGCTCCTCAACTAGATGGCGAAAAGTTGGGGAATCGGTTTTTTCATCGCGCAGAACGGTCAATTTATGAGTAATTAGCGGGTGGTTGGCGACGTGAACTTTCATGGCTCCTACCTTACAGGGGTTTCCATCTCGCCCAATGAGTGGGAATATGGTGGATGTGACGGATGCAATGGTGAACGAGGTAGATATCGCAGTTGCTGCGTGGCACGAGGACGGGCGCTGGAATTTAGCGCTGTTACCTGACGCACAAGACTTACCGCACATTATTGATCGCCTAAAGTCGCAACAAACCAATGGCGGGGCAATCGCCTTGTTGGCAATCGATGAAGAATTCTTTATGGTGATCCGCGTATTGGGTTCTCATATAAGTATGTTTCTAAGTGATGTTACTTGCGCAATAGATTACGAAGTTGCAGCTGATTTTCTGGAACTTTGTGATTTGGATTCACCTGAAGAAGACGAGGAACCTCTACCGGTCGGCCACTTAGATATTTTGGCAGATCTGGGAGTAAATCAAATGGAACTCTCTGCACTTTGTGATGACACAGAATTATTTCCTGACGAACAGTTAGAAGCGATTGCCAGCCGCTTAGGATTTGCAGAACAATTTGCTGAGTTATTGGAGCTATAAGAATTTCAAATAAAACTCCAGAATCGTTGATGGATGATGCCATCGCGATCGCAAGAAAAGCAACGTCAACTGGCGATGTTCCAGTAGGAGCGATTGTTGTAAATAAGGACGGTGTTGTGATTGGAAGCGGATCCAATGAACGCGAAGCCAATAACGATCCAACGGCACACGCCGAAATAGTTGCACTGAGAAGCGCCGCAAATCGCCTACAAAATTCCCGGCTAGATGGATGTACTTTGATTGTTACCTTGGAACCTTGTGCAATGTGTGCCGGCGCGATCGCTCAAGCGCGTATCTCGCACCTGATTTTTGGCGCTTGGGATGACAAAGCAGGGGCAGTCGGATCAGTTTGGGATGTAATTAGAGATCCGCGTGCGTTGTACAAGATGAATGTGACAGCGGGAATTCGTGAAGTTGAATGCGCAAAGTTACTAAGTGATTTTTTTGAAGATCAGCGCTGATCTAAACGAGCAATTGGTATGAAGGATTCAAGATAGTTAGTGCACCATCTTCTTCGCCGACCATACCTTCTGCGCGAATCTGCGAACCAACTTCTAGGCCTGCAATCTCGCGACGACCCAAGAATTGCAGAGTTACTCCGCCAGACTGATCCCAGACTTCAACTTGAAGAATTGGTGCTGAACCACGCGGCGCACCCTTTATTGCAGTTACCCGACCCTGCACGTGAGCGCGGTTTCGCCATTTGATTTCACCAATAGGAGTTAAATTCTCCGCATAGTGACTAATTGGTTCTACTGTTTTTATCACATCTTCAACGGGCTTAAATTGAGGAACGGGAGGAACTACCTTTTTGACTTCGCCCTGAGACGCAGTAACTAAAGCAGAACCAGATGTAATGCGATCAACATCAAAGGGAACAATCGTTGCAACAACTCTTTGTAATTGTGAAATTGGCGCAGCAATTTTTTCAGCAGTTTGATCGTGTAGAAAACGGCCCAAGAATCCGGAGTATGCACGACGAGGAAGTAGAAGTGTTAACTCAACATCGTTCTTCTCCGTCATTCTTATTGCGTAATCCACTGCAGCATTTGCAAGGCGGCGATCTGGACAGTCAATTAACTCAAGAGTGACATCATCTAAAGCATCTGAATTTGCCCAGGCTTCCTTGATCTCTTCCGCGCGTCGATCATCGATTACAAAGTGAACGGCGCTCAAATTACGTGGCTTAAGACTGCGTGCATATCTCACTGCACCGACGGTGGCGATATCAACATTATCGACGAGAACAGTCACATTGTGACGAACAATTGTGGTCGCTCTTTCTTGCTCTCGGCGAACAGAGAGTGCCTCTTGCTCACGTGCGTATTGGCGACGTAGTCTTAAGAAAGAGACGACCATGATTGGGGCAACTAACAACACCAACCAAGCTCCCTGGGTGAATTTAACAACGGAGAAGATAATTACAATAATTAGAGAAACAGATCCTGCGAGTGCGTTGATTACAACCTTAACCTTCCAACCATTTGGCTTAACGCGCAGTGAATGCTTTGTCATTCCAAATCCAGCTAGAGCAAATCCGGTGAATACACCAAGAGCGTAGAAGGCAACCAGATGTTCCACTGAGCCGGCGGTTATCAAAACCAAGAAAATTCCACCACCGGCTAATAACAAAATTCCGTTTGAGAAAGCTAAACGGTGCCCACGCTTAGTTAATTGGCGGGGGAGATATCCATCGGTGGCAACGAAGTTACAGAGCAGCGGGAAGGCGCTATATGTAGTGTTTGCGCCAGCAAAGAGGATAAGCATTGTTGCCAACTGAACCATTACGAACATAAAAGTTCCGAAAGCTCCATTGCCCATAATTGTCTTAGCAATTTGTGAGATAACAGTTGGCGTTCCAGATTCGTACGGCATAGCACGTATGTGATGAGCAAAGTAAGAAACACCTAGTACTAAAGTTCCAAGAATGCAGCTCATAGTTACGAGTGTTCGCCTTGCGTTTACGTGTTCCGGCGCTTTAAATAAAGCAACTCCGTCGGAGATTGCTTCCAATCCAGTCAGTGATGATCCACCGTTAGCAAAAGCGCGCAATAAGATAAAAATTGCTGCGGCAGTTAAAAGTCCTTGTTCTTGTCCTAACTCAATTGCGCCAGGTAGATCTGTGTCGAGTACCGGAAGCGTTCCAGTTGAAAGTCTCCATAAGCCAGTTCCAAAGACAATCAACATGCAACCTACGAAGAAATAAGTTGGGAAAGCAAACGCTTTGCCAGCTTCTTTCACACCGCGCAGATTTCCATAAGTAAGAAGAACAATTACCAACAAAATCATCGGAATCTTCCAAGGCGCAAGCGCTGGGAAAGTAGAAATAATTGCGGCAACTCCAGCAGCAGATTGAATTGCAACTGTTACGACGTAATCAAGAATCAGCGCAACCGCAGCTATTTGTGCAACTACTGGACCGAAGTTATCGCGCGAGACTATGTATGCACCGCCGGTTTTTGTATAAACATCAATAACATTTCGATAGGAAAGAGTAATAATTAAGAGAATTGCTAAAACAACGGCGGTCATCGGCATCAAGATCGCAAATGCGGCTAAACCAAAAGCCGGCAACAAGGCGATGAGAATTTGTTCGCTTCCGTATGCTGACGATGAAATACAGTCAGATGAAAGGATTCCTAGCGCGTATCGCTTAGATAATCTTTGATGACCTAATGAATGCCGATTGAGTGCATTGCCGAGAAAGCGGCGCTTAATTTTGTAGTTAAGTGGATCCTTTAAATGAGCATGATCCTGAAGTGCAACAGGTTCTGGCGCACCATCGGTCCAAGACTTTGGCACAAAAACTCCTTAAGTAACCGCGGCTAGCGCGTCTAATTGCCTTTTCAGTATGCTCATCTTATGCGCACTCAGTTATATATAGATGGTCAATGGGTCGACGGAAACGGAACTTTGGATGTTATTGATCCCAGCGATGGCTCGGTAATCGCCAAGGTTGCCACTGCCGGTGACGCCGAAATTGAAGCCGCGCTAGCCGCCGCCGATCGCGCCGCACCCGCCTGGGCCAAGACCGCACCCCGCGTACGCGGTGAAATTCTGCGCAAAGCATTTGAACTAATGACGCAAGAAGCAGATTACTTAGCCGAATTGATTTCTAAAGAGAATGGAAAAGCGCTACCTGATGCAAGAGGCGAAGTTGCCTATGCCGCAGAATTTTTCCGTTGGTTTTCTGAAGAAGCTGTTCGCATCGCTGGCGATTTCCGGATGTCACCAAGTGGCGACAAACGAATCCTTGTTACGCACCAACCAGTTGGTCTTTCAATTCTAATTACTCCGTGGAACTTCCCAGCTGGAATGGCAACTCGCAAGATCGGTCCAGCCATCGCTGCCGGTTGCACGATGATTTTGAAACCAGCCGGTGAAACACCACTTACCGCGCTCGCCATTGTTGATATTTTAGATCGCGCGGGAGTTCCCAAAGGTGTGGTTAATTTAATTTTGCCAACGCCAACAGGTCCAGCAATAGCCAAGATGTTGCACGATAAGCGCGTTAAGAATCTTTCTTTCACCGGATCAACTGAAGTCGGCCGCATAATTCTTAAAGAAGCTGCCGACAATGTAATCCGCTGCTCAATGGAACTCGGCGGGAACGCACCATTCGTTGTGATGGATGATGCGAACATTGATGAAGCGGTTAAAGGTTTAATGCTCGCCAAAATGCGCAATGGCGGCGCCGCTTGCACTGCCGCAAATCGAATTTATGTACAACGACCAGTTGCAAAAGAATTTATTGAAAAGTTTGCAGCTGCAATGGGCGCATTTGTAATGGGCCGTGGCCGCGATGCAGGCATTCAACTTGGTGCCAGCGTTTCCGTTAAAGAGCGCAACAAGATCGCCGAGCTAGTCGATAACTCAATTAAAGCAGGCGCAAAGGTTCTAACTGGTGGAAAGACACCTGATGGTCCAGGCGCTTTCTATCCCGCAACAGTTCTCGAAGTAGATAAAAAGGCAGAAATTCTTAACCACGAAGTCTTCGGCCCAGTTGCTCCAGTTGTAATTTTCGATACCGATGATGAAGCTGTTGAATTAGCCAACAACACCGATTTCGGGCTAATTAGTTATGTGTATTCTGAAAACTTAAAGCGCGCAATTCAAATTTCTGAAGCAATCGAATCTGGAATGGTCGCAATCAACCGCGGACTGATTTCAGATCCAGCAGCACCATTCGGTGGCGTTAAGCAATCAGGTTTAGGTCGCGAAGGTGGCTTCGATGGAATTCACGAATTCCTTGAGACCAAATACATCGGCGTCGAGATTTAATTTTCCCCTAGAGAGTCCTTAGCTTAGAAAGTAACTCTCTGTCGTTGGTTCTAACTTTATTGATTAGCCCAATTACTCGACTCTTGCCATTTGAATAGTAGGACAGCTCATAATATGGATAAGCATCTATGCCAAAGCCAGATTCAAAGAAATCTTTTTCGACGGAAATAGGATAGTTCTGGATTACATCAACATCACTCTGAGCAAAAAATTTTCTTAATTTGGCAATATCGCGGAACTTAATTCCCGAAAGTTTAATTTCTCGCATTTCAGGAGTAAAATTATCAGTATTAATTTTGCGTGCAACATAACTCACTTTCCGATTTTTACAAGTAAACAATATTTCTCCGCTGGCAATCGTTCTTTGAAGGTGAGAATTTCTTAATAGGGAGTTGGCTTGCGTTCGGTAAATTTCTTTATTTTCGACGACGAGATACTTATAGAGAGCACGTCTATCGTCTTGGCCTAGCCATTCGCCAAGTCGTAGGCATTCTTCAAAGTAACTCACCTTCCTATTGTGCACCGATTGTGCAGTTCACCGCTACGAATTTTTCGGAGGAACCTGAGACTGAGACTTCTGCGCCATTTTTTAACTTAACCGTCCCTGTTGCGAACCCTCTATAAGAAGCCTTGACTCCCGGGAAGCACTGGATAAAAATATTTTTGAAGAAAGCGGTTTGGGGTAACTTTGATGTTGAAGCGACAATTCTGATTGGGAAAACGTGAGCTACCGATTCTTTCGAATTCTCAGATTTAAGGATTTTAGAGGCTAGACGGGTCTGAATTTGTGGAACATTGCAGATTGAAGTGATATTTAATTTTATGACGTTTATACCTAACGTCTCTTTAAGCGAAGTCGAAAGATGCGGGTGCTCTACATTCAAAATACATTCTGGCTCAGGCCCACCTTCACCTCCAAAAAATAAGAATTGAGCGGCCAATAACCCAATCATTAAAACACCTGGAACCTTGAAATTAAGTGGATTGAGTTTTGGAATTGTTGTAGTCATACCCGAGGGTTACAGAAATTTTAAAAGGACCTCAAAACTTATCCACAGGAGGCGGCTATCAATTAAATGCTCAACAGATTCAGTCTGGAAAGTGCTCTATTCGCGTTGCTATTTCGTTGATATCTTTGGAAGTATGAAGCGGATGATTGCAACCATAGTGATTGGATGCTTCGTGCTTACGCTAAACCTTTCAACTGCAACAGCGGCGGTTAAGCCAGGTACTACTTGTAAAAAACTTGGCCAGATCAGTACATCCGCAGGGATCAAGTACACCTGTATCAAGAGTGGTAAGAAATATGTTTGGAGTAAAGGAGTAGGCACTAAGAGCACTTCACCTACCGCTCCAGCATCCTCATCTCCAAGTGCTAGCGCCACCCCGAAGTCATCATGTCCAACGCCACTTATTCAAACGCCGGTTGACTTATCAAAGGTGACATCGATTCTTTATCCGGGGCAAGAGCGCGGCGGAAATTACAAAGCGCATGGTGGTTTTGGTTTTGATAATGCGACCGATAATTTGGTTACAGTGAAGATTCCACTAAATGGCAAAGTCACCCGCGTTGTTCGTTATAAAGAGTTGGGAGAGATTCAGTATCTCTTTGAGTTTGATGGAGATTGTGGAGTTTCGTTCCGATTTGATCA